>Ga0207707_10002334_pt1 | contig 17084 bp, 16 predicted proteins | sample KBSC83BmetaG_FD_184336 | JGI IMG/M metagenome (GOLD analysis project Ga0207707, IMG submission 184336) | Corn rhizosphere microbial communities from Kellogg Biological Station, Michigan, USA - KBS C8-3B metaG (SPAdes) (version 2) | ecosystem: Host-associated > Plants > Roots > Rhizosphere ...
GAGGCGCGGCACGGCCGACTGGAACCAGGCGATCGGCGAACACGCGGCGTTCCGGCTCAACGTGATGGACCAGGACAGCGGCGTCCCAGGCCGCGACAACGTGAAGAACGACCGCTGGGGCATCGCGCCGTCGCTCGCGTTCGGCCTAGGCACACCGACCACCGTATACCTCGACTTCCTGCATATCACCCAGGACAATGTGCCCGACGGCGGCGTCCCGACGATCGGCCTGCCGGGTTATTCGTCGCCCGACCCCACGCGCCCGTTTCTTTCCGACGCACCCAGGGTCGATCCTTCCAACTTCTACGGCACCGCCGCGGATCACGACCACGTCAAGTCCGACATGGCGACGCTGATCGTGCATCACGAATTTTCCGGCAACGCAGCGCTGCACGACACCCTGCGCTGGGGCCGCACGCAAGAGAACTACCTGCTGACGTCGTTCATGGGCAACGCGGCCAACCTGCTGACGCCCAATCCGCTCGATCCAACGACATGGACCATCGCGCGCAGCAATCCGAACTTCAAGGATCAGACCAACCGCGTCCTCACCAATCAGCTCAACTTCACCGTCAACTTCGGCACCGGCGGCGTCGCGCACAACCTCAGCACCGGTGTGGAATTGACGCGTGAGGAACTGGGCACCGGCGGTTACGCCGAGCTGGACGAAAGTGCATGGACGCCGGCAAGCCTGTACGACCCTGAACCCGACACCGCGACCGGGCTCGTCACCGGCGACAATGGCACGTGGAGCCGCGCCCGCACCGACACCGCCGGAGTTTATGCATTCGACACCATGAAGTTCGGCGAGCGCTGGATGATCGTGGCCGGCGGCCGGCTCGATCATTACAGCACCGACTTCGAAAGCGTCGTCGCTTGCGGTGGCCGCAGCGCGCCCACCTGCGGCAACCTGCCAAGCGGCACGCCAGTGCCCGGGTTGAATGCGGACAAGAACGGCAATCTGGCAAGTTACAAGCTGGGGCTGGTTTACAAGCCCGCCGCCAACGGCAGCGTGTACGCCAACTTTGCGACCGGCAGCGAACCGCCCGGCGGCAACACCCTGGCGTTCAGTGCGTCGGCAAGCAATGCCGACAATCCGATCTTCAACCCGCAAAAAGCGCGCACGCTGGAAGTCGGCACGAAGTGGAACGTGTTCGGCGACCAGCTGCGGCTGAGCGCCGCGTTGTTCCACACCGTCGTCAGCAATCTCGTGGCGCAAGATCCCGTGGACCTGCAGTACTATCAGATCGGCCACGAACGCGTGCAAGGCATCGAGTTGGGCGCCGTCGGGCAGATCACCCGGCACTGGGCCGTCAGCGCAGGGTACACGCTTATGAACACGCGCGCGGACGGCGGCATCGTCAGCAGTGCCACCACACCTTCCGCGCCCGCGACCAACGGCTCCGGCACCCTCGCCTACACACCCAGGAGTTCGTTCACGGCCTGGAGCACCTGGCGTCTGCCGCACCACCTCACCCTTGGCGCGGGCGCGCGCTACTCGGGCGAAATGCAACGCGGGCACGACGGCGCCATCGGCACGCCGGCCTTCACTAACGCGTACTGGGTGTTCGACGCAATGGCCAGCTACGGCATCAACCGACACACGTCACTGCAACTCAACGTCTACAATCTGTTCGGCAAGAATTACGTGGCCGCAATCAACAAGAGCGGCTACCGCTACACGCCCGGCGCGCCGCGCTCGGCCATGCTGACGCTGAATATCCACTACTGAACGCCACAACATTCCTGGGCACCATAAATTCATGCTGCAGTATGCAATCAACGTGTTGATCACGGCTGTCGTTGTGGTGGCGGTTTCGGAGATCGGGAGGCGCAGCTCATTTTGGGGAGCAGCGCTTGCGTCCCTGCCGCTCACTTCGTTGCTCGCGTTCATCTGGATTTACCGCAGCACCGGGAATACCCAGACGATCATTTCCCTTTCGCATGGCATCTTCTGGCTGGTACTTGCTGCGCTGCCGCTGTTCCTCATTTTTCCCGCACTTCTCAAGGGCGGCATGGCTTTCTGGTCTGCGCTCGGTACGTCATGTCTGATCACCGCGGGGTTTTACTTTGGTATTGTTTGGGTTCTTGGGCGCATTGGCGTTCGCCTGTAGCGCAGCCCTGAACTCGAGTATTTCTTTCGCCATGCTGCTGCACATCGAGAACCTGCTGGACGTTGCGACGGTCGAGCGCATGCGCGCAAAACTGGACGGTGCCGACTGGATCGACGGCCGCGAAACCGTCGGTCCGCAGGGCGCGTTGGTCAAGCGCAACCAGCAGTTGCCGGACACATCGCCGCTGCGGACGGAACTTGGCCGCGAGGTATTGGCCGCGTGCGCGCGCCACCCCCAATTCCACGCCGCCACGCTGCCGCTGAAAATCCTGCCGCCGCGCTTCAACCGCTACACCGGTGGCGGCATTTACGGCGCGCACATCGACGGCGCCGTGATGGCGCTGGCCGATGGCAGACAGTTGCGCAGCGACATCGCCTGCACGGTGTTCCTCGCCGATCCCGAAAGTTACGACGGCGGCGAATTGATCGTCGACGACACCTACGGCGAGCACGAGGTCAAATTGCCCGCGGGCGACGCCATCGCGTATCCCGCCAGCAGCCTGCACCGGGTGGAACCGGTGACGCGCGGCGCGCGCGTGGCGGCGTTCTTCTGGATCCAGAGCCTCGTGCGCGACGAATCGCAACGCCGCACTCTGCTGCAGCTCGACACCGCCATCCGGCAACTCACCGAAAGTGGCGTCGACGCGGATGTGGTCAAGCAGCTCACCGGCGTGTACCACAACCTGCTGCGTGGGTGGTCGGAGACGTAATGAGTGCGATCTTCCCTGATCGCCGCGTACCGGGAGATCGAACTCACCGGGAGTCTTTCGGCCCATGAAGTCCAGGATGGCCATCCATGGCCTGACTTTCCACAAAAACTGCTTCGAACCAGCCATTTCTGATCCGCGATTCGGCAATCAACGTTGCGACGCGCGATGATACGCAGTCTTGTAGGTTGGACTGACGCCGGCTTGATCGGCGGAAGCCCAACATTGGCGCTGCATCCCGTTGGGCTTCTCCCAGTCTTGCAGGTTGGGCTGACGCCGGCTTGATCGACGGAAGCCCAATGTTGGTGCTGCATCCCGTTGGGCTTCTCCCGGGCACGCCCGGGAGAAGCCCAAACTACATCGCTGCATGCCTGCGCTCAAGACGAAAGAACGCGACACCGATCGACAGGTTCTCGGCAGCGAGCGCCGTGACGCGCGATAATACGCAGCTTTCACCCACGGCAAAGCTGCAATGAACTATACCCCTGGCCAACGCTGGGTTTCCGAAGCGGAACCCGAACTCGGCCTCGGAACGGTTCTGCGTTGCGACGAACGCGCCCTTCAGGTGTTGTTCGCCAAGTCCGGCGTGGTCCGCAATTATTCGGCGCTGGGCGCTCCGCTCGCACGTGCGAGCTTCCGCGTCGGCCAGCGCATCGCGGGACGCGGGGTATCGTTCGTGGTCGAACGCATCGATCTGCAAGACGGCTTGCTAGTGTATTCCGGGGAAAAGCGCGAACTCGGCGAAGGTCAACTCGACGACGAGCAATCGCTGTCGCAGGCCGATGCGCGCCTGATGTCCGCGCGCGTGGACAAACCGCACTTGTACGAACTCCGCAAGCAGGCTCTGCTGGCGCGCGCGGCCGCGCGCAGCTCCGCGGCGTGGGGCATTCTTTCCGCGCGCATCGATTTGCTGTCGCACCAGCTCGGCGTGGTCGCCGCCTGCATGGAACGCGAGCACCCACGCGCGTTGCTGGCGGATGAAGCGGGCCTCGGCAAAACGATCGAAGCCGGCATGCTTGTCGCGCGCATGCTGGCCACCGGCCGCGCCACGCGCGTGCTGATCGTGTTGCCCGATGCGTTGCTGGTGCAATGGTTCGTCGAAATGCGCCGGCGCTTCCAGCTTGCCTTCGCGATCATCGACGAAGAACGCTGCACCGCGACGGAAGCGGCCGACCCCGGACACAACCCCTTCCTCGACGATCAGCTCGCGGTCGTTTCGCTCGCGTGGCTGACGCACGAAAGCACGCGACGCGAACAAGCACTGGCCGCAGGCTGGGACATGCTGATTGTGGACGAAGCGCATCATCTGGAATGGACGCCCGAAGCGCCGAGCCCGGAATATCGCGCGATCGAAGCGCTGGCCGCGACGACACCCAGCGTGGTGCTGTTGACCGCCACGCCCGAACAGCTCGGCCGCCGTGCGCATTTTGCGCGCCTGCGCCTGCTGGATCCGGCACGCTTCAATGAGCTCGATCGCTACCTCGCGGAAGCCGAGGGCTACGCCGCGCTTTCACCGATCGCCGAACGCATCGCCAATGCCGCCCCACTCGATGCGCGCGAACGCGAAGAACTGTGCGAACGATTTCCCCACGACCCGGCGCTACGCGCTCTGGTCGACGATTATCCCGGCCACGCCGAGGCGTTGCTCGCGGCGCTGATCGACCGCCATGGCACCGGGCGCGTGATGTACCGCAACCGTCGCGCCGCGGTGGGCGGCTTCCCCGAACGCGTGCTCGCTGCCGAAGACATCGGCTCCGAAACCGGCGAGCCCGAACGCGCGCGCCTGCTCGCGGAATTCGAGGACGACATGCATGGCGCCGCGCCGCACGCGTTCGACTACAGTGCCGATCCGCGGATCGCGTGGCTCGTTCAATTGCTGGACACGCATCGCGACGACAAGTTCCTGCTGATCGCCACCCGCCGCACCAAGGTCGAGGCCATCGACGCTGCGCTGCGCACGCGTAGCGGCGCAGCCATCGCCAGTTTCCATTCCGACATGACGCTGCTGCAGCGCGATCGCGCGGCGGCATGGTTTGCGCAACCCGAAGGTGCACGCCTGCTGCTGTGTTCGGAAATCGGTTCGGAAGGCCGCAACTTCCAGTTCGCGCACCGGTTGGTGCTGTGGGATTTGCCGCTCGATCCCGATCTGATCGAACAACGCATCGGGCGGCTCGATCGCATCGGCCAGCGGCACCCGATCGTCCTGCACGTGCCATCGATACCCGGCAGCGCGCAGGAAGTGCTGTTGCGCTGGCATGCCGACGGCACTCGCGTGCTGCGCGAGTGTCCTGCGGACGGCCGCGAATTGCTGCGCAGATTCGGCGCGGAGGTCGTGCGCATTGCACGCGCGCATGCCGCAACGGACGAAGCGGACGATCCCGAGCTCGACGCGCTGGTCGCCGCAACCGCGAGCGCGCACGCCGAACTTTCGGAGGCGATTCGCGCCGGGCGCGACCGCCTGCTGGAGCTGGCCGCGCAACACGCCGGCGGCGCGGCGCTGCTGGCCGCGATGCGCGATGCCGATGGCGATGAATCCACCCACGCGTTGATGCAGGAATGCTTCGAACCATTCGGCGTGCACACCGAGGACCTCGGCGATGGCAGCGTCCTGCTGGATCCGGAATTCCTCTCCACCGATGCGCTGACCGGTTTCGGTGATGGCCCACGACGCGTCACTTTCGACCGGGCGCTGGCGCTCGCGCGCGAGGAACTGGACCTGCTGCGCATGGATCATCCGCTGGTCGCCGGCGCGTTCGACCTGCTGCTGACCGGCGAATTCGGCAACGCCGCGTTCCTGGTCGATCCCGCACTGCCCGCGCGCAGCGTGGTGCTGGAGGCCGTGTACGTGGTCGAATGCGTGGCGGACGTGAAGCTCGACACACCACGCTACCTGCCAACTACTCCGCTTGCTGTCTGCGTCGATTCGCGCCTTGCCGCCCGCGACTACATGCCATCGGCTCCATCATTGTTGCGCGCGCGCGAACGCGCGTTGGATGTTTCGCGTTACCGTCGCTATCTCGCGCAATTGGTGCCCCCGATGCTGGAGAAGGGCGATGCATTGGCCGCCGAGCGCGCGCTCGACATCACCGGCGCGGCCGTCGCACAGGCACGCGTGACACTCGATGCACGCGTGCAGCGCCTGCACGCGCTGGCCGTGATCAATGCGTCGGTCACGACAGAGGAAATCGCCCGCGCGGAAGCGGCCCGCGAAGCAATACTCTCGGCATTGGCCAAGGCCCGCCCGCGCCTCGACGCGGTGCGGATGGCGGTGAGCCCGGATTTCCTGACGTTGCGGTAGGCACCGCAAAGCGACAGCCAAGGAATGGAAGTTTGCTGATGCTGTCCACGCGTCCAAAGCGGCCATTTCCCTGTTACCACCCTGATCGTCCGTGATATCGGATGCCGCCCACCGGGCACCAGATAGCAAATGCAAGCCAAGGTGCGACCCGCAAGCCGGAGTGGTCAAAGGTTCAATGCAGCGGAAAAATTTCCCGATTGACAACCGAAAACTGCGGCAGGAACATCCTGTTACCGCCGCATTTCAGGGATACGTTGGCGTTAGGAACTCGTGCAGGGCTCTGCCATGAATATTCAGCCCAGGCAATATTGGTTTCCTGCGAAGCGCTACGGCTGGGGCTGGGGATTACCGGTCGTCTGGCAAGGATGGGCAGTGCTAATCGGGTACCTCGTCGCCGTTACGCTTATAGCGTCGTGGGTGCCGCCGCACGCAGACCCAGGGTCGTTCCTCGGCTTGTTGGTTGCTGTCACATTATTGTTGGGCCTGATTGTATGGCGCAAGGGTGAGCCACCCGGCTGGCACTGGGGTGAATGATGGAGTGCGTAGCATCAAGTTTGAAGTGCAGCTCGTCTCGAGGTACTGATCCAACAAAGTATGGGTATTGAGGTCTACCCGGGTTCCTGCCATTGCGGCGCGATCGGTTTCTCGTATCGCACGCACCAGCCGCCTGCGGCCTGGAACGTGAGGGCGTGCCAGTGCAGTTTCTGCCGGGCGCACACGGGGCTGACTACATCCGATCCATCGGGAAGCATCGAATTCCACGAACATCAAGCCGGCTCGCTGCAACGCTATCGGTTCGGCCTGCGCATCACTGATTTCCTGTTGTGCCATGTCTGTGGCGTCTACATCGGTGCCGAAATCGAAACCCCAGCGGGCCTCTTCGGCATCATCAACATCCATGCGCTTCGTCCCGTTCCGGGCGGAATCGGCCCGGCGGTTGCGATGGACTACGGCTCCGAATCCGCGGCGGAGCGCGTCGAGCGGCGCGAGGAACGCTGGACGCCGGTGATTGCCGCTGTCGCCTGACCATGCGCCACATTCCGCTCGCCCTCGTCATCCTGCGTCTGTGCCTCGCACCGGTCGTGCTCGCGACGGCGTTGCTGCACCCGGTCCGGACCGTGTTCGCGGTCTGCCTGATCGGTGCATTGCTGTCCGACTACTTCGACGGCGTCATCGCGCGCCGCCTTGGCGTTGCCACGCCCGGACTGCGGCGACTGGACAGCATCACCGACTCGATCTTCTACGTGTGTGCACTGCTGGCCGCGCTGGTCACGGCCTACGCACTGGTCCGGCCGTACTTTTCGGCACTGATCGTGTTGCTGCTGATCGAAGCGCTGCGCTATGCCTACGACATCCGGAAGTTCGGCAAGGAGGCCAGTTACCACATGTGGTCGTCCAAGCTGTGGGGCCTGTTGCTGTTCATCGGCATGTGGGCGCTGCTGGTGCTCCACCGCGGCGGCTGGCCCGTGGCCCTCGCGATCTTCTGGGGCATCGCGGCCGATCTGGAAGGGCTTGCCATCTCGATGACGCTGCGGAAATGGCAGGCGGACGTGCCGACCCTCTGGCACGCATGCAGATTGGCGGGGGTTGACGCGTGACCCCGGGCAGCGGGGCGTTTACGCGTGGACCGGACCGCGGTACTCGCAGCCTTCCCCGTTTTGCCCGCGCTTGACGACCACGCGTTGCAGATTGGGCAGGTCGCCAAGTTTTTCCCACGTGAAGCGCGCGATGTTTTCCATGGTGGGAATGCCGAGGCCCTCCACGTCGTTGAGCAGACGGTGGTCGAGCGCATCGCGCGCGACTTCGATGCGGCGTTCCAGATCGCCCATGTCCACCACCCAGCCGCGTTCGTTGAGCGGGCCGCGCACCCACACTTCGACCTGATACGAATGGCCGTGCACGCGGCGGTAGCGCGGATCGCCATCCGGACCGGCGTCGAGCTGATGCGCCGCGTCGAAACGGAATTCCTTCCAGACGGTGAAAAGTTGTTCGCTCATGGGATGCCAAGGTACTTGTGGGTTTGCAGGCTCAGGCGCCAGCGCGGATGCGTCTTGCAGTAATCGACCGCGGCGCGGGTGTTTTCCACGGCCTGTGGTCCGTCCATCGGCTGCAGGAAGAAATGCGCCGCGGCGAAATCCGCGAAGCGTTCCGGCATGGCCGTCAGCTGCGGATACACCAACTTCAATTCGTTCGCGTGTTGCAGCTTCACCGGCGCGGTGCTTTTGGGACTGACGGTGATCCAGTCAATGCTTTTCGGTGCTTCCAGCGTGCCGTTGGTTTCGACCGCGCATTCGAAGCCACGCGCGTGCATCGCATCCAGCAGCGGCGTATCCAGTTGCAGCAGCGGCTCACCCCCGGTGAACACCACGAAGCGGTTTTCGTTCCGGTCCTGCGGCCACAGGCCGGCGATCTTGCCCGCGGCGGCGTTCGCATCGGGATACTTGCCGCCGTTCTCGCCGTCGGTGCCGACGAAATCGGTATCGCAGAACGCACACACCGCTGTTGCACGGTCCTGCTCGCGGCCCGACCAAAGGTTGCAGCCGGCGAACCGGCAGAACACGGCCGGGCGCCCGGCGTGGAAGCCCTCGCCTTGCAGGGTGTAGAACATTTCCTTGATCGCGTACATGCAAGCTGTCAGATTCCGGACCTGCTATTTTGCCAGCGCGGGCAGAAATTTGCCTTCTCTTGCACCATGCTTCGAACCAGCCTCATCAGTGATGTGGAGTTGCTCCCATCAGAACCGGCCTCATCCGGCGTTACGCGCCACCTTCTCTCGGAGGGAGAAGGGAGAAACTCCCGCAGGATTGAAGTCAAAAGGATGAAAAGTTCGATCATGCAAATCCGCACCGCCGACGTCGACGACGCCGAAACCATCGCGGCGGCGGAAGCCGAGACCCGGCGCATGCCGGGGCTGCTGGTCGCCCATCCGGGCGAGATTCCGGTCGAGGCCTATCGAACCAAGATTGCGAAGCTGGCGACGGATGGCCGCTACATCGTGATGGAGGAAAACGGCGCGCCGGTCGGCCACGCCTTGCTCGAGCCGATGCCGATGCACGCCAACGCGCATGTGTTCACGCTCACGATCGTGGTCCACCCGGGACACGTGGAACGCGGCATCGGCCGCGCCATGCTGCGCGACCTGCTGGATTGGGCGCAGCACGACACGCGCGTCGGCAAGATCGAACTCAATGTGCGCGCGGGCAACCTGCGTGCCCAGCATCTCTATCGCAGCCTCGGCTTTGTCGAGGAAGCGCGCTTCCGGAACCGTGTGCACCGGCTGGATGGCGAGTACGAGGACGATCTCGGCATGGCGTGGTTCCCCGATCGCTGGCCACCCGCGTCCCGGAGTGACAAACTGTAGTCGATCAGGGCGGGAGAAGCAGCGTGGCGGACGACGACACGCAGGTGCTCGAAACGTTCCGGCAGATGGCGGCGTTGCAGGCGCGCGTCTGCTACATGAATGTGGATCGTACGTTGGCGACGTGGACGCGCACGGCGCTCACCTTGATCGTATTCGGCACCGTGATCGATCGTTACGGCTTGTTGCTTCTGCGCCCCGCGTTCGCACATTTGGGCACGCGCCTCGCGCCGAATCCCGTATCGAGCGCGGGAGGTATTTTCCTGGTCGCCATCGGCGTGTTCATCGTGATCGCCGCGGCCATCCGGCACCAGGCTTACAAGACCATCTGGCTGCGCACGCACGGCCGTGACGCGTCGTTCGGCCCATGGTTGGCGTTTCCGTTTGCCGTGATGGTGGCGGTGCTCGGCGTGATCGTGCTGGCGTTGTTGTTCGTGTTCATGCAGTAGCGCACAAGGAACGCAGATGGCCGAGGATTCCCACAGCCTCCAAGTGCAAGTTGCACGGCAACTGGTCGAGCTGTCGCTGCAACGTTCGTACATGAATACGGAACGCACGCTGGCGGTGTGGACGCGCACCGCGCTGTCGCTGATGATCTTCGGTATCGCGGTGGACCGCTTCGGCTTGCTGATGCGCCACCCACCGTGGCACGTCGAGGACACCCACCAGCTTTTGCCGAATTCATTGTCGACGCTCGGCGGCGTGGTGCTGGTGGCGCTGGGCGTGCTGATCCTGCTCGCGGCGGGACTCCGTTTTCTCGCTTACGGACGTGCCTGGTATCGCGCCAATCCGCTGAAAGTGGCGTACCACACGCCCTGGCTCGCCTTCACCTTCACGATGCTGATGGCGACGTTCGGGATTGCGTTGTTGGTGGTGCTTTGCGTGTTTCCGCAGTGATTCCTCCCCCCGCGCTGACGCGCGACCCCCTTCGTTCCGAAGGGGGTGGAAGATCACATGCGTATCGGCCCGGCCTTGTGGCACGCATCGCGCGCGGTGCGCGCGGACTGCACGCCGGCCTGGTCGTTCTTCGACTCGGCGATCTCCAGCACGGTTTCCCAGTTGCCCGCGCACAGCCCGCCGACTTTCGCGCCCAAGCCATACGAACGCCGCGCGTCGGCCTCGGCAGCCACGCCATCCTTCAGCAGGATTTCGATTTCGGCGCGGAACTGCAGGATGTCGGGTGCATCGGGCGACAATTTCAACGCGGCGTTGATCTTGCCCAGCGCGTCCTGGTACTTGCCCGCGCTCTCGTCCGCACGCGCGCCATCCAGATAGCCGTCCACCGATGGATCGCGCAGCGGCGTGACTTGCACCACCGACTTGTCGCCCACGCGCGCGGCACGGATTGCCTCCACCATGGTGGTCGGCGACAACCGGCTGCTCATCGGCGCCGGTTGCGGCGGATGCGAACAGCCAGCCAGGACCAAGGCCATAGCCGCCGCGCCCAGCGCGGCCCAAGTCAAATTGCGAGTCATGCATTGCTCCGGAAGATCGTCACGGCTGCCGGTGCGTGCCGGCGGCCGGCTGCGCCGCAGCGTCGTTGTTGCCGCCACCGAAAAAGTTTTCGAGGCGCTGCAAGTAGCAGTGATTCTGCACCGGCGGCGCATAGCCGTCGATGAAGGGATATTGTTTGGCGTCACCGCACTGCGGCAGGCTGCCCTGTCCCGTTGCGGGATCGATCCACGCGTACTGGATGCCGTCGTCAAGCGATGTGGACAGCGGCGCACTCGGCAATTTTTCGAACAACTTCATCCATACCCGCAGCGCGCCGGTCGCACCCCACAGATGCGTGGGCTGGTTGTCGTCGCGTCCCATCCACGTCACCGCAAGACGATCGCCGGTGAACCCCGAGAACCACGAATCGCGTTGGTGATCGGACGTGCCGGTTTTGCCGGCGACATGCAACGACGCGAGCGACGAATTGCCGATCGCGGCCGCGGTGCCGTATTGCGTGACCTGTTGCATCATCCAGCGCACCAGGCCCACCGCCTGCTGGTATTGGCCCTTGCCGGGCTGCACCGAGTATTGCTTGAGCACGTGACCCTTGGCGTCGAGTACACCGCGAAGGGTCAGCAACGGCAAGGCGTGGCCATCGTCCGCAATGAATTCGTAGAGCTGCGCCAACTGGAACGGCGACATGTCCACCGCGCCCAGCAGCAGCGACGGGTTGGCTTCCACATCTTTCAAGCCGAACGAGCGCAGGAACGCCGCGACGCGATCGATGCCGAGCCGCAGGCCCAGGTGCACGCTGGCGAGGTTGTAGGACTTGGCCAGCGCCTCGACCATCGGCACCTCGCCGTGCGACTGGTGATCGTCGTTTTGCGGCGTCCACATCTTGCCGTTCGGCAGTTTCATCGCGATCGGCGAATCGTCCAGCAGTGACGCCACGTTCCAGCGCGACGGATTGCTCAGCGCCATCAAGTAATAAAATGGCTTCAGGCTGGAACCGACCGGCCGGCGCGCGTCGTAGGCGCGATTGAAGCCGTGCTGGTCCGACTCGCGACCACCCACCATCGCCAGCACGTCGCCATTCCCCGGGTCGACCACGACCACCGCGCCTTCCATGCCGTTGCCGCGTTTGCCAAGGCTTTTCAACGCCTCGTCCAGCGATTGTTCCGCGTACGCCTGCGCGGCGGGATCGAGCGTGGTGTAAACCTTCAGGCCACCGCTGCGGAGCTGCGGGTCGCTGAAATCCTGCTTCAGTTGCCCGCGCACCACGTCCATGAAGGCCGGGAAGCGATCGACGACCAGTTGCGGATTGGCGGTCACGTCCAGGGGCGAGGCTTTCGCGGCATTCCATTGCGCGTCGTTCAACAAACCGGTGCCGTGGAATGCATCCAGCGCCACGTTGCGGCGCGCCAGCGCACGCTCGGGATTGCGGCGCGGATCGTAATAACTGGGGCCGCGCACCATGCCGACCAGCAGCGCGATTTCCTGTGGGCGCAGCGTCTGCACCGGACGGCCGAAATAATACCAGCTGGCCGCGGCGAACCCGTGCACGGCCTGGCCACCCTGCTGACCCATGAACACTTCGTTGCAGTACGCGGCGAGGATCTGGCCTTTGGTGTAATGCGCGTCCAGCAGGATCGAAAGCAGCGCTTCGTTGAACTTGCGGATCAGCGTCTGGTTGCGATCGAGGAACAGGTTGCGCACCAGCTGCTGGGTGATGGTGGAGCCACCCTGCACCACGTGGCCCGCGCGCAGATCGGCCAGCGCCGCGCGCGCGATCGACGACAGGTCGATGCCGTGGTTGTTCTTGAAGTCGCGGTCTTCCACCGCCTGCACGCCCTGCACCAGCAGCGGCGGCAGCTCCGACAGTTGCGCGATGATGCGTTCTTCCTGATCGGAACCGTACATCGTCGCGATGCGTGCGGGATCGAGATGGGTCTTGCGCATCGGCTTGTTGGAGGTGAGGTCCAGCACCGCCTGGATCTGACCGGAACCCAGCGTCACGCGCACCCGGCGCGGCAATTCGCCGCCGACCGGATCCATGTAACCACGCGAGGCGATGACGAACTTGTCTCCATCCGCACTGTACGTGCCCGGCACCTGCGCGACATGCGCTGTCTCGGTATAGCCGGCCATCTGCAGTTCCATCGCCAGCGTCGCCTTGTTCATCGGCACACCGGCTTGCAGCAACTGCGGGCGCGCATACACGCGCGTCGGCTGGGTGAAATCGATTTCGCTGACGCGCGTTTTCACGCGGTGATCGAGCACCAGCGTGTACGGCACCACGAAGCCGACCGCGAAACCGATTCCGATCAGGATGGGCCAGCGTGCGAATGGCCAGACCCGGGCGACAAACCCGCGCACGCGCTCGAACCAGGACAAGGCTGTTTATCTATCCAGCAAGGCGTCGGCGGATTTTAGCGGATCAACGCGGGCAACTCGTGCATCGCGCCGCACGGGTTCAGCCGCGATTGGCCATCGCGACCCGCGGCCATGGCCGCGGGTCGCGCCACGCCTTACCAGCGCCGCGTCACCAGGAATTGTGCACCGCAGCCCTTGTCCACCCAGATGCCGGCGCGATTCCAGCCCCAGTTCTGGCCTTCGACGCAGCGGGTACTGGAGGTCTGCCGTTGCAGCCTCACGCGGCCGCGCGCACCGACGTCCACTTGGCAGAATGCGCGGTGATATTGCGGGCTGCCACATGACACCGTGAAATCGTGATTCCAGCCCGGACCGGGTTGCCAACCCCCGCCGCCGTTGTAGTCGCCGGCCGCAAAGACGCCTCCGCAACCCTTGTCCACCCAGATGCTGCCGCGGTCGTAGCCCCAGGACTGACCTTGCGCGCAAGTGGCCTTCGAAGTCTGGCGCACGATCTGCGCGCCGCGCCAACCCGGTGTCTGGCAGCGTGCAAGCCGGTGCTGCGGACTCCCGCAGGAAATGGTCTGTTGACCGTAGCCCGGCGGCGGACGATTCGGGTACTGATTCGGGGGCGGCGGCGGCCGGTTGCTGTAAGTGACCTGCGCGCTGGCCGCACCAGCGAAACCCAAAATAAAGGCGGCCAAAACAGATGCCGCGAACATCCATCCGATCTTGCGCATCGCACTGCCCTCCTGGTTGGTGTGACGGTCAGTTTCCACATCAATGACTGAACCTGGGCTGGCGGCCGACGCGGGTCGCTCAGTCTCCGGCTGCCTTGCTGCTCTTTTCCGCCGCGGCGGGCTTGGCCGCTTCCGCCGCCCCGCTGCTCTTCGGGGATTCGGCCGGCTTTTCCGTCGACGCTTCCTTCGGCTTCGCCGCTTCGCCTGCAAGGTTGTGTTTCTTTTCCTTGTCGGATTTGAAATCGGTCTCGTACCAGCCGCTGCCCGACAGGCGAAACGCCGGCGCGGTCACCTGACGCTGCACGGTGGCGTGCTTGCCGCAGTGCGGACAGACATCGGGATCGGAATCGGACAGCTTCTGCAGGCGCTCGAACTTTTCGCCGCAGTCGCTGCAACGGAACACGTAGATGGGCATCTCGGGAAACCTTGGAACGATCGCACAATGATACCGCCGCAGGGACGGGAGCGCGGCGCCGTTTACGTAGGCATGGGCGCGAGGCTTATCATGCGCGTCTTTGCCAAGGAATCCCGCATGCACCTTCGCACCATCCTGCTCGCCGCTTTCGTTCCCGCCGCCGCGTGTGCAGCATCTGCCGCACTGGCCGCAGCGCCGTTGTGTCCGGCAACCTGGCCCGCGCAACCGGCGGCGTCGGTCGCGCACATCAACGAAGTGAATCGCGGACTCGGCATCCCGACCGATTACGCCGCGCGCCACAACCTGGTCCCTCTGCCCGAAGGCAAGGATCTGGTACAGGTGCCGCACGATGTGTACGGGCGCAAGGTGGAAATGGTGGCGCCCGCCGCCGCCGCGTTGAAGCAAATGTTCGCGGCCGCCGCACGCGATGGCGTGAAGCTGGAAACCGTGTCCGGCTTCCGCAGCATCAACTACCAGACCGGCCTGATCCGCAGGAAACTGAAAAGCGGCATGAGCATCCAGAAGGCACTCAGCATCAACGCGGTGCCGGGCTACAGCGAACACCAGACCGGCTGCGCGGTGGACCTGACTACGCCCGGCGTGCCGGCGGCGGACGGAAGCTTCGAACACAGCAAGGCGTTCACCTGGCTGCAGCAGCACGGCGCGCAATTCGGCTTCCATCTCTCGTTCCCGCCCGGCAACAAATACGGTTACGAATACGAGCCGTGGCATTGGCGCTACATCGCCGGCAGCGCGACCAATCGGTAGGTCGTAGGTTGGCGCTGAGCCGGGCTTCATCCGGCGAAGCCCAACGCACGCAGCAGATCCTTGTTGGGCTTCCGCCGATGAAGCCGGCGTCAGCCGAACCTACGCCGCTGAATGGTCCATTCGAAGCAGCTGTTGTGAAAAGTCAGGCCATGGATGGCCGTTCTGGTGTCCATGCCGTGGGGGCCAACACGTTGGTACGCTTTTCGGCAAAGCGGCGATCAGGGACGATCGCATATCAAGGTGAAGTCGGTGTATTGAAACCGGTTGTCCCGCAAACTCGAAGCTCCGCGCTCGAGGCGCAACGGCTCGGCGAACAACGGGCCGGCGTAACTCAGGGTGTGGAACTCACCCCGTTCGCCACAGGGGTCGACCCCGGAGGGCAATTCGCGCAACAGCGACGGGTCGTACTCGCGGCCGCTGAACGATCCATCGAGCTGTTGCCTATCCACGCACGTCAGCACCGCGCGATGTCCCTGCGCATAAAACCTTCGCGACAATTCACGGGTATCCGTCCCCCATAGCGGAAAGACCCCGGACCATCCGGATTTCGCAAGCTGCCGTTCGCGGTACGCGCGCACGTCTGCCAGAAACAAATCCCCGAATGCACAATGGCTGAGGCCGCGCCAGCGCTCGCGGGCTTGCCGCAGCGCATTTTCATGTGCGGCTTCGTAGTCTGCATTGCTGGACGGCCAATCGATCCTGCACTCGATCAGGGGAAGCCCGATGGCTGCGACCTGCGCTTGCAGGACGTTGCGCCGGATTCCATGCATCGAAACCCGCTCGAATTTGCCGGTGATCGTCGTGAGCAACGCGACGACCTGCCACGCCGGATTATTGCGCAGCGCCGCGAGCGCCATCAGGCAATCCTTGCCGCCACTCCAGGAGAGCAACGTGGGCGTCGACACAGCGTTCACGGCGATGGCGCGTTCTCAATCATGATTGGGGTTCCAACCGACCGTCAGCATGACATTGCGTCCCGGCTGGTTGTAGTACCAGGCCGTTTCGTAGTTCTTGTCGAACACATTATTCAGCGCGAACTGCAGCTTCCAGTCACGATTGACTTGCCAGCCTGCGCGCAGGTTGGTCAGTGCGTAACCGCCCAACGGATCCTGGTTGGCGATGTCGTCGTAAGTGCGCGCCGCGATGTACCAGCTCGCGCCGACACTGAAACGCCCGAAGCTGCGATCCGCGTCGAAACGCGCGCTCTGGCGCGGCCGCCGCGGCAGCTCGTTGCCGTCGTAGAAACCGCCCGTGGCATCATCGCGTGCATCCATCAGCGTTGCCGTCGCACGCACATCCCAGCCCGCGAGCTTGCCGCCGACCACGCCTTCCAGCCCGGTAATGCGCGCGCGATCGATGTTGTTCGGCAGGTTGAGCGCGGCGTCCCAGGTGATCATGTCGCTGACATCGTTGCGGTACACCGACAACGACCAATGCCCCCAGCCGGGCGTGCCGCGCAGGCCGATTTCGAGATTGCGCGAGCTTTCGGGCCGCAGGTCCGGATTGGAAAAACCGGGGTAATACAGGTCGTTGAACGTGGGCGCGCGGAACGCGGTGCCCCAGCTCGCGGTGACGCGCAGGTCCCTGGCGAAATTCCAGCCCCACAAAAAGCTGCCGGTCGTCTTGCCGCCGAACTGGCTGTTGTCGTCACGACGCACGTTGGCCTGCAGCGACTGCGCGCCGAAGCTGCGCTGCCACTGCGCGAACATCCCGCGATCGGTGCGCGCATCCTCGGTGAATGTGTAGTTGCTCGCGACGGCTTCGCGCTGCCAGTCCATGCCCGCGCTGAGCAAACCACCACCCAATGCGACATCCGCCTGCAGCGAGCCCAGCGTGCGCCGCGTGTCGAAGTGATCGACATACACGTCCTGCAGGAAA
>Ga0207707_10002336_pt1 | contig 17082 bp, 21 predicted proteins | sample KBSC83BmetaG_FD_184336 | JGI IMG/M metagenome (GOLD analysis project Ga0207707, IMG submission 184336) | Corn rhizosphere microbial communities from Kellogg Biological Station, Michigan, USA - KBS C8-3B metaG (SPAdes) (version 2) | ecosystem: Host-associated > Plants > Roots > Rhizosphere ...
TACGAGGAGCGCGGCTGGAGGCACGATGGCATTGAGCTGAGCGCCGAAGCTCAGGAGGCCCAGCCAGAGGGCGAACGCCGCGACCGCGAGGGCTCCAGGAACGAACAGGAGCCAGGCGCTGTGACCCATGTCGTGCAGGCGCCGCGCGTGCAGTACGATGGCGGGAATCACCAGTACCAACAAAGACCATTGGCCGCTACGGCCGACCACGAGGTAGGCGTAGAACACCATCACAGCCACGAGCGTGATCAGGGCGGCCAGGAACTGGCTGCGCGAGGCTCGTCCTGCGGCGCTCGTGAACAGGGAATCGAAGGACGTGCGTCCCGTTTCGCCAAACGCGAGGGCGTGTCGCTGCAGCGCCCCTTTGTAGTAATCGATGTACGCCAACATCAACAGGCCGTTGAGAGCGAAAGCGATGAGCGCCAGGGCGGCTCCGAGGGGCTGGTGGTCCAGGATTGCCGACCAGTACAGCGCGCAGGTCGAGATCGGCATCAGCACACACAGGGCGACCGGGACAAAGAAGCCGGTCAGCACCAGCGCCCCCGCGACCAACTGAATCGTCATCGCGACATCCATCAACCTCGAGTGCACGAGGGCGGACATCAGCTGCTCGGCGAGCGGCTCGTGCCCGGCGGGCACGGCGGGCCAGAGCGAGAGGAAGAAGTGATTGGCGCCGTTGACGAGCATCCAGGCGCCGAAGACGACACGACCGATGAGGACGAGCTGCTTCATGGCCGCACCCCGGCGGGCTGGGAGGCGCTCTGTGCGTCGGGTGCGCCGACGGTCCGCGGCTTTGAATGCAGCGCGAACATCGAGCGGTAGCTTCTCATGTAAGCCAGGCACAGGATCACGTTGGAGAGCAGCGCGGCCTCGCCGAAAATGGAAGCGCGCGATCCCCATCCCTCGAGCGGCGTATCCCAGTAGAACACGCAGAAGGAAACCGGCATGCAGACGAGCAGTCCGAGGGGGGTGAAAAAGCCCGTCAGGACGCTGATACCGGCGAGCAACTCCACGGCTTTCACGAGATCGAACAGGTGACTGTCGAGGAGCGCCACGATCAACTCGTGGCTGAGGGGCTTGGTGCCCATCGGCTGCGGGAAGAGGGTGACGAAGTGGTTCAGGCCGGCTGGAATCATCCAGGCCGCAAACACGAGTCGCACGAACCACACAGCGTACTTCATGCTATTCCCCTGCCGGCATCGTTGTATTCGGCCACGGCCGCCGACCGGCTTTGAGGTCCTGAGCTTAGACCTCGCCCACGCATATTGTAAGTAGCGAAGCGCGGCGCCTAGGTGGCGCCCGAGGGTCCGGGATACGCCGCAGCCAGAGTCTGGAGGTCTTGAGGCGAGAGTGTCACTGCAAGCGCCTCGGCGTTTTCCTTGACGTGCGCGGGCGAGCCGGATTCGGGAATTGCCATGACATTCCCGCTGCGGACGACCCAGGCGAGCGCCACGGCGGCCGCCGAGCACCCATGCGCCGCGCCTGTCTGCGCCAGCCTGCGGTCACCTGTCACGAGATTGTTGTCGCCGCCGAGCGGAGAGTACGCCATGACCGGCAGGTTGTGCTGCCGGCACCATGGCAGAAGGTCGCGCTCGATGCCGCGGTTGTGCAGGCTGTAGGCGACTTGATTGGTTGCGCACTTCGGGCCGTCCGGCACGCGGAACAGCTCCTCCATCTGGCCGGTGTCGAAGTTGGATACCCCCCAGGTACGAATCTTTCCCGCGGCGCGCAGTCGCTCGAATGCCGCGACCACGCCCGGGAATTGCTTGCTGGGAACTGGCGAATGCAGCAAGTAAAGATCGATGCGGTCGGTGCCCAGGCGTTCGAGGCTTGCTGCGCAGGCGCGCGCGACGCCGTCTCCAGACACTTCATCCGCTTCCACTTTGGTGACCAGATAGATGCGGTCCCGTCGGTCGGCAATCGCACGACCCACGAATTGCTCTGAGCGTCCATTTCCGTAGTTTCCCGAAGTGTCGATCAACGTCATGCCCAGGGAGACGCCGCTGCGCACTGCCTCCTGCTCCACGGCCGGCGGATGTCTTCCCTGTCCGAGATGCCAGGTCCCCTGACCGACTGCCGGGACAGCAGTGCCGTCTGGAAATTTCACGGTATGCGCGGAGCTCGCGGATGCCCCGCCTGTGGCGCCATCGGCGGTAAGAGGCAATGCCAGGCCGAATGCTGCACAACGAACATTGAATTGACGTCGGCTAAGTACACGCTTGCTCATGGTGTCCAGCTCCTCTGCACGCGCGGGCAGCTGATGATCCCCCTCTCCGGGGCGCTGTGTCACCTCGAGGTGTGCGCGGGCTTGCGGTTGATTTCCGCCTTCCCGTAGCGGTCGCCGATACGGCCGTCGCGGATGAAGTCGGCCATCATCTGGAAATAGCCTGGCGCGAACCGTGTCGAGATCCGTTTGCCGTCCGCATTCAACTCATACTCGGTCATGCCCTGCTCGGAGCCGGGATAAAGAGCCAGTGCGTAGTCCTTGCCCTGCGCAATCAGCGCTCGGATGCGCCGGGCCGTCTCGGCGCTCGGCGCCTCCAAGTCGTCGCTGCCGAGTATCCACAGTTGCGGTGTGGTGCAGGCGCGCAACGCCGGCATCGGCTCGTAGTGGAAGGGAGTGTGGAAATTGAATTGCTCGGCGACGGCGTCGACGATCTGCTGCCGGTCGAGCGGCAGGATGAAGAACAGGAAGTCTCCGTGCACATCCTTGTACCAAGGCTTCGCTTTGTATTTCCGGCGTAGCGCATCGAAGGCTTCATAGCGCTCCTTGCCGCCTGTCTCGATTACGCGCTCGCCGGCGCGTGCCAGCTCCAGCGCTTCGCGGGTATCCCCAGCGGAGTGTTGGTGGAAACGCATGTCGAGCGCCACGCTTTCCCGGTCCTCCTCCAGCACGGTGACGGCCAGGTCGAAACTCACGATCGCGAAGTCGACGGGGGCACGATTCGCGGCGAGCGGTAAACGTCAGCCAACGCAAGGTGTCCTCGTCCGATTGCGCGATGTCGACCGTCCTGCCGTCATTCAGACGATACGAACCGACGTGGCAATTCTCGATCTGCGTGTCCGCGTACGCGGGTGCCGGGATCGGAAGCAGGATCCCGAAAAGAGCACTGATGAAAGCGCCTCTCATGCCCAGGGTTCTACCCCTCCAGACGGTTGCCGTCTTGGACGGATTCAAGGATATTTGCCCGATGCGGCAGCGTTTCAGCGGAGCCTCCGTCCAGCGGGTCATCGATCGGAGCCGGGCTTGCGTTCCAGAGCACGCGCACGACTGGCCGGTGCTGTCGCTATTCGCGATGGGGGCCTATGCCAACCGCACTGAAGCCGGTGAGCGTCTCCTGTGCGGACCCTCGGCGGTTTTCTATCGCGCCGGTACCCATCCTGGCAAAGCCACATGAACCGAACCTTCCGGCGTGTGCTCGGGCGCCGTCCGTCCTCTGTGAGGGAGGACCGGACAGCGCTGCGAGCGCTCCGAAGTCCATCCTGACCTGACGGGGAGACGAACCATGCGGATGCTGGCGACAGCACTGGTGCTGCTTGTCCTGTGGGCACCTGCCCAATCGCGCGAGCCGGAGGAGTTGCGTCAGCTCGTGGATCGCGCCGCGATCCATGAAGTGATGCAGAAGTATATATGGAGCGTCGACGCTCTCGACGCCGATGGCTATGTCTCGGTGTTCACGGAAGACGCAGAAGTCGACTCCAACGGCGTCATCCACAAGGGGCACGAGGAGATCCGCAAAGTCGTGACCGACCTCCTGGCACGCCAGGCGGCAAATCGCGCGCGCGGCGAGCCACCGGGCAACCTGTATCACGTGATCAGCAACGAGCGGATCTCATTCACGAGTCCTTCGGAGGCCCTGTATCGGTCTTACTGGCAGACCCTGCGCAAGGGATCGGAGAATCGATACATCGCCGGCGGGTTCGGGCGATCCGAGGACCGCCTGGTGAAGCGCGACGGGCACTGGCTCATCAGGTCGCGCAAGCTGGTCGTTTTCACGGATTGAGGAGGGAGCTTGCGGCTCTACCGGGAAACCCCACTCCGGCTGGCGGGCATCAGGTCGCGCGCAGCGCGACCGTCACGGGCACTCGGGCCGCTCTGACGGCCGGAAGAAGCCCTGCGATCGCGCCTATAACCAACGCCCAGCCGAGACCCAACAGTGCGAGACCGGGGGTCACCGCCATGTGAAAGCTCGCTCCCAAGGGGCTCGCGAGCAGCCCGTTGAAGAGCAACCAGGCGACGAGTGCACCGATCAGAGCGCCGGGGATCGCCAGGAAAATAGACTCCAGCACGATGGAAGCCACGATCGGCGTGCTGTTGAATCCAACAGCCCGCAGGGTCGCCAGCTCGCGCCGACGGCTGTCCACGATCGCGTATAGGGAGTTGGCCGCGCCAATGGTGGCGGCAATGGCCATGATTGTCCCGATGAAGTAGCTGACGAAGCTCAGGATGCCGTTGAGCTGCTGCAGGTTCTGCTCGAAGATCTCGGCCTCGTGCTGAACCTTCAGGTGCAGCGTCGGGTCCGCCTTCAGCGCCTTCTGGACGTCAGCGAACGCGGCGGGAGACTCCAGCATCAGGTTTGCCTGGTTGTATGTATTGCGACCGATGGCTGACAGCAGCGTGTCGGCATCGCCGAACACAATACAGACGGTGCTGGGGAGGTCGAAGTTTCCAACGACTACCCAGTCGCCGCCGCGCAAGTGCCTCTTGGCGCCCACGTTGAAATCCTCGAACAGTCGCGTGCATTTCAAGCTGGCGATCAGCTCATGCAGTCCGGGGTTGTACATTCGCCCCGCCGTGATGCGCAACTCGGGCTGGTAGTCCCTGAGGCCGGGGCTCATCCCGATCACCGGGAAACCGCTCTGGCGCCCGTCGACCTTGCTGCGAGCCTGTATGAAAATGAACATCTGAAAGACCACGATCGGCTTGCCCTGGGCGTTGCGTCGGATGCCGGGGAGACCGGTGATCATGGGCGCGATGTCTTTACTGATGCTGCTCTGCTGCGGCGAGGGGGCGTCGATACTTGTCAGAATGGCGCGATTGGGACTCGCATTGCTCATGTTTTCCCGGCGCGCGCCGACACCAAGGGCGAGCATGGAGACCAGCACGCCGACGGCACAGGTCACGCCGATGACGATGGTGATCACCAGCCCGAGCCGCGCAGGAATCCCCGAGAGATTCATGCGCAGCAGGGCCCAGAACTGTCTTGCGAGGTTCATGGTTAGCCGCTATCGCCCTGCGAGCGCATCGACCACCGGAAGCCTGGCGGCCCGAGCGGCCGGCACCGCGGCGCTGACCAACGCCACGATAACCGCTCCAACCAGTCCGAATGCAATGACGATGGAGGGCATGGAGAGCCCGGGTATGAACTTTCCGGCGTAGGGGAACACCCCCATGGCCAGGCCGAGTCCGATGAACGCGGCGGCGATGCAGACAAGCAGCCCTTCACCGACGACCATCAGGAACACCGTGCGATCGCTGAATCCGAGGGTCTTCAGCACCGCGAGCTCCGGGGTTCGCTCGCGAATCGTTTGCATCATCATGGTGGTGATGGAGAACAGAAGCGCCACCAGCACCGCGCTGATGATGGCGCGGATCAGGAAGTCCAGGTCCCCGATCGAGCGCATCTGCTGTTGGGCGTTCTCCCTGAATGAGGCCGTCTTGGTCTCGTTGGAGGAGTTGGCGAACAGCCGGTCGATGCTCTCGGACATCTCCGCTGCCCGTTTCGGGTCCGAGATGATGGCGTAGAAGTTGCGCACGGTCCCCTTGTTCTGCGCCCGCGCCTCATCGAGGTAGGAGTAGTTGATCACGATCAATCCCGATTCCCCGGGCTCGTGATCGGTGAGGTAGCCGACGATCTGGAAGCTCCAGGTTCCCGAGCCGTCGGTCTTCAGCGTGTTCGAGGTGAAGGGAATCCGGTCGCCGATGTGCCAGCCGTACTTCTTGCCCGTGTCAGCGGTGATCAGCGCCCCGTCGCGGGTCTTCTCCAGCGCGTCCAGGTCCTTCGGGGTTATCTGGAACAGCGTCGGTATGGCGTCCACCCAGATGTGGCCGGGGGGTATGGCCAACGCAAACACCGGCTGGGTCGGCTTCTGATAGGTCCCGAGGAAGCCGTCCGCGAACGACACCTCCTTCATGCCGGGGAGCGACTTGAGGCGATCGAGGTACGACATCGGCAGAGGCGCCCCGCCGAAGTCGGCGGGCCCGACGAACAGGAAATCCGCACGCGACTCGGCGACGGATCGATCCATGCCCGACTTCAGGCCCTGCAGGACGCCGAACAGAGCGAAGGCCACGGCGACCTGCAGGAGAATCAGCGCCGTACGCCCGGGCTTGCGCCAGATCCCGGACCAGATGAGCGGGAGGTACTTCATGCGTAGGGCGCACTCTACTGAGATACGCCCCGGGAGCGAGAGGGGATTCGATCGAGCGGGCTAATTTCCCGACCAACCGTGTCCCTGGCCGCAGGCCTCCGGGGGTCAGCGCTGTCCCAGCAGAAGCCGCCGCGACACCGGCATGCCCCGCAAAGCGGTCTCGAGGACGGGCGGGCCCAGCACGCCTGCGGCCAGTCCCACCACGAAGCCGAGCTCGGTCGAGGTGACCTGCGCGAGCTTCAGGGCGGCTCGAGAGGCGGCGACGAAGAAGGGATGGAACAGGTAGATCGTGAAGGAGTAGGCCCCGAGCAGCCCAAGGACTCTCCAATGGGGAAAGCAGTAGATCAACGTGAGGGTGCCGCTGACCCCGATGAGCAGTCCGAGCACGGTTCCCCGCTCGGCGATGGGCTCATGCGCCGCGACTGCAATCCAGTGGAGCGTCATGGCACCCAGAAAGCACGCGGCGCTCGCCCAGATGACCGTCGGCCTGCCCAAAATCGCTCGAAACCGGTTCGCCCCGAGCCCGAGAAGGAAGAAGGGCGCCAGGTAAGCGGCGTGCACTGCACTGAACATGCCGTCGTCGGCATCCTCCTGGGGCACACACAGGTGCAGTGCCATGGAGAGGGCAAGAACGAGCGCGTACTGCCGCAGGCTCGAGAGCAGCTGCAACGACTCCAGGACTACGACAGCGGTGAATATGAGCAGGATCGCCTGCAGAAACCAGAAGTGGACGTAAGGGAAAAGGTAAATGCGCCAGATCTGGTCCAGAGGCATCTTTCCCGTCGTATCCGGAACCAGGAGTGTCAGGAGGAAGTACAGCGTGGACACGCAGATCAGCGGGAGCGCCAACCGCATCAGCTTCTTTGCGGCAAAGTCGCGCTCGGCCCCCTGAAACACGGGCCGATAGGCATAGACGAATCCGGAGAGGAACGTGAACAAGGGCATGCGCAGGTGCATGAACAGGTTCGCGAATTGCCGGTAGAGGGAGTCCTCATCGACACGCAGTCCCGAGGTGGCGTGCGAGCCGATGACGTGAAAGGCGACCAGCAGCACGCAGGCGAGGCCGCGCAGTGTCTGGACTCGAAGGGACTCCTTGGAGACCCGCGGACGGGTCGAGTCGACTTCGCGCCCGGGCTCAACGGGCATGCCACCGATGGCCGTGTCGCTCATGTTGGTGTTTCTGGAGGGACGGGCGGTCGCGGATGTCAGCAAGTGCCATACCCGCACGCGCGGGCAGGGTGCATGAATGCACCCCGCCCGGCCCTGGGGCGGCGGTTAGGTTATGCGAGTCAGAAATTCGCGGATCGTCGCAGCAATCTCCTGCGAATGCGTCTCGAGGGCGAAGTGGCCCGTGTCGAAGAACCGCACCAGGGCCTTCGGCAGGTCGCGCTTGAAGGCTTCCGCGCCCGCAGGCAGAAAGAACGGATCGTGCTTGCCCCACGCCGCCAGAAACGGCGGCTGATGCTTGCGGAAGTAGCTTTGAAACTCGGCATACAGCGCAATGTTGGTCTTGTAGTCGCCGAACAGGTCGAGCTGCACATCGGCGACACCCGGTCGGCTCAGATAGAAGTTGTCGAGCATGTAGCCATCGGGAGATACCGCAGTTGCATCCGGCACACCGTGGGTGTATTGCCAAATCGTGGCCTCGGGAGTCAGGAATTGACGCAGCGCCTGCCGGTTGGCCTCCGAGTTGTCTTCCCAGTAGGCCCGGATGGGGTTCCAGCCTTCACTCAACCCTTCCCGATATGCGTTGCCGTTCTGCGAAACGATCGCGGTGATCCGTTCAGGGTGCGCGAGCGCGAGTCGAAGGCCCGTGGGGGCGCCGTAGTCGAAGACGTAGAGCGCGTAGCGATCGAAACCGATCGCCTCGGTGAAGCGGTCGACGATCCGGGCCATGCGATCGAAGGTGAGTCCGCGGCCCGGGAATGTGGACAGGCCAAACCCCGGCAGGTCGGGTGCCACGAGGTGAAACCGGTCCGCGAGTTGCGGGATCAAGTCGCGAAACATATGACTCGACGTCGGAAAGCCGTGCAGCAAGAGCAACTTTGGGGCGCCGACGGGCCCGGCCTCGCGATAGAAAAGGGTCTGGTCGTCGATGCGAGTCTGTCGATAGCGCGGGGAAATCATGGGCGTGCTCATTGCCAACCTCCGGCCGGAGCCAGTAACCTCACGGGGTGCGATTGAGAGGTTACGGACTACATAGTAACCTGTCAATTACTATGTAAGAGGTTACGGATGCAACACGCTCCCGCTTTGTTCGTCGCCGACGCGACGGCCCTGGATTTCCTGAATTCGGTGGCGACCCCCGTCGATGTCCCTGTCGAATGGCTCGATGACGGAGAGGGACTGCTGAGCTGGCTGCAGCAGGCTCAGCTCGTGTCCGAGCCTGTGCTCGAGCGGGTGCGGTCGCAGTTTTCGCTCGCAGAGCTGAACCAGGCTGCCGACCGGGCGCGAGACCTGCGCGAGTGGTTTAGAGGCTTCGTGGAGAAGCACCGGGGACGCGCGCTGGCGCGGGACGCTCTGAAGAAACTGGATCCGCTCAATCGCCTGCTCGAGCGCGACGATTCCTACAGTCAGATCGCGACCGCTGCAGGCAAAGACGGCAACACTCTCGAGCTACGAGTCACACGCAGATGGCGTTCGCCCGAAGCGCTGCTCTATCCGATCGCCGAGACGCTGGCGCGCTTCGTGTGCGTTGAGGACTTCACTTACGTAAAGGCGTGCGAGGGCCCCACTTGCACGCTGCACTTCGCGGATCGCACCCGAAGTCGGGCGAGGCGCTGGTGTAGCATGGCGATCTGCGGGAACCGGGCCAAGCAGGCGGCTCATCGAAGCAGGGCCAAGGCACACCGTTGACGGGAATCGCTCACCGCTGCTTCTCCAGGTAGGCGATCACGTCCGCCCGATCCTGGGCGCTGGGCATCGCGAAGAACATCTTCGCTCCCGGCACCAGCGCCTGAGGATTCGTCAACCAGCGGTCCAGGGTGTCCCGGTTCCAGACGATATGCGAGCCCTTCAGCGCCGGGGAGTACGCATAACCCGGCACGGTGCCAGCCACTCTGCCGACGACACCTCGATGCCTGGGGCCGACGTCATCCTCGTCCAGGGAGTGGCACCCCATGCAGATCTGATACACCGTCTGGCCATGAGCGATATCGCCGGCAGGTCTGTCGACCACCGTGTTGGCATACACCGATGCCGTCGCAAGCACCAGCAACGCCGCCGAAAGCGCAACCGCCACTGCGACGTCGGCGTCTTCTGCAACTTGCGTCACGATTCGAAAACCTCCGGGCTACGCGAGCGCCGCGTCGTTGAGTACCAGCGAGCGGGGGTGAGCTCGAACCGAGACGCTCGTCATCCCGAGGCGATGCGCGAGCTCCTCGGCCGGCACCTTCAGCGGTCCGGGTCCCGGGCCCTCTCCCGGAGCGGGTTGCGGATAGGCTGTCGAGCGGGCCGTGTGAAAGGTGATGTTGCCTTCGACCTTCTGCACGATCTGGTGAATGTGTCCGTTCAACACGGTGACCGAACCGAAACGGCGCAACTCGCTCAGCAACTCATCGGAGTCACTGGTGCGCCACCCCCACGGCTCGTAGATGTTCCACAGCGGCATGTGGGCGAAGACCACCACTGGAGTGCTCGAGCCGCGGCTGCCGAGATCCTTCTTTGCCCACGCGATTTGCTCCGGCCCCAGATAACCTGCGCCGCCATCCTTGGCCTGCAGCACGTTGACGAGCGCCACGAAGTGCACGCCGCCGTGGTCGAAGCTGTAGTAGCCCTTGTTGCTCGAGGCCTTGCCGAAGCGGTTGAAGTACTCGCTCACCGTTGCGTCGGCCACATCGTGCTCGCCCGGCACTGTGTGCAGTTCGCCAGCGCGCAGCCGCGAGAGCATCTGTTGGGCCATATCGAACTCTTCGGGCTTCGACAGATGCGTGATATCCCCGGTGTGCAGCGTGAGCGCCGGCCGTTCCTGCATCCCATTGACGAGGTCGATGGTGGAGGAGAACGTGCCGTTCACATCGGGATTGGCGTCCTTGTGGAACCCGATGTGCGTGTCGCTGATCTGGATGAACAGCGGTTTGCCCAACGCGCCTTCACTGTCGCGACGGCTCGCGGCGGCGGCCAGGTCGATGGGCGTGAGAACGCCACCACTAAGGGCAAAAAGAGTGCCGGCGCCCCCGAAGGCCATGCATTGCAGGGCGCGGCGACGCGACAGGCGGGGTGAATCATCGCTCATGAGAGTCCTCCAGTGCGGTTACACACCGGAAGACTTCGCCCGGGAGCGGTTTATTCCCGCAGGGCCTTGAAGAACACGGTCGTCGGGCAGAGTCCGCCGCCCGGGAGGAGGGCGTAGTCGGGAATGACACCCAGGCGTTGCCACCCCTGCCGCGCATACAGCCGCTCGGCATCGTCACTGGCCGTGTCGAGAACGAGCAGCGTCCTGCCGCAGGCGAGCGCACACTCCTCGGCGGCGCCCAGCAAAGCAGCGCCCACTCCCTGGCGCCTCGCGGCCCGCCGCACGAGCATCTTGGCGAGGTCGCCGCGATGAGGCTGATTCTCCGGCTGGGCCCAGATGACCTGAACGGTCCCGACGATGACGCCCGATTCGTCTTCGGCCACCAGCACGGCTCGCTCTCCACGCGCCAGACTGGAAGCCATCTCTCGCCAGAATGCCTGCGCCCTCGCGCGCGTCAGGGGGAGCATGAAGCTGACGGATGCCCCGCCTTGCACGCAGTCGATGAGCACATCGCTCAACCCTTCGATCTCGCGATCACGCATGGTTTCGAGGCGTCGAACCCGATTCATTGGGGTAACGCCGAGGTGAGCACGACGATGTACCGTACAGGTTTGCGAGCCCGGTTGTGAAACGCGACCGGCTCATCCAGCTGCATGGCAAGGCAATCGTCTTCCGTGAGGCGGTGCACTACGCTCCCGATCGTGACTTCGAGGCTGCCGCGGCGAACCCAGATCTGTTGGTAAATGCTTGCATTGCGCGGGCCCGTCTCATAGGCCACTCGGGCCCCAGCAGGCATCGTGACGTCGACGATCTGGATGGGCGAGGGGAAGTTGGAGGGAGAAATGTTGCATCGCAGATAGCCAGACTGCGGATCTCGCCAGGACGTGCGATCGGAGGTGTGAGACACCGGACTCGCCGGCATAGTGGGATCGTCGAACAAGGCAGCGAGGGCGACGCCGAGTCCCGTTGCAATCTTCTCCAGTACGACGGCGGTAGCACTGCTTTCTCCGCGTTCGATCAACGAGAGCATGGAGCGGCTCACGTCGCACCGGGTCGCCAGTGCCTCCAGGCTCATGCCTCCGCTCGTTCTCAGCGCGCGCACACGGGCCGCGATGCGGGCGTTAATGCCATCCTTCATACTGGATAGTATATCCAGTATACTGGATAACAGCTAGCGACGTTCCGCCCTCAGAATGGCGGCTCCTCAGCGCGAAGCCCGTCGGCTACATCCGGCCCTCGTCAAACCCTCTCTCATAGGTATGATTCAAGGCGTAACGTCTCTATGGGAGGGCGCGTGGCAAAGGGGCAGGTGGCGGCGACTGTCGGCGTTGCAGAGCACGGTAACTCTGCGGTGCTCGTGACCCTGTCGCGCAGCGGTGACTTCATCGATCGCCGCCGTGTCGATCTCACGCACGGCCTCCCGACGCACCCTTACCATCATGAAGGGTCCTGGGCGCTGGGCCGTTACGCAGACTCTCCGTGGGCGCGGAAGATTTCTCTGAGTGAGGCTGTTGCGCTGGTCGAGCAGGTGCGCGAAGCGGCCGCGCTTGGCGCTAAAGAATGCCTGGATGCGCTTGCCGCAACGGTGGCGGTGCCGATCGGGGGCATCGGAATCCGCATCTGCCCACCTCTTCCGCCCACTACGGAAGAGCGGATCTCCAACACGCGAGCGGCGAACGTCGCAGACTCTGTGATGTATCGCGAAGCGTTGGGAGCTGCGGCCGCGGCTCGCGGCTGGTTCGTGTACGGGTACGATCGTGACCGTGTGTATCGGGAGGCGAGTGCTGCGCTCGGCCGCAAGGATATCGATGCTTTCCTGCAGTCCCTGGGTCGATCGCTCGGGCCGCCTTGGCAAGCCATCCACAAGCTTGCAGCGGCTGCGGCGCTGGCAGCCGGGAGGGCCATCGGCCCTGGATAAAGGAGGCCCGGATGGCGGCGGCGGAGGTCACTGACCCGACAGTACCGCGGTCAGCTTGATGGACACGAGAACATTCGGAAGCTCGACGCCGAGTTTTCCGACGGCCCGCGCCGGGGGATCTGCAGGGAAGAATTTCACATAGGCCTCATTGAAGCCTGCGAAGTCGCCCGGTCGGGCCAGCAGCACGTGCACATCGACGACGTTCGCGAGTGTTGCGCCGGCGGCGCGCAGAATATTTTCGCAATTCAGAAGCGCCTGGCGTGTCTGCTCCTGAATCGTCGAGCCCGCCATCTGGTTCGTCGCCGGATCGATGCCGGCGGTGCCCGACACGTAAATCGTCGAGCCGGCCTTGACCGCCTGACTGTATAGCCCGGAGCTGGGCGCCTGCGCCGTACGGATGATCTCTCTGTTCATGGGAAGATCCTGGAACGGTGATCCTCGAGGGCTCTATCATATCGTGGCCACCGGAGGCGGATGCGTTCCCGAATCGATGACCCGTCTGAGTGTCAACCTGAACAAGATTGCCCTGCTGCGCAACTCGCGCCGCACAGGTGTGCCGGATGTACTGCGTTTTGCGACTCTGGCTCGCAGCGCCGGTGCAGACGGCATTACTCTGCACCCGCGCCCGGACGAGAGGCACATTCGCCGCGACGATGTGTTTGCGCTGGCCGGGCAGATGCGAGCCTGGCGTCCCCACTTCGAGCTGAATCTCGAAGGGTATCCGGATGAACGATTCGTGAGTCTGTGCAGCGATGTCAGGCCCGAGCAGTGCACGCTCGTGCCGGATGGGCCTGCGGCCTTCACGTCCGAGGAAGGTTGGAAACTGGACAACACCGACCGCTCGGTCGTGAGTCAGGCCGTGTCGGTGTTGAAGTCGATGGGCTGCAGAGTCATCGTGTTTGTCGATCCGGACGCGGGCGTCGTCGAGCGGGTTCCGGTCACGGGCGCGGACGGGATCGAGATCTACACGGGGCACTACGCCGCGGCGGCGCGAAAAGGCGATCCCGATACCCAACTGCGCGCTTGTGCAGCGGCCGCGCAGGCAGCAACGACGCGCGGCCTGGTCGTGAACATCGGACACGATCTCAGTCTAGCAAACATACCTCCGCTGGTCGGCGCGCTGCCCTCGCTGGCAGAAGCGTCCATCGGCCATGAGCTGACGGCCGATGCGCTGGAGAGGGGATTCGAGCGGGCCGTCATGGCGTACAAGAACGCACTGTCCCCCGCAATTGCCGGGTCCCCGGGGACCTGAACGCTCGCTTGACCGGTCTTTGGCGGTGGGAGACGGTTGCCGCTCGCGATCCCGAGGGGTAGTCGATAATGCCCGCGTACGGGTCATGAGCTTGGGAGGCCAGCCGGCAATGAGAATCGCCTTGAAGTCCGCACTCGCCGCGGCGACTTGCGCTGTGCTCATAGGAAGCCTGACGTCGCACGCGGCGCCGGCGGGGGCTCCGTTGCCGCCCGATGTCGGTACCGGCGATTGCGACCGGGCGTGTCTGCAGGCATTGGCCGAGCAGTTCATCGCCGCGCTGCTGGCGCACGATCCGGGCAAGGTGCCGCTCGCCAAGGGGGTGCGCTATTCGGAGAACAGCGTCCCGCTGCCGATCCCGGACGGCTTCTGGAAGAACGCGACCGGTGTGCGGCCTTACAGGCTGTATATCGCGGATCCCGAGTGGGGCACGATCGGCTTCTACGCCCGCATGGTTCAGAACGGCGATCCTGTGATTGTCAGTACCCGGCTCAGGGTCTACAACCATCAGATCACCGAGATCGAGACGGTTCTGACCACGGAGCGTTTCCGCATTCCCGTGGCCGGGCCCGAATCGGCCCAGCAGCAGGATTTTCTGGGTGACGCTCCGAGACCGGAGTACACCCAAGTCGTTCCGCCCGCGCAACGCCGCACGCGCGAAGAGCTGATGAAAATCGTCAACACGTACTTCACAGGTATCGAGAACAACAGCGGCGACAAACCTCCGATGTTTTCTTCGCACTGTCAGCGCCTCGAGGACGGCCGCCCGACCTCCAACGTGCCGGTGCAACCCGGTCACGAGCGCGGTGGCCTCAACATGAGCTGCGCGGAGGACATTGCGACGGGCTATCACCGCAATGACAACCGGATCCGCAGCCGCCGCATCATGGCCGTCGATCTCGAGCATCAGGTGGTGATGACCAGCGTCTATTTCGATCACGAGAACGACGCGCCGATTCGCAGCTACGTGCTGAAGAACGGCAAGACAGTGACAGTGAACGATACGGGACCCACGACGTTGCAGGCGCACGAGACCTTTTCGATCGACAAGGAAGGGGTCAGTCAGGTCGAGGCGGTATTCACCAACGTGACCTACGGCACCCGTCCTTACTTCACCACCGGCTTCCACATGGACAGTCCGCAGGCGGTGAAGGATGGCTTCGACGAATATGAGCGTTAGTAAAAAAAGCATCCGAGGTCCTCATGACATCGACGCGCCGCGTGCTCGCCGTTCTTCTCCTGGCCAGCGCCAGCAGTATCGTCTGCGCACAGCAGAAGGTGCCGTTCTCACTCGGCGTTCCGGTCGCGCCCACCGGTCTCGCCGATCAACCGCTGGGTGCGGGACCTTTCCTGTACCACACCGCTGAGCACCAGGACATCCGGGTCACGGTCTTCACCAAGGGGCTGGAGTATCCCTACAGCCTGGCATTCCTTCCCAACGGCGACCTGCTGGTCACCGAGCGTGCCGGCCGGTTACGGATCGTTCGCAAGGGGGTGCTCGACCCTCACCCGGTTTCCGGCGGACCGGCGTCGCGCTTCACGGGGAAGTCCGGCGCCATCGGTGCGATCCATGGCTACATGAGTCTCGTGCTGCATCCGCACTTCGCCGAGAACCACTGGATCTACTTCAGCTACAGCAAGCTGCTGGCAGAGGGAGGCTCCACGGATGCGGTCGCACGCGCGCGTCTTGAAGACGGTGCGATGAGCGATGTCCGTGACATCTGGGTGGGTGAAAACATGCACGGCGCCGTGAGTCTCACGATGACGCCTGACAGCATGCTATGGATCGCCACCGGGGCCGACACCGCTCAAGACCCTAAGCTGCTCGCCGGAAAGGTCCTGCGGGTACACGACGACGGCAGCGTCCCGAAGGACAATCCCTTCGTCGGTAAAGAAGGTTACCGCCCCGAGATCTACACGCTCGGCCACCGCAGCTCCATGGGACTCACGATCCACCCCGGGACCGGCGATGTATGGCTCAGCGAGATGGGCCCCAATGGCGGAGACGAGATCAACGTTCTCAAGCCGGGCCGCAACTACGGCTGGCCGCTCGTAAGTCTTGGACGCACGTACCCTGGGCCCTGGCAGGCCAAGGTCAACGAGCCCTCGCACGCCGGTTTCGAGCCGCCGGTCATCTACTGGATGCCCTCCATCTCGGTGTCCGGACTGACCTTCTACACCGGCGACAAGCTGCCCAAGTGGAAGGGGGATCTGTTCGTAGGCGGGTTGCGCTACGGGGAAATTCCGGGCACCGGTCGCCTGGATCGGATTCTGCTCAACGAGAAGATGGAAGAGTTGCGGCGCGAGAGCCTGCTGGTCGACCTGCATCAGCGGATCCGGGACGTGAAGCAGGGGCCGGATGGGCTGCTCTACGTCGCCACCGATGAGGTCCAGGGGGCGATTCTTCGCATCGAGCCGGCTCCCTGAGCCTGCACTTCAGCGGCGCGAGCCGGGAGGGACTATGTGGCGTGCCTTCAACATTGCGATGCGTATCGTCAGTACGCTGCTCGGCGTTGCCTTGATCCTGATGGGCACGGTGTGGATGCTGCAGGGAATGAACCTCGCCTTCCGCGTCGGTTCCATGGTCGGCGATCCGCATTGGACGTTCTACGGCATCCTGTGTGCCCTGGTCGGCATCGGCCAGGTCGTCTGGAGTAATACGCGACAGTCCAGTCCTTGAGCGATCAGCCGCCGACGAAGTAGGCGATGAGAAAAACGCTCAGCATGACGAGCACGATCAGGATCTTCGCAAAGGCGCCCACCGCCAGACCGATCCAGGTGCCGACGCCGACTCGCACGGCCGCACCCAGGTGAGGGCGGCTCGAGAGCTCTCCGATGACCGCGCCTATGAAGGGCGCAATGAGAATTCCCACGAAGCCGAAGAACAAGCCGACGACGGTGCCGATGGTGGCGCCGATCAGGGCAGGGCGGCTGGCCCCTACACGGCGGGCGCCCATGAGACCGGCAACGACATCGATGGCGAGAGCGGCGGCGGTCAATGCGCCCAGCACGGTCAGCACGACCCAGCCGACGCGCTCGAAACGATCGATCCAGGCGGCGAGCACCATGCCAGCCAAAATAGCGATGGGACCCGGAATGCCCGGCAGGAAAGTCCCGATCACGCCCAGCGCAATCAGGAACATCGCAATCGCCCACTCAACGCCTGGAGTCATGGAGCGCGAGCATAGCGCGTCCCTGCTGTAGAATCGTGCCTGTCAGGAGGGAAGCAAATGGACGCGATCGTCCGGATACTCGTGGTGCTGTTGATCGTCGGCCTCAGCATCTATCGCCTGGTGCGCTACTTCCGAC
>Ga0207707_10002338_pt1 | contig 17075 bp, 14 predicted proteins | sample KBSC83BmetaG_FD_184336 | JGI IMG/M metagenome (GOLD analysis project Ga0207707, IMG submission 184336) | Corn rhizosphere microbial communities from Kellogg Biological Station, Michigan, USA - KBS C8-3B metaG (SPAdes) (version 2) | ecosystem: Host-associated > Plants > Roots > Rhizosphere ...
AGCGAGCGGCGTGGCCGTGTATTGCAGACCACGTGCGTGCCAGTAGCCGTTCTGGATCACGTCCAGGACCTGCATGAGGCCGGCCGGAAAGAGGCTGAACAATACCATCATGGCCAGGCCAATGTTCAAACCCCAGAATGCGACGCGCACCAGGCGCGACAGCCTGTCCCAGACTTCCTCGGCAACTGTCTCGCGCAGGACGAAGACCATCAATCCCACGCCCAACATCCCAAAAACACCCATCATCGCGGCGTGCCCGTGATTCGGTGTGAGGAGGGTGCCAACTTCGTAGTAGCTCACTATCGGGGTATTGATCAGAAAGCCGAACACGCCCGCACCCACGAAGTTCCAGAAGCCGACCGCCATCAGGAAATAGAACGTCCAAAGATGCCGGTCAACCACGGCTTGCTTGCCCCGAGTGACGTTAACGAAATCCCATGCGTCAAGTGTAATGAGCGTTAACGGTACGACTTCGAGGGCAGAGAATGTGGCGGACAGTGCCATATTCAGTTCCGTCTGCCCAGTCCAGTACCAGTGGTGGCCCGTTCCGATGAGTCCGCCGCCAAAATAGAGGATGGCATCCAGATAAATCGTGCGCAGTGCCGTGAGACGCTGGACGAGACCCATCTCGTAGAAGATGACAGCCACGATTACTGTGACGAAGAATTCGAAGAAGCCTTCGACCCACAGATGGATGATCCAGAACCGCCACGCATCGACGATCGTGTAGTTGGTCTGCGATCCGAAGAACAGCGCCGGCAGATAGAACATCGGAATCGCAAACGCTGCGATGAGGAAGAAGTTTGCAAACCCGCGCCGTTGCGGATCACGGCGCGCGGGCGCCACCGCGCGCCAGATGAGAAAGAACCAAAACGTGAGGCCGGCGGCGAGCAAGACCTGCCAGAACCGACCGATCTCCAGGTATTCCCAGCCCTGATTTCCAACCCAGAACCAGCTGTGCGGCAGCCATTGAAGTAGGCCGGCCCATTCTCCTAGCATGCTGCCGACGATCACTACCGCGACCGCCCCGAAGAGCAGATCGATGCCGAGCCGCTGGCCGCGCGGGCTCGTGCGACCCAGAAGCTCCGCCACGAACAGGGCACCGGCGACAAACGAGGTTGCGATCCAGAACATCGCCGACTGCAAGTGCCACGTGCGCAGGAGATTGCTCGGAAGGAACTTCGACAGGTCAATTCCGTAGAATGAGCCTGGATCGGCGCGATAATGGGCGACACCAGCGCCAAAGACGGTCTGTCCGAGGAGCAGAATCGCCGCCACCGCCATGTATTTGAGCACTGCCTTCTGGGACCCACTCAAGATCCAGGCGTCACGCGCCATCGGTGCGCCGTGCCAGCCCAAATAGTCGAACTTGCCGAACGCGAGCAGCACGATGGCCGTCCCACCGAGCAGAAAGATGAAACTGACCGCGGTCCACAGGAGCGCCCCGCTCGCAGGATAGTTTCCGGCCAGCCGGTCATACGGGAAATTGTTGGTGTAGGAGTGGCCCGTACCGGGCCGCTCGGCGACGGACGCCCACGCCGCCCAGGTAAAGAATGCCGTGAGATCGTGAAGTTGCTGCCGATCGCTTATGAGATTCGCGGGTAATCCGCCATTGCCGCGTGGATCGCGAAAATACCCTTGCCAGCGGGCGATCTCAGCGTGGAATGCTTGTAGGCCCGCAGGGAGAACCGTCAGCACCCCGGTGCGCGAATCGTAGCGATTGGTTTTCAAAAGATGGCTCGTCTCAGCCTCGATGACGGTACGCTCTTCTCCTAACAGCGTTGCGTAGTCCTTCGAGTAGCGAACTTGGGCCCCCTGCTGCGCAAGAGCGAGCGCCCAATCGTGTAGCACTGCTGCACTGAAATCGGGGCCCAGGTAGCCGCCGTGCCCCCAGATGGTTCCGTTATCCATCAACCCGTACTTGAGAAATACATCCTGGCCGTTGCGAACATCAGTGCCGGTAAATACGACCGCGCCGGCAGTATCGACGACGCGCTTCGGAATCGGGGGAGCATTCTGATACGCCGTGACAGTCAGTAGGATGAGGACAGCAAAGCCGAGGGTGAACGTCACGATCACGGCCTGTCTCCAGCGCGGAGAAAGTTGTTCGAGGTCGCTCATAATGCCTCCTACAATATGAACTGGGCTGACAGCTGACGCGAATGCGCAATGGCGCCGTCCGCAGCAGGCCCACGGCCCTCGGCATGGTAGTCGTCGCCTGCTCTGCCAACAACGCTGACACCTCACGCACGCCCAGCCACCGATACCCGCCGTGGCTCCATGAATGGGACGGAACAGGTCGGCAGCTTCGGTCAGATCCTCGAGCGCCAGATCGATGAACGGTATTTCGCTCGACCCTCCCCGCTCAGTCGCTCGTGGCCGGTGTAGCCTTTGAAGCCCGTATTTCTCCTGTGGAATTCTGCCGCTGATGTGCCCTGGCCCCGAATCCAGGCGACTCGAGCTCCAAACGTGGGAACTCTTACACCACAACGGGTTGTCTTCAGTTTTTACGGCAGCGCGAGAGCTCGCTAACTGACATTCATTGCGGTAAGGCCACATTTCTGCATGATGACATGGCCGGGAGCCGAAGCACCGACGCGCTCGACGCTCAACAGGCCCGCCGCACCCACCCCCACATATCCGATCCCGTTCCCGTTGCCGATGCGCACGCGAGCACTTCCGGTTATGGTGACCGAAGCAACTGCCGCGATGGAGGCAAAAGCGCATGAGTGAGCTGTGTGCCACAGGAAAACTGGGCCTAATGGCGCAGAAGCGCGTTCTCACCGGAATCCGGCCGACCGGTCCGCTGCACCTTGGGCACTATGCGGGCGCGCTCGAAAACTGGGTCAAGTTGCAGCACGAATACAACTGCTCCTTCCTCATCGCCGACTATCAGGTCGCGGACTACTCGGACAACCTTCCACGCGTTCGCAATGCCGTCTGGGAAGTGGCGCTCGACTGGCTGGCAGTTGGACTTGACCCTGAAAGCAGCCGCTTCGTCGTCGAAAGCATGGTCCCCGAACATGCGGAGTTGATGACGCTGCTCGCATGGTTCCTTCCCGTCAGCATGCTCGAACGCAACCCGACACTGAAGGCGGAGATGGAAGCGATCGAGTCTCCCCAGGATGCGAAGACAAAAGGCAAGGCGGTACCCCTCGCCTTCTACATATACCCAGCGATGCAGGTTGCGAACGTTCTGCTGTCTCGCGCGCATCTCGTACCAGTCGGCGAGGACCAGCTGCCTCACCTCGAACTCGCACGCGAGACAGCACGACGCTTCAACCGGGTGGCCAAGCCGATCTTCCCCGAGCCAGAAGCACTCCTAGGCCGGGTGCCGCGTCTCGTGGGCACCGATGGTAGCGCGAAGATGAGCAAGTCGCGCGGCAACACGATTGATCTTAAGGACAGTGCCGAAACCGTGGCGAAGAAAGTGCGCCGCATGTATGGCGGCCCTCCGCGTGGCGCCAAGGAAGCGGGCAAAGTAGGGGAGAACCCCGTCTTTCTGTACCTCGATGCGTTCGATCATGACGCCGCGCAGGTGCACAACTTGAAGGAGCGCTATGAACACACGGGCGTGAGCAACAAAGAATTGAAGGATCGGCTGACGACGGTGCTGAACGAGCTACTGGAACCGATGCGGGAGCGGCGCGCACGGTGCGAATCGAACATGTCGCTCGTGCGCGAAGCACTCGACCAGGGTAGCAAACGCGCTCGTGCCATCGCCCGGGAAACGATGGAGCTCGTACGAGACGCGCTCGATCTCAACTACTTTCGGCGGCACTGATGTGCCACCAAGCGTGCGGCCTACTCCGTGATGGTGCAGGCCTCGAATCAGATACGGGGTGCAAGCCGCTGTTAGTGTTTCGCATGACAACTTACCGCCTCGACCATTCAGGTCTCGCCGGCGCAGACGTGCATGGGCGAAGCGAGCCGCGACCCCGTGCGAGTGTCGGCTACCAAGAACTGACTAGCCGCGGCGTGGGACCGCGCGGCTGAAGAAGGTAGATCCAAGCAAAAGCGGCGGCCCGCTTTGCGAACGAGAAGCCGGCGACAGCGAAGCGCCGGCTACTCCGCATATTTGAATTTCAATCCGTTTCGGGAGGAGCTCCAAACTTATAGGCCGGATCCCCGTTGTATTTGGACCGGATGAACGTCAAAAGTTTCCAAAGATCATCGGCACTTTTGACCACGCCACCCATTGGCGGCATCGGCCCAACGACGTTTTCACTGCCTTTACGAACATAGCCGGCCTTTTGAAGCTCGTCGCTGCCCAGGGTGACTAAGCGAAACAATGTGTCATCGTCACCGCCATAGACCCAGGTGTCGTTGGTCAGCGGTGGACACATACCGCCGCCACCACCACCACCATGGCAGCCGCTGCAGGAATATTTTTGGAAGAGCTTTTCCCCCTGCGCGGTGATATCCGCTTGATTGTCCTTGTATGGGTTCACTAACTTGCCTTTCGGTGTACTCTTAACTAGATCCGCAGGCAAGGTCGTTGTGTAGTCGATCGGTGTTGTCGGCACGTCGTTGGCTGATGCCCTGCCAAGAGTACCCACCGCCATTACGGCCGCCAATAGCGCGACGATTCCTACAACCGCATCAGCGCTTCTCACTGCACTTCCCCGTTCATTGTGATGTACTTTCGCTCATTAGCCTGATTTTCCCGCGCTGCGTTGTGCGGCCTCCTCCAACGCCTTGATGACACCCTCATTGCTGTAGTCGTGAGCAATGCTGAGCGGGGTCCGGCCATCCTCGCTGCGTGCGTCGACCGCGGCACCCGCTTTGAGTAGCAGATCAACAACGGTCGAACGATTGGCGGCAGTGGCGATCATCAAAGCGGTCACACCTCCAGGGTTGCTGGCGTTCACGTTCGCGCCGTGTTCGATCAGCGCGGCGGGGAGCTCCCTCGAGTCGGAGCGCGACGCGAGCATCAAGGGTGTGTATCCGCCTTTCCCCACGGGTGCGTTGACGTCGGCACCGGCCTCGAGCAGCGCCCGCGCCGACTGGACCTTGTAGTTTTGCGCGGCAATCGCAAGCGGCGTCAAGCCGTCATGGTCCGTCGCATCAGCTCTGGCCCCGCTCGCGATCAGCATCTTGACCATCGCCGGATTGTCGCTCCACGTGGCCCACATGAGGGGCGTCCAACTGCTGCCGTCCGGCAGATTCGTGTCGGCTTTGTGATCGATCAGATACGTCGTCATCTGGACCAAGCCAGACCGTATCGCGGTGATTAGGGGCGTATAACCGTCCCCGTCATACGAGTTGCTCTGTGCTCCGTGCGTCAACAGATACGCGACACGGTCGACATCGTTCGCCACGACGGCATCGCTCAGCTCGTCGTCTGGGTTGGCGCCTTGAGCCAACCATTTCTTTAGATGGGCCATCCTGATCGCATTCGTTTGCGCGATTTCTGCTGCCGATCGCTCCTCCGGTTTTCGCGGTTTGTATGGACCATGCGACGGAAGGTCGCCGGAGACGATACATTCGTCGCACTTGACCAGCGGCACGCCAAAGTCGGAAAGAATCTGGTGTATCTCGCTCTGGTGCTGCGCCAGTGCTTTTTCGATGGCCGCCTTGACATCCGGTCGTCCTCGCGGCACGGCGAGAGCCATGTCAAATTCCATCGGCACTTGATCTTCCAGCAAATTGGCTGCCTGGATGATCAATGGCGCATGCGCCACGGCCTTGTAGTATCCAGCCATCGGACCCCAGACCGCCGCGACGTCGAGGCTGCCATCGATGACCTGCTGAACCTGGTGTGAGGGTTGATTGTCCTTTACGACGTCGGCATTGTGACTCAGGTAGTGAATCACGACGTTGTCGACAAGGTGGTGCTCCACTAAAGCCTGACGGAGCGCCGAGACTTGAAACACTCCGATGCGCAATTTCTTCAGCACAGGATCATCCAGGCTTTGGATATTTATGCCCTTGTCGTTGCGGTAGGCCAGAACGTAGGTGGAGCGGTATAAGGGAGAGAGAATCAGCGCACCCTCGGTATCTGCGGTCATGTCCATCCATAGATCGCAGTTGCCTTCGCTCAAGGTGGTGCGCATGAGTCCGCGCTCGATCGAAGGCCGCCAGTAATACTGCACGCCCGTACCCAAGGCGGCGCCGATCACCTGTGCGATCTTGTTCTCGAATCCTTCACCCTTCTCATTCGACAACGGCATGTTGCCAGGATCGGCGCAGACGGTCAGTGATTCCAACTCGCCGCCCGAGGTCGCCGAGCTTGCCGCCAGACAGCAGGCAAGCCATGCAGCTCGCCGGGTAACCCTTGCCGCTCTTCTACTCATGCCGATCTCGGCGGATGGTGCTCGCGGTGCTCTTTGCGGTCGCAACTCGAGTGCCGAGGCGAGGAAGGTCGACTATGCGGTCGGTCTTCATGGTGCGTCCTGTGCGATCGTCTAGCGGGAAACCCGGTGGCTCTGGCCACCGGGTAAATCATGCTCCCGTTACAACGGGCCGACCCTGAAGGTGTACAGCGTCCCACCCTGCGGAATCGAACTGAGGTTGGCAGCCTTAGCCATCGCAGTAGCGCCAATGGCACCAAACTTGTCGTTGAGATCCAGGCCGGCTGTCACCGGCAGCCCGATCCAGCCGCCGATGCCCGACCACACCGACACATACTGCTTGCCTTTCACCGAATACGTCATCGCGTTGCCGATAACCCCTGAGCCCAGTTTGCGCGACCACAACACCTTGCCCGTCGCTCGATCAACCGCCCGGAAGTCCCCGCCGAGGCTACCGTAGAATGCCAAACCGCCAGCGGTCACCAGCACACCGCTCCAGTTCGGAAACGGGTCTGGGATTTCCCACTCGGTCTTGCCGGTCAGCACATTGAACTTCTTGAGCTTGCCGGTCACACCGGGCTTCTCCGGATACATGTATACGTTGGCAAATACGTAAACGCTTCCTTGCTGCGTGTGCGCACGCTCCTGAGGTTCGTCTTCCATGCACCAGTTGTTGGTCGGCACATAGAAGTTGGTCGGGTCGCTCGGATCGACCGCCACCGGCTGCTGGTCCTTGCCGCCCATGGCAGACGGACAGACCTGAGTATTGACATGCACTTTTAGCGGGGAATGTTCGGCAATCTTGACCGGACGGCCGGTCTTCAGGTCAATCTTCTCGGCCCAGTTCACCGTGACGTACTTATGGGCGCGCAGCAGCGTACCGTCGGTGCGATCGAGCACGTAGGCGAATCCGTTGCGGTCGAAGTGCACGAGCGCCTTACGCAACTTGCCGTCGACTTCCATATCCACCAACACGGGTTCGTTAACGCCGTCATAGTCCCACTGGTCAAACGGTGTCATTTGATAGACCCATTCCGCCTCGCCGGTATCGACATTGCGGGCAAAGATACTCATCGACCATTTGTTGTCGGACTTGCCGCTGTTGCAGTTTTCCTGCGTTACTGGCGGATTACAGCGGTAAGACGGGGACCACAAACCTGGGTTTCCGGTTCCGTAGTAAACCAGGTGCAGGGACGGGTCGTAAGCAAACCAAGCCCACGCCGTTCCACCTCCACGCTTCCACTCATCTCCGGGGTATGTGCTGATGCCCAAATCCTTACCGGCGGTACCGTATTCGGGATGTTTCTTGTTGGTGTTTGACGTCAGGCACACGTCTTTATCGCTGCCGTTGGAGTGGCATTCCCACACCTTCTTGCCATCGGCGAGGTTGTAGGCGGTTACCCTACCGCGAGCTGCGAGTTCATCGCCGCCAAAACCGATGATCACTTTGTCGTTCGCAATCAGCGGTGCCCCCGTGAGGGTCTCGCCATGATCCGGGTAGGCGTGCTTGACGACCCAGATCTCCTTGCCGGTGATGGCATTGAGCGCGATCACATAGCCGTCCAGTGTGCCGAACACAAGTTTACCGTCGGCGTACGACAATCCACGGTTCACCGTATCGCAACAGGCGCGCGACACTGCTGACGTGTCGCGGCCGCTAGTCTTGGTGTAGTTCCACAATTGCACCGGATGATCTGGATTGCTGAGGTCGAGGGCCTGAACGATATTCGGCCAACCGCTTTCGATATACATCATCGGCTTACCACCGACATCCTGAATCACCAGCGGCTGTCCTTCATGACCGCGTAGAGTGCCGCTCGACTGCGACCATACTGTTTGCAACTCGTGGACGTTATCGGTGTTGATATCCTTCAGAGTGCTGTAGCGGGTCAAATTCAAATTGCCTGCTGGTGCGCCCCACTGATTCGGATCCTTGAATCGTTGGAATTGCTCGGAATCCGAACCTGCCAACGCGGTGCCACAGGTCGTTACAAGGGCTGCGATGGCACAAAGTACCTCTAGCTGCCGTCTTGAAGTACGCCATTTCATCTCAATTCTCCTGTTGCGTGAGATAGCGCGGTTGGCCGCTTACCGGATGTCGATAAATGGCGCCGAACTCCTGTAAACACTTCGAAATTACAAGTTTGCGAGAGTAGGTTTGAACTGGACATCAGACAAGCGAAGAAAAACGATCTATGACATCGCCGTTCGCGATATCAATGTTGGAAGTAAACGCTGTTTCCAAAGCCCCGCACCGAGAGCTACAGATCCTAGGCGTAATTCTGGCGGCTCTGGATCGAAACACCAGGTACCTGGTCCAACGACTCCGACATGTTGACACCGGAAGCTCAAAGCCTGACCGCGGAGTACGCGTAACAGTGATGCCCATCTCGGCCAACACCGCGTGCGCAGCGATGGTTGCCGTCAGGGGCCGCCTGCGCATCGGGCGTGCCGGTCGCGGACGTTTGCGCAGCGCATGCGTCGGTTATTGTCCCTAACACAGCGCCAGCGCAAGCACGACCGGAGACCACTGAGCAGGTTCTTTATGAAGACTTCTGGGATGCGGGCGCCAGCCGCTCACCTGTCGGTGGGCGACGCAGCTGCATCACCCTCCCTGGTGCCTTGCGCTGACGGCGATGCCGGTCAGACGCTTTGCAGCATGGCACTCCCCGCTTCCCGCATCATGCGGCTTTCTTCAAGCTGCCGTGAGGATCAATGACATATTTCCGAGCGGCTCCCTTGTCAAAGTCTGCGTAACCCTGCGGCGCTTGATCCAGAGTGATGACCGTCGTATTGACGGCCTTGGCGATGTGAATGCGGTCATTGAGGATCGCCATCATCAAGCCGCGGTTGTACTTCATCACCGGCGTCTGGCCGGTGCGGAATGTGTGCGACTTGGCCCATCCGAGACCCAATCGAATGCTGAGATTGCCTGTCTTGGCAGCACGGTCCCCAGCTCCCGGATCCTCCGTGACATACAGTCCGGGAATCCCAATCGAACCCGCTGCGCGTGTGGCTTCCATCAGTTGGTTGAGTACCGTCGCGGGCTCATCCTCACCGCCTCTGCCCTTCGCTTCAAATCCGACGCAATCTATGGCGCAATCGACCTCGGGCACCCGGAGGATCTGCTCGATGCGCTGCGCGATGGTGCCCCCTTGCGACAGGTCGATGGTTTCACACCCGAACAAGCGCGCCTGTGCGAGTCGCTCCTTGTTGAAGTCCGCCACGATCACGACCGCAGCGCCCAACAGGAATGCGGATGCGGCTGCGGCCAGGCCGACGGGTCCGGCGCCAGAAATCAGTACCGTCGCTCCGGCGGCCACGCCGGCCGACACGCAAGCGTGGAAACCCGTGGGCAGAATATCCGACAGACAAGTCAGGTCCTGAATCTTCTCCATCGCCTGTGCCTTGTCGGGAAACTTGAGCACGTTGAAATCGGCATACGGGATCATCACGTACTCGGCCTGCCCACCGATCCAGCCGCCCATGTCGACGTAACCATAGGCACCGCCGGCTCGTCCCGGGTTGACGTTCAGACACACTCCCGTCGCGCGCTCTTTGCAGTTTCGGCAGCGGCCACAGGCAACGTTGAACGGCACGGAAACGAGATCGCCAACCTTGATAAATTCCGCGTCGCGCCCGGCTTCGATCACCTCGCCGGTGATCTCGTGACCCAGTATGAGTCCAGTGGGCGCCGTGGTGCGGCCGCGCACCATGTGCTGATCACTCCCACAAATATTCGTGGTCACAATTTTCAGGATCACGCCGTGATCGCATCGTCTACCGCCCGGACCCACCAGTTTCGGGAAATCGATGCTTTGGACCTCAACCTTTCCAGGTCCGATATAAGCGATGCCACGATTACTTGCCATGATGTGCTCCTTACTCAGATTCAACTGAAAGCGGCAGCGCCCGCTTCCGCCACGGTCTGATCCTGCACGCCCGAGCCACCGCTGACGCCGATGGCGCCTACCACCTTGCCGCCTCGCTTGAGTGGCACGCCGCCTGCAAAGATCATCACCCGACCGTCGTTGGAGGCATGAATCCCGAAGAATTGGCCGCCCGACTGGGACAACGCAGCCAGATCTTTGGTGGGGATATCGAAGGCCCGCGCGGTGAAAGCCTTCTTGATGGCAATATCGATGCTGCCGATCCAGGCCTCATCCATCCGCACATGAGCGATCAAGTTGCCGCCGGCGTCGGCCACGGCGATGTTCATCGGCTGTTCGAGTTCGGCCGCCTTTCTTTCGGCGGCGGCAATGACGTTTTTCGCATCTTTGAGCGTAACCATTACAATCTCCTTCCAATGGCCTGAGATTGGCTGCGAGCCGCCTTCCCAGTCCCCACGAGAGCCGGCACGCCGACTTCGCGCGGCCGGGCCAAATTCTGATTCGCAAAATCCCAATTGATGAGGTGGCCGAGGAACGCGGCGATATAGTCAAGACGCCGCTGTTGATAGTCCAAGTAGTACGCGTGCTCCCACACATCGATCGTCAATAGCGGTACCTGCGGTGTGGTGAGCGGAGTGTGCGCATTGGACGTCGCGATGATGCGTACTAGGCCGTCCTCGAGCACGAGCCACGCCCAACCGCTACCGAACTGATCGCCCGCGGCCGTGACGAACTGCTGGCTAAAGGCGCTCTGAGTGCCAAACGACGCTTCGATCAGCTGTGCGATAGCCCCGTGCGCTTCCCCGCCACCACCAGGGCGCATGCTCTGCCAATAAAACTCGTGATTCCACGCCTGAGCGGACGCGTTGAAGAGCGTCTTATCCTGCTCTGCGCTGGAGAGCACGATCTCCTCAAGCGTGGCGGATTCGAGCGGGGTGCGCTGAATCAGCGCACGCGTTTTGGCCACATACGCGGCGTGGTGGTTTCCATGGTGGACACCGAGCGTGCGCCGCGAAAGGTGTGGCTCAAGAGCGTCGAGCGCGTAAGGCAATGGGGGCAATGTGATGCTCATCGGTCCTCCAGCTAAGAGGCTTCTGAGCCTAGACTTGACGTACTATTTTACAAGCGATAAAAATCGGTGTTATATATCGGTGACGTCGATGGATACCGAGCTCGCCCGCACTTTTCTCGTCGTGATCGCCACGGGCAGCTTCGTGGAGGCGTCACAGCGATTGCACGTTACGCAATCGACAGTGAGCACGCGAATCCAGCGTCTCGAGGAAACGCTCGGCGCCGAGCTGTTTGTACGGAACAAGGCCGGTACGACGCTGACACCGGCTGGGCAGCAATTTCAACGACACGCGACGCTGTTGACGCGGACGGTCGAACAGGCGCGTCAGGAGATTGGCATCGTCAGCGGATTTCGCGCCACGCTGACGATCGGCAGTCGAATCGGACTCTGGGAGGATTTGCTGCTGCGCTGGTTGCCAATCTTCGCCTCGCTCGCGCCGGATGTGGCTGTTCGGGCATTGATTGGCTTCGAAGAGGACCTGATGCAGGCCTTAATCGACGGTCGCGCTCAGATCGGCGTGATGTACACGCCGCAGGCCCGGCCGGGCCTTACGGTCGAACCCCTCTTCGAGGAGCACCTCGTGATGGCGTCCACACAAGCAGATCCGCCGCGCGAACCAGCGAGCGACTACATCTATGTCGATTGGGGCGCGGAATTCTTTGCCCAGCACTGCCTGGCATTCCCAAACTTCGTGGGCGCCGCCCTCACGGTCAACATCGGCTGGCTCGGGCTGCAGCGCCTTCTCACATCCGGTGGAACCGGCTACTTCCCGGCGCGGATGCTGCGCGAGCACGAACGGACCGGCCGGGTGCACCGCGTCGCCCACGCACCCGAGTTCCGGCTGCCCGCGTATTTGTGCTTTCCGACGAAAATGGATTCTGAACCGCTTTCGCTGGCGCTGGACACGATCCGACGCGTCGCGGCAGAGGCGGCGTGAGCGCACACCTCGGTGTCGTTTCGCGGCAAAGCCGCACGGTTGTATTTCGATCCGAGTCGATTGGAGGCGCAAGCGCCTGAGCATCCAGTTCGAAGCCGGTGATCAATGTTCGCTGGAACTCGGAGGCGCTCACGTGAGCGACCGAGTCATCAGGATCCACGCGCTCGACACGCAGGAAATAGTGTCAGTCACGCTGCGACAGCACGGCCACGTGAACTACCACCCTAGTTTCGATGCTGCAGCTCGCTTGCGCCATCGGTGGCGGCGGAGCCGTCAACCAGCTCCAGCAACTGGGAGTCCTGCAGGTGGGGGATGGACGGATCGGTGTCTGCGCGCTCGGCCGCCACGCGCGCGATCCCGTCCTCACCGTAGTGGAATTATCTCTGTGCAACGCAGAGGCTGACGGATGAACTGCAGACTGACACTAAGGACCCTTCTCGAGCAACCACTGCACGGCACTTTGGAGCAACTCGGTGCCGTTGCTCAACCTCAACTTGATGCGGATTTTCTCCCGATGGGATTCAATCGTATGTACGCTCAGGTGCAGCTTTTCGGCGATGAAGCGCGTGCTGTTGCCATGCCCAATGAGCTGGAAGATCTGCAGCTCGCGATCGCTCAAACCTTCGACTCCGCGCGAGGCCCTGGGACCGAACAGCGCCTGGCCAGCGAGCCGCTGCGTCATGTTGGCGCTCAGATACAGCTCGCCGCGCAGTAACGTGCGAATGGCATCGATCATTGACCCCTGAAGCTCCTGCTTGTTGATATACCCCTGTGCGCCCGCCCGCAAAGCACGCTCGGCAAAGAATATTTCTTCATGGGCGCTGACCACCAGAATCTTTGGGCTCACATCATTGGCCTTGACCTTCTTGATCAGATCGAGACCATTACCGCCCTTCAGCGCGAGATCGACGATCATCAGCGCTGGCCGGGTGATGCCGACCAACGAGAGCGCCTGATCGACATCGGAAGCCTCACCGCAAACCTCCAGATCCGACTGCGCGGCAATTCGTGCAATGATACCTTCGCGAACCAGCGGGTGGTCGTCGACGATCAGCACGCGGACCGGATGGTTCATCGCGACGCACGCTCCGTCCCGCTCATGTCACGCCCGACCCGATAGCGGTATGGCGCAGGCAACGAGCGTACCGCCGCGCTCTGGTTGCTGGACTGTAAAGCGCCCTCCAATGACTGCGCAGCGGTATTCCATGAGGCGCAGGCCCGCACCCTCGTGTGGAGGCCTCCCGGGTGCGATGCCGACGCCGTTGTCCGCGATCTCGAGCACGAGATCGGCGTGCGTACGCGTCAGCCGGATCGAAATGGCGTCAGCCTTGGCGTGTTTGACCGCATTACCAACGGCTTCCTGAGCAATGCGGTACAGATGGGTCGCGGTGCTTGGGATGCCCACCTGCACAGGCTGGGGGCAGTCGAACTGACACGACAGGGCGTAGCTCGCTCGCGTGCTCCTGGCCAGCTCTCCGAGGGCCGCTGGCAGGGTTTCCGCATCGACCGGCACGGGCACCAGGCCGTGGGCGAGTGAACGGACGTGCAGATTCGCCTGAGCGATCCCGTTGGCGAGCCGGGCTGCGAGCTTGGCCTCCGTGTGCGACCCCTGCCGAGTCAACGCCTCGCTGAGGTCGTGCGCCAGCAAGCCCAATCCGGTGAGCTCCTGTTGTGTGCCGTCGTGCAATTCCTGGCCAATACGTCGTTGCTCGAGCATGGCAATCTTCAAGATTTCTTCTCGCAATGTCTTCGCCGCCGTCATGTCATGAACGAACCCGGCGAAGAGCCCAAGGTGCTCGATCTCGACGACAGACAAGACGACCGGGAACAGCGTGCCATCCTTTCGGCACGCGTTGACTTCGCGAGACGTTCCGATCACGTGTCGCTCGTGGGTTCGGAGATAACGATCCAAGTATTCCCCGTGCCGCAGGCTCTCGCGCGGAGGCATCAGCAAGCCAATGTTCTGACCAATGATTTCATCGGCCCGATAACCGAAGAGGCGCACTGCCGACTGATTGAAGGTGATGATCTTTCCGGTCTGATCGATCGTGACCACGGCATCAGGCGTGGCGTCCAGAATCGCACTCATCTGCCGCGCGGACCGCCGTTCGGCAGTGACGTCTCGTTCGATCGTCGCGAACAACACCGGCTTCTCTGATGCATCCCGCAACAGCGTGACCGTCGCCCAGACGTCAATCACGCGTCCATCCCGTGTCCGTCGTTGCGCTTCGAACGCAGGCAGGACTTCTCCCTGGATCAAGCGCATGATGATATCGCGCGTGTGTTCGCGGCCTTCCTGAGTCACCAAGTCGTAAAGGCTCATCTTCACCGCGTCGGTTTCCGTATAACCGTACATAACCTCGGCGCCTCGATTCCAAGCGGTGATCCGGCCGTCGAGATCAAGCAAAGCAATCGCATCGCTCGAATCTCCCAATACCGCTGCAAGGCGGCGGCTCTGTATCTCCGCTTGCATCCGTTCAGTCACATCGATGACCTCGGTTACGACACCGATCGGACCATCCACGGTGCGAAAGGGCAGAACACGGCGCACGTACCCGCGCCTGCCTCCCAAGGGGATTTCCCTGTCGAGGGAAGGCCCCGTTGCTATGGCTGTTGGCGCTGGGATTCTGATTCAACAATTGCAGCTCTTCCTTGGAGGGTTCTAGCTCGTCATTCGCGCATTGCAGCTGCCCATTCGACGACACGATTCTTCGTTCGAGGACTTGTGGTCCGGGTTCAAGGTTCTCCGTTCTGCAATAGTCCTTTGCAGGTCCTCCCGCGTCGCGTGGAGACTCGTCTTGGAGAAGACGCATGACAGCGCAGCCTTGGGCGGCACCGAGCCGGCATGGGCGAGCGGCCAGCTGGCGCGGTCCTCGAATACGTTCAGGCGCACAGACCGAAATGCTGCAGAGCACAGAGTGACTCTTGTGTCGCACTTGGGAATTGACATCACCGACCGCCGCTCTCACGAAGCGCTTCTGGCAATCGCGCTGATCCTTGGTGCGCAGGAGCTCCCGGGTCATGGCCATCAAGTCCGCCTCGCAGTACCCGGTGGTGTAAGCACGCTTACTTGCGCTGCCTGAGCTGTTGCGGTGCAGAGGGGGCGGCTGGTGATGCCACCAGCGCGGTCGGAGCGCTTGGCCAGAGCCGTAGCGGCAATTCTGCGGCCGGGCGCTTGCTTTAGGTTCCGCCCCACGATCGGCTCCCAGCTTTGAGGCTATTTTAACACTTTGAAATTCTGAGTGTACGCGCAATACACCAGGGCTCGTGCGGCGATGCGCTAGCCGATTCGGCCGCCGGAATGGTGGATTTCACCACGCCGTTTTGGTGGACCCCCCGATACCCTCGAAGGCCCCGCGATCGGAAGATGACCGTCTGCGAACGAAAGAGAGCAGATCGGTCCTGGCTCCCACGCAGTCGGCTCATCCAGCGCAATCAAAATGAGAAAAGACCATGAATCCGTCGGTGCACAACGAAATCTCCAAGCTCACCCTGCTTCGCCCGCGGCGCGCTCTATGCAGCGTCCGCCGCGATGACCATCATCGCCGCCTCACGCTGGTCCCCTTTGCCAACTGTCAGATCGCTCTTCAGAAAGCTGACGGACTGGCATGCCCGCGGATTCATTGAGCGGCGCGCCCTGATGGATACCGAGCTCGCCCGCACCTTTCTCGTCGTGATCGCGACGGGCAGCTTCGTAGAAGCCTCTCAGCGGTTGCACGTCACGCAATCTACTGTTAGCACACGAATCCAGCGCCTAGAGGAAACGCTCGGCGCCGAGCTGTTCGTTCGGAATAAGGCGGGGACGACGCTTACACCGGCCGGGCACCAATTTCAACGGCACGCAGCGCTATTGACGCGCACGGTCGAGCAGGCACGGCAGGACGTCGGCATCGTCAGGGGGTATCGTGCAACGCTGACCGTCGGCGGCCGAGTCGGGCTATGGGAAGATTTGTTGCTCCGCTGGTTGCCGATCTTCGCATCGCTCGCGCCGGATGTGGCCGTTCGGGCGTTGATTGGCTCCGAAGAAGATCTGATGCAGGCCCTAAACGACGGTCGCTCCAACATCAGCGTGATGAATACGCCCCAGGCGCGACCGGGTCTTACGGTCGAGCTGCTACTGGAGGAGCAGCTCGTAATGGTGTCTACACGAGCGAATCCGGCGCGCGAACCGGCGAGCGATTACATCTATGTTGACTGGGGGACAGACTTCTTAGCTCAGCATTGCCTGGCATTCCCAAACTTCGCGGGCGCCGCACTCACGATCAACATCGGTTCCCTCGGGTTGCAGCGCCTTCTCACATGTGGTGGAACTGGCTACTTCCCGGTGAGGATGCTCCGAGAGCACGAACGTACCGGCCGGGTGCGTCGCGTTGCCGGTGCCCCCGAGTTCCGGCTACCCGCTTACTTATGTTTTCCAACGAAGCTGGACTCTGAACCGCTTTCGCTCGCGCTGGACACAATTCGTCGCGTTGCGGCGGAGGCCCCACGTGCGCATCGACCGGAGTGGTCGGCGGCGCGGCGGCCACGTATGAACTTCAATCCGACCCTAATTGGTAGCGCAGTCTCATAAGGCAAACCTCTAGGTCGCCAATCCCGGTACTTGAAATCGTTCAAGTCCAGCCCACTTCGCAAGTTGTTCACCTGGTAAGGAAATCACCCATGAAGCAAATTAGCCTTCTCGTACTAGCAGGTCTTTTGGCCACGATGACAGTAGCGGCCGCTGAGCCCAACGACGCACAGATTGCGGCCATTGTCGTCACGGCGAATCAAGTCGACATTGACGCGGGTAAGCTCGCAATGTCCAAGTCTCACAATGCGGAGATTAAGAGTTTCGGTAAGCGCATGGTCACTGATCACACTGGCGTCAACAAATCCGCTGTGGA
>Ga0207707_10002342_pt1 | contig 17066 bp, 13 predicted proteins | sample KBSC83BmetaG_FD_184336 | JGI IMG/M metagenome (GOLD analysis project Ga0207707, IMG submission 184336) | Corn rhizosphere microbial communities from Kellogg Biological Station, Michigan, USA - KBS C8-3B metaG (SPAdes) (version 2) | ecosystem: Host-associated > Plants > Roots > Rhizosphere ...
GGCGATTATCTTCATACCGGCAGATTTTCGATCTTTGTCACCAATTTCGTAGATGAATACAACACGCTCTATCGAAACGATGGCGATTACAATTTCAACGACGCTTCGTTTACCGCAAAGCTCGCGCAGATCTCGCGGCCGTACGTTGGTTGGGGAACAGGGTTTTTCGATCTCGACAACGATACCTGGCTAGACCTCCTGGTTGTGAACGGTCATGTATATCCACAGATGGACCAAACCTCGTCCGGGCTCGGCTACCGTCAACAAAAGATCTTGGAGATAAATCTTGGTGACGGGACCTTCTGCAATGCCAGCTCACTCGCCGGACCTGCATTGCTGGAAAAAAGGTCGTCACGCGGAGCGGCCTTTGGCGATCTTGATAACGACGGACATATTGACGTAGTGGTCGGCGATCTCGATGGTTCGCCCATGGTCCTTCATAACGGTGGTGGCGATGGGAACCACTGGATTACGCTCGAACTCGCTTCAACCGAAGGCAGTCCGCTCGCCATCGGAGCGCTGGTCAAGATCACATCCGGCGGTGTCACCCAAACAGACGAGATCCGCAGCGGCGGGAGCTATCTCTCACAAAACGATTTGCGGCTCCATTTTGGACTGGGTGAAGCGACAAAAGTCGAGTCGATCGAGATCCATTGGCCGTCGGGAAAGACGGAAACGATAAAGGACGTCCCGGCCGATAAGTTCTATTCGATCCTGCAGGGCTCCGGTCTGGTGCCTTTCGAGAAGATTCGCCCCGTTAAGAAATGACCCCGATAAAACAGAGTCATTTCAATAGCAAAGCGCCTAACGTGCGAACAGGAAACATCCTACCCGCATCGCTCTGGCACATGCTGGTACGCCTCGGTACGCTGGTACAAGTCGCAGGCCAGGTCGCCTGTCTGACCATTTTGTCCGTCGCGACAGTTCATGTTTACGGCCAGACCGCCCCAATTTCGTTCATGGACGTGTCGGCTGCCAGTGGGATCAATGTCCCGCATGTTTCCACACCTGAGAAGCGTTTTATTGTCGAGTCCATGAGCGGAGGTGCCGCGGTTTTTGATTGCGATGGCGATGGCTTCCTCGATGTTGCGACCGTCAATGGCTCTTCTGTCGACCGATTCAAAAAAGGCGGCGATCCAATGATCACGCTTTACCACCAGGTAAACGGAGAGAAGACAAAAGTCCCGACATTTGAGAACGTCACACAGTCGGCGGGCCTTATGCGAAAAGGCTGGGGGATGTCCGTTACGGCGGTAGACTATGATAACGACGGCATACCCGATCTTTTCGTAACCGGTTATGGGGGCAACGCTCTGTATCATGGAGTTGCCCCTTGTAAGTTCCAAGACGTAACCGAAAAGTCCGGACTCCGAGGTCAAGGATTTATGACCGGCGCGGCTTGGGCTGATTATGATCGTGACGGGTTACTTGATGTGTTTGTCGCGGGTTACGTCAAGATTGATCTTAATAACCTCCCGGTCTTCGGCAGCACGCAGACTTGCTCCTTCAAAGGCATTCGTGTTCAGTGCGGGCCTCGCGGACTTCCTGGTGAGCGTGATTATTTGTTTCACAATCGCGGGGATGGCACGTTCGAAGAGGTCGCAGCGAAGGTGGGAGTCTCAGACGAGACGACAAAATTCTTTGGTCTGGGCGTCGAGTGGGCTGATTACAATAACGACGGCTGGCCAGATCTCTTCGTTGCAGATGACAGTTCACCGAATCTGCTTTACAAAAACAACGGCAACGGAACATTTACTGACGTGAGTTTTACTACGGGCGTAAGCTATAACCGGTCGGGTGACGAACAGGGAACGATGGGAGTCACCTGGGGCGACTATGATGGCGATGGAAAGCTCGACTTATTCGTTACAAATTTCGACAATGAGTATAACGTTTTATACAGGAACCTCGGCACAAAAGGATTCCTTGACGTCGCTCTCGAAACGGGTGTAGGAACTCCGAGTGTTCCGTACGTTGGTTGGGGGACGTCTTTTGCCGATCTCGATAACGACGGATGGCCTGATCTTTTGGTCGCCAACGGACACGTTTATCCGCAGATCGAGTTTGCGAAAAGTGAGACTCAGATGGGTTTTGGACAGGACTTTCTACTTCATCGAAATCTCGGAAACGGAACGTTCGAAGAGATCTCTGAGCAAGCCGGCCTTCGAAAACTTCCGTTGCGTTCCCGCCGCGGAGCTGCGTTCGGTGATCTGAATAACGATGGATTGGTAGACGTAGTGGTAACAAATATCGGCGAACCGCCCACAGTACTTTTAAATACGACTCAAAACCAAAACAACAGCGTCACATTTCGTCTCGTACAATCAGGCCGAAATCACGATGCGATCGGCTCTCGACTGTCATTGAAAACGACTACTCGGGTGATGATACAGGAGGTCGAGGCCGGTGGAAGTTATCTTTCACAGAATGATCTAAGATTCCACTTCGGCCTGGGTAAAGATGAAAAACCGCTTTCGGCGGAGGTGCGATGGAGCGACGGCAAAGCTGAGACGGTCTCGGGGTTCCAGGCGAATCAGATCGTGACAATTGTACAAGGTAAGGGTGTAACAAATGCCCAGGCATTTCGAACCCGTTAGCGTCGCGTGTTGGGCTAGGTTTGCAGCATCATCGGTATATAATGACATGTTGTTAGCATATAGCTAACCGCTGTCATGTGGGACATAGGAAGGTAAAAATGAACAGAATGATTCTTGCCGCGTCTTTTGTTTTGATTCTGGCATTTTGCATGGGCGCTTCCGGACAGGCTAGCCCGTCACCTGCAGGGGCTGGTGATAGGAACATCACGGACACAAGTATCAAAGATAGATCGAATGAGCTCGAGCGTGTCGATCGCGACATGCGCAAGTCTGACAAATCCGCTGAGCCGACTGCCAAGGTTAATTTTGCCCAGATCAAGGAAGATTTCGAACAGATCCAGGTTGTCTTCGATAAGGGGATCGTCCAAACGTATCGGACGTCGAATCCGATGAATTATGCGAAGATCGCGGATTCAGCGACAGAATTGAAGGATCGTGCGACCCGGCTTAGATCCAACCTTTTTCCTGAGGCAGCCAAAAAGGGTAAGGACAAGAAAGATGCGACGGAATATATTCCACTCTCAGGCGCGCCGGCCGACGTGGTCAAAAACCTTATCGTAAATTTGAATAATTCTTTGAGCACATTTGTCGCGAGTCCGATCTTCCAAAATACCAAGGTGATCGACCCGAAAGAAACCGAAGCTGCGAAGGCAAATCTTGAAGCGATCATCGCTCAGAGCAACCAGCTTTCGGCTGAAGCGGGAAAAATGAAATAGATCGCTGATGGCGATTATAGGCGTAAGCATTTCCCGTCTCCGAACACGATGGAAATACCTCGTCCTCGTCGAATTTCTGTACCTACTCGGGACGGTCGGAGTTTCAGCTCAGCTCCTTGGCGACCCCATCGACGTTAGTCAAGACTTCCGCCAACCGCAGAATGTTTACTTTGTCGGTTCCCGGGTAAAAGACTTCGACCCTGCAACCGGGACTGGCAGTCTGGTTTGGGACCGCTATCTTCAAACCTCTTCACTCAACTTCAACAAGCTCGACATCGGCCTCACCCGCGGAAAGGCTACTGAATTCCCAACGACAGAATACGATCAGGACCCGGCGCTTCCCTTTTCAATTTCATTCGTCTCGCCTCGGACGATCCGTTTGCGTTTTAACTCTCGCGATATACCGTTTGAGAATGAACCATCCTTAATGCTTGTCGGCGAGCCGCCAACGGACCGCTCGTGGAAGATAGAACAAAACGATAAGGTAATTACCTACACGAGCGCTTTCGGCCAGGTCCGGATAATCAAAGATCCATGGCATGTTGAGATATACGATCATACCGGAAAGCTCCTTACCCGAACGCAGAACATTGGCGACCCTCATAGTTTTCTCTCTTCGACGCCATTTTCATTTGTGCGGCGAGCTTCAGACCTGGCTCGGCGCTTCGCGGCGACATTCGAGCTCGCTCCTGATGAGAAGCTATTCGGGTGCGGCGAGTCGTTCACACGGCTTAATAAACGCGGGCAAAAGATCAACGCGTTCACTCGCGACGCGATGGGCGCCCAAGGCCAATATCTGTACAAACCGATACCTTTCTTTTTGAGCAGCAATGGTTACGGGATGTTTGTGCATACATCGGCCCCTGTCACGTTCGATTTCGGACAATCGTACGATTCGCACAATGTAATTTATTCGGCAGATGATCAGCTCGACCTTTTTATTTTCCTCGGCGAGCCTAAGGACATCCTGTCAGAGTACACCGCGTTGACCGGCCGAAGCCCAGTTCCGCCACTTTGGTCCTTTGGATTCTGGATGAGCCGGATCACCTACAAATCTGAAGACGAAGTTCGAGACGTGGCCGCTAAGCTTCGGCAATATCGGATCCCATCCGATGTCATTCATCTCGACACCGGCTGGTTCGAGACCGATTGGCGGAGTAATTATCAATTCGCCCCCTCGCGGTTTCGTGACCCAGCGAAAATGATTTCAGATCTCAAGCAACAGGGCTTTCACATAGGTCTTTGGCAATACACATACTTCACGCCGAAAAACGAGCTGTATCGAGAGATTGTCAAAAACGGTTATGCCGTGAGAAACGAGGGCGGCCGACTACCCTTTGAAGATGCCGTGTTGGATTTTAGTAACCCGGCCTCAGTTAAGTGGTATCAGGACAAGCTTGCGGGTCTTCTGAAAATGGGCGTGGGAGCCATCAAGGTCGACTTTGGAGAAGGTGCGCCGCTTACTGGACAGTACGCTTCCGGAAAGACAGGTTTATACGAACACAATCTTTATCCGCTCCGCTATAACAAAGCCGTTGCCGACATAACCAAACAGATTTCAGGCGATTCGATCATTTGGGCACGAAGCGCGTGGGCCGGCAGTCAACGTTACCCGCTGCATTGGGGCGGTGATGCCGAAAACACAAATTCCGCGATGGCGGCCGAACTTCGAGGAGGCTTGTCGTTCGGACTCTCTGGCTTTACGTATTGGAGTCACGACGTTGGCGGCTTTGTCGACCGTGCGCCGCGCGATCTTTATAAGCGTTGGATGGCGTTTGGTGTGCTTACGTCTCATGTCCGCGCACACGGCGCTCCGCCCCGTGAGCCTTGGGAGTATGACAAAGCATTGGCGGACGACTTTCGCCGCGCTCTCGAACTGAGATATTCGCTGATGCCTTACATATATGCTCAAGCTAAAGATTCGTCATCAAAGGGCTACCCGATGCTGCGCACCCTGTTCTTTGAATATCCGCACGACCCGACTTCTTGGCTGATCGAGGACGAATATATGTTCGGTTCGGACCTGCTCGTTGCGCCGCTTTTCGATGATTCCGAGCATCGGCGGGTTTACCTTCCGCCGGGAAACTGGGCCGATTATCAAACCGGAAGGTCGTACGAAGGTTCCCGCTGGTATGACATAACAGCTGGAGCTATCCCAGTTGTGTTATTGGTTAAAGATGGCGTCGTGTTGCCGCACGTAAGGCCGGCTCAGAGCACGGCTAATATTGACTGGAGCAATATCGAGTTGCGAGTCTTTAATCAAGGAAGTGCTCCCGTAAGCGGACTTATCGCTTTTCCCGGACACGATGTACAGAATATCGAGTTGCAAAGATCAAAGAGCGGCTACTTTCTGGTGCACGACGTTTCTGACGGCAAGGTCAAGTGGACCATCAGCCAGCCAAAAGCGATTGCTCAATGAGCATCGAGTTCCAGATCCATGTCTGTCTTTGAGCGTTAACGGCCGCGACCCAGATGTGAGTTTCTAATCTTGAATTTCAGATCTAAATTTCCAAACACCAGATACTAAAACAATGGAACATCACCGACTGCCGCTGGCTATCCTCTGTCTAATAATATGCTCGAGCTCGCTATATGCCCAAAAATTTGAAAACCTCGCGCTGACACCCCCGATGGGCTGGAATAGTTGGAACGGGTTTGGCTGTAACGTCGATGAAAAACTGATCCGCGAGACCGCTGATGCGATCGTTTGGTCAGGCATGAAGGACGCCGGCTTTCAATATGTGGTCATTGACGACTGCTGGCATGGCGACCGTGACGCCCAAGGATTCATTCGCCCTGACGCGAGCCGCTTCCCGTCCGGCATGAAGGCACTCGGCGATTACATTCACGGAAAAGGCCTGAAGTTTGGTATCTACTCCGACGTCGGAGCTAAGACCTGCGGCGGTCGTCCCGGCAGCCGCGGCCATGAGTATCAGGACGCGATGATATACGCCTCGTGGGGTGTCGATTACCTAAAATACGATTGGTGCAATAGTGAAGGTCTAAGCGCGGTCGGTGCCTACACGACGATGCGAGATGCACTTCACACAACCGGCCGCCCGATCGTCCTTAGCCTTTGCGAATGGGGCGAGAACAAGCCGTGGGAATGGGCGAAGAATATTGGTCACCTCTGGCGCACGACCGGCGATATCACTGCCTGCTGGGATTGCGAAGAGAATCACGGCACATGGTCTCGTTGGGGCATCCTGCGGATCATTGACAAGGAAAAACCGCTGAGGAATTATGCCGGGCCCGGTCATTGGAACGACCCCGATATGCTCGAGGTCGGTAACGGGATGTCGGCTGCCGAGGACCGCGCTCATTTTTCGATGTGGGCGATGCTTGCGGCTCCGTTAATGTCGGGAAATGATGTAAGAAAGATGAGTGCCGAGACACGTCAGATCCTAATAAATAAGGACGTTATCGCCGTCGACCAAGACCCGCTCGGCGTACCGGCCTTCCCCGCCGTCTCTGAAAACGGTATCGAAATTTGGGCAAGGCCATTAAGCAATGAAAACTGGGCGATCTGTTTTTTGAACAGAAGCGACTTGCCTAAAACGATAGATTTTGACTGGAAAAACCGATATATTGACGACGCTATGTCGTCGCGACAGATAGACGCCAGGAAAACCACCTATGGTGTTCGCGATCTGTGGACGGAAAAAAATATGGGGACAACAGATGCGCCGCTCCGCGCTGTCGTCCCTCCGCACGATGTTCTCTTGTTGAGGCTGGATAAAACTGGAGATCTCAGACCCTAACGAGACGAGATCAAAACGTAGTTTTTTCCTTTGTAAAATCTAATGCCGCCCGCGACCGACATCATCTGAAGCGGACGGGGCCGTTTTATTTCGGCATCGGTTCGCGTCGCTATAGACATGATCAGCTTGCTGCTGATATCGAAAATATTTAGCTTCCCATCGGCTGAAAATCCGAATCCATAAGCTCCCGTTCCAACCATCCGACTGCCGATCCTGATCGGGGAATCGGTGATAAAAAATCCTTCGTACTTCCCGCTGATCTCAGTCGAGTACCCTGAGGTGTCAACCAAACCGGCGACAACAAAACGGTCTTTCCCGAGTTTCGCCGCGGCGGCATTCCTCATCTGTGTCGGCGCACTCTGGCCGGCGAAGTAGAAACTGGCCGGTATTACGACGGAGGCATCTTTCTCATTAAGTACTTCAGGGCTGTTTTGAGCAAATGAGAACGAGCAAAGAAAAAGGCTGAACGCTAACGTCGCGATAAAAACTACAAGTGATCTAGATTTATACATGGGTTTCTCCCTAACGGCGATCAATAAATTTAGCGGTCTAGAAATTCTGCAACTGCCATGTTGACGCGCTGCCATTCGCACGATGGTGCCATATGTCCGCATTCATCCTCAAGTACCAGCGGCGTCACGTGCAGGGCCGTCGCAAACGCCACCGCCGGCCCCGGCGTCACCGTATGGTCAGATCGAGACACGACGATCAGGCATCTCGCTTTCACTGCCGCCGCCGTTTTTTCCCATGACTCGCCAAATTTTTCCGTAACGTCTAATGACATCATCGCTTGCGTTTGGCGGATCTTGTCATTTGCGTCAAAGCCGCCGGTTCCCTGTCGCGCTTTTTCGATCTCTGACATCACGCCGGCGCGGGTCATCTTCCGGTTGTACTCTTCCGGCGTGGTCAAGATCAATGCTCCGATCTCGTATTCGAATTCTCTCGCGGGATTTTTCGTATAATTACCCTTTATCCACCCGGGATCGTTCATGATCGCTGAGATCTGCATCTGCCAATGCAGCAGATCGTAGGGTGCAAGCTGTGGCGACCCAACGATCGGGATCGCTTTGTCCATAAAATCCGGATATGACACGAGCCACTGAAAAGTCTGCATCCCGCCCATCGAAACTCCGGTCACGGCCCGTACATGATCGATGTGAAGCTCCCTCGTTACGAACAGATGCTCGACGTTGACCAGATCGCGCATCGTGTATCGCGGAAATTTCATTCGCGGCTGACGCTTACTGTTTGATGGTGATGATGACACACCGTTTGAAAGAGCGTCGATCGCAACCACGAAATATTTGTTCGTGTCGATAAGTTTGCCTTCATCTGATGGCTTCAAATTAAGTTGAGACGTGCGGCCGCCGGCCCAAGTGAAGCAAAGAACGATATTTGACCTGTCGGCATTGATCGTCCCAAACGTCCGATAGCCGATCTTGAGATCGTAAATGACTTCGCCGTTCTCGAGCCGGTAATCGCCGAGCGCGGCAAATTTCTGCTCTTGGCCCACGGCCGCTTTCGCAAGCATCAGAAGGACAAGCGTTAAATAAAGCCGTTTTCCCATTTTTGCCCTGGAGAGGCAGACCGTCCCGGCCACAATGCTGAAATTGTAACCAACTTTTGTTGAAGAATCGAGACTAATTAACTACAATAACGGCACATCTTTACCATCAAGCTTCGAGTCTGAGGACAACCAAAAATCGATGAGAAAAACAGCGCTATTAACAATGGCAGCGATTTGCGTGCAGATCTTTTGTGTGCCCCTGCAACAAAGTTTCGCTCAGGGACGCGGCGACGTGGTTTCGGGCGACATTCTGGACAGCGACGCTTTTTTTCGCGGCGTCGTTCAACATCCGAGATTGCCTGACTATTCCGCCAAGGTCGAAGCTCTTCTCAAAAAGATGACCATCGAGGAAAAGGTCGGTCAGATGACGGAGCTCGAGATCGGCCAGGTCACAACCGGATCTGACCAGAACATCGCCATCGACCCCGCAAAGCTGGAAAAGGCAGTCGTTCAATACAAGATCGGCTCCATCATCAATGTGAATGGCCAGGCATTGTCGGTTGAGAAATGGCGAGAGATCCTCGGTTCGATCCAGAGTGCGGCCCAACGTTCTCGGTTGAAAGTACCGGTCATCTACGGCATCGATTCGATCCACGGAGCGAATTATGTTCGCGGCGCGACATTGTTTCCGCAGGAGATAGGAATGGCTGCCTCCTGGAACCCTGCCCTGATGCGGCGGGCAGAAGAGATCACAGCGACGGAGACGCGCGCCGCCGGCATTCCCTGGAGTTTCTCGCCAGTGCTGGACATAGGCCGCCAGCCGCTCTGGCCGCGATTTTGGGAAACATTTGGCGAAGACCCATATCTGGCGAAGGTAATGGGCGCGGCGTTTGTTCGCGGTCTAGAGGGCACCGATCTGACAAATGAAAAGAATGTCGCTAGCAGCCTCAAACATTACATGGGCTATAGCTTTCCGCTAAGCGGACGCGACCGCACGTCCGCGTGGATCCCGGAAAATTATCTTCGCGAATATTTCTTACCGACCTTCGCAGCTGCCGTAAAGTCAGGTGCGCGAACCGTGATGGTAAATTCGGCCGAGATCAACGGTGTTCCTGGGCACGTCAACAAGCATGTCTTGACCGATATTTTAAAAGGTGAGCTTGGCTTCGACGGTTTCGTTGTCTCTGACTGGCAGGACATTCAAAAGCTCGTGACCGAGTGGCGCGTTGCCGCCGATGAAAAAGAAGCAACCCGAATGGCCATCATGGCCGGCATCGATATGAGCATGGTGCCATCGAGTTACTCTTTCAGCGACATTTTGGTCTCGCTGGTCAAAGAAGGCAAGGTGCCGATGAGCCGCATTGACGACGCCGTCCGCCGCATTTTGCGCGTAAAGTTTCAACTTGGGCTTTTTGAACATCCCGTCCCGAGCGCCGCCGCAATGGCAAATTTTGCACGTCCGGCCGATGCTGAAGTCAGTTTGCAAGCCGCGCGCGAAACGATGACCTTGCTAAAAAATGACGGGAACATTCTCCCGCTCTCGAAAAACAAAAAAGTCCTCGTGACCGGCCCGACCGCCGACTCGATGATCTCGCTTAACAATGGTTGGACTTGGGTATGGCAAGGTTCGGAACCGTCCTTGATCCCGCCGGGTAAATTGACGATCCGGCAGGCGATTGCTGCCAAGCTCGGCAACAGAAATTTCGAGTTTGTGCAAGGCACGCGGATAACACGTCCTCCCAACTCGCCGTCCGGCGGTACGCCAACCAATATTGACCAGGAAGTCGATGTTCAGGACGCAGTCGACGCCGCCAAAAGATCGGACGTAGTTGTCCTCTGTTTGGGCGAAGGCTCGTACGCCGAAACGCCGGGAAATATTACGGACCTGACATTGCCGGAAACGCAACTCAGATTTGCTGAGCAAATAATTGCGACAGGCAAACCTGTCGTTTTGGTGCTCGCGGAGGGCAGACCGCGACTGATCGATCGTATCGCCGACCATGTCTCTGCAATTCTGATGGCATACAACCCGAGCAACGAAGGCGGACGAGCCATCGCGGATGTTCTGTTTGGCGATTATAATCCGGGCGGCCGTCTGCCGTTCACCTATCCGCGCTCTCCAAACAATTATCTGACATACGACCACAAGCTCTTTGAAACCAGCGACACGAGCTACGGCAATAGCGCAACAAGTCCGCAATTCGCGTTCGGTTCGGGGCTCAGTTATACGACATATAGCTACAGTGACTTGAACGTTTCGCCTGCGTCCGCTGATATGAATGGCAAGATCAATATTTCGGTCAAGATCACAAATACAGGCGGCCGCGCGGGAAAGGAGACTGCGATACTTTACGTGCGTGACGAGGTCGCATCGATCAGCCCACCCGGCAAAAGAGTGAAGCGCTTTGCGAAGATCTTTCTTGAGCCGGGCCAGTCAAAGACGCTGTCGTTCACTCTGGACCGCGACGATCTCTCGTTCATCGGCGCAGATAACAAGCCGACGATCGAACCCGGCGATTTTACCGTGATGATCGGAGGGTTAAGTCAGAAATTTACATTGAGATAATGTTTCCGAGCGTTTGTCTTTGTTAGAACTTCTTCTCTGCAAATTTGCGAGCTTTGCGTGAAAATTTCTTGGGATTCGACGGATCGCAACAAACTAAAATGCATAAGGCCCTGATCACGCTTATGGCCAGCCTTCTCGTTTGCGGCTCGATTTCCGCGCAGAGCGATGCGGCGCGCCGCGCCGCGACGATGGGCGTCGGGATGAATCTTTCGTATCTGGATAACTTCTGGCTCGGAAAGCGCGATAAACATTACTCCGATTTCGCCAAACCCGAAGCGGCGGCCAAACGAGAGAAAATGCTCGCCGACATAGCAAAAGCCGGCTTCAAAACCGTTCGCATACCGATCTGTTTCGGCGCCTGGGCAAGCATTGGGCAGCCGTATCATTGGGAGAACACTCAGGGCCTCGAGCTGGCTGATCGATTCGTCCAGTGGGCGAGCGACAACAATTTGAACGTCATCATCGACCTTCATCACACCGAGTTCGACGGCAAAATGGACGGAGCGGCGACGACGGATCGCGTCGTCTGGCTATGGAAACAGATCGCCGAGCGATACAAGTTCACCGACCCGGAACGTGTACTCTTCGAGGTCCGCAATGAGCCGCATGACATCAAGCCCGAAGACTGGCGAGCTCAGGCCCGGGCGATCATCGCAGCGATCCGCGCGATCGACACAAAACACACGCTGATCGTCGGTTTTCATGACTGGAATTCACGTCAGGCGATGATCGATTCCAAACCGTTCGACGATCCGAACATCATTTACACATTTCACTACTACGACCCTTTCGTATTCACGCATCAGGGCGCGACGTGGACCGCAAAAGGCATGGCGGAAACTCATCCGGTGCCGTTTCCCGGCAAAGCTTCCGATATAAAGATCGCAGATCCTGCCAAAGGAACATGGGTTGAAGCACAGATAATGAAATACGGCGACGACTCGCGAGCAGAAAAAATGTTCGCCGATCTAAAGGCCGCAAAAGATTGGTCCGAGCGAAACCGCGTACCGATCTTTCTTGGTGAATTCGGCTCGTATAGCAAATACCCGACACTGCAAGATCGTTGTCGTCATGCTGCGGCCGTTTATACCGCGCTCGGACGGCTTAACATTCCAAACACATGGTGGGAATGGGATGGCGGCTTTAATATGTTCGATGCCGGCACGACCCATATCGCCGATTGCATGCGGCATGCGATCGACCTGTACTATAAAAGCTGATCTATCCATGCATCCGCAATGCATCCGAACTCGAATGACCAAAACGAACTCAATCCTGATTCTCATCATCAGCGTAACGTTGACCTTGATTGTACAGGCGCAAACCGTGAATGACCTTGCGCAAACAACTCGCGGCCTAATGCCGGTGCCGGCAAGCGTAAACTGGAAGGCCGGCCGACTGCCGCTGACCAAAGCATTCAATATCGCGCTGACGGGGCAGACAGATGAACGGCTTCGAAGGTACGCCCTCCGCGCAATGCGGCGACTCGAGCGTAAGACCGTTCTGGAATTTTCACACGACCTTTCGACAGACCCGGCGAGCGCTGCCCTTGTCATCGAAACCCACTCAACCGGCAATCCGATCCCAAAACTCGGCGATGACGAATCGTACATGCTCGACGTCACCGATCAACAGGCAAAATTGACCGCGCCGACAACCGTCGGCGCGATGCGCGGGTTGGAAACTTTTTTACAGCTTCTCGAGGCAGATAAAGGCGCCTTTTACTTCCCTGCTGTTTCGATCTCCGACCAGCCGCGTTTTCTCTGGCGGGGACTGATGATCGACTCCGGTCGCCACTTTCAGCCCCTCGACGTGCTCAAACGCAACCTCGACGCGATGGCCGCCGTTAAGTTGAACGTACTGCATTGGCACCTCACCGAAGACCAGGGATTTCGCGTCGAGAGTAAAAAGTTGCCGGAGCTCGCTCGCGAGGGCTCGGATGGACTCTTCTATTCGCAGGACGACGTTCGCGACATCATTCGCTACGCGGCCGATCGTGGCATCCGCGTGGTACCCGAATTCGATATGCCCGGCCACGCGACAAGCTGGCTCGTCAGTCATCCCGAGATCGCCAGCGGTCCTGGGCCCTATAAGATCGAACGCAGGCCAGGCATTTTTGACCCCACGATGGACCCGACCAATGAGAAAACGTATAAGTTGCTAAAAGTTTTCTTTAAGGAAATGGCATCGCTTTTCCCCGATGCCTATATGCACATCGGCGGCGATGAGAATGAGGGCAAACAGTGGGATGCCAACCCAAAGATCCAGGCCTTTATGAAGGACAAAGGCCTCAAGACCAACCACGAGCTGCAGACCTATTTTAACAAGCATATTCTGCCGCTATTGCAAAAAGACGGCAAGATCATGATGGGCTGGGACGAGATCTTTCAACCTGATCTGCCAAAGGATGTCGTCATTCACTCCTGGCGTGGGCCAAAGGCGCTTGCCGAAGCCGCCAAACAAGGCTATCAGGGCGTTCTTTCGAATGGCTACTACATCGACCTGATGTATCCGGCGTCGAATCATTACGTCGTCGATCCACTGCCCGCCACGACCGATCTAACGCCCGAACAACAAAAACGAATTCTCGGCGGCGAGGCCACGATGTGGAGTGAATGGGTCTCGCCTGAGACGATCGATTCCCGCATCTGGCCGCGGACGGCAGCCATCGCCGAACGCCTCTGGTCGCCGCGGACGGTGACAGACATCGACGATATGTATCGCCGATTGGATATCGTCGACCGCGAGCTGGAGAATCTCGGCCTGACGCAGAGGCGGAACCAGCGGATGATGCTGCGTCGGCTGGCTGGCCGCGAGGACGTCGCTTCATTGGCTACGCTGGTTTCAGTCATCGAGCCGGTCAAGGAATATCACCGGTATCAGCAGAGGCCCCAAGATATGTTGTCGCCGTTGACTGGATTGATCGACGCGGCGCAGGCCGATGCGCCCGCGGCGCGGGCCTTTGACCGTGCGGTCGACGACATGCTCGCCGGTAAAGATCGCGATGCGAATTCGGCAAAGCTGCGTTCGATGCTCAATAGCTGGCGTTCATCTCAGTCCGACCTCGAGGCGATCATGGGAAATTCGCCGTCGCTTGCCGAAGCGCGGCAACTCGCGGTTGATTTCGCGGATCTGCAGCGGATCGCCATCGAGTCGCTTGATGCCCTTGACGCTCACACGGCCCGCGATGCGGCCTGGCGCGATGCTAGTGTGCGACGCCTAGGTGAGATCGCCAAGCCTAAAGCTGCTATCGAGATCGCGATCGTCGGCGGTGTTAGAAAACTTGTTGCGGCGGCTTCCGGCCCCTAGATCAGATGAATGACGCTTTAGTTGGCATCGACATCGGCGGGACAAAGATCGCGATCGCTCTTGCCGACGTCGACGGCGGGCTGTTCGCCCGTCGCCGCATACCGACGCGGCCTGATCTGGGTCCGGGCGTCGCGCTCGAGAACATTTGTCTGTCGATCGAAGAAATGGCCGCCGAGGCCGACGCCAGCGTTTCCTCGATCGGCCTTGGCTGTCCCGGCCCGCTGGATATTGAGAATGGGCTTGTGCTCTCGCCCGCAAATCTTCGCACCTGGAATCGCGTGCCGATCGTTGAAAAATTCCGCGATCATTTTGGGGTCGATATCGTTTTTGACAACGACGCTAACGCCGCGGCGCTCGGTGAATGCATCTACGGCGCGGGGATAGGATTTCGCAACGTTTTCTACGTCACGATCTCGACTGGTATCGGCGGCGGCATCGTTCTCGATGGCGAGGTCTATCATGGCGTCGCCAACGGCGCGGGCGAGGTCGGCCATTCTATCGTCAAACCGGATGGGATTCGCTGTAACTGTGGGTCGATCGGTTGCCTCGAGACGATCTGTTCGGGAACACATATCGCGCGTCGCGTACAAGAGCGTGTCGACAGCGGCGAAGGCAGCCTGCTTCGCGATCTCGTCGACGGCGGCGCGGCACCCTCCGGCGAGACGCTGATAGAAGCGGTCAAACAAAACGATCGCACGGCGCGGGAGCTATGGGATGAGACCTGTCGATACTTGGCAATTGGTCTTGGCAACGCGATCACGATCTTGGCTCCGGATGTGCTCATCATCGGCGGTGGAATATCGGCTGCGGGCGATCTGCTGCTCGAACCGCTCCGTGAATCCATCCCAACCTACGTCTCGATGATACCTGCTGATCGAATAAATATTGTTCCGGCGGCGCTTCGCGAGGATAGTGGTCTTTACGGAGCAGTCGCGCTTGCCCGATCGGCTCCGGCGGTCCTCTCTACTCTCAATGCCGCTTCGGTCTCGCAAAATTGATGTTGAGCAGTCTCTCGGTTTCTCGATCGAGCTTTTTAGATAATGCAAAATGCCCGCGCGGCGGCGGGCATTTGACGATCCATTGAGAGCGCTATCGCTTACATCTTTGACTTCCTATTGCGCCCTGTTATCGCGGTCAATGTCTCGGCCGACTTCTCAGGTCCACCCACCAGCAGGTACGACCCGTTTTCCGTCGAGATTCCGGCCAGGAATTTGTTTCCATTTTCCTCACCGAACACGAGCTTGAATTTATCGCTTGCCTCGCCCGAGATCGACTGCACCAAAACCGTCTCATGCTCACCGGTGCCCAGTCGCTGTACGGTCAGGCTGGCCGACGTAACGCCCGATTTCACGATGCGGACGTTATATTGGCCGGCTTCCAGCCTCTGCGAACCCACGTTGAACGAGAACGGAACGCTGACCTTTGCGGCCGGATTTAGTTGCGCGGTTGCGGCGGTAACGCCCGCTCCAACGACGACACATAAGATTGCAAGTACCCGTATGATCCTTTCCATTTATGATTTCTCCTTGACAATATAAAACGCCGACAACTTCGGCCTCGTATTGAAACGCGAGAAACGCTCTCAAAATGTATCAAGTTATTTGTGCAAGGATCGGGAGGCGGCCGGAATTTTTAGCGTGATTTTGAAATTTGGAAGATCAGGCTCGTCCGACACCGAGCGCGTCTGCTACGCGGTTGATGTAGTTGAACCATGAGGCGATCAGTGTGATCTGGAGGATGGCCGTGTCGTCGAAGCCTGCGCTTCTAAGACCGTCGATCGTGCCCAAATGAATTTTCGTCGCGTCCTTTGTGAGCTGCACAACGTAGTCGCACATAACGCGCTCGGCATCCGTTATCAGCGCGGTTTTGTAATCGTCTCGCAGTGCGGCGATCATGTCCTCATCCATGGTTACCAGACGCAGAAACTCCGCGTGAGATTCCACTCAGTAAAAACAGTCGTTCGTCAGCGAGACCATCGTTGCGATCATCTCGTGCTGACGCCTATCGAGCGGCAGCTCGGGCGACATCATCGCGCTGAACGCCGTAAACGCATGATAGAGCGCGTCCGGGATCAGCGTGTGTGACTGGATGATCGACTCGTCGATCGGTATCGACGGCGGATTTGGCGAGCCGTATTCCTTTGGATACGACTTGCGCGTCTCCTCGAGGATCTTTCTTAATTTTTCATCCGCTTCGTCAAACGGGATCGTTTTGATCCAGGCCATAAAGTATCAAGTTTGGATATAGCCAAGGGAAGAAAACACCCTCCCTAACGGTCATGTTTCTGCCCGTATTGACTACTGACACGCCGAAAAAAGAAGTAGTAAACAGGTGCGCCGGCCAGAACAACCAGCACTCCTGCCAACGCATTCATCGGCCTTTGCATGGCGACAAAAAAAAGCACCACGGCGGTCAGAGCGAGAAAGAATATTGGCAGAACCGGAAACATCGGCGTTCGATATCCCTCGAATTCGCGTTTGTGGATCTTAAAAAGCCCGGCGATCGACAACGCAATAAACACGACCACGACAAAGAAGAAATAGGACACGATCTGCTCGAACGTCCCAGTCAGCACCAGCAACCCGGCGATCAACATCTGAATATACGTCG
>Ga0207707_10002344_pt1 | contig 17065 bp, 16 predicted proteins | sample KBSC83BmetaG_FD_184336 | JGI IMG/M metagenome (GOLD analysis project Ga0207707, IMG submission 184336) | Corn rhizosphere microbial communities from Kellogg Biological Station, Michigan, USA - KBS C8-3B metaG (SPAdes) (version 2) | ecosystem: Host-associated > Plants > Roots > Rhizosphere ...
GGAATGCGGCCCGCGTCCCGAGCCCGACGCGGTGTACTGCTCCAACTGCGGTCGCTATCTCGCCGCGAGTTGTGCCAAGTGCCATGCGCCGGTCACGGAGATCGGGGCAAGGTTCTGCCGGTCGTGCGGCGAATCGCTCGCGGCCTGACTCTCGCAAGGCCGACCCGCTTATCTGAGGAGCGTCTATAACTCCAGTCGCTCGAGGCGTCTCATCGCGATCGTCAACGGAACGAACGTGCAGACCAGACAAAGCAGCGCCGCGAGCCCGAAGCCAACGTACATGTCCATGGGGTTGGCAACGCCTCCGAACGCCTCCGCGGCGAGATAGCCGTAGACCGGGCGAGCCTCGAGCAGCACCACCCCACCTACGAGCCCCGCCGAGATCATCATGAACACGAGCCCTCCGAACGACGTCGGTATCTGCGCCGCATTCTCTGTGTCGTATTGCGGAAAGACGGCGCCGAGTCCGAGTGCGAGCCCCGCCACCGCGAAGGTGAGCAGCGTGATCGTGAAGATCGAGACGAGGAAGATGAACTGCGTCACCTCGAGCAGAGCGTCGGTCACGCCAACGATCCCGACCGCGAGAATGAGCAGGGGCAGCGTGCCGATCCAGAACTTGGACCAGAGCAGCGCACGCATGGGAAGAGGGCTCGACTTGAGCAGCCACAGCGTGCGCCCCTCCATGCTTACCGCGGGGAAGATGAATCGAGCGGCGATGGACGCGAGCACGAATCCCGCCAGTCCGAGGTTCAGAAACGGAATCGTGTTCACCAGAAAAAACGTGATTCCCGCTCCGGAGAGTGGCAGGAACTTCACGTTGAACACGTACACCATCACGAGCACCGCGAGCAGGATTAGCTGCGACCACTGCGTCGTGTCGCGGAAAAAGACGCGCAGCTCCTTCATCACGAGCTCGCGTCGCACGATGCCAAATGGCTTGAGGAGAAAGTGTCCGGTGCGCCGCACAATGCGCCCGCGCACCCACCGCTGCGTACTCTCCTGCGCCTTCGTGAATCCACTCGTGTAGAGCTTCTGGTGCAGCAGCGCGCCGATCACGAGCGCGGCACCTGCCGTCGTCCAGAGCAGATAGAGCGGCAGCCAGTCGGTCCGTCCGTTCAGCGACGACATGATGGTCCGCTGCACCCACTCGCTCGGTAGATACGGCGCCGTGGGGGCGCGCAGCAGCGTGATGAAGTCGACCAGCGACTTCAGCCCTTCCGGTCGGGCGAACTTTTCCGGGCGCAGCAGACGGAAGAGCAGCACTACACCCGCCGCCGTGAGAACCGCCACCACGCTCAGGATGTCCTTCGTGCGGCGCGCTGGAAAGGCGTTCACGAGCAGGATCACGATCGCCGCGCCGCACACTGCCGGGATGATCAGGAAAGGGACGAATGTCGCCACGGCGACGAGAGGGAAGAGCAGTCCGCCGCCGTACACCCACCCGTACGCCGCGAAAATGGGCACCGCCATCAACGTCACCATCCAGCTCGAATGCAGCATCGACTCCGTGAGCTTCGCGGAGTAGAGCGTGAGCCAGTTTACCGGCGCCGAGACGAGCAGCTCGAGGTCCTTCGCCAGAAAGAACGTCGATAGAGCAGTGATGATGTTCGACAGCAGCAGAATCATGAAGAAGCTGATGAATACCAGCCCGAGCACCTTCCCTGCGAGCAGCGCGCCGATCTCCGGCGTGTTGCGGAAAACCGTGAGCACGCGCGTCAACACGAAGAGCACGAAGCTCCAGAACAGCAGCCCGATCGCCCCGACGATCGTCCACCGCCATCCGTGCCGCCGGTCGCCCGTGCGCGATGCACGGCTCACCGCGGTGAGAATCTTTGGCCGCAGCAAGTGCACGTACGATGGATCGGGCGTAGCCGTGCGCTCGTCAGTGCCCGTGTTCCCCTCTACCAGGGCGATCACCGCCTGCCGCCCGGTGCTGCGACGCGGACCCGTCACCTCGGCGCTCGTGCGTCGCGGGCCGGTGGTGCCCTCAGGCATCCAACACCTCTACCAGCTCGCGCGCGGCGTTTTCGCCCGTGAGTCGCAGGAACAGCTCTTCCAGCCCCTTCGCGCCCGCGCCGACGCTCGCGTACAGCTCGTCCATCGTCCCCGCGGCGCGGATGCGGCCGCCGTGGATGATCGCGACGCGATCGCACACTGTCTCCGCCACCTCGAGCGTGTGCGTCGACATCATGATCGTGTGCCCGCGCTTCGTGTACTCGCGAAAGAGATCCTTGAGGATGCGCGACGCCTTGGGATCGAGCCCCACCATCGGCTCATCCACCACGATCACCTTTGGCTTGTGCAGGAACGCGCTCGAGATGATGAGCTTCTGCCGCATGCCGTGGCTGTAGCTCTCCACTAGCTCGTCCCGCCACTCGAGGAGGTCGAACAGCGCGAGCAGCTCCGTCATCCGCCGCTCGATCACTGGACCATCCTGCCCGTACAGCCCGGCGACGAAGCGCAGGAATTCCGCGCCCGTCAGCTTCTCGTAGATGAACGGCCGGTCGGGAATGTAGCCGAGCACTGCCTTCGCTGCGCCCGGATCCCTGGCGATGTCGATGCCGTTGATGTGCACCGTCCCCGCCGTTGGACGAAGGATTCCCGCGATCATTCGCAGCGTCGTCGTCTTTCCCGCGCCGTTGGGGCCCAGGAAGCCGAACAGTTGCCCGCCTGGCACCTCGAGGTTGATCGCATCGACGGCAGTAAAAGTGCCGTACTTCTTCGTCAACGCCTTCAGTTGAATCATGGGATCAGCGAGTGGTCGTAGTGTGATGCGCTCTCGTCGCGACAGCCTTCCGCGTCGCCTCGAGCGTCCAGTTCCGGAATGCCATCTCGTACGCCGTTCGTCTGAACGTATACGAACCGAGCGGAGTGCTCTCGATGATGCGTCCGCGCTCATCGATCCAGCCGCTCACGAGCGTCGAGCCCTGAGGGTCCAGACGCCATCCGCGCACCGTGTCCGCGTGCGCGCTTACCCACGCGCCTCGAGTCTCGTCGAGCCGGGCCGAGTCGGACACGACGAACAGCGACTCCGCTCCAACGGTGAGGGCCACCTCCTCGGGAGTGCCGGTGGTGGGATCGTATATCGTATATCGGTACGCGCGACCGATGTGCGGCTTCGCCGCGAGAGCGAGGGCGAGCGGTACGGTGGTCGGCCAGAACACGTTCTTGTGAACGGTCACCGATTCGGTGTCGGGGTGCGCATTGGCCGTCTCGGTAACGAGCGTGAGCAGGGAGTCGTGGCTCATCCTCCCGGTTACCCTGTACGGTGAGTGACCGGCGCTGAGATCGAACACGAATCCCGTGAGCCTCAGCCCGGGCGTGAGAGTAACGCGCGCACGCGTCGCGAACCGCCGCGATGCGAGCGTGTCCGCCGCGTCGACGATGACCACGTCGCGCACGCTGATTCCCGTCACGCTCGTGTCGATGGTCGACGACGCCCAGCCCACGCGCTCTTCGCCCTGCATCACCTCGTAGTACGCCGTGCCGGGGACCACGAGCAACGCCGCCTCGCGCAGCTGCTCCGGCTCGGTCACGAACAGCTCTCGACGCACGAGGGCGGCGATGCCGATGAGCCAGAGGACGATGATCAGCGCGCCGGCACGTTCCCTTCGCGTCACGCGAGTGCCAGCGACGTCTCGGCGTTGATCCACGAGAGATACTTGGAGAGCCCCGCCGTCACCGGCAGCGCGAGCAGCTCCGGCACCTTGTACGGATGCAGCTCCGCGAACGCCACCTCGAGCGAGTCCATGCGCGCGGCGCGCGTTTTCAGATAGACGATGACCTCGGCTTCGTCCGCGATCTTTCCGTTCCAGCGGTACAGTGATCGTACTCCGGGAACGATCTGTCCGCAGGCAATCAGGCGTCGCTCGAGCAGCGTCTTGATGAGCGATACAGCCTCATCGGCGCTGGCGACCGTGGTCATGACGACCATGGCATCAGTGTGGGACATTCGTGTGATTGGAGGGTGAAGGTGGCCACTGGCCACATCTTAGGACGATTCAGCGGGCGCCCGGCAAGCATCCGGACTACCACCGAAACAGGCTGTCTTGTCAAGCTCTCCACGGCTGGTGAAGATTCCGGGATGCCCGAAGAAAAGCTGATTGTGCGCGGCGCCCGCGAGCACAATCTTCGAAACGTCGACGTCACGATACCGCGGGACCAGCTTACCGTCATCACCGGACTCTCAGGATCCGGGAAGTCGTCCCTCGCCTTCGACACGATCTACGCCGAGGGGCAGCGCCGCTACGTCGAGTCGCTCTCTGCGTATGCGCGCCAGTTTCTCGGGCTCATGGAGAAGCCCGACGTCGATGCCATCGAGGGGCTGTCGCCCGCCATATCGATCGAGCAGAAGACCGCCGGCCACAACCCGCGTTCCACCGTCGGCACCGTCACCGAGATCTACGACTACCTGCGCCTGCTCTACGCGCGCGCGGGTACACCGCACTGCCCAGACTGCGGGGAGCCCGTGCAGCGCCAGAGCGCGACGCAAATCGCCGACACGGTGCTCGCGTGGCCCGAGGGCACGCGCATCGAGGTCCTCGCGCCGCTCGTGCGCGGCCGCAAAGGCGAGTTCAAGGACCTCTTCGAGATGGCGCGCAAACAGGGCTTCGTCCGCGCGATCGTGGACGGAAAGCCGGTCGAGCTCGCGTCGCCGCCCAAGCTGAGCAAGCAGCACAACCACAGCATCGCGGTCATCGTCGACCGCCTCATCGCACGCGCCGAAGATCGCGGACGACTCACGGACTCGCTCGAGACGGCGCTGCGTCTTGCCGATGGCATCGTCGACGTAATGCGCCACGACACGGACACCACGCAGCTCTTTTCCGAGCGCTACGGCTGTCCCACCTGCGGCCTCTCACTGCCGGAGCTCGAGCCGCGTCAGTTCTCGTTCAACTCCCCGTTCGGGGCGTGCGCGCGCTGCGGCGGACTCGGCGTGCAGAACGAGGTGTCCGAAGAGCTCATCCTCGGTGACGCCAGCGTCTCGATTCTCGAGGGCGTCATCCTCCCCTGGGGAGAGCCGAGCGGCCATCTGCGCAAGACGATTCTTCCCGCGCTCGCGAAGCAGTTCAAGTTCGATCTGAATGCGCCGTGGGGCACGCTCACGCCCAAGACGCGCGCCCTCATTCTGTACGGCTCGTCGGGCAAAAAGACGACCTTCCGCGTGGACTCGGGCGCGACGCGTGGCGACTTCCAGAGCGCGTGGGAGGGTGTGCTGGCGAACGTGCAGCGCCGCTACAACGAGACGACCTCCGACGGTGTGCGCGAGGAGCTCGAGGAGTACATGATCGAGGCGCCGTGTCCAGTTTGTCACGGACGAAGGCTCAAGCCGGAGTCGCTCGCGGTCACGATCAACGGACTGAACATCGGCGAGGTCACGGAGTTTCCGATCACGGGCGCTCTCGAGTTCTTCGATACCGTTCCGGTTCGCGAGAACGGCCGTCCCGGGCTGGACAAGGACATCGCGGGACCGATCCTCAAGGAGGTGCGCGAGCGGCTGCGCTTCCTCGTCGACGTCGGACTCGACTATCTCACGCTCGGTCGCGCCGCCGAATCACTTTCTGGTGGCGAGGCCCAGCGCATCCGTCTCGCGACGCAGATCGGTTCGCGGCTCGTGGGCGTGCTGTACATCCTCGACGAGCCGTCGATCGGGCTGCACCAGCGCGATAACGCGCGGTTGCTCGCGACGCTGCGGCAGCTGCGCGATCTCGGCAACACGGTGATCGTGGTCGAGCACGATGAGGAGACGATGCGCGAGGCCGACTACCTCATCGACATGGGGCCCGGCGCCGGGAAGCACGGCGGCCTGATCGTCGCCGAGGGGACGCTCGACGAGGTGATCCACAACCCCGCATCGCTCACCGGTAAGTATCTCAGCGGTGAGATGTCGATCGTCGTGCCGAGCGGGCGGCGCGAGCCCAGAAAGGGCTTCGCACTGCGGATAGAGGGGGCGAGGGCGCACAACCTGCGGAACATCACCGCCGAGATACCGCTGGGACTCTTCGTCGCGGTCACGGGCGTGTCGGGCTCCGGAAAATCCACGCTCATCGAGGACATCCTGCACAACCATCTCGCTCGCCATTTCTATCGGGCGCGCGTGATTCCCGGCGAGCACGATCGGATCCTCGGCCTCGAGCACATCGACAAGGTCATCGACATCGACCAGAGTCCCATCGGCCGCACGCCGCGCTCGAATCCGGCCACGTACACGGGACTCTTCACGCCCATCCGCGAGCTCTTCGCGGAGCTGCCGGACGCGAAGATCCGCGGCTATGGCCCCGGACGGTTTTCGTTCAACGTGAAGGGCGGGCGATGCGAGGCGTGCCAGGGCGATGGGCTCGTGAAGATCGAGATGCACTTCCTCCCCGACGTCTACGTGCCCTGCGAGGTGTGCAAGGGGAAGCGCTACAACCGCGAGACGCTCGAGGTGCGCTTCCGAGGCGCGAGCATCGCGGACGTTCTCGACATGACCGTGGAGGACGCGACATCGTTCTTCGAGAATCAGCCGCGCATTCGCCAGAAGCTCGAGACGCTGCTCGACGTGGGGCTCGGCTACGTTCACCTGGGGCAGAGCGCGACGACGCTCTCCGGCGGCGAGGCGCAGCGTGTGAAGCTCGCCACCGAGCTCTCCAAGCGCGACACCGGGCGCACCTTCTACATTCTCGATGAGCCAACTACCGGGCTGCACTTCGAAGACGTGCGGCTGCTCCTCGAGGTGTTGCACCGTCTGGTGGACAAGGGGAATACGGTACTCGTGATCGAGCACAACCTGGACGTCATCAAGACCGCTGACTGGATCATCGATCTCGGACCCGAGGGCGGTGCGCGCGGCGGAGCGGTGGTGGCGGCGGGGACTCCGGAGGAGGTAGCCGAAATTACGGAATCGCACACGGGACACTATCTGCGTCCGCTGCTCGCGCGCCGCACGCGTCAGAAGGCGGGGTAGCCGCGATGGTCTCGTTGCTCGACATCATCGGGCCGGTAATGGTCGGCCCGTCGTCGTCGCACACGGCCGGTGCATGCCGCATCGGGCTGCTCGTGCGAGGGCTGGTGGGCGGCACACCGGAGCGCGCGCGCATCGAGCTGCACGGGTCGTTCGCGCGCACCGGCGAGGGTCACGGCACCGACAAGGCGCTCGCCGGCGGCCTGCTCGGCTTTCGCCCCGACGATGAGCGGATCCGCGACGCGCTCGACATCATGGAGCGCGAGGGGCTCGACTATCAGTTCGAGAAAACGACGATCGCCGACGATGCGCATCCCAACACTACGCGGCTCACGGTCGAGCGCGGCGGGCAGACCGTCACCGTGATCGGATCGTCGCTGGGCGCGGGACGTATTCGCCTCTCCGAGATCGACGGCTATCCGGTGGAGATCACGGGAAGCCTGCCCACGATCGTTCTGGTGGCGGCGGACCAACCGGGTTCGGTGGCGCGCATCGCCGGAATTCTTGCGGAGAAGCAGGTGAACCTCGCAACGATGCGGCTCACGCGAAAGGAGCGCGGCGGCGATGCGTTCATGGTGATCGAGTGCGACGAGCCGCCGGGTGACGTTGCGCGCGATGCCATCGCGGAGCTCGACTGGGTGCACTGGGTGCGCGCGCTCGACAAAGTGGGAGGCTGAGGATGTACAAGTCGCTGGCCGATGCGATCCGCGACGCGGAGTCGAGCGGCCGCACCCTCTCGCAGACGGCGCTCGCGCTCGAGTCGAAGGATCAGGGGCGCACGATCGACGACATTCGGAGCGCGCTGCGCCGCGCACTTCAGGTGATGCGCGGCGCGGTGGAACGTGGGCTCATCGGCGACCTCCACTCGGCCTCGGGGCTCGTGGGCGGCGATGCCGCGCTCGTGTCGGCGTCGCAAGCGGGGCCGATGTCGGGCACGCTGTTCAGCGACGTGCTCGCGCGCGCTCTCGCGGTGCAGGAGGTGAACGCCGCAATGGGCGTGATCGTCGCCGCGCCCACGGCGGGCGGCGCGGGCGTCGTCCCCGCGGTGCTCACCGGTGTGGCGCGCAACAAGGGGTTCGGCGACGAGGCGGTGATCGACGCGCTCGCGACGGCCGGCCTCATCGGCGCGGTGGTCGCGGAACGCGCATCGCTCTCGGGCGCGGAGGGTGGATGTCAGGCGGAGACCGGCGCTGCAGCGGGGATGGCCGCGGGTGCAGCGACCGAGATGCTCGGAGGAACCCCCACGCAGGTGGGTCATGCGGTAGCGCTCACGATGCAGGGCACACTGGGTCTCGTGTGCGATCCGCTGGGCGGCCTCGTCGAGCTGCCGTGCGTATTTCGCAACGCCACCGGCTCCGCACTCGCGCTCGCGGGGATCGAGATGGCGCTCGCGGGCATCCAGTTCGCGATCCCGGTGGACGAAGTGATCGACGTGATGGGCGAGATCGGCCGCAACATGGACGTGCGCTACCGCGAGACGGCGGGTGGCGGGCTCGCCGCTACACCCACGGGGCGCCGGCTCGCGAAGGAGCGGCTCGTGCAGATACGCACGGCGCCGCGCTGACGCGCTGTCGCCTCCCGCTTTTCCGCGCTATCTTCTTTCTCCAGCAACGGTTGGCGTACGCGGAAACTCGCGCGTGCACCGCGCCGTAGTGTCACGAGCAGTGCAGCTACGTCGTTTCTCCACGATCCCCGACAGGTGCGGCATGGTGACGAAAGAAGACCTGGAAGGCTTTCTCGACCGGCTCGGCATCGATGGCGCGAGCTATTCCGAGATCCAGCCGGGGATGTGGGTCGTACATCCGGGCGGCGTGCTCGACGCCGACGTCGTGGTGCACTACTCCCCGCCGGTCGTGCTATTGCGGCTCAAGGTGATGGATCTTCCAAAAGATGAGAGCTCGCTCGCGACGTTGTCACGCCGACTCCTGCAGCTGAACGCGACGGAGCTCGTGCACGGATCGTACGGAATCGAAGGCGATGCGATCGTGCTCACCGAAGCGATGGAGCTGTCGCACCTCGACTACGAAGAGTTTCTCGCCGCGTACGAATCGATGACGTTGGCGCTGGTCTCGCATCTGCGGGAGCTCGCGCCATACCGCGAGGCACGCTGAGCCATGGGCCTTTTCGATCGCCTGTCCACGCTGATCCGCTCGAACATCAACGATCTCATCTCCTCGGCCGAACATCCCGAGAAGATGCTCAATCAGATCCTGGTCGACATGCGGACGCAGTTGGCAAAGGCCAAGCAGCAGGTGGCAGCGTCCATCGCGGATGAGAAGCGCCTGCACGATCAGGTGGATCAGGAGTACAAGCAGGCGCAGGAGTGGGAGCAGCGCGCGATGCTCGCGATCCGTGAGGGGCGCGATGATCTCGCGAAGCAGGCGCTCGTGCGGCAGAACGAGCATGGGTCGCACGGCGCTCAGCTCGAGGCCACCTGGAACCAGCATCGCGCCGAGACGGAGAAGCTCAAGAACTCGCTGCGCGACCTGAACGACAAAATCGAGGAAGCCAAGCGCAAGAAGAACCTCCTCATCGCGCGTGCGAAGCGCGCCGAGGCGCAGGCGCGCATCGCGGAAACGATGTCGTCGATGTCGGAGAAATCCGCGTTCGAGGCGTTCTCGCGGATGGAGACGAAAATCGAGGACAACGAGCGGCGCATGCTCGCGAACGTCGAGATAGACGAGGAGTTCAGCGGCGACAAGCTCGCCACCGACTTCAAGGTGCTCGAGAAGGGTGCTGGCGCCGCGAGCGCCGACATGCAGCTGCTGGCGCTCAAGCAGAAGATGGGCATGCTGCCCGCGGGCTCGCCCGGAAACAACAAGCAGATCGGCGCCGGCGCCTCTTCGAACGAGGAGACCGTGCACGCCGAGATCGAGGAGCCGCCGGAAGAGCAGAAGAAACCGTGACCGCCGCGGGAACGGGGCGACTTCGCATCGCTCCGCTGCTGATCGCGATCGTCCTTACGGTTCTTCTTGTGCTGCTGCTGGGTTCAGCGGCGCATCTCTTCCTGCTGCTCTTCCTCGCCCTCCTCATCTCGCTCGCCCTGGGCGCGCTTGCGGACACCGTGTCGCGCCGCGCGCGAGTGCCCCGCCGGTACGCGCTCATCATCGCGATCCTGATCGCGCTCGGCATCATCACCGGCTTCATGTTCCTCGTGGTGCCGCCGGTGATCGAGCAGACCCAGTCGCTCATCGGCACGCTCCCGGGAAGGCTCACCGAGTGGCAACGAGGAGTCGACATCGCGGCGAGCCGCGTGTCTGCGCTCCGCGGCGTTTACAAGCCGGGACAGCTGCTGCTTTCGGCGTACAACGAAGTCGCGTCCTCGCTGGGCGGACTTTTCCCGAAGATAGTCGGCGTCGTGAACGTCGTGATCGAGATCGTGGTGGTGGGGATCCTCAGCATCTATCTCGCGAACCAGCCCGGACTCTATCGCGAGCTTCTAATCTCGCTCTTCCCGCCCGTGCACCGCGACCTGGTGCGCAGCGTGCTCGTGGACATGTCGCAGACGCTGCGCGCCTGGATTCTCGGGCAGCTCACGTCGATGTTTCTGCTTGGCGTGCTCGCGGCTGTAGGTTTCTCGATCCTGCACGTGCCGTACGCATTGACCTTCGGACTGTTCACCGGAGCCGTTGCGATCGTGCCGTTCTTCGGCACGCTCGTGTCCACATTGCTTCCGGCGGCGTTCGTGCTCGGCGAAGGAGGTGCGGGACAGGCGCTCGCCGTGATCGGGTGGGGCGTGATCGTGCATCTGCTCGAGGGGAACGTGATCTCGCCGCTGATCATGGCGCGCCAGGTGCGACTCGCGCCAGTGCTGACGATCATGGCGATCCTGATCATGGGCAGTCTGCTCGGCGCCGTCGGACTGCTCGTCGCGGTGCCGGCGCTCGCGGTGCTCGATGTGATTATTCGCCGGATTCTCATCGAGCGCATCTACGAAGGGCAGGGCTTTCGTCGTCTCGTCCGCAACGGCGCGCTCGTGGTTCGTGCGCCGGTGCCGGGAACCGATGTACTCGTTGGCACGCCGTTCGGCGTCGATGTCATCACACTTGCGGAGGCGCGCGAGCGCGAGCGCTCCGCCTGACCATTTCCCCACAACATGCCACGCGACCTTCGCTTTCTCGTTCTCGCCGAGGGCCAGTTCGGGCCACTCACATCAAAGACCGCGAACTCCTGCATTCGCTACACGCCCGAGCGGGTGGTGGGCGTCATCGATTCGCGTTGCGCGGGGCGCACGGCGCAGCAGGTGCTCGGATTTGGCGGTGACATTCCGGTGGTGGGAACGGTGGCCGAGGGGCTCCGGCTGCATCCCACCGCGCTCCTGATCGGTGTTGCGCCGCAGGGAGGGAAGCTGCCCGACGAGTGGCGCGCGATGGTGCTCGCGTCGATCGACGCGGGGCTCGATGTGTGGAGCGGACTGCACACTTTCATCGGCGAGGACGCGGAGTTTGCGGCGCGCGCGACGCAGCGCAAGGTCGAGATCCACGATCTGCGTCGGTCGCCGGCGAACATTCCGATCGCGATGGGACGCGTGCGCAACGTCGACGCGACGGTGGTTCTCACCGTTGGCACCGACTGCAATATCGGCAAAATGACGTCGGCGCTGCAGCTGCGCGACGGACTTCGCACGCGCGGACGCGAGGTACGATTCGCGGGCACGGGACAGACGGGAATTCTGATCGAAGGGTGGGGGACGGCGGTGGACGCAGTGATCGCGGACTTCATCGCGGGCGCGGCGGAGCGACTGGTGCTGGAGGCGAGCGGCGGCGCGGACATCGTTCTCGTGGAGGGGCAGGGGTCGATCATACATCCTGGATATTCGGGCGTGACGCTGGGGCTGATGCACGGCTCGCTGCCGAACGCGATGGTGATGTGCGCGCAGCCGTCGCGCCTGCACATCAACAACAATCCGTGGATCGAGATTCCGCCGCTGCCGGAATTCATCCGGATGCACGAGATGTTGCTGCACCATCTGCGGCCGGCGCCGGTGATCGCGGTGGCGCTCAACACGTACGACTTGTCGCTGCGCGCGGCGCGCGCGGCGATCGAGAAAACGCGACGTCAGACAGGGCTACCGGCGACTGATCCCGTGCGCTTCGACGCCGAACCGGTGGTGGAGGCGGTGGATGCCTTTCACCGCAAGCGCGCGCAGGCGAAGAAGCGGGTGCGCGCGAAAGGGAAGGCGGCGCGGTAGCTCGCCGCGAAGGCGTGATGGCGCACGCGTAGAATCGATGTCGGGCACCGCACCCGCCCGGCACATACTCACCCGCACACCGGACGGCGCGCCGCCGCGCGTCGCCCAGACCCAGCACCTGCGAATCGAGCATGTCGTGGCGCGCAAGTCTGCGCCGATGGCCGAACGCAGCCCGGATGACGCACTGGTCTCGCATGCACCGTCGTCGCGCGCTCTCGATGCGCGCCGGCAGCGTGCGCGGCGCAGCTGGCGGCGTCTCCCCGTGGTGGCGATCACCCATCGAGAGCATCGCGCGCACGTCGGCCGGCGGCCGGTTGACTCAGGCGTCAACAGTGCGAGGCGATGCGATTCACGCGGGAGCAACACCAATGAAACATCGAATTGCAGTTGCCGCGATCGCTGCGGTCGCGCTGGCGGTAGCCGCGTGCGCCGACGACAGAACGTTGACCACGGAGTCGAGTGGCGGCGCTGTCGGCTACACGTCCACCGGAACCGCGGCGTACGTGAACCCGAAAACGCATCGCCTCGAGTCGATGACGCCCGGTCGCGCGGCGAGCAATGGTTTGAGCGCCTCCATCGTCGCCGGCAGCTACTCCCCATCCCTGCTGCAGGTGGACAGCCACGAACCGGGCGTCGCACCTTCAACCGCCACTGGCGGCCACGCGACGTTCTCGTTCACGGACGACGCAATGCACAAGCAAACCATCGTGTTGCTGTACCGCAGCACCGGCGGCCCCCCGGCGGCAATGCAGCACTACACCGATGGTGTGCTCGTGAGCACCACTTCGTACCTGTGGGGGAGGACGTCAACCGGATGGGTGCGCACGCAGAGCGTGCTGCGTTCAGTGCGGAAGGGGGTTCTCGTCGGTAGCTATACCACCACGGCTACCTCCTCGCCGCTCGCGCCGCCGAGTGGTGGAACGCAAGAGATGCTGAGACTCACCCCCGCTCAAAGGGTGAGCCCGATGCAAAAGGTGCTCGGTGCGGTCGGCTACGGGCTCGCGTTCGCCTTCGCGCCGCAGGATGCAACCGCACAATTCTTTTTTGGGACGTGCCGTCAGGAATGGCTGAAGTACGCCGGCGCAGCGGCCATTCTCAGCGGCGCCGCGGCCGCGCTGGCAGCAGCACCGGAGTTGACACCCCTCCTCCTGACGACATTCATCGGAGCGTTGGCGGCTACGGCAGCCGCTGAGGATTTGCTCGTTGACTGCATGATACGGAACGACAGTGTTGCCTCCGGCGGCTTCATCGGGAGTGGGAGTAGCGGCTCCGGAACCGCCAGTGATTGCTTGCAGGGCGCGTATGAAAACCAATGTATCATTGCCTTTGTCCTCTAATCCGAAGCAACCAATGATGCGAACCACGGATCAGCGCATACTCAAGAGCGGGCTTGGATGGCTCGTGCTCGTGATCAGCCTGTCGATGCTTACGCCTTGGGCAATCGGCCACCTGCACTCGATTCAGCCGCGGCTGGCGCTCATTGCGATCGTTCTCTGCACGCTCTCAGGCACGGGCTACCTCGTGAGTGCCATGCTGACGGCATTCGCGCGCACAGCCAATTTGAGGGATGCCGCCTCGCCGCTCGCCTGGGCGATTGGCTTGCTTCTGGTCGCCGTCTCGTTTCTGCCCAGAGCGGGCGCGTCGCAAACCGTTCTGATGTTGGGCGGTGCTTTCTTCGCCGTTGTCGCCACCACACTGCAGTATCGCGGCGGCGATGGATCGGAACGCTAACGTCATCCACCCGCGCGCAGCTCGTCGGCGCGCGAGTGGGTGATGGCCACCCATGCCTGCACTCTCAATCTCGGCTCTCACCAAGAGCTTTCGAGCAGGCGCGGACTCCTGCTTCGCCCGCGTTACGGTGCTGCGCGACCTGAATTGTGTACTGTGGCCGGGTGAGATCGTGGCCCTCGAGGGCGCTCCCGGAATCGGCAAGAGCACACTGCTTCGCTGCGCCGCGGGAGTGCTGCGCCCCGATTCTGGCTCGATCGTCTGGGGCAGATCCAGAGCGCCGGCGAGAGGGCGAGTTGCGTACGTCGAGTCCCGAATTGCCTCACGAGAAAGCGCGAATGGCCGGATTCCGGATGGCGCGCTCTACACGTCTCTGGAGCGCGCCGTGGCACGCTCGCCGGCGCTGATCCTGGTCGACGACCTCGCCGCCATCGGCGCGCTCGAGCGCAGGCTCGCTCTACAGTTGCTTCGTGCGTGCGCCGCCGCAGGTGCCGCCGTTCTCATGGCCGCCAACGAGGAGACAGTCAGCGAGCAGACGGTCACGCGCGTCGTCACGCTCACGCATGGCGAGCTCGTTCAGCGGAGAAAGCGCTCCGCCACGCGAATCGCCGCTTCGTCGTTCGCCTCGCGGGCGCGCGCGAGTGCGAGCTCCACGTATGGACGCAGTTTGCGCTCTCCCCAGTAGTAGCCCGTCGCGACCTCGGCGCTCTCCGTGTCGCCCTCTGCCGCGCCCTCGAGCAGCGCACTCGCCGCCGCTTCGTCAAAGCCCGGGTCGTCGCGCTCTGGAAGCGCGAAGCGGCGCAACGGGGTGTCCCGTCCTCCGGCGTCCTCGTTCACGAATGCTCGCGACATCTCGCTCACGCTCCTCGGTGCTGCGCGACGCCCTGTCGCGCGCGCATATTTGTGCACTTGCCCGCCGCCGTTGAATAAGCGTATCGGGCCGCCTAGCTTCTCGCCTTCGCCCGCGCGCCGCGCCGATCACGTCCCGCCATGACGAGCATGCAGCTCTACAACACGCTCACGCGCCGCGTCGAACCCTTCGCGCCAGCGGATGGAACCACCGTGCGGATGTACACGTGCGGGCCCACGGTGTACAACCCTGCCCATCTCGGCAACTTCCGCACCTTCCTCTTCGAGGACCTTCTTCGGCGCGTCCTTCGGATGCACGGATGGCAGGTGCAGCAGGTGATGAATCTGACGGACGTCGATGACAAGATCATCGCGCGCGCCGTTGCGCAGGGGAAGACGATTCGCGAGGTGACCGAGCCCGTGACCGAGATTTTCCAGCGCGATCGCGAGTTCCTCCGTATCGAGCGCGCCGAGCTGTATCCGAAGGCAACCGACCACATTCCGGAGATGATCGCGCTCGTGGAGCGGCTCATGGCGCGCGGGCTCGCGTACCAGGCCGAGGACGCCTCCGTGTATTTCGCCATCGCCCGCTTTCCGGGCTACGGCAAGCTCTCGCGCCTCGACACTCGGCAAATCCGCGCGGGCGCGCGCGTGGCCGCGGACGACTACAACAAGGAGGATGTCCGCGACTTCGCGCTCTGGAAGGCGGCGAAGCCGGAGGACGAGCGCACGGGCGCGGCGTGGGACTCGCCGTGGGGGCGCGGCCGCCCCGGCTGGCATCTCGAGTGCTCCGCGATGGCCAAGCGCTACCTGGGCGACACGCTCGACCTGCACGCGGGTGGCGTCGATCTCATCTTTCCTCATCACGAGGATGAGATCGCGCAGTCCGAGGGGGCGAGCGGCGTGCCCCTCGCGCGCATGTGGTCGCATGGGGAATTTCTGCTCACCGAAGGCGCGAAGATGGCGAAGCGCGTCGGGAACGTCGAAGGCGTGGAGGATCTCCGCGCAGCCGGCATCTCGGCCGCCGCGGTTCGCCATTTCATGTTCTCGGTTCACTATCGCAAGCAGCTCAATCTGACCGCTGAGTCGCTCGATGCGTCCACGAATGCGGTGCGCCGTGTGGGCGATTTCGCGGAGAGGCTCGCCGCTGCGCCGGCAGGGACCGCGGCGATGACGGCGATCGCGGGCGAGCTCGAGCGCACGGCCACCGCCGCGTTGTACGATGATCTGAATGCGCCGGAGGCAGTGGGCGCACTGTTCGAGTTTATCCGCCGGGTGAATGCGGAGCTCGATGCCGGCGGCAGCGACGCACAGGGACTGGAGCGCGCGCGGGCGGCGTTCGCGCGCATCAATGGCGTGCTCGATATCGTGCCCGGCGAGGCGGAGGTGGACGAGGGACTCGCGGCGTGGGTGGAGGAGCGCCTCGCGGCGCGTCGGGATGCGCGCGGACGGCGCGATTTCGCGGCGGCGGACGCGATCAGGGGCGAGCTCGAGGGGCGCGGCATCGCGATCGAGGACACGCCGCAGGGTACGCGATGGAAGAAGGTGCGGTAGCACGACATACGAGCGGTCTCGCGCTTGACGCACCCCATTATTCCCGTTATTCTATGAGTCTTGCGCAAAAACGCCGTGCGCTGACTTGGGCTCACGCTGACGTAGCTCAATTGGCAGAGCACCTGATTTGTAATCAGGCGGTTGCGAGTTCGATTCTCGCCGTCAGCTCTGGTTGGGTGTTCTGCCCGGCGTGCGGTCGTGAGTGAGGGTGGCGGGAGCGCAGATCGAGGTGGGGTACCCAAGCGGCCAACGGGAGCAGACTGTAAATCTGCCGGCTAACGCCTACGAAGGTTCGAATCCTTCCCCCACCATGCATTAGGGTGGCGATGGATGCAGTGGTGGCACGGCAGCGTAGGCGCGACAGGGTGTGAGACGTACGATTTTTCGTGCGCGAACAGAGTGTGGAATCTCGCGGGAGTAGCTCAGTTGGTAGAGCGCAAGCCTTCCAAGCTTGATGTCGCGGGTTCGAGCCCCGTCTCCCGCTTGCCGGACTGCAGCATGGTGCGGGCGATGAGATCGGGACGTAGCACGGATACAGCATCGCTCGCGTAGCTCAGTCGGTAGAGCACACCCTTGGTAAGGGTGAGGTCACCGGTTCGATCCCGGTCGCGAGCTTGATGGCGGTGCGCGGTGCACGTGTGGTGATATGGGATCACCGCTGGTGAAACGCGAGAACTACACAGACGAGAGCGAGTGATGGCCAAGGCGAAATTCGAGCGGACGAAGCCGCACGTGAACGTGGGGACGATCGGGCACGTGGATCATGGGAAGACGACGTTGACGGCGGCGATCACCTCGAT
>Ga0207707_10002345_pt1 | contig 17063 bp, 18 predicted proteins | sample KBSC83BmetaG_FD_184336 | JGI IMG/M metagenome (GOLD analysis project Ga0207707, IMG submission 184336) | Corn rhizosphere microbial communities from Kellogg Biological Station, Michigan, USA - KBS C8-3B metaG (SPAdes) (version 2) | ecosystem: Host-associated > Plants > Roots > Rhizosphere ...
AGATCAAGAAGATTCGCGCCTCGCGTGTGAAGCGTCCGCCTGCGGAAGCCGCTGCAACGGCTGAAAGCGAAGGCGCCACCGCGACAGCGTAGGCGCTCGGTAATGGACGAGCGGCCCTTTGTGACCGCGTAAGGCGATGAGTTTGATTGGGGCTTTAGCCCCGCCTCGCGGCTTCAGCCGCGTACAGCACGTTTAAGGAGAGTTATGGCAGACGAAGTTCAGGAAGTATCTACACCACCAGCGCGTCCTGCGGGACGACCTGACCGTCCAGAGCGTGGTCCCGGCGGGCCGGGAGGCCGTGAAGGCGGACGCAAATTTTTCCGGCGCAAGAAGGTCTGCAAGTTCTGCGTGGAAAAGATTGACGACATCAACTACAAGGACGTGCGCCTGCTCACGCAATTTGTGGCCGAGCGCGGCAAGATTGTGCCACGGCGGCTCACCGGCGTTTGCACGCCTCATCAGCGGCAGTTGACTGCAGCCATCAAGCGCGCGCGCAATATCGCCCTGCTGCCGTTTGCGGCGCGATAGAGTCACACCCACCACGGAGGCACGGAGACACGGAGAAAACCGGATTACGTGCGGACTGGGAGAAGCGCCGTTCGGCTCTGGCGTGCAGCTTTGTCGCGAGAAGCAGGGCAAAAAGATCTATGAACTGGAGATTTTGAGATGGAAGTCATCCTGAAAGAAGATGTAGCCAAGCTGGGCCACCGCGGCGACGTAGTGAAGGTCGCTGAAGGATATGGCCGCAACTACCTGCTGCCGCGCAAGCTGGCCATTGAAGCCACAGCCGGCAACAAAGCTGTGATCGAGCAGATGAAGCAGTCGGCTGTCCGCCGTACTGCCATTGAGAAGGCTGACTCGGAAGCGCTGTCTAAACAGCTCGAGGCGGTCACGCTAACGTTCGCGCGCAAGGCCGGTGAAAAAGACCACCTGTTCGGCTCCGTCACCTCGTCCGATATCGCCGAAGCCCTGGAGCAGAAGGGCTTCAACATTGACCGGCGCAAGATCCAGCTCCACGAGCCGCTCAAGAGCATCGGCGAATTCGATGTTCCCATCCGCCTGCACCGCGACGTCACCAGCCGCATCAAGGTGACGGTGGAAAAAGAAGGCGGCGCGGAAGCGTAGTTCTCAGCAGCAAGAAAAATCCGACCGCTGATGAACGCTGATAACACTGATTTTGCCTCCATAGCCAATCAGGTCAGCGTTGGTCAGCGGGTTGCTGTTTCAGCCGCTTCGCTACGGTCGATAGGCGTAAACCGTTCCCTGTTGCACGCCGATGTAAAGCGTGGACTCGTCATGCCCGAAGCTGCGAATGCAGCCCTGAACATGTTCCGTCCATTCCAATGCTCCGTCGCTGGCGCGATAGGCGGCGATATCGCCGTGACAACTTCCGGCTATGACCCACCCTTTCCACAGGTGCGGCTGTTCGCTCTCCCATGCTCCCGCTGCACCGCGCTCCCATGTTACGTGTTGAAATTGATCGGCAAAGGCCACCATCATGCCGGTCTTGTGCTCGTCGTTGATCCTCGTACCTAACACAAACTCGTGGTCCTTGCCTCCAGTCTTGACGGTGGTAAACCGGCCGATCAGGATTTCCGGCAGCTTCTGGTAATCGCGCGTCTTCCCGCTGGCAGGATCAACGGTGCGGAGGTGCCCGTCCGCCGTTCCGATATATAACAAGTGCTTGTACAGGAAAGGAGCCGTGCTCGCTGGGGAACTCAACGCCACTTTCCTCAGTTCAGCGCCTGATTTTGCATTGAGAATGTGGACCACCTGGTCGTGCGATACAAAAGCCACGATGGTTCCATCGGTGGCGGCGGGTTTGGGAATGTCACAGCTCGGGTCAGGCGCGGCGTCAGTGAATTTCCAGTTCAGCTTTCCGGTTTTGGTGTTCACTGAAAGCCATTCATCGCGGCGGGTACCCACTATGACTGCGTTATCCGCCCTGGCAAAGGCGGTAGCAGGTGAGCCGGCGGCAAGCTTCCAGCGAAGTCCTCCGGTATTCCTGCCAAATGCGTAAATGTAGCCCTCCACGCCACAGCCCCGGTCCGCAGGAATGATCACGAGATCACGCACTAGAAGAGGGTCTCCATGGAAGCTGAATGGGCCGCCATCGGCCTTTGTGTCGTAAGACCATGCGACCTTCCCGGTTGACTTGTCCAGCGCCAGGAATTTGCCTGCGCACGACGCGATGAACAACAGGTTCCCACTGACCGTGGGCTTGGCAAAAACTCAGCCACCAGTTTCAAATTTCCAAAGTACGCGACCGCGGGAGCCAGGCGCGCCGGCGCTGAACCCGAGAACCAGCAAGCAGAATGCAATGTGTCGCAACATGCCGGATTGAATTTGATGCCTTTGCAACAAGGAATGTCAATTGCATTCGCCAGGTCAGAAAAATTCAACCAGGCCACGCTGTGGATGGGCTATGATGCGTCGCCAATATCTCGCTGGATGCCGTGCGATAGCTGGTAGATAATACCCGCAAGCAGTAAAAGCAAGATCAGCGCAGGCTCGCGGAGCCAGGTACACGTGGGTCCGACGGCCTTTTTCAGCGTCGTAGCGCGATCCACTACCGGAGGAGACGAGCGTGAAAACCGTATTCGTGGTAGGCGCAGGACCAGCCGGCCTTTTTGCTGCACAGAAGATCGCCCAGGCCGGACACCAGACCGTCATCTTCAATCGTGACCTCAAGCCGGGAGGGCTGGCGGAATACGGCATCTATCCGACCAAGGACAAGATGAAATTTGGGCTGCGCAAGCAGTTCGCCAAGGTGCTGAGCCTGCCGAACGTGCACTACTTTGGAAATGTGCCGGTCAGCCAGGAATCCAAAGTCACTGTCGCTGATCTGCGCCAGTTTGGGCCTTCGGCCATCGTCTTCTCTGTGGGCGCGCAGGGGACCAAAAAGCTCGGCCTTCCCGGCGAGAAAGCCAAAGGCGTTTATCCGGCCAAGGACTTTGTTTACAACTACAACCTTTTGCCTATCTACACCGGGCAGGACTTCTCTGTTGGCAAGCGAGTGGCAGTGATCGGCATGGGCAATGTGATGGTGGATATCGTTCACTGGCTGCTGGTTGACGATCCGAAGAAAACTACCGAAGAAGTAATTGTGGTCGCCCGCCGCGGCCCCTTTGAGGCCAAGTTTGACGCCAAGGAGTTCAATTACGTTGAGAGCCACTTTGACCGCCATGCATTTGAAAAAGAATTGCAACGCATTCAGCCGCAACTTAGTGCCGTGGGCCAGGACATCAGCAAGCTGGCGGACGAGACCTTCCCAGTCTTGAAGAAGCCCGCAGCAGAAATCCAGGGCGGACGCTTCAGCTTTCGCTTCCTCTGCCAGCCAAAAGAGATTCACGCCGACGCCAGCGGCCGCATCTGCCGGCTCACGGTGACGGAAAATGTGCTTTCCGAGCGCGATGGCAGCATAGCCTGCAAGCCTACGGACAACACCGTTGATATTGAAGTTGACACCATGATCTTTGCCATCGGCGACGTGGCCGATCCGGCTTTGGGTCTCCCCTATAACCGCGATTCCTACGTTACCAATCCGAACGTGGGAGGGGACCCCAAGGCTTCGCCAGCCTATGAGATTTTCGATCCTGCAACCGGCAACGTTCTCCCAGGAATGTTTGCTGTCGGCTGGGCGCGTAAAGCCAGCGATGGTCTTGTCGGCATCGCGCGCCATGACGGAGAGGTCGGCGCCGCCCACGTGCTGAAGTATTTGGAGGGCGTCGCCGAAGATCGGGCGGTTCCCGTCGAGCAGATCCGGCATGAGCTCGAGCGCAGGAACATCCGCGTGGTGGATAAAGTTGATATCGAATGCCTGACCCGAGTAGAGGAAAAAATTGCCAAAGAGCAGGGCCGTACCTGGTTCAAGTTCGATAAAGATGAAGACATGCTGAACGCGATTGAGTCAGAGAAGGCCAGAGCGGTCACGGTCTGAAGCGCAGCCAAAGCAGGCGGAAATAGCGTAGATTGGCCTTCCTTGGCGAAAAGCCGAGCCTGATCCAGGCACGATAAAGCCGTGTGGCACGCCTACAACTCTCACCAGAGCCCGTTTCCTTGTGGGTCCTCAGCAACCCCGTAGCAGCGGCCTAGTTCTAACAGATTAAGTTGTCCCCTTTCGCCCCTTCAAGACTGCGTATGAAAAAATTCCTGCCACTACTGCTGTTGCTGCTTCCCTGCTTTGTTTTCGGCCAGGGAACTGCGCCCATGGACCCGGCCCAAGCGGGATCGTCCCAATCTGAGGTCCAAGGTACGCCGCCAGTGCCGCAGCCCGGTACCGTGGCACAGGTAAAAAAGCTGGTAAAGCACGAGATCAATGATGCCATCATGGGGAAACACTACCCCTCGTTGGACAACTGGCAGCCGCTCACGCCAAAGCAGAAGTTCGAGACCTTCCTCAACCACACCTATTCGCCACGTACATTCGCCGGCGCCGGAATTGACGCCGTCAGAGACAAGCTGCACGCTGGAGATCGCGAATACGAAAGAGGCTCAGCGGGCTTGGCGCAACACTATGGGGTTGAACTTGGGACCAGCGAGACCGATATATTCTTTGAGCGTTTCCTGTTTCCCACGCTCCTCCGGCAGGACCCGCGCTATTTCCGCAATCCGGACCTGCCGTTTTTCCGACGCGCTCTGTACTCCATAAGCCGGGTGATTATCACACACTCAGACAGCGGCCATGCCACTTTCAACGGCTCCAAGGTGCTGGGCGGAGCAGCTTCACAGGCGCTCGCTGACCTTTACGTTCCCGGCCAGTCACAGGGGATGGGCCCCATTCGTGATCGCGTAACTTTTGACCTGCTGCGGGATGCTGGCTTCAACCTGTTGCACGAGTTCTGGCCTGACATTCGCCACAAGCTTTTTCATCGCTAGGCCGCTCCTCCAAGACCGAAGATCGAGAGCAGATGGCCATCGGGATCGCGGAAGTGGACTGCCCACTCGGTCGGCGTGACCTGGCGCGGCTCATTCATGAACGCGACGCCGCGCTCGATCAAGCCCTGACGGGCAGCGCGGACATTTTCAACCTGGAAGACGATTTCGGTTGCACCGTTCACCTGCGGCGCCAAACGGACGTGGCCCAGACTGAGGCCCAGCGTGATCGGTCCGGCATCGAGCAGGGCAAGCTGCGCTTCCTGCATTTTCACTTTCAGCCCGAGCTTGTCGCGGTAAAACTCGAGCGAGGCCTTCAGGTCGCGGACGCCAAGCATGATGCTGGTTATGCATGAGAGTTTCAGGTGATTCATTGTCTCTCCTTTCTTAGCTCGTCCCGGGTTAATTAGCAACGCTAATTAAATTGCCAACATTGACCTGTGTCAAGAAAATAATTAGCCTTGCTAATCATGTTTTCTCCCTCGGGCAAAGGTAACTCCGGTACGGAGCGAGTTGCGGATAGCCTTCATAGCCTTGCCATCCACCTGCTGCGGATGGTGCGTGTCGAGGATGCTGCCAGCGGCGTGGCTCCGGCGCGCTTGTCGGCGCTTTCCGTGATCGTCTTCGGCGGCCCAATCTCGCTGAAAGATCTGGCACGGGCCGAGCAGGTTCGTCCACCTACCATGAGCCGGATTATCGATGCCCTGGACTCGGCCGGACTGGCGCGGCGGAAGCCCAACCCTAGGGACCGCCGTGCGGTGATGATAGAAGCTACTGAAGAAGGCCGCCGTATCCTGCAAAAGGGCCGCCGCCGTCGTGTGCAGTTCCTGGCGCGGCATCTGGGCCGGCTCAGCGCGAAGGAACTGGAGCAGATTGAGCACGCGCTGGATTCCGTTCAGAAAGCCTTTACCGCGCCATCCCGCTGACCCTCCACACATTTTTGCTCGATGGCGAGTTGACAACCAGAGCGGCTCGCGGTCTAATCTCCCATAGATTATCTATGAAGGGATTCTATGGTACGTACGGCAAGTAAGAACGAACTGCTTCCCGGAACGTTGGACATGCTGATCCTGCAGACGCTTACACGGGGCGCCATGCACGGCTACGGCATCGCCCAGCAAATTCAGGAAACCACCGACGACGTGCTCCAGGTGGAGGAAGGCTCTCTGTATCCGGCGCTGCAGCGGCTCCTGATCAAAGGATGGGTGAAGGCGGAGTGGGGAACATCAGATAACAACCGCCGCGCGCGCTACTACACCTTGACCTCTGCCGGCCGGAAGCAGCTTGGCGTTGAAGCGGAAAACTTCAATCGCATGATTGAAGCTATTGCCCGCGTGATGCAGACAGCGTAAGGAGGCTGCCATGGCGAAACCAGGCCAGTTCTGGCGCAGGCTGTTGTCAGTAATCAACCGCAATCGGCTCGAGCGCGAGCTGCAGGAAGAGATGCGCCTGCATGCGCAAATGAAGGCAGAGAAGAACATGGCGGCTGGCCTTGGTTATGAAGCGGCGCATCTGGCGGCCCGCAAGCAGCTCGGGAACATGATGCTGCTTCAGGAGCGAAGCCGCGAACAGTGGGGCTTTTCCTTTTTGGAGAGCGTCCTCCAGGACCTCCGCTACGGAGTGCGGGGGCTGCGGAACAGTCCCGGCTTTGCTACGGTGGCGCTGCTGACCCTGGCTTTGGGCATCGGCGCTACGACGGCAATTTTCAGCATCGTTTATGCCGTGCTCCTCCGGCCGTTGCCGTACCGGGATTCGCAGCGCATTGCGACCATATACACCGTGAGCTCCATGTTTCCGGAGTTCAGCCTTGGCCAGTCCATTCCTAATCTGCGAGACATTCAGGCGCGCTCTCACTCCTTTGAGACCATAGCGAGTTACCAGCTCAGGGACTACTCCTTAACCGGCAGACGCAATCCTGAACAGATCAGCGCAGCAGCCATTTCTCCAAATTTCCTTGATGTTTTCAGCGTCCGTCCCATTCTCGGCAGAAGTTTTGTTCCTGAGGATGAGCACCTCAAGAGCGGGAACGTGGTGCTGCTCAGCTACGGCTTGTGGCATGAGCAATTCGGAAGCGATCCGCAAATCGTGGGCAAGGAAGTCACTCTCGACGAGAAGCCGTACACCGTCATTGGGGTGCTACCTGAGAGTTTCACCAATTTCTCCGTAACGGGTTGGGGAGATAAAGTGCAGGTTTGGGTGCCTCTGATGATCAGGCCGGAAGATCAGCAGAATCGCACCGGCTGGATGTATTTCACAGTCGCCAAACTGCGCGCAGGTATTTCTCTGGGCAGGGCGCAGGCCGAACTGGATGGCATTGCCGCGGCGCTGGCCCATGAATATCCCAAAGACGCGGCACAGATTAAATTTCCTGTCGAAAGTATTCAGCAGGTGGTAGTCGGATCCGATAAGCGCGAATTGCTGATCCTGCTGGCCGCAGTGGGTTTCCTTCTGCTCATTGCCTGCGCTAACGTCAGTAATCTTGTGCTGTCGCGAGGCCTCAAGCGCCAGCGCGAAATAGCGTTGCGGGCCGCCCTGGGCGCCAGCCGCGGCCGCATTGTTCGGCAGTTGCTGCTGGAAAGTTTTCTGCTCGCGGTGACAGGAGGTGCGGCGGGGGTGGCGCTGGCAGCAGCGGGGATCAGGGGCTTCCAGACCTTTGCCCCTGACGGGTTCCCTCGGCTGGAAGAGGTTCGCTTTGAACCGCAAATCGCGGTATTTGCTTTTGCCTTCTCGCTGCTGGCTGCGGTCCTTTGCGGGCTTGCGCCTGCGCTGGCCGCTTCACGCTCAGACTTGAACCTCACCATCCGGGAAAACAGCGTGTCAGCTCCGGCTGGACGGTCACTTCTGCGTGGCTTCCTCGTGGTTACAGAAGTGGCATTGGCGCTGGTACTGCTCACCGGCTCGGCCCTGATGGTGCAGAGTCTGATGCGCACGCTGCGCGTCGATCCCGGCTTGCGCACGGACCACTTGGTCACCGCCCGCATAACTCTTTCTAAAACGAGCTACCCTTCTGAAGACGCGCAGGTACTCTTTACGCAACGCCTTCTGGAGGCTTTGCGAGCTGAGCGCCAATTTACTGGGATCGCCTTGAGTAACAATTCCGTTCTGGCGCACAGATCCAGCCTGATGACCTTTGATCCTTCTACGCTCGGGTTGAACGAACAAAAAGTCAATCTGGAGTCCAGATCGACCTCGTCCGGATTTTTCAGCACCATGGGGATTCCACTGCTTCGCGGCCGTGAGTTCAATGACCGCGATGCCAAAGGCTCTCCCCAGGTGGTAGTGATCAACGATTCCATGGCCAAACGTTTCTTTACCGGCCAGGATCCGGTGGGCAGGATGATTCGTTTGTCGCGGGAGTCGAAGGAACAGTATCAGATTGTCGGCGTGGTGGCCGATACGCGAGACGTTCATCTCACCTCTAAACCGCGCCCGGAGATTTATTTCCCCATCCTTCAGGCTAGTGACAACGAAATCATGATTATGGTCCGTAGTTCACTGCAACTCGCAGCCGTAACCGGCTTGCTGGAAAAATCTCTCTGGTCGGTGGATAAAGATGAGCCGCTGCGCAATGTCAGCAGCATGGCGGAAGTGATATCCCGGTCGGTCGCGGAACCCCGCTTCCGCACCTGGCTGTTGACGGCTTTCGCGGGCGCGGGATTGATTCTGACACTGATCGGCATTTATGGAGTCATCTCTTATTCAGTAGCTCAGCAGACTCGTGACATTGGGATCCGTATCGCATTGGGCGCGCGGCCAGGGAACATGCTGCGGCTTGTGCTGAATCATGGGTTGCGGCTTGCCCTCCTCGGCGCGGCAGTTGGGATTGCAGGGTCTTTTCTTCTCATGCGTGTGCTGGCAAGCCAGCTCTATGAGGTCAAGCCAGGAGATCCTCTGACTCTGATTGGCGTTACTTTCGCCATGCTGTTGGTGGCAGTTGCGGCTTCATATCTCCCGGCTTTGCGAGCCACCCGCGTGGATCCGTTGGTGGCCTTGCGTTGCGAGTAGGCGACAGCACCCCCGCGAAGAGTTGACAAATCGATCTGACGGAGAAGACAGTTCTTAGAAATACAAGAACAGTTCCGTATCGGAACCGGAACTCTCCGAACTGCGGGGAGAAACACTTTGACCGGCTTCGAAAATCGGATACTATGTGACGCGTGAAGGTATGGATCAGACGCGCGGTATGGATGCTGGTGATTTACGGCATTCTTCACCTGCTCATAGCGCCGCTGCCGGAATTGGGCGCGTCCCTTTCCGGGAAGCCGCTGGTTGCAGCCATCGTTCTGACGACATACGCTCTTATCGAATTATTCCTCCTGATTTTTCTTATCTCGTTCGGACCTGCTAGTCCGGGATTTAGCTGTTGGATCGACGTTCTGGACAAAATCTGTTTGCGGCTTTGTTAGCCACAGAGGCGGGCTTGGAAGCTGATCAATTTCGGCCCGGCCACGCTGCGGAATGCAAAGAGTTGCCAATCCTCCGCCTTCTCTCGTGAAGAGGGCGCGATGCCACAAACAGACGACAAGCGGGAAGGTGCGCCATGAGCTACATGCGAAGAATACTTGAGGGAGCAACCGTGCTCCCGTTTGTAAGACTGCCTTTTGTAGGCAAGCCGCTGACTTCAGAGCAGCAGCTGCGCCATGATCTGGTTGAATTTGGGCGAATGCTGCACACCCAGGGATTTGTCGCGGCAACGGACGGGAACCTGTCCGTTCGTATGGACAAGGAACGCGTCATCATCACACCCACCTGCGTAAGTAAAGGCATGATGCATCCTGAAGAGATGGTCGTTGTTGATCTGGATGGAGAAAGACTCAGCGGCGCATGCCGCCCCTCCAGCGAGATCAACATGCACCTCACTATTTACCGCATGCGCCCCGACGTGGGTGCGGTGGTTCATGCTCACCCCTGCACCGCGACTGCTTTCGCGTCCGCCGGCATCGCACTCGATGAACCGCTGTGTTCAGAAGTGGTCATTACTCTTGGAGCGGTACCGCTTGCGCCGTACGCAACTACGGGAACTCAGGAGCTCAGTGACTCGCTGCGGCCTTTCATCCCGGAGCACAATGCCATCCTGATGGCGAACCACGGTGTAGTCACATACGGCGCTGACCTGCGCCAGGCTTATTTCCGCATGGAAGCAGTGGAGCACTATGCGAAAATCGTGCTGGCTGCCCGCCAACTGGGCTGCAGTCGTACGCTGGACAATGAGCAACTGGAAAAACTTTTTGCGGCGCGCTCAGAGTACAGTAAGAACGGACACTGACTGCCTGAGCGCACTTCTGCAGGAATCGAGAATAGAGCTTGCAGAACGAGTGTAGTTGCACAGGCGGAGCACTACGTGCGCAGGAATTTTCCTACGATGGAACAGACCACACCCAAGCCCAGAATGGCAACGGGCCCATGGTTCTGCTGCAGCGCAACAGCAATGTCATTGTTCTGGGTATACAGGTAGGCTCCCCAACAGAGACCTCCAAAAATGCAGAAGGCTCCCAGGGTGCGAAGTAATGGGCTGCCAGGTTCTTTTTGCGGGGCTCGCGGCGCGCGGAATGTGCCGCGATCCTCATAGCCCTCACGGGCAGTAGTCCCCCAATCGTCCTTATATCCGTTCAACTTTGGAGGAGTTCCTGACATTTGAAAAGCACTTTGCCCTATCTGGACACTAGTTTCAATCATTTAAATGCCCTATATCGTTCAGACATGTTCCTTCGGGGTTGGCGAACAGCGGTTTCGTCACGTTAGCTCGGTCAGCCATTTACAATGGCGGCGTCCAACTTATGGCTCACCTTTTCGAATCCCTGCGTTTGCGTGAAGTTACACTACATAACCGAATTCTGGTCTCGCCTATGTGCCAGTACTCCAGCCGGGATGGCTTGGCCAATGACTGGCATTTTGTCCATTTGGGAAGCCGCGCCGTCGGGCGCGCGGCCGCCGTCCTGACAGAAGCTTCAGCAGTTACCGCGGATGGCCGCATCAGCCCGGATGATCTTGGTATTTGGGACGACATTCAAATTGAGCCATTGCAGCGCATCTTTTCCTTCATTGCGCAACAGGGCTCCGTGCCAGGGATGCAACTGGCGCACGCAGGGCGGAAGGCCAGCACCAGTGCTCCGTGGAAAGGCGGCAAGCCTCTCGCCCCGGAACAGGGCGGCTGGTCGCCCATCGTTGCGCCTAGCGCCATCCCTTTTGCTGACGGATACCAGACCCCGCGGGAACTCACGAAAACTGAAATCGAAGATGTGGTGCAGGCGTTTGCCCGTGCGGCCCAGAGGGCTGCCGCGGCAGGCGCACGCATCGTGGAGATTCATGGCGCGCACGGATATCTTCTGCACTCGTTCATGTCGCCATTGAGCAATCACCGGACTGACGAATATGGGGGGCCGTTTGAGAATCGCATTCGGATCGTCTGTGAAGTGGTGGACGCGGTGCGCAAGCTGTGGCCGGAAAGATATCCGGTGTTCCTCCGCATCTCCGCGACGGATTGGGTGGACGGAGGCTGGACCGTTGAGGATTCGATCGCTCTGGCAAAAATTGTGCAGGCCCGTGGCGTGGACCTGGTTGATTGCTCATCGGGCGGAAACATTGCGGGAGCGAGAATTCCTGTCGGTCCTGGTTATCAGGTTGAATTCTCCGAGCGGGTACGCCGAGAAGCTGGCGTGCTTAGTGGTGCAGTCGGGATGATCACGGATCCGGCCCAGGCTGATCAGATTGTGCGTTCGGGACAGGCGGACGTTGTCGTGATGGCGCGCCAGTTCCTGCGCGAGCCGTACTGGCCCTTGCTGGCGGCACGAGCCCTGGGACATGACATGGCATGGCCGCCACAGTATGAGCGCGCGAAATTGAAGTAGCTGCCCTTACTGCCGGGAATCAGACTATCGTGGTCAGATGCTATTTCCGTTGTGCTGCCTGGGCTGCCTGTGCCTGGTCCTCAGGTTTCTGGATTTCACGTCTCTGCACGGGCGAGGAAAGCACAATGGAAGTCGAGGTTGTCCCATACGGCGTTAGGCGGTCGATCAGCGATTCCAGATGCTCCACCGAGCGCACGTGCACCTTCATGATGAAAGAGTCAGCGCCCGTGCCACGATGACACTCCACCACTTCCGGCAAAGCCTTCACCGCTGCGGTGATTTTGCTGAACACATCTCCCACCACTGACATGCGGATAAAAGCTGAGATGGGCATCCCGACTTTCATCGGATCGATATCAGCATGGTAGCCGACAATGATCCCGGCTTCTTCCATACGCTTTACGCGCTCCACCACTGCCGGGGTGGTCAGGCCGACCCTGCGGCCAAGTTCCGCATAAGAAAGCCGTCCGTTCACTTGCAATTCGTTAAGCAGCTTCCAGCCGATTGGGTCGAGCAGCTTTTCGCTTTTTGAAACTGAATCCATGGTTCAGCCTGTCATTGTAAGACAGTTTCCTCGCTACGCCTCTCATCATCTCAGAGAAGCGTTTCTAAGTAAATTCTAACTTTTCCCGGGGGAACATACATTTAAACATTTTCATTGTTTTCTGACCAGAGGGGCTCTTCCGTGCGCCTTATGCACAAATGCGCCTGCCACTTGCGGCGATACTTTACCCTAAAAAAGCGGAGCAGGGAGCAGAATTGAACAAAAGAGCGCCCGATCGCTCCAGATTCGCTTGCTTTCAGGGGCAGACCGTTATAAAAAATACATTCCCAAGCACCTGAATCTTACTGCCTGGTCACTCCCCCTTTGTGAGCTGAATGGACAGAATTGTCATTACAGAGCAGGAAATCGGACGGGCCGAAACTCCCGTCCTGCCTGTCGCATCCGACCCTCAAGGGCTGCAGCCTCGTCTGCCCGATCCAGTTCCTTTGTGGGCTCGATTGGTGCTCGCACCGTTGGTTTTGGTGCTTCCATTGCTTTGTCTGGCCTCTCTCATACTGCGCGTGACCACGCGCAAGCGAACTCCTCGCGAGCTGAAGGCGTGGTGGTCCTATCTTCTTACATTGCTGATCGTCAGCGGATTTGTTTCGACGCTTCTGGTGATCGTAAGTTTCTCGCTTTCCTGGGCCCCGGCCCCGGACGTTGTCGGCGTTGCATTATCAGGGCTCGACGAGCGCAGCCATTTCCCGGCTTTGCCTGCACCCAGCACCATGTCCGGTGTGGAGTTGAGTTCCACCCTAAAACCGCTGGTATTGCTTGCATCTCCCGCGACCAGACGCTGGTTCAGTCACTCGGAAACCATGTCTGGGATTCTGGGGGCAGCGCTGATACTGCAGGCCGATTCGCATGGCTATCTTCTGGCTACCGCGCGTCATGTGGCGGATGGCGAGGACTGGCGGGCCCATCACGGCGCTCAGAAAGTAATGGTTTCTGACGGGATGAACGGATGGGCCGCCGCGGAGGTCATTGCCCGCCACCGGCAGTTGGATATCGCCCTGCTCTGGCTTCAGCGGCGGGAAGGAAGTGCTGACTTCCGGCAGCCGGTTGCAAGCTATCGCAGCGTAGAGACAGGCGAGCAGATCTTTGTTATCGGCCACCCTGAAGGCCTGAACTTCAGCGTGAGCAACGGCATTGTTTCCCGCATGCCGGGCAACGATGTGCTCCAGATCTCGGCCCCCGTGAGCCCGGGGAACAGCGGAGGACCGGTCTATGACGAGTACGGGAATTTGCTGGGCGTTGTGACGTCCAAGGTCGATCGTTCGCTGGATCCCGAAGCGGAAAATCTGAATTTCGCCGTCAGCACAGAAGCTCTATTGCACGAATCTGACTGGGAGCTTGTGGGCGGCGCCTCGACAGCCCAAAATGGGTATCTCGATTTCATCCACCACGTTCAGGTGCAAAAGCTGGCCGCGCATTCGGGCTCTCGATAGGTTCTTCACATGGCAAACATCACAGTCACAGTCTTCGATTCCACCGAAAATAAGCGCGTGCCAGTGGAACTGCCGGATGATGCTCCAGCCAACCGGATTATCGCCGTGCTGGTGGAGAAGCTTCAGCTTCCCCGCAACGGCCCTGATGGCGCTCCGCTCAGTTACAAGTTCCATCACAAGAATTCCGGGCGCCAGATCCAGGACACGCAAACACTGTCTGATGCGGCGGTGAAAGAAGGCGATATTCTGCGCCTGCAGCCGGAAATTACGGCCGGAGCGAAATGAGCCAGCCTGCTGCTTCATCAGTGGAAGACCGCTTCAGCCGTTTCCGGCTGATCGGATGGTGGGATCAGGAGAAGATCCGCTCCGCGCGTGTGCTGGTGATCGGCGCCGGCGCGCTCGGCAATGAGATTCTCAAGAATCTTGCGCTGCTCGGCTTCACGAATATTGTGGTGGTGGACCTTGATTCCATTGACGCCACCAATCTTTCGCGCAGCATCCTGTATCGCGCCGCCGATGTCGGCAGGAAAAAAGCTGAAGTCGCCGCTGAAGCCACGCGGAATATTTTCCCTGAAGCGCGCGTCCATCCGATCACCGCGAACGTCGTCCACGGCTTGGGGCTCGGGTTGTTTTATTGGGCAGACCTCGTTTTGGCCGGGCTCGACAACCGAGAAGCTCGCCTCTGGATCAATCGCGCATGCTGGAAGATGAACCGGCCCTGGATTGATGGCGCGATCGAAGGAATCAACGGCGTGGCACGCGCGTTTCTTCCGGGAACAGCACCATGCTATGAATGCACTTTGGGCGAAACCGATTGGGACATTCTGAACCGGCGCATGTCCTGCAATCTGCTGTTGCTGCAAGAGGATGCACAGGGCAAAGTCGCTACGACTCCAACCATTTCGTCGATCATTGCCGGGCTTCAGGTGCAGGAAGCTGTGAAGTTACTTCATGGACTGCCTGTGCTTGCGGGCAAGGGCTTTATCTTTGAAGGGCTCAATCACACCTCTTATCGGGTGGAGTACACAGAAAATCCTGACTGCATGAGCCACTACACCTTTTCTGAACTTGTCTCTTTGCCGTGCGCTTCACCCATGACCACGCTTGCCCAGCTCCTCGAACGTGCGCGGAAAGATCTTGAGTCGACCGCAGTCATACTTGAGTTCAGCCGCGACATTATTCACCAACTCGTGTGTCCCGGGTGTGGCCGTGAAGAAGACGTTTTCTCGGCAGTTGGCACAGTCCCGTACGCTCGCGGACACTGTCCGGCAGATGGACAGATGCGCGCTGTAGTTACAGCCCACAGCTATTCCGGGACTGAGCCATTCGGAGGTCGCACGCTCGACCAGCTTGGATTGCCCATCTTTGACGTGTTTCTGGCGCGCGCCGGCGAGCGCGAAGTCGCATATTTGCTGGCGGGGGATGAACGGGCTGTGCTAGGCCAACTCGCCGCGGGGGCGGCAGGCTGATGGCGAAACCGAAAACAGCTATTAAGACACCCTCCATCATCATGGAGTCCGAAGTAGCGCGGAAAATTCGTCAACATTCGCGCACGTCCATGAAGGCCGAGGTCTGCGGCGTTCTGATCGGCAGCAACGACAACGACCGAATGACCGTTACAGCCTGTATTGCCGGCATCAACGCAGCTCAGGGCGGAACCCATGTAACGTTCACCCAGGATACCTGGGAGCACATCTACAAAATCAAGGACCGTGAATTCCCTGACGACAAAATTGTCGGCTGGTATCACTCACATCCCGGGTTCGGTGTATTTCTCTCCGAGCATGACATGTTCATCCAGGAGAATTTCTTTTCCGGTCCGCACCAAATTGCCTGGGTGTATGACCCGCATACCGACGAGGAAGGCTGCTTCGGCTGGGTGAACGGGAAAGTGGAGAAACTCTCCGGAATCCGGTTCGGGTATTCGCAGAGTGTGCAGTTGGATGGAATTCATCACGATCCTGATGATGAGGACGAGCCCAGCCCTGTTCTCAGCGACGATATGCCGGCCGAGAATGGCGATCGTCGGACACCCGCATTTGTTCGTTGGGGCGTGACGGTCATAAGTTATCTTGCCGTGCTCGGGCTCGGCTTCATCCTTGGCTACCAGTTTTTTGGTTATCGCCTGGACCGGTTGCTTCAGGAAGAGAAACAGCAGCTCTATCAGCAGTTGGCGGAGCCTCCTGCGCCCACGGCTCCAGCTCCGGTTTTACCCCAACAAAAGCCATCAGCCAGACAGGAAGGAAACAGCCAAAATGGCAAACGAAAGTGATAAGCCGGCGCTGAAAATTACCCTGGAAGATCTCGAACGGGTTTCACTGAACTCCAGCGTTGCTGTTGCCCCTTCCCCTGCCACTGCTCGGGAGCGCACAAAAAACTATGGCAACATTGCCTCTCCGGAAGTCGCGCCCGTAATTGAAGACCAGGGGAAGTCCAGGATTTTTCTGCAGGGCTGGTTCTATCTGGGCGTTGCCGGAATGGCCGGAGCTCTGCTGGGCTGGGGCATCTGTGAGCCCCGCTTTTACGATGCAGGCGGGCATCGCTGGGGAAACATCTTCATGCTCCCACTGGTGGTCATGCTGATGTGTTTTGGGTTCGGAGTGGCTGAGAGTCTGGTTGAGCGTTCGCTGAACAAAGCTGTCTGGCGCGGGCTGCTCTCACTGGCGCTTGGTTTTATCGGCGGCTTTATCTTTGATTGGGTTGCCAATCTCATATTTCAGATCACCGTTGCCATTGTGTCCGAGCTCGGAGTGCATACCGTCAGGAACCCGGCTTTCTGGATGGCCCGCGGCGTAGCCTGGATGGTCTTTGGCATCACAGGCGGAATTATCTACGGCCTGGTGGACCGCTCCGGAAAGAAGGTGCAGTATGGCATTCTGGGTGGCATCATCGGCGCGGGATTAGGAGGCATGGTCTTTGATCCTATCGCGCTGGCGACCAGAGCCGGCGGTCCGAGCAGGGCTGTGGGATTTGCGCTCTTTGGGTTGGCTACAGGAGTCGCCATGGGCATTGTGGAGAGCGCTCTCAAAGATCGCTGGCTCTATGTGGCTGCCGGCCCGCTCGCGGGCAAGCAGTTCATTCTGTATAAGCCTGTTACCGTAATCGGCAGCAGCCAGCAGTCCGATATCTATTTGTTCAAGGATTCCGCTGTGTTGCCACGGCACGGCAGCATCGAACTGCGCGGCGCACAGACTTTTTTGCACGCTGATGGTCCACTGTATGTCTCCGGCCAGCCGGTAAAGCATCGCGCGCTGCAAAGCGGCGATCTTGTTCAAGTGGGCCGCTACGCATTCCACTTTCGCGAGAGGCACAGGAAATAGATGACCGAGTCGGCTACATGCCCCTATT
>Ga0207707_10002346_pt1 | contig 17059 bp, 30 predicted proteins | sample KBSC83BmetaG_FD_184336 | JGI IMG/M metagenome (GOLD analysis project Ga0207707, IMG submission 184336) | Corn rhizosphere microbial communities from Kellogg Biological Station, Michigan, USA - KBS C8-3B metaG (SPAdes) (version 2) | ecosystem: Host-associated > Plants > Roots > Rhizosphere ...
CGCCCCCGCGCGGGCCTCCCGGCCTCCAAGGAAAAACCCCGTGAGATTCACCTACAAATCTCACGGGGCATTTTGGGAGGGAGTGATTTTGTGACTAGTGAGTAGCGGGGGGGCGTGCGACTGCTTTCAGTATATGTTCAACTACCGGGAGTGAAAAGGCCCCAAACAGAACTATAGCGCAAATCCCTCCAGCCGTTACATTGAAACCTTTCAGGAAATTATCCAAATCCGTCTTCACACTGGCTCCCCTCTATCCATTTCTCCTTCTATCTCTCCTTGCAATGCTTCTAGATCAAGCAATTCTCCGTGAAACTTGTCGCATCCTATCTCCATTAGGCCCACTGAACGCTGGATATTCCCGCGCTCACGGAGCTGTGTAATATCGTGTTTGATACGATCAATAAGCTGTCTATTACTCATTTTGTCTGTCATATGCCGAATGGTTGGATCATTAGGGTTATTATGTTTGTATGCTTCTCGCGTGTGAGTAGAACTGCATACCTGTCGCATGGTTGTTCGTTTATATCGTCTACCATGTCTTGGATTATTTCTCTTACCTCAACCTTATTGGTTTTACCAATGCACTTGATCTCTGTTTCCATTACCTGTACACCTTCCGTTTCCCGTGGCACATAGAACACTTACCGCTACCGTCCTCGTTTTTCCCGCTGCCTTCGCACTTGGGACACCTGATTTTCATTCTGATTATTATCCTCTCGTGAAATGCGAACATGGGCAGGTGCGTCAATGGCGATCCTAGCGCGCCCCCTGTCTGTGGACATGAGCCTTACCTTGATTTTGGTATCGTCGGGCAGGGTCATAACGATTGACTCTCGCACCTTCCGAGTAAGGACTAGCATTTCCTCCTCCTGAGTAGTTAGCCTGCACCATCCCCGCTGCAAAAGCTGCCACCATTGCCACGGTTACGATTGCGATTTTGTGAAAAACACCTCTCTTGTACCGCACGACGCCGGACTCTGCCTCCTCCGCCCGACGCCGCCACTCGTCGCGTTCCAGTTCTACGCGCACGGTTTGGTCGTGGGCGTCGAGCATGGCGCGAAAACTGCGGAAAAGGTCCATTTTATCGCTTTATTCGGAACTGGAATTGTTTATCCATTAGCGAGAGACAACTTAGGCAGGTAACTATTTTTCTTGCTTCATCCTTGGAGCGAATCAGTTCTCCCCTTCCTTCCGGGGTTCGTCCGCACATTGTTCTACTGCCTTTTATCCGCAGTATGTGTTTTGTGGATTTTTTCCCTCTTGACTGAATGGCGATCACACCTCCACCTCCTCCAATTCCTCCGCCGAGTACCAGTTTTGTTTTCCGTTGTCCCATTCCACAAGGTATGGCTTCTCATCGTCGTTGGAGTCAATCTCGACAATGCTTCCGACGAAATGAATGCTCTCATTCTCCGTTACATATTTTACGCGCTTGTCTAGTGCTGCATCTGTAAGCATTTCAACCTCCTAGGTTTTCCAGTGTAACAATCAATACCAAAGCAACAACTGCCGCCGCAAGGATGATAAACAGGCAACCTTCCCGAATACTTTGGGCTTTCTCTGGACCGGGCCTCATTGCTCAAAATCACCGTAGGTCGTTATCTCTGCAAGATGCACTATTGAGCGCCACGATGCCTTCGTCCGCTCAATGGTAGTAGGGGACAGATTCATTAGGTCGCCCCAGCGTGTTAGCGTTGCAGAGGCTAGTATCTCCTGGGCTGGACTGCCGTATTTCTGCGCTACGTTGTAAGCGAGGCACCGTACAGTCAGATCGTCAATGATCGCGTCCGCCGTTGTCCGGAATGCCTGCGCTGCGCGGGAGCCTCCCGACTCCCGCGCGCTGTCTGAGTCGATCATGCCTACGCCTCCAGCGAGAATGCGTGGGCGTCGCGCTGACCGGCACGGAGCGACTTCACGGCTTGCCCCACAGCCTCGCTCAACGACGCCTCGATGCGGTCTACGTCCGCCTCTGTGTAATCGTAAGTCGTCTTGTTCGCTAGGTGCTCGACTTTCGAGACTGCCGTTAGCGCGTTGTTGACGCGCCCCTGAGCGAGACGTACGAAACGCTCCCGCTTACTCTCTGTGGGTGTTGCTTTTGCGGCCATGTCTTGGGACTCCTGTTCTGTAGTGATTTCAACAACCCGCAAAGCATAGCACATATCGCGGCAGAAATGTCAAGAAAAAGGGGGTCGATTTCTCGACCCCCAATTTCCCGGAACGTATGTTCGCTTAGTCGATCAGTCCTCGGCCCCGCCCACAACCTCCATGTCAGCGGCGGGTCCGTCGTCGCCGCCAAGGTAGGCCAGAACATCCATCGGGACCGGGGCCAACAGCTTTACGCTGTTGCCCTCGTTCCCGGTTGCCACGGAGACGTACTCCACGACCACGGGGAAGTCCGATGGCTCCGCCGCCTTTGCTTGACGTGCAAATCCGACGCCCAACGCCGAATACTCCACCCTTACGTTCGGTTCCTCCCGTGTCGCAATGATAAACGTGGACTTCTCCGCTGATCCGTGAACCGTCTTGATCGACCCGTCATACCGTGCTCCGTGGAGCACGAACCGATCCCCGATCTTATACCTCTCACCGAAGTTCGGTTGTTTGTCAAACATTCCCATAGTGATTATCTCCTGATTTGGTAGGTGGAATTATGCAGCTTCTAGTTTGGCGACTTTCTCGCGCGCCTCTGCCAGCCGTTCCTCCTCCGTCTTGCGCTCGCGCTGTGGGTAAAGCTCCTCTACGGCCTGCGCCTCCTCGTCTGTCAAAAGTCCCTGCACGTCCAAATCCTTCAACGAACGACGATTCGCCGCACGCTGTTGGAGGAGTCCGTCGTACGTCTCCTGCAATTCGTGGCCCTTATCAATCAGAATCTCGGCCATTCCCTTAGGCATATTTCCACCTTTCATATCAGACTCAATAGTGAGCCTTTATCGTTGACTTGCTCAGTCTACCGGGACCATCGGACGGAAAGTCCGTGTCCCGGAGTCGGCGCGGGTCGGCAAACCGCGCGCGTCGAGCGCCCGCGTCCTAAGCGCAGGCGCGTAATTCTCTTGCAGGTGAGTTGGCACACCGGGCAGTCTGGTTAGTTGCGGAGAGACGAATTGAGTGGCGCTAATAAACCTCAACTCATCGGTCTGTAGCTTTAGTCGCCATGGTGACGGCAGGAGGGGGAGTTGGGGCATGTCTACAAATAGTGAATCGGCGTAGATGCAGAGTACCTTGCCGCCGCGTTCCTGTAGTTCTCGTGCGAGTGTGAGTGCCATAACCCGCTGCTCGGCCTCGATCATTCCACGGTGAATGGTGTTGACAATCTTAGCCTCAATCTCTCGCCTCATCTTTACCACCTTCACCGGCACCATCTTCCCGGCCATGGGGTAAAGGTCGGACTCTCCACCGTCGCAGTTGCGCCAGCCTATCTCCATCGGACGAGCGCGCGCGGCGAGTACGCCATACGCTGAATGTAGGAGCGGCTTTAGCCACGGCTTCATATCGGGGCGTGCATCGAGTTGTGCAATTGCATACTTGGCATAGCGGGATAGACCCTCATCGGCAGTTGGTGACATGAGGGCCGCATAGATAGCCTCAATTTTACCCCCCAGCGATTGCAGTAGGGGAATCTCATTGGAGAATATCCACACGTTATGTAGTCCGTGACCATGCTGCATGTATGGAGGGACAAACGTCTCAGGTGGCAGGTGTGGGACCGACAGGCGAACATGGAACAAACCGTGTTGCTTCAATGCTCCGTGTAGTCGGGGAGAGTTGGGCTTAGCCCATACCATGGGTTTATCGCTACGAAAGTAGCCGTAAGCACGTAGTTCGTTTGCGCATGGAAACGTTACGCGTTGTGCAATTTGATGGTGTGAGTTCTCCATGTCAATGTAGGACGCTGCATAATCCGTCTCTCGCTTACCGTATAGCTGATAGAAATTACCGGGGAGCTTGTCGCGTCCCTTGGTATTTATCATTTTGGGTACCTTACGGCGCGCGCGTGGGTAAAAGCGACGATCACGCAAAAGCTGTGACGCAATCCCCCCTGCACTAGCCTTCAGCTTCATATCATTTTCAAGGCAATAATTCCGTACCTCGCATCCCCACTCCAACAACTTGTATAGGCGCGGAAGATTGCGAGGATCAATTTGCTCCAGAGACAGACGAATGAATGACAGGGGATCGACCGGATGGTGATAGTGACCGGGAAACCCTACAAGCGAGGTCGTTGTGTCGCGTAGTACCGCGCGCCGCTTTACCTGCCCATTTCGAGGGTGAACGTCGCGATAAATTGGGGCGAGCTTATATTGGAAGGTCTTACTGTCCTTGAACCGTTCCGTTAGTTGTAGGATATACCGGCCCATATCTTCCGCTACAATCATCGAACTATTCTCTGCAACGATGACCATTGGCAGTTCCTCAATTGGGTAGACCTCTCCCGTGCGCTCTAGTAGTATCTCCCGCTTGGTTACTGCCACTACTGGAAAAAGTGAGTGGCTAGGTAGGTGGGGTTTTACTACTGGCAGCGGCTCTTGTGGCTCAGCGCTCATTGAGAGGCGAAGCCGTACTCTAGTGCAAGCTCAAAAGCCAAACTGTCGAGGGTGTAATATTCCTCGTCGGTCTGGAGGAAGTTGTAACGTGGGTGGCCGGGCGCGTGGTCAAGCCCGCCAAACACGCTGGCACTCCTGTAGAAACCGTCCTCAGTGTCCGGCGCAAGGTTGATCGTAACTAGATCAATTTTATCCCAGCTTGCGCCGCGCGGTAGTGGAGCGCCTTCCTCCACGTCTCGCCACTCTTTCCCCTTGTACCTGTATCCCGATAGCTCGTAAGTCCCATCGGTGGAAGCTCTCTCATCCATCGTGTAACCCCTTACTGTAACGGTGAATCGTCCACCGGGGATGCTATCATACGACTGTCACCCCGTAGTGATGCATCGTCCAGGGCAGCGGAGGCGGTAAGTGAACCCCTCGCTTACCGTCTCCCTAGTCCTCAAGAATAGTTGGGGGAAATGCGACACAACACGATAGGAACTATGGGTGTGATTCTTGCTATGAGCCATCATGCAATATTCATCATGGCAGCCATCAAGGGAATCGTCATGTCCATTGTGTTGACAGTTATTGTCAACACGACGTTCCTCCAGACTATTGCAACGGCCGTCGTTTCAGCCTGCGTATCGGGAACCTTCCTCCTCGTCTCCGTTCATATGACAAGTCGTCGCACCGAGAACAAGATCGAGAAGGTAAAAGAGAAAATCGAGGAGGGGGAAAACGGTGACTCTTGAGCTTGTCGCCCAATCGGACGAACGTGTCGGATTTATCGGTCAGACTCGCATGGGGAAGACATTCCTTGTTGAGCGACTGATAGACCAACAACCTCGTGTGATAGTCATAGACTCCAAGGAACGTGTCAACTGGAAGGGCTATCACCTTACAAATAATCCCGTGGCAGCGCTCCTGGAGGACAAGGTGATCTTTCGTCCCATAGCGGGACGCCCGCCTGCCGGATGGTTCAAGTCAGCCATGGAATCCCTCGCTGAGCGTGGCGGCGGGATTATCTACATTGACGAGCTGCCCGTTGTGTGTAAGAACGGTCAAATCCCCGACGACTTGGCGGAGGTGTACCGCGTCGGCGGTGAGATTGGCGTTGCCATATGGTGGGCAGCGCAGGAGTCCACTACCATTCACAACACTACTATGCGCCAGTCTGAGCAGTTGATTCTGTTTTACAATCAGGGTGCATCCGACCGTGAAAAGCTCATCGGTATTGTGGGCGATATGGCAGAGATAACTGCACACCTTGAAAAAGGTGATTTTGTGGTATTTGTCCGAGGCGAGACATATGACCACCAGGACGTACCAATTTATCGAGCCGTGGCGTGAGCAAGATCAAGACACGTCGCGGCTCCCCTACTGGCATTGTCAGTGGAGCGGGCATTCACCTACGCGGCAGGGTGTCACAGTTCGGTGGTCCCAACGACCCGACCGACAGCGGGCATACGGCTAATGGTATGACCACGGCGACGCCGGGTATTGCCGTGTACAACGAGAACACTCTAGGCGGGTATTGGAAGGTGACAACCGCCAACGGGCGAACGCAGGTGATTCAACAGACGGACATTGGCCCTGCTCCGTGGACCGGACGTCTTATCGACTTCACCTACTCGGCCGTTCACCTATTCGGGTACACACAACAGAACTTCCCCACTGATTCCATAGCGTCCGCCATCTATCTTGGCAAGGACAAGCAGAAAGCTATGGAAGCGGGCGGGCAGGATGCTATCGCAGCGTCACAACAAGTCACGAGCGGCGGGGAAACAGCGGGTGTCCGTCAAAACGCCAGTATCATAAGTGAAGGCGAGGGGGCTGTAGGCATTCTAAAGGATTTGGTCACTGGTAACGTCGGTGATCTAGGGTCAAAATTGGCCCTTGCCAGTCTCTCGATTGTGAAGGATTTTGCAGTCGGTTTCGCAGACCTTATCGTTGCCCCGGCGTGGCACTGGAATCAAAGGGCGACTGCCTATTACTCTGGCTATGTCCTGGACCCCCGCCGTGTCGCCGATAAAACCGAGTACCAATGGGCGTTCGCATGGACAGCCGCATTCTGGGGCGTAGGTTACGTTCTTCTCTACACCGGAGAGGGTGAAGGATTGAAGCCCGCGCCTGCGAACAAGTCACGCCTGTCGCGTCATGTTCGCCGCGCCCAGGCCCTACCCGCCCGTAAATCACTTATCAAACCTGGACGGGTGAAGGAGCACACACCCGATAAGCCGAAGCCCGTCGTGTCGTCCACATCGCTGTACGACCGGGGCACTATGTCTACCACTAGAACAAGGAGAGTGAAGGTACATGGGAGTATCGGACGAGCAAGCGAGCAAACCCCCCCCGAGCGGGAGACGGTCAGCGCGGTCCCGATCGAGCGCGTCCCAGCGCAACACGCCAAGCCCAACCCGGTCAATCCAGGTGGGAAAAGAGCACCTAGCAATAAGCGGCCTGCTACTGCGAAGCGTTCAACGCCGCGCCGCCGCCAAGGGCATCGCACTTGACATAGGCGAAATCCCGTCATACACGGGGATGGACGCTACGCCCGACGATCCAACACGTCCGGCGCGTATTCTCGCACATGCGATTGCCCGCGCCGCAGATCGCGTGCCACCACTTCGCAAGCTGTCCCGTCATATCGAGGGCACAGAGAACAAGGCGGGTCTAGGTTCGGACCTGCTCTCGGCTGCGTGGGATTTGTATACACGTAATCAAGAGCAGTTCGAGGATATGCTCCGTCAGTACAGCGAGGGCGTTGCGCGTAGGCGTGCGCAAGGTAGGGCCAGTGAGAATGGCGGTGTTCGTCGTTCCCGGTTTTCACGTACAGAGTCACCACAACACCAGGAGGTCTAATCATCATGAGGCCAGGTAAGTTCGTCATTATGACGATTGCAACCGTGGCGGGCGGGTCGCTTCTTTTCCGCAAGCTCAAAGTCAGCGTCCCCGGCTTTCACTAGACCGGGTATTGGACACGAAAGGAAAAACAACACAGTGATAACCGATACACAGATCAATGCAGGACGGCTCGCGGCGGGACGTGCGAACGTCATTGCGGGGCGTCAGGCTTGCGCCCTCCGACAAGGGCACGAGGGCCGTAGTCGTCGTAAGATCGGACTGGAGTTTCAGCGCGCCCGTCGTCGTCGCGATGGTGAGCATGAGAAGTTCCTCTACGATCTCATCAGGTCGGGGGCGTTCGGACACGCCGTCAATGATCCGGCGTTTGCTCGCACGATCATGGCGGGTGCCGACGTTGCAGGTTATGCCGCATCCGGATTCCCGCAGGCGGCAGGCGGCGTTGATGTAAGCGCGGCCCTTACGTCGGTTCGGCCGGGTATTAGAAAGATCAAGAAGCTGATCCAGTCACAGAATCTTGTGCCGGGTCAGAAAAATGTGATTGTGGAACTACCAAAGTCAGGATATTTGGAGCGCCCGATCATCCGGTTCGAGGGGACGATCAAGATCAAACAGGGTGCCACGGCGCGTGCGATTACGGTAAACGATATCCGTAACCTCGTCCAGCGCATTCGGTTTGAGATGTCATCAACTGTTGTACCAAAGGCAATTTCCGGGCTTGTCTGTGACATTATCGACAACCTGGACGTTGCCGTAGTTGCGGCAAACAACAACGTAGTCCCAACAGGGGCCGAATTGTCAGGTATCGCCAACTCCGTCACGGAAAAGCCTTTCGTTTTGGAGTTGTCCCCACGGCTGACGATTTCAGATCAAAACCTGTATGGGATTCCGTATTTGGGTGCGATATCAACTACCCCGCGTATCGTAATGGACCTTGCGAATCTGCTTGGTTCGGCATCAGAATCGCCATTTTCAGCGGCGGTGGAAGGTGAAGCTACGGCCGAATTGGTGAATACAACGGTCAAAGTAGATGGTTGGAGGATCGACCTTCCTGCTCCCGTTGCACCGTCGGCCACAACCGACGCCGAGGGTAATACGATGGAGATTCCCGGCGAGGGACTGTGGGCTGAGTCGTCATACCTGCTAAAGACGAATCAAATTGATTCAATCGCAGGCGTTTCGGCAGGACTGCAAAAGCAGTTTCGTATCCCAATCGGTCCCATGTACTCCCGTATCATCCTGCTCGCGTATGTGAATGGAGTCCTTGACAGCGAGGTCGCGGCGGGCGCGACGGGAATCTTGGATCATACCGAGTTGGGCGTACAGCAGGTAACGACCATCGAGTCGCGGTTCCCGTGGCAGTTCGACTCGGACTACCGCAATGCCTACTACAAGACAAGGCCCAAGGGTGTGTTTGTCCACTCTGGAATTGACCAGTCAGGAACCGATGAGGATTTGTGGGTCACGCAAGACTTGGGTGACTTCATTCTTACCGCGTTTACGACCGCTCGCGCCAACGGTGAACCCGGTACACGGTACGAGCTTTACGGGCAGGGGCTCATGCCGATCAGCGCGCCAGGGCTCTACGCCTAGGAGGTAAAAGAGTGAGTCGTTTCAAGAATCCCGGCCTCATCCCTGCGGGGATGTTGGCACCATCAGGAATGGCGCAGGATGTAAACGTCAATCCCGTTGTGCAAAGCACGACGCGACCGGCGGGTACGCTACTGCGCCCTTCCCCTGGGTTCGATTCCGTGCGAGTAGGTAAGAATCGTTTCCAGGGAAAGGGACCAACGGGTGGTTTTCGTCAGTTTGAGTTTGCCGAGGACATTGGCGGCTCAGGCGCGGCACTTGCCATCCAGCCAGGGGATACATCCACCATTGAGGCTACGGAGTGGCTGCCAGAGTCGCTGGAGCAAATCGACCCCGGCACGTTCATTATCGCTGACCGCAACTGGAGTCATGCATCCGCTGCCCGACAGCATGAGGCGCATCACACAATGCCGGACATGGGGGACCGTTCACCCGGACGCCCCCTGTCTCGGATGTTGCTCCAAAACCCCATCAAGGTTTTCCGTCAGGATTACCAAGAGAACCCCGTAATTACGGTGCTCGCATCGGCCGCGATTGTTACCCTCGCCTTCATCGTCGGAAACGACCTGGAGCGGGAGTTCCGGAGTCGCCGGGGGGGAGGGGTAGCTTCTGAGGTCACGGCGGTCCCCGCCGCAGGAGCAGCAGTAGCAGGGGACACAACTGCCGATGCAGCGGAGAAAATCGGCGACGCAGGTGACAAAGCAGTACAGGCCATCGAGGGGGCCGCTGACAAAGCGGTCGAGGCGATTACCTCAACAGGTGAGTCTGTCAAGAAAGAGATAACGAGCGCCGGCAGCGGCGAGTAGGAATGAAAGGACAGTAAATGTTGACACCAGATAAGGCGATGGAACTGGTTGACCCCTCGCTTTCCGAGGAGGCCAAGATACAGTCAGCGCAGGTGCTGGTTGCCAGTTCCGCCGCACTCGACGCATATCTCGATTCACGTCCGCAGTTGGAGCAGATTATCGCACGCGCCAACGGAGCGGGTGAGATTCCGAGTCACGCAGAGTTGAACGACCCCACAAAGCAGGCCGGGGCCGGGGCAAAGCCCCCGGAGGTCGGCGACGACGGACAGGCTGCGCTCTCAGGATCACTCGTACAGGAATCCGAGGCCGAGCAGGAGTTGCGCGCCGCGAAGGAGCGCGTTGCGCAGCTTGAAGCCGCAGGTAAGTAAGGAGTTGTAATGGGTAAGTATCTAGCAGGATTTGCCGCGTCGTATTTTGTTCTTGTTCTCATCAAGGACGGTTCGCTCGGCAGGCTATTCCAGGATGCCGCCAACGGCGGTAAGGATCTTGCAAGAGGTCTAAAACCGATTACGTCGGTCGGCTAAAAAACATGAAACCCGGCGGCCAGCTAAAGGATATTGCAGGTGGCATTGTCTTTGTGCTGGCCGCCGGGAACGTATTTGTATATACAGTAAAAACTTTCAAGACCACATACACGCGACCGCCGCTAGGAGTGTGGCAAAAGGGCGCGGGTGAAATCCCGAGCAAGGGGAGCGGTCAAACAGAACCCGGTCAGGGTAACAACGGTGACGGCGGAGGGTTGGGTAAGTCCCTCCTAGAAGCATGGGACTCGTTGCCAATTCCTGGAATCAAAGGTGGATTCTTGGGAGGATCAATAGGGTAATGCCTGGGATATTCGCCAAGCTAGGTCAGTTCGTAGTCCAAGGCACAAAGAATGTTGCCGCAGGCCGTGCGCAGGCCAGCCTAGGGCTACAGTCACCACACCTTGCGGGAGCATTCGTCCGCGTTGGCCGTTTCGCCTACGGTAGCTTGGCGGCGTGGATCACCTTTAGTTGGTACACCGGATATGTCAATCAGCGTGTCCCCATAACTGAGAGTTGGGCTACAAAGTGGATTGTCCCCGGTGGCGGTAAGGCTGTTATTAGCCCCCCCGACCGGCCCAATAAAAAGGTGCCCGGCCTGCTTAGTCCCGGCGGTGGCGGTGTCGGTGTGCTCGGCCCGCTGGGTGAACCCTTGGAAGAATTGATCGAATCGGGGGCCAAGCAGCTTGGCGTTGCCAACGTAGGCAAAGTGCCAAGCCGAGGACGAACGCTAGTCGCCCTGTCGCCAGCACAGTTGGGCGTACCGGGCACGGCCGAAGCGGGGTATCTATTCAGCGCCCCGGATGGACAAAAGCAGAAACCTCCCTACAACGCAGCGCGTTATCAGCAGTTGATAACGGTGGCAACATCGGTAGCCCACCAGTTCGGACTAAAAATCACCAGTGGATACCGTCCGCAAAGCTCAGGGTCAATGCACGGCGTTGGCTTGGCATTTGACATGGTAGGGAGAATGTCGGATATGAAGCGCGCCGCAACGTGGGCTTCACAAAACCCCGGTCTATTTCAAGAGATATTCGTACACAATGAGGGATCGGGTATGCATCTGCATATCGCATTCTACCCGAATGCGGCGGAAATCTTCAACAGTAAAAGCGCAATGTACAGTCGCGCTAGCAATCGCGCTGCACCGGCACCGGCTGCATCGCGTGTCAATCCAATACGAAGCTAAAGGAGTAACAATGGCAGTTGAGTCAAAGACGCCGGAGGGTGGCACCACAACTGCCAGTTCCGGCGGCACTACCACTAGCACAGCGGCTAAGAAAAAGGAAAGCCCCGGCCAGTGGATGAAGAAGCACAAGGTTGCCACGGCGGGCGTTGGTATTGGCGCAACGGTACTACTCCTGTCGTCCAAAGGGAGAAAGTCAGCAGGTGGGACACCGAGCAACGCCGCAAACGAAGAATTGGCAATGGAGCGTGCGGCCCTCGCATCTCAGGCTGGCGCGGCGAGCGCACCGGGAGAGCCTGTCGCAAGTGGTAGCGGCGGCGGCGAAGGTGGCGGAGTTACACCCGCCAATCCCAGCGGCGCAGACTCCCCCACCACCACGGCAGCGGCACCGGCCGCGGGAGGTGAAGCTGGCGCGGACCCTCAGCTAGCGGCGGCGATTGGTGAACTAGGCGGAAATGTCGCCGCACTTGCCGCCGCCGAGTCGGACGGAAAAGCACAGAAGCCTGCAACGAAAAAACGTCCCGCGTCAAAAAAGGCGAGTAAGAACAAGGCGAAACACAAAAAAACAACACAGCACGGAGGCGTAACCGTTCACGGACGGCATTTCCCCGGTGCCACCGGACACCACAAGGGGGCTACACACAAGGATGCCCACGGGACACACCAAACAATCACGGTCCATTATCCCGGCAAAACACACACCAGTACCTCTCATAACAAAGGCGCACACTGGACGGACCACACACCGGGACATACGCCGCCACGTCGCAGCACGCCAGCGCATACAGCGCCGCATCGTGTAGGTACAACTGGCGGAACCCGTGCCCCGCGCCCTCGCCCCCCGGCTCGACGGCCCGCTGCAAAAAAAAGACACGGTCGATAGGGAAACGCCGTAACTATCGACCAGCAGGAGCCGTAGTAAATATCCCCAATCACGGCGCAATACGTGAAGCGTAGGAAAGGGTAATCATGGCAACACCATATGTAAAGTCACCGAGCGTTGTGTCGCTACCAACGTCGGGTAATGGTGGGGATTTCAATAAAGTTCCAAAATCCCCTACGGGTAGGGGTAGGTTCAATACACTCATTCCCACGATCATTACACGCGGACCCGCACCCGTAATGATGCCAGCCTGTCGGTGTCATAAGCGACACTGTAGGCATCGGGTCGGGGCGAGGCCATCATGAGCAGTTCGCGCAACAGGAAAGTCCTACTCACCCTCCTCGTCGCAGGGCTTGGCGCTGTGATTGGTGAGCACATGTTGAAGCCAAGCCTAAAAAGGAGACTAAGAGTATGAAGCTCAGCACGCAGGAGATAAGGGATTTCATGGCATATCTCAGTGCTCTACTGGTTAGCCGGAAACCGAAGTCAATAAAGCACGGAGCACCGAGCGTATTTCATCCTCGTTTTGGAATTGATTTTGCATTCGGCACACCGTCTATTCGTGGGCTAAGGGGTGCCGGGGTATCGTTCGTCTGTCGCTACCTATCACCAGCAGGTAATAGTAAGAATCTGCGACGATCAGAGGTAGTGGCATATAGGCGGGCGGGAATCGGAATAGTGACGGTTTGGGAGACAACGGCAGCGCGTGCGCTCGACGGTGCGGCATCGGGTATACACGATGCACAGCAAGCAAAGCAGATGTTGCGCGAGTTGGGAGCACCACCAAATGCCGTAGTATTTTTCGCCGTCGATTTCGATGACAAAACACAGCCGGTAGGAGACTATTTCCGAGGGGCTGCGCATGTGCTTGGCAAGCATCGCGTCGGCGTATACGGCGGATACGATGTTGTAAAGCGTCTCCTCAACGCTGACCTAGTTAGTCACGCATGGCAAACATACGCGTGGTCGGGCGGCGCATGGGACCACCGTGCAATGTTGCGGCAGTTCTCTAACGACCACACAATCGCGGGTGTAAGCTGTGACTTTGACCGTGCGGTTGGCCCCCATTTCGGGGCGTGGTAATGACAGCGGAGGAAAAGCAGGAGAGGCGAGAACGCCTGGGAGTAGAAGACCCTGAGCGAGCGACTGAGCGAGGACTTGCAGCGTTTGCACGTAGAACGGAGTTTCTACGGGATCAAAATAATCGTCCTCTCGCTAAAGACAATTATCTGCAAGAGGTTGCAGAAATGGACGATGCCGAGGACGGTCGTTTTCTTACTCAGGTTCTAGACCGCCTAGCGGATGAAGTTCGCGTACTACTCGTGAGAGGTTCAACGCGAGAGCTTGCGTTGGCACTTACTCACATCGAGGACGCAAAGCATTGGGCCACGGAGCATGGAGTAAAAACTAACTCACATGTAATTATTGATCGCCGGATTTTTCGCATCGAGTCAGGAGGCTCACAAAATGACCAGCTTTAGACTACCAATTTCACCGTCACACGTCGCAACAACAGTAGGACTCGTCTTGGTACAGCTTATGCCGCACCTTCACGCCGAAGCCAAGGGGATTATTACAGGTGGTGTAGTTGCAGTTTACGTCGTTGCGGAGGCAATTGTGTCGTCTATCAAAGCAAAAAAACTAGCGATTCCAGATGAACTAGTACGTCGCATCGAGGAACTAGAGGCGCGATGAGGGGCTACCAACTACATAGAGAGCGCACCCTGACCGTTGGACTTCCCAACGGTCAGGGACCGGCCGTTATTCCCGTGCAGTTGCGTGACATGGAGGCAGGCAAACAACGGGTCGAGGCGTGGATCGGTAACTTTGGTGGTTCCAACGTCTGGATTTTCTCAGGCGATGTTTCACTCAAAGAAGCTGAAAACATCGTCGCGCGCGGAGCGGGTGAATTGATCGACTGCGTGATGGCGCTCAGTGGCAGCGTTGCCACAAGCACGGACCTGGACGAGAACACGCATCGTTTGACCGTGTTTTTCGAGGGCAAAAATGAAGCCGGACAGACACAGTCAGTATCCCTAAAGATCGAGGAGTATTTCAGAGAACCCTAAAGGGGAGAAAGAGAGTAAACTCGTGAGCAATCCCGGCACACTATTTGGCAGCGGGATCATCCGTCTTGGCGGCGGGGAAATTGTCGGCGCACGGGTAGGAGCCCCCCCCGCCGCCCACCACCTCGACATTCGGGACGGCACAGCCGCGCTACCCGTAGGCATTGGTGTAACAGCTAGTTACAGCCGTGTTGATGCAACAACCCGTGCAGAAATAAATGCCATGGGACCGGAAGGTACGGATGGTCCCGATGGTGCAACAGTGCTACGCGCAGCTATCAAGGGGACACCTGGTTCCCAGGTACAAATTAGTGCAATTGTAGCGGCCGCATGGCAGACTGGTACATTCGGTGAACCGGGAGCAGATGCAACGCCGGGGATATTTACGGCACGTACCAGCGGAGGGGCCACCGGGCGGGCCATTGGTAGTTACTTTGAGGCGTCGCCCGAAGTCGCAGGCGGTGGCGGACAGGGTATCGAGGTAAGGGTAAAGAATCAAACCGGCGAAGCTCATGCCTATACAGCCGGTGCCCCGTCTAAGACAATGGGGCATTGGGTAAACGCAAGTAACAATACAGTTGGTGCTGCGTTTCAGATAGGACATGGATTTGGTGCAACGTTTGATGTCGGAATCGGCGCAAATGTTGGGTCAATTACAACGGCCTTCTTGCGTGACGATTCCAACTCCAAAATTAGCTACGACATTCACGGGGAACACACCGAAGCTGCTATAATGCTGAGAGAAAAATCAGGCGCAATAGTGTTCAACACGGCGGCTGGAAACTTCAAGCTGGAGCAGGCAGCGGCGGTCAATAACTTTATGACGGGAACGGCGGCGGGTGACGGTGTGATACTGACCGGAGCCAAGACGATTCACATTGGGGCAGGGGCAGCACGCGCAATGGTACGAGTGTCGGAAAACCTCGCCCTAGGGGTCACAGCCGCCGACTCGTTCGCGGGAGGGAAAGGAATTATCTTTATCGCTAACGCACAAACCGCCCCAAGTGAAACACCAACGGGCGGAGGTATCTTTTTCACAGAAGCAGGGGCCTTGAAGTATAAGGGCTCGGCTGGCACTGTAACTACAATCGCACCGGCATAGAAAATGGCTACTCCTAGAAAAAGAGCAAAACAGAAACCCCAAAGACGGCGTAAACAAAAACAGACGCTGAATCTGCGCCCACTTCGTATCGAGGTAGACGTATGGGCGAAGAACGTGGACGAGCAGGGAGAGACAATCGGAGAAGTATGCCTAGGTCGTGTCGGAATATTTGCCCCAATGTGGGCGAAAACTGATACAATTATCAAGGAACATTGGCCCACGCTAGTTGCGGAGACTAGGAAGCAATTGGAAACATGATCGCACGATTCCAGCCAATTCAAGGTACTTTCATTGCGGGGGCTTACCCTAAACCCCAGGTATTTACGCAACGCCTAGAGGCTAAACCTGGGGCCGATACGTTCGATGTTCGTGCGCTAGGTATCAGACTAACGCTGTCGGCCGTACCGTGCGTTTTCATCAACGTAGACCTACAATGGAATGCTTTGCAAAAAGGAATAGAACAACTTGAAAAAGCAAATATCCTGCTAGGAGAAGGCGTCGCAAATATCACAATTGGCATTGGAAACCTGGAATCGCAAAGAAATAGGCAACAGCAAATAGCCGAAAAAGCACCTGAAAACAGTGAACAAAGACTAGCAGCATTTGCGGCTGAGGAAGCCATTGGATATTCGATTGAAAATGCACGCCTACAAATCAAGCAGGCCAATCAGGACAAAGAATCAAATCAGCATCAGATAGAAAATCTGCGAGTTGAACAAAAACAGCTTGGCTCACGGGATGCGGCTGAACTGTACCACACGTTTCAACCTCTCAATATCACAGCACGGCTCATTGCGACCGATAAAGAGACAGTTTGGATGGGGTCACTAAAGCCGAGCATCATCCCATCGGGATCGCTTATCAATGAAATTGTGACACTAAATGGATTCAAGTACAAGATGTACGCCTATGAAGAAGCCTTTTTCATAATTGAATCACAACAGGACATAACCCCTACGGCAATATCAGAGGGTGATCCGTTGGAATTGGAAATCTCAATCCTAGGCCCCACTGAATGGGAAGTTGGCCCCGAAAAATCCGGCGTAGGACTACTCAGGGCAGTAGGGGCAGAAAAATCGAGTATAAAACACTTCGCGGAAATCCGAGAAAAACAGGTTTCCGAAGGTACAGCCGCGAACCTTGTAAAAATCCTAGCTTGCGCCCTTACGGTTAATTATGAGCATGTACCATGAAAGGGGAATAAAATCATGGCTAAGCATGTCGTCAAACAACTCCATTCAGGAGTCTACGGTATTTTCCGTATTGACCCGATCTCGGGGAAACGCAAAGAAGTGGGACGATCAAAGACCAGGAAGAAAGCCGAATACTCGGCGCGCGTCCGAACGGAGGCCGCAGTAAAGTGTCATTCATAGCAGTAATTCTTCTAATCCTAGTAGTAGTGATTCTGGCGTACTTCATTCACTAGTCACAAAATCACTCCCTCCCAAAATGCCCCGTGAGATTTGTAGGTGAATCTCACGGGGTTTTTCTTTGGAGGCCGGGAGGCCCGCGCGGGGGCG
>Ga0207707_10002354_pt1 | contig 17025 bp, 12 predicted proteins | sample KBSC83BmetaG_FD_184336 | JGI IMG/M metagenome (GOLD analysis project Ga0207707, IMG submission 184336) | Corn rhizosphere microbial communities from Kellogg Biological Station, Michigan, USA - KBS C8-3B metaG (SPAdes) (version 2) | ecosystem: Host-associated > Plants > Roots > Rhizosphere ...
CGAGTACTACCAGGCGGCGGCGGGCCAGGGGCCCAAACCTGCTGAGGACTGGATCCGGCTGTTCATGGCGCCGGGAATGGCGCATTGCGCCGGCGGTGAGGGGCCCAGTGAGTTCGATGCGCTCGGTGCGTTGGAGCACTGGGTCGAGCAGGGGTCGGCGCCCGCACAGATCCTCGCCTCGCACCGAACGGCGGGCCAGGTCGATCGCACGCGGCCGCTCTGTCCCTATCCGCAGGTCGCGCGCTATCAGGGCAGCGGCAGCATCGACGACGCGGCCAACTTCGCCTGTCGCTAGGCGGAGTCACCTCGGCGCGGTTCGCGGTCGGCGCGTCGGCGTGCCCACGACGACGCCCTGCAAGGCCTCCATCCTTGCTTCGGCGGTTGGACACGCAGGACCCCCGTACAAAAAAAGCGGGCGGCCGAAGCCGCCCGCCGCAAGGGATCAGCGACTGGAGGTCAGAACTTGTAGCGAAATCCGAGCGTGTAGCGACGTCCGATGACATCGTAAAGCTGCGGGTTCGTCGCCAGCGCGCCTGCGCGTCCGTATGCAGCCGCTGTTGTCGGAGGCGCGCGGTCCAGCGCGTTCTGCACCTCGGCGTAGACGTTGAAGTCGCCCGGCACCGGTACCTGCCACGACAGATTCATGTCCAGGTAGAAGAGGCCGCCGACCTCGTTGTCGTTGATCGTCTGCACGCCGGGGATCGCCACATCGCTCTGTCGCAGCGTGTGATCGAGGATGCCGTGGGAGATGTAACGTCCCTGGAAGAACACGGAGTAGGGCCCGTTGCTGTAGGTCAGGTTGGCTGTGTACTTCTGCTTGGGCAGGCTGCGAGCCGTGCCTACCTGCCCGGCCCATTCGTCATACGAGCCGAACTGGGTGAGCGTCGCATTCTTCATCAGGTCGGTGAAGTACATCCGGAAGGTGACATCCTCCGGGCCGCCGCCCAGCAGCTGCACGCCATGGCGGTAGCTGCCTTCGAAGTCCACACCCTCCACGAACTGCTGCGCGAAGTTGATGAAGAACCGGTCGACCTCGATGATGTTGTTGCCGGCGTCCAGTTTCACCAGCGGTGTGTACTGCGGATCCCCGCGGAAGGCCGCATCGACCACCTGCTGCGCCGTCGGCTGGTCGATGGCGTCGTTGATGGTGATCTTGTACCAGTCGACGGAGGCCGAGAATCCCGGCACGAACGTGGGTGTGAACACGAACCCCGCCGTCCATGTATCTGCCTTCTCGGGCTGTAGGTTCGGGTTACCGCCGGAGTAGCTGGCGCCGGACTGCGTGGTTGCCGCACCGCCGGTGAGCACCCACGGGTTATTGACAGTAACACCGCCGCGGGTCGTGTCGAACCTCTCCTCGAGTGATGCGGCACGGACGTCTCGCGACCGCGTTACGCGCACTCGGAAGCTGTCGTTGATGGCCCAGTCGAGTCCGGCTTTCCAGGCCCAGACGTTGCCTGAGCCGGAGTAGTTGGCCCAGCGAGCCGCGATATCGGTCGACAACGTCTCGAGCAAGGGCACGTCCTTCAGCAGCGGCACGTTGAATTCGGTGAACACCTCCTTCACCGTGGTGTCGCCGCTGAAAGTGCGTTCCGAGCTGAACATGATCGTGCTGGAGTTCGCGTCGCCGAGGAACCCGCTGGGCACGTAGTACAGGCCCGGGATGCCCCCGGTCTGCTTGCCGTTGACGATGTTCACAGGAGCACCGGTGGGCCACGGTTGTGTGTTGCCGAACTGGTTGATGTAGTAGCCCTGCGGGATCACACCGCGGAAGTACGTCGGCTGGGTCCCGATCGTATTGCCGACCAGTTGACCGTTGAGGAATGCCGGGTACTCGTTGGCCGGATTCGGCGTGGTCTGCAGGACCGACTCTCTGCGCCACGCGCCACCGACTGCCGCTTTGATCGGCCCTGCCCAGCCGTCAAAGAGCTTGCCGTTGGCCGTGACCTCACCGTTCTTCAGGTCGTAGTACTGCTCGGCGGTTTTCTGCGGGCCGCTGACGTAGGCGGCGGCCTGCTGCGAGATGTTGGTCCAGCCACCGAACAGGTTGATCGGTACGCAGTCCTGGAAGCTCTTGTAGTACTGCGGGTCAAAAGCCGGCGAGGCTACGCGGCAGACCGGATTGCCGCTCGGATTGGCCGGGATCGGGGCCGCCGGAGTGGCGTTGGAATCCACCGCATCCAGGGCGAAGAACAGCCGGTCGACGCGGGTTCCGTTGTTGTCGATGTAATTCTCGCGCGAGGCGCCATAGTTGAAGTAGGCGTCGAGCTTCCAATCACCCCACAGCTCGGCCTTGGTCCCGATCGTGCCCTGGTGCGTGATGTTCTGCGTGATCTGGCGCGTCTCCCCCAGCGGGTTGCCGGGCACGTTGTTCAGGTAGACACCGTAATTGAAGTACTGCGCGGCGAGATCGTCCTTACCGGGATAGATGAAGCGGTATCCGGGTCCGGGTCCGCCGGCCGCTGTCGACAACGGGCCCGTGGTATTCGGGAAAGCGTTCACGAGGGTGCTCTGGATCTGCGAACGGACGCCCGGGCTGAGAAACGGATTCTCCACCCCGATCTGCGCCTGCCAGATGGACAGCAGAGCCGCCGACTGCCAGCGGATGTTCGCGGCATCATCGGAGTACATGCCCTGCGCGTACACCTGTACCTTGTCGTTCACATCGAAAGTGGCGTGCAGGAACGCGTTCTTGCGTTTGTACGCGGGCAACACCTCGTCCATCGAGTTCACGCTGTAGGTCTCGTTGGGCGTGGCAACGCAATTGCACGCGTCCCCGACGGACCCGAGCACACCGGTGGGTGCCGGTAGCAGCGACTGGCCGTCGGTGCTGAACTGCTTGCCGTTGAGCGGTCCCGGCAGGACGACGGTGCCGTTGTAGCTGAAGTTCGTTGGGATCACGTACGGAGCCACCGTCCACGTCGGGCCGCCCGGCGCGCTCGGCACGCGCGAGGCCTGGTTGAACCAGGGGCGGTCTTTCAGCGAATCGAAGTCGCCGATCGCGTCCTGGTTGAACTCCGAAAGCGAGCCGATGATGTGGAATTTCTCGCCGAACTGATGGCCGAAGGTGAACGAGAACTTGGAGTTCGCGCCGTCGTGGCGCGCCGTGATGCCTCCCTGGGCTTCCGCCTTGACGCCCTCGAACTTGGTGTCGAGGATGAAGTTCACCACGCCGGCGACCGCATCGGTTCCGTAACTGGCCGATGCGCCACCGGTCACGACCTCGACGCTCTTCAGCAGCGTGTCGGGGAAGGATGCGATGTCGACCGAGCCGAAACGGCTGTTCGCGACTGAACGGCGGCCGTCCAGCAGCACCAGCGTGCGGGAGATTCCCAGGCTGGTGTTCGCGCCTCGCAGGTTGACCTGCGAGCCGCTGGGGCTTTGCCCGCCGAGGGCCTGCTGGTAGGTGTTGTTGCCGAAGAACTGGGGCAGCGCGTTCAAGCTGTCGATGACGTTCGTCGGCGCCATCTTCACCAGCTCGTCCTGGGTCACGGCGGTGACTGGCGTCGGCGTGAGCATGCCCGGCGACAGAGCGATGCGCGAGCCGGTGACCGTCACCTCCTGCAGAGGCGCCGCGTCGTCGGCGTTCGCAATGCCCGACACCCCGAGCGCCAGGGCGACGGCAGCGGCGGCTGCGCATCGGCCCAAGCTGGCAGTGTCCAGGCCCCGTGGCGGAAAATTGGCCATGAGTCTCTCCCCTCTTACGACAGTTGCCCTGTAATCGCCCGAGCGCCGCGCACGCATGACTGGCGCGCAGGCGCTCGAGACCATGGTCGGACGCCTCCCCAAACAACCTGTTGCCGGCAAGGCACAGGGGCGGGCTGGTGTTGTGTTGGCACAGCATAGGCCAACGTTGGCGCGGGGAATACACGGTATTCCCACATGATGGAAACGTTCTTCCCTTGGAATTGAGGGCGCGCCGGCGAACGGCCGCGATGCGCGGCCGGCCGCGGGTCTCAGGTCAGATTGTTCCGGGAGTGGAACACACAAGCGCGCGATGGGCGTTGGAGAGGCGGCGGCCGGCGAGCTACCGGCCGCCGCACCGCGGATCATTTCCCTAGGATCACCGAGAGATTCACCGCATCCGCCATTGCCTTGTAGCCGGCATCGTTCGGATGGAGGTGATCACGGTCGTTGTATTGTTTGCCGAACGCGCGGGGGTTGGCCGGATCGGCGACGCTCGGGGCAAAGTCGATGACGGCGTCGAAAGCGCCCCCGGACTTGATCCACGTGTTGAGCTCCTCGCGGACGGCCTCCCCGGCGGGGGAAGCGTACGCCGCGCCCTCGTAGGGAGTCAGTGTTGCGCCGATGACACGCACGCCGTGCTCATGGGCCCGCAGGATGATCTGCCTGTCGGCCGCCTCCAGGGCGGCGGCGTCGACCGGCTCGGTCGGGCCGGCGGTCGTGAAGCCCCGGCCGATGTCATTGATCCCCTCGAGCAGGATGATGGCCTTGATGCCCGGCACGCTCAGGACGTCGCGGTCCAGCCGGGCGAGCGCGTTGGGCCCTGCGCCGTAGCGCAGCAGCCGGTTACCGCTGATGCCGGCGTTGACGACGGCCCAGTGGTGGCCCGCCAGGCGCTCGGCCAGACGATCCGGCCAGCTCCGGAACGCGTTGGCCGTGGACGCCGCTCCTTCGGTGATGGAGTCGCCTAGCGTCACCAGGACACTGGTCGGGGCAGCGGCCTGGGTCTCCACCAGAGTCACGTATACCGGTGCCCGTTCCAGGCGGACGTGAGGCAGGGAGGCGGAGCCGGTGAAGTCGCCGGGCTCGCCGGCGACGTATTGAAAGAGGCTGCGCGGAGCTCGTGCCGGGACGGCGCCCGGTACGTGAATGGAGATATAGAGCTTGTCCAAAGCCTTGGTGGTGAGATCCACGGGGTCGCTCAGCACCGGGGCGCTGGCTGGAATGCTCACTCCCGGCTGGCCGTCAAAAGTGACCACGTGATCTGTTCCGGCGATGACGCTGCCGTCGGCTCCAGCCTCTCCGACATGCACCGCTCCCAACACCAGCGTGTCGGAGCCCCCCTCGTTCGAGAGACGCAGGCGAATTCGGTGTCCACCCTCGGAGACCCGCACGACCTGTCGTACGGTAACGTTGGTCAGATCCGCGGCTGCGGTCTCGACCGGCACCTGCCCGGGATTGTCCAGCAGCGGGGGCGGGAAGATGCGGGGCGGAGGCACACTGGGTGCCGGGCCCAAAGGAACGGCCGCCGACTGGATGATCGGCGGTGCGGCTGCAGGAGTGATACCCGGAGGCAGGGGTGCGCCCACATAACCCCAGACGCCGACCCAGTCCTCGCCCGCCGGGGCACGCTGTGCCGCGATGGCCGAAGCGTGGACGAGCAGACCCAACACCGCGACACCAGCTGCCAATCGCATCGTGTATTTCATGTCGAACACCGTGAACGGGAGGGTGGCCATAGTTACACAGGGCAGGCTCACGAAGGGAGAATCCGGGCAATTGGACTTTCGCAGCACGGAGCCGCTAGAGTTGGTAACGATACCATCGCCCGTGCCTGAACGAGACCCTTCCCTGAACGAGAAATAACAATTGATCGGAGTGTTACGTCATTTTCGGAGCCTGGTTATCGGGCTCGGGCTCGCCGCATCGCTCATCGCGAGCCCGCTCGCGGCCGCCGCTTCTGCCACCGCCTGGGTCGGTTCCTGGGCAGCCCCTCAGCAGATCCCCGAGCCGAACAACGTCGCACCCGCTGCGAGCCTCAACCATGCAACCATCCGCCAGATCGTGCATTTGTCGCGCGGGGGAGCCCGGATCCGCGTGCGAATCTCCAATGTCTTCGGCACGGCGCCGCTGCATGTCCTCGCAGTACACGTCGCTCACCCCTTGTCGGCAGCTTCACCGCGGATCGATCCCGCCTCTGACCGGGCCCTGAGTTTCGATGAGCGCACCGACGTGCTGATTCCGGCCGGAGCCGAGTACATCTCCGATCCCCTGGACTTTCCCGTGGCGCCGTTGTCGGATCTGACCATTTCGATGCAGTTGGAGTCGGCTCCGGAGCAGCAGACCGGGCATCCCGGCTCGCACGCCGTTTCATACCTGGCACCCCGCGCGCCCCTCTCGGCCCCGGACTTGCCGGCCGCGCAACGGCTCGAGCACTGGTATTTCATTGCCGGCGTGGAGGTCCCCGCATCCGCGGGCGCCGCCGTCGTCGTCGCCTTCGGCGATTCCATCACCGATGGTCACGGATCGACCACCAATGGCAACGATCGCTGGCCCGATGATCTGGCGGCGCGCCTGCAAGGCAATGCCGCCACCCGGGGCACGGCGGTGCTCAACGAGGGTATCGGCGGCAATCGCCTGCTCACTGACGGGCTGGGCCCCAATGCACTCTCGCGCCTGGATCGCGACGTGCTGGCGCAGGCCCGCGTTCGATATCTCATCGTGCTGGAGGGCATCAACGATATCGGCATGTTGACTCGCGGCGCGACCGCCACTGAAGCGCAGCACGAGGAGCTGGTGCGCCGCATGATCGGTGCGTACGCTCAGATCGTGCTGCGCGCGCATGCGCACGGCATCAAGGTCATCGGAGCGACTGTTCTGCCTTTCATGGACTCCGACTACTACCATCCCACCGCCGCGAATGAGCGCGACCGGCAGGTCGTCAACGCCTGGATTCGAGCCCCGGGTCACTTCGATGCCGTGGTCGATTTCGACAAGCTCACCGCCGATCCTGCGCACCCCGATCACATGCGCGCGGACTATGACTCGGGGGACCACCTGCACCCCTCGCCGGCGGGCTATCGCGCCATGGCGGACGCAATCCCGCTCGAGTTGTTTCGTTCGCCCTGAGTGTGGGGCGCCGTGGCGCGCGGCCGATCGGTGGTCGCGCGAGTGTCGCCGTACTGTCAAGCAAGGGACGTCCGATTGTCCTAGTCAGGAGAGAGAGTTCCCGCAGCGGCCAGCGGTGGCGCATTGCACGCTGGTCGACACTCCGCCGATCGGCGCAGTAGGATCGCGCGCAAATGAGCGCGTACTCTCGCCGTATTTCTTTCCAGCTGTGCCTGGCTGCAGCGATTCTGGTGTGCGGCGCGTTCCATTTCGCCGATGCGCGCCGCCACCGCGGCGCGAGCGTGCAGGGTGAGCCGGGTCAGTTCGACTACTACCTGCTGACACTGTCCTGGTCCCCCACGTACTGCCTGATACATCCCGAGGATCGTTCGGAGTGTGCGCGCAAAGGGTACGGCTTCGTGCTCCACGGGCTTTGGCCGCAATTCGATGCTGGCGGATATCCCGAGAACTGTTCGCTCGACACGCGGCTTTCGCCGGCGGCCGAAGCGGTGGGACGAGAGGTGTATCCCAGCCCGAATCTGATGCGCCACGAATGGCAGCGGCATGGGACCTGCAGCGGCCTCGACGCAGTGGGCTATTTCCGCACCGCCGATCGCGCGCTCGCCTCCGTGCGAATTCCTTCGAATCTTTCAGCCCCAGCGACGACAGTGACGCTGACGAGTGCGCAGGTCGCCGCGGCGTTTCACACCGCCAATCCGGCCATGCCGGAGAGCGCTCTGACAGTCGCGTGCAGTCGCGGCGAGTTGTCGGAGGTTCGCCTGTGCTTGAGCCGCGATCTGAGGCTCCGGTCGTGCGGTCGCGGCGTGCGCAGCAGCTGTCCATCGTCTCCGATCGAAGTACCCGCTTCTCGCTAGGGAGCTGCGCCGCTCGGGGTCGCCGGATGGCGCTGCGGGTTCTCGGTCTGAGGTCATCGCTTGTCCGGCAGGATGTAATCGACTTCCAGAAAGAGGCTGCGACTGCTGTGGGTGATCGGGGCATCGGCTGAAGCGTAGTCCGCCAGCTCCAGCAGAGCGCTGAGGCGCTGCCAGCTCGCCTGCAGCTGCAGGTCGACCTCCGAGCCGTAGTGCAGATCCAGTCGAGCGGAGTGAAAGTCATAGTACGTGACCGCGGTGAGAAACGCGGGCAGGGGACCGGCGGCCTTCGTTGAGTAGCCGAGCGCCAGATACTTGTTGAGCAGGCCGTTGACGGGAGTGGTGGTGAACACGCCCGCCCAGCCGTCCCACGAGTGGAAGCTCGCCATCGGCGTCGACAGGCCGATCGTGCCATTGCCACCGAGCCGTTCGGTGCCGAGACTGAGGCTGTAGCCGCGAACGGTGCCCTTGAGCTGCACGTACGTATAGTCTTCCCGATACCTGACGGGATTGTTCGCGTAGTCCTCCTGTGCGGCCCAGGAGGCGGTGTACGCGAGATCGACTGCTCCGACCGCGCGCTCGCCAACGAGCCGCGCGCCGGCAGTTTGCGAGGACTGCGTCGGCGTCTCGTTGAACGACAGCAGGTAGTCGAAAGCGGTCAGGCGGCCCCACGGGGTGTCGTAGCGGAGGTTGGCGAGATAGCTGTCACCGGTCAGGGGGCCCAGCTTCGATGACGCCTCGCTCGTGCGGCGGTGGAAGCGGTCGAACCAGATCAGATCCATGGTCAAGCCGGGAATGGATGAGTTGACGATCCGGGCGGAATCCAGGGAGTTCTGGTTCATTCGCCAGTTGGAGGCGCCGACGAAGCGCTGGTCATCCAGCGCCACCCGCTGCCGGCCCAACAGCAGGTCCGTGTCCGGCAGGCTGGTGTTCTGCAGCTGCAGGCGGTGCAGCTCGTAGTTCTCAGGATCGGAGATCGAGGGATACTCGGTGCGTCCGTTGAGACCGCTGTTGTAGTCATCCACCAGCGGGCTCAACAGCGAGGCTTCCGCCAGGAGGGTCGTATCGAAGAGCGCGCCGGTGCGGAATCCGAGACGGCTGCGCAGCAGCAGCGTCTGCGCATCCCGGGCGAAACCCGCCTGCGTCAGTGTTTCCCAGCGCAGGCGAAGGTCGACCAGCGGCTGCGTCTTCGACAGCGCGCTCGTCAGGGGGTCGAGGCCGTCAGCCCTCGCGCCCACTGCGGCGAGCAGCAATAGAATCGCGTACCTTCCGCAACGGCGGAGCGGAGCTGCGTCGTTGCGAATCATCCGTTGGGAAGGCCTGCCGCAGGGGCGAAGCCGGTGAGTCTGCTGCTTGTCATCCGAGAGTCGACGTCCTCGAGGCAGCCGCAGTATGCCAGAAGTTCGGGCTCGACCTGGATGAGCAGTGAAGGAATCGACTTCCAAGGGCCGCCGGGCGCAACATACCGCTTGCACTTGCGCTCCGCGCACTTCCGCCGTCGGAGCTGAACTCGAAGGACCTCGCCCATGACCACGCTTACCAGCGCACCCCTGTCGACCCTGCTGCAGCGCCTGTTTGCCGAAGCCGAGCAGACCGAAGCGGCTTTTCGGGCAGAACGGGCCCGGCTGTCGCCCGCGGAGCGGGCTGCGCGCAGCGGCACGAGTGCCGACTACAAGACCCTGTACTTGACGCACGCCAAGGAGGTCTACCTGGCTGTGTCGCGCGAGACTGCGACTCTTCTATATATGCTGGGCCGCTCGATGAAGGCTCGCTCCGTCGTGGAATTCGGGACCTCCTTCGGCATCTCGACGCTGCACCTGGCGGCGGCGGTGAAGGACAACGGCGGCGGCCGCGTCATCGGTAGCGAGTTCGAACCCTCGAAGGTCACGCGCGCGCGCGAGAACATGGTTGCCGGCGGGGTCGCGGATTTCGTGGACATCCGTGCCGGCGATGCGCTGGAAACGCTCTCGCGCGACCTGCCGGATGCGATCGATCTGGTGCTGCTCGATGGAGCCAAGTCCCTTTACGCGCCGGTGCTCGCGATGCTCGCGCCGCGCCTGCGATCCGGTGCCATGATCGTTGCCGACAACGCCGATATGTCTCCGGATTACCTCACCGTCGTGCGCGCTCCGGGTTCCGGCTATCTGTCCGTGCCGATCGGGAGCGACGTGGATCTGACGATGAAGATCTGACGGGCGCGGACCGGGCGGCATGGACTCTCTCATCACTGCCGCGGCGCGTGCACTTGCAGTAGGTGATCCCCTTGGCGCCTTGAAGCGCGTGGCGTTGCGCGACGACGCTCCCGCCCTGGCGCTTCGGGGAATTGCGATGGCGCAACTCGGCGATCTCGCTCGGGCGAAGGCGCTCCTGCGCAGCGCCGTTCGCGCCTTCGGCCCGAAAGAGGCTGTGGCCCGTGCAAGATGTGTAGTCGCGGAAGCGGAGGTCGCTCTTGCATCTCGCGACCTGGGTTGGCCGGCAAAGGCCCTCGACCTCGCGCGCGCGACGCTCGAGCAGCATGGTGACCGTGTCAACTCAGCGCACGCGCGGTATCTGGAGGTCAGGCGCCTGGTACTCATTGGCCGCCTCGACGAGGCGGAGCGCAAGCTGGCGAACCTCGATCCCGCCCCGTTCCCACCGGCCCTGCGCGCCGCACATGAGTTGGTCGTTGCCGGAATCGCCATCCGGCGCATCCAGACGCAAAAGGCCCGTGCAGCCCTGGCTCGTGCGCAGGACGCCTCGCGGCGTGCGGGCATTCAAGCACTGACGGCGGAGGTCGAAAGCGCGTTGCAGGTTCTAATTGCACCCGCGGCGCGCCTGATCGAGCGCGGTGGCGAACGACTGCTCCTGCTCGAGGAGGTTGAAACGCTGCTGGCTTCGAGAGCGCTGGTCATAGATGCGTGCCGGTACGTCGTTCGCGACACGCGCTCGACTGTTTCCCTCGCAACGCGCCCAGTGTTGTTTGCGCTGGTGCGCGATCTGGCAGAAGCGTGGCCCGCAGACGTCCCCAGGCGAACTCTCATCGCACGTGCATTTCGTGCAAAGCGCGCTGACGAATCGCATCGTGCTCGCCTGCGCGTGGAGATCGGACGCCTGCGTACGTTACTCCGGGACGTGGCGGCCGTGAGCGCGACGGAAGAAGGGTTTGCGCTCGTGCCGCACCGCGCACTCGAGGTCCGCGTGCTTGCCAGGCCGGTCGAAGAGGAACATGCGGCAGTGCTGGCCTTCCTCGCCGACGGAGAATCGTGGTCCAGCTCAGCCTTGGCGCTGGCGCTCGGGGCTAGCCAGCGGACCGTACAGCGCGCGCTCGATTCGCTGGCCGCGACGGGCAAGGTGCAGTCTTTCGGTCGCGCGCGTTCGCGGCGCTGGATGACTCCTCCCTTGCCGGGATTCGCGACGACTTTGTTACTCCCTGCGCCGCTGCCGAGCGATTAGGATGGATGCGTGAGTCAGCCAGCCGAAGTCCTGCGCGAGTACGGGCCCTTTCCCGGGGTGGAGCGAGTCAACGGGGTCACCCACGATGGCCGGCAAGTCTGGGTGGCGAGCGGCGAGAAGCTGTGCGCGATCGACCCCCACAACGGCGAGCTGCTGCGCTCGATCGACGTGGCTTCGCATGCCGGGACGGCGTTTGACGGCCAGCACCTGTTTCAGATCGCCGAGGATCGAATCCAGAAGGTCGACCCGAAGAGCGGGCGTGTGCTCGCCACGATCCCGGCCCCCGGCGGTGGCGGCGACTCGGGGCTGGCGTGGGCCGAAGGGACGCTGTGGGTGGGGGAGTATCGGGCCCGCAGGATCCATCAGGTCGATCCGCAAACCGGGGCGGTGTTGCGTACGATCGAGTCCAATCGCTTTGTCACTGGCGTGACGTGGGTCGACGGCGAGCTGTGGCACGCCACATGGGAAGGCGACGAGAGTGAGCTGCGGCGGCTGGATCCGCGTACCGGAAAGGTGCTCGACAGCCTGAAGATGCCCGCCGGCACGGGCGTGTCCGGGCTCGAGTCGGACGGTGCCGATGAGTTTTTCTGCGGTGGCGGCAGCAGCGGGAAGGTGAGGGTGGTGCGCCGTCCCAGGCGCCGCTGAGCCAGTGCGTCCGCTGGCAGACGACGCGATCCGGCCTGGGGCCGTTGCGTCCGCTTGTTGACGATGCGATGCGGCCTGGGGTCAGCGCGTCCGCTTGCGGACGACCCGATGCCACCAGGTGATGACGCCGGTCACGACCAGCGCCGCGGGAAGCAGGCCGAGCACCGCCCACAACACCTCGATCCGAACGCTCTGCCGAAGTGCAGCCGAACGATTGCCGCAATGGCATCGTCGACGGACAGCGGGGCTACACCCGCCGCGTCGATGTCATCGGCAAGGGCGTTGAAGGGCCGCGGAAAAGCGAAATAGACGCCCGTCAGGGTCCACAGCAGGACCAGCAGCACCAGCCAGAATCCGAGCGCGCCATGCAGCTCGCGCATCAGGCGGTGCGCGGACACATTCGTCCTCACCGTCATGGCGTGCCACAGATGGCGTTTGCCGGGCCACCACACGATCGCGCCGCTCACCACCAACAAGGTCACGGCGAGCGCACCCAATCCATTGACGAGCAGCCCCGTCTGACCGACTCCGAGATGGTCGTGAAAGGCGGCGAGGGTGGTGACGAAGGGCGGCTCGCAGCCGATCGCATCGGCAAGGTCCTCGCCGGTGTACGGGTCGAAGAGGCGGTCGAGCTGCACGCCGCGGCCAGAGAACAAAATCTCGACCGGCGCATTCAAGGCCCGTGCACTGCGGATCTTGATCTGGCTGGGATCGAATCTGCGGTAACGCTCAAGCGCTTTGGCCGTCAGCTCGGCTGTCGACAGACGGTGCGGGCCCACTTGCACCGACACTTTGGGAGGGCAGAGGGTCTTGTCCAGGTCGCGCCGGAAGACGATGGCGCTACCGGAGACACAGATCGCCAGGATGTAAAGCGACAGAGCGATTCCGCTCCACAGATGCACCTGGAAGATTGCGCGACGCACAGAGCGCAGTGTAACGCATGGCTTCCGACACGCACGCGGACACTAGCACTGCCAGCACCCGCTGGAGCCATGCGCTCGCGCCGTCGCGATTGCGATCCCTGCGGCTGCCATCCACACAGTGGCGGCAGGGTGCCGGAATGAGGGGAGCGCACCTCGGGTCAGGTACGCAGACCGTGGCAAATGAGAGAAGATATGCGCGTCGCCATTACAACAAGCGACCGGAAGGGGGCTCACGATGATCAGAAACCGCACGCTGCTGTTGAGTGCTGTGGTGCTCGTCTGCGGCATGGCACACGCGGCCACCAAGGCGCCCGCGCCCAAGACCTGCGACCGCGATTGCCTCGAGACGCTCGCGGACAACTACCTCGCCGCGCTGGTCGCGCATGATCCGCACAAGGTGCCGCTGGCCAAGGACATCAAGACCGTCGAGAACGCAAAGCGCATCGCGCCGGGCGAGGGGTTATGGAAGAGCGCTACGGCCGGCCCGACTGACTTCAAGATCCTGGTGCCCGATACCACCTCCCAGGAAGTCGGCGGCATGGTCATGATGCAGTCGGACGGCAAGCCGGCGCAGGTCGGCTTCCGGCTGAAGCTGGTGGACGGCAAGATCGTCGAAGCCGAGCACATGATCGCCGTGCCGCGCGAGGCCTTCATGGCGAATCTGCAGAAGCCGCGGCCGGGCATCCTGATGGATGTGCCTTACGAATACCGCGACTCCCGCGGCCGCCTGGTTCACATGGCCAAGTCTTATTACGACGCGCTCGACAACAACAACGGCTCGCTCGCCCCCTTCGCCCCCGACTGCGAGCGCCACGAGAATGGCATCCGAACCGCCCCCTCCGGCGGTGTTGCCACCGGACCGACCATCCCCGGCGCGCCCGTGCGCCCGCCGAGCCTGGTGGGTCTGCAGGACTGCACCGGCCAGATCAACTCCGGCACCTTTCAATACATCACGGTGATCGACAATCGCCGCGTCGAGGTCGCCGACGAGCAGACCGGCCTTGCGCTGGGCTTCTCGCATTTCCATCACGCGATGACGCAGAAGGAGTTCAAGATCCTCAACGATCCGAATCGCGATGTCATGAAGATGGACTACAAGCCCTTCGACTTGCCGGCGATGCACATCTTCAAGATCTGGGGCGGCCAGATCCACGAGATCGAAGCGATGGGCTTCACCGCGCCCTACAACTCCCCGAGCGGCTGGGAGTGATTCGCGCGTAGCGATCTTGCCGCCGCCGTCCGCCTGCACGGGCGGCGGCAGGCCGGCTGCGCCAGGCTGTGGGGACTGCGCGCCCGGACGTGGCACGTCCATGGGCGAGGCCGTCCCGGCGGGCGTACAATCCTCCCGGTCCCCTGCGCTGCCTGATCTCCATCGCTTGGGAGCGCACCGGACAGTTCGTGCGGCGGTGTCGCGGACGGGAGGCGAGGCGTGAAGTATCTGCCCCTCATATGGGCCGGGTTGTTGCGCAAGAAGAGCCGCACGCTGCTGATGCTTCTGCAGATCGCGAGCGCGTTCCTGCTCTTCGGGCTCCTGCAAGGCCTGAACTCCGGCGTCAAGCAGGCCATCGCCAAGGCGCACGCGGATAGACTGTACGTGACCAGCGGTGTCTCCCTTGGAGATACTCTGCCGATCAGCCTGCTGCCGCGGGTGCGGCAGACTCCCGGTGTCAAGGAGGTGACCCCGCTGACGCAGTTCAACGGACAATATCAACGCCCCGGACAGAACATCCTGGTCTCGGGCGTCGATGCGGGATCCATTTTCAAGATCCTCTCCGAGACCACCGTCGACCCTGCGCAGGTCGCGGCGCTGAAAGCCGTTCGCACGGGGGCCATCCTGGGCACCGGGGCTGCCAAGCGCTACGGCCTGAAGGTCGGGGACCGCTTCACGGTGACCGGGCCTCCGCGCAAGGACGGCGCCACCTCCTGGACGTTCGACATCGTAGGCATTTTCAGCGTGCCCGACGATGACCCCGTGCGGGCCTTCGTGAACTATGACTATGTCAACGAGGCCAGATTTGCGGGGCGCGATACGGCGATGGTCTACATCCTCCTCGCGGAAAGCGTCGCCCGTGCCGGTGAGGTTGGCCTCGCGATCGACAATGCCTTTGCGAACTCCTCGCATGAGACACGTACCCAGTCGGAAGGGGACCTGCTGGCCTCGCAGATCCGCCGCGTGGCGGACCTCGACTTCATCGTGCGCGGCATCATCGGAGCGGTGTTCTTCGGTCTGCTGTTCGCGACCAGTGCCCTGATGATGCAGTCGATTCGGGAGCGGACCGCAGAGCTGGCGGTGCTCAAGACCGTCGGCTTCGGCGACGGCCTGGTCATGACACTCATTCTCACCGAGGCGATCGCGTTCTGCCTGTTCTCCGCCGCCATCGGGCTTGGGGTTGCCTCGCTGCTGCTTCCCAAAGCCCGGGCGTTGATCGGCATCGCCACGATGCCGGCCATCGTCCTCATCGCCGGCGCAGGTTTCGCAGTGCTGCTGGCGCTGATCGGCAGCGCGGTCCCCGCCTGGCGGGGCCTGAGGCTGCAGGTCGCCGAAGCTCTCGCAGACCGGTAAGGGGAGGTCACGTGCGCTTTTTTCGGCAGACACTCGCGCTCACCTCCGCAGGGCTCGCAAGCATCAAGCAACGACGGGGGTCATCGCTCGTTACGGTCGTCGGGGTGACGACCGCAGTGGGTGTGCTGGTGTCGCTGCTGGCCGTCGGCAAAGGTGCCGAGATCTTCACCGGCCAGAACTCCGCCAACAGTCGCAGCACCGCGGTGGTTCTCAGTCGCGGTACGACCAACGCGCTGCAGAGCGTGATCAAGCGTGAGGATCTGGCGGTCATCGAAAACGCGCCGGGTGTCAAGCGTACGGATGGCAAGCCGTGGGTGGTGGCGACGACGGTCGTGAGTGTCGATGCCATCAAGAAGGACGGCAAGCGCGCCAACACCTTTCTCGCGGGGTTCTCTCCCGGAGTGTTCGTCGCCCAGTCCTACATAAAGTTCGTCGCCGGCAGGCAATACCGGCCGGGGCTGCACGAGCTGACGGTCCCGGAGCCGATCACGAAGCAGTACAAGAACATGCAGCTCGGGAGCCACCTCAATCTGCGCGGCACCGAGTGGACCATCGTGGGCGTGTTCGCCGGCCTGGACACGATCGGCGACAGCGCGCTGCGAGCCGACGCCGAGACGGTCATGTCCGCATTCGGGCTCAATACCTATCAGATCGCCACCGTCACTCTGACCTCCGATGCTGCGTTCGGGGCGTTCAAGGACTCCCTCATCAACAATCCGGCGGTCGCCCTGGATGTGAAAACCGGGGCTCAGTACAACAAGGACCAATTCGGTCAATTGACCACGCTGGTCGATTTCGTCGCCTACTTCATCGGCGCGGTCATGGGCAGCGGTGCGGTCTTCGGGGCGCTGAACAGCCTCTACGCTTCGGTCGATGCGCGGCGGCGCGAAATTGCGACGCTGCGTGCGATCGGCTTCGGAGGCGGCCCCATCATCATCTCCGTGCTGGTGGAAGGCATCGTTCTCGCACTGCCGGGAGCGCTGCTGGGCGCTCTCATCGCATGGTTCGCGTTCAGTGGCAACGCGGTGGACGTGCAGGGTCTGGTGTTCAAGCTCACCGTGACATCCGCACTCGTCGTCAACGGCGTGATCTGGGCCGTCGCCATCGGCCTGATCGGCGCATCGTTGCCGGCGCTGCGGGCCGCGCAAGTGCCGGTCGCAACGGCCTTGCGCGCGAGCTAGGGCAGGCCGCCGCGATCGGGCGAGGCGAGTCTTCCGGCCCACCCCGGCTATCGGGCAAGGCGAATCGAAGTCGCGGGTGTCTGCCGCCGTGGCGCATGCGTCTGCCGGCGTGGCGAAGCGAAGTTGCGGGCGCCTGCCAGCGCGGCGACTACGCGAGCTCCGCCTCCACGATGGAAGTCCATCCACTTGCCGGAATGACTCGGGTGAGCCGCATGCCGGCGCCTGCGATCACTGCGCTCCATTCCTTGCGCGTGCGCTCGCGCCCGGTGGTCATCACGAGCATCTCGATGTCCAGATCCAGGAGGAAGTTGTTGTGCGCCTCGGGCTGAACCACGCCCTCGAGGATCAACACTTTGGCCGCGGGAGGAGCGCCGGCCTTGATGTTCTTCAGGATGGCCACCGACTCCTCATCGGACCAGTCGTGCAGGACCGTCATCATCAGGTAGGCGTCGCACGAGGGAATCGGGTCCTTGAAAAAGTCTCCGCCGACATAGCTGACGCGCGGATTTCCCTGGCGGCGCGAGTGCTCGATGACCTGCGGCAAGTCGAACAGGACCCCGCGAGCTTGCGGCGCGCGCTCGAGCACGGCGTTCAGCAGGTGTCCGAGGCCGCCGCCG
>Ga0207707_10002356_pt1 | contig 17021 bp, 19 predicted proteins | sample KBSC83BmetaG_FD_184336 | JGI IMG/M metagenome (GOLD analysis project Ga0207707, IMG submission 184336) | Corn rhizosphere microbial communities from Kellogg Biological Station, Michigan, USA - KBS C8-3B metaG (SPAdes) (version 2) | ecosystem: Host-associated > Plants > Roots > Rhizosphere ...
GCGGCCTTCATCGCGACCATGCGGGCGGCGTGCTCGCTGGCCAGATTCTCCAGCGCGGCCTGATACACCACCGACTCGATGTAGCGGCCCAGCACGTGCTCCAGCACGGTCTGCGCATCCGGCTCGTAGAGGTAGTCCCAGTCGTGCCCGGCCTCCAGCTTCACGCCGGCGTAGGCCGACTCGCCGGCGTCCTCGTGCGCCTCCAGCTCGGCCGCCACCAACGGCAGCGGCAGCAAGGCGTCGATGGTCGGCTTCTGTGTCATCGTGTTGACGAAGTCGCTGTAGGCGAGGAACACGCGATCCAGGCCGTTGGACGCATAGGCGTCCATCATCACCTTGATCACGCCGACCAGCTGCTCCAGCCGCGGCTTCTCGCCGAGGTGGCTGACGCTGCCGACCAGGTTGACGCCCTTGATCCGACGGAAGAACGAAATCGCCTTCTGCCCCACCGCCACGACGTCCACCTGCACGCCCTGCTTCTGCCACTCGGCGATCGCCGGCAGCAGGCGGCGGAACAGGTTGGAGTTGAGGCCGCCGCACAGACCGCGGTCGGTCGACACCACGATGTAGCCGACCCGCGCCACATTGTCGCGCTCGACCAGGAACGGATGGCTGAAATCCGTGCTGGCCTGGGCCACGTGCGCGATCACCTTGCGCATCAGGCGGGCATACGGGCGCGAGGCCTTCATCAGATCCTGCGCACGCCGGATCTTGGCTGCCGAGACCATTTCGAGCGCGCGCGTCACCTTGCGCATGTTCTGCGTGCTCTTGATCTTGGTTTTGATTTCGCGTCCGCTTGCCATGCTTTACTCGCTCGCTTTGCTTGCTCGTGGGATTCGGGATGAAGGGATTCGGGATTCGTCAGAGCCACGGCCTGCGGCCTTTACGAATCCCTAATCTCAAATCCCGAATCCCGGCTCTCTCACCAACTACCGGTCTTCTTGTACTCGTCCAACGAGGCCTTGAAGGTGGCTTCGATGTCGTTGTCCCAGTTGCCGGTGGCCACGATCTTCTTCATCAGTTCCTCGTGGTTCTGGTGCATGAAGGCGTGCAGGCCCTTCTCGAACGCCAGCACCTTGGCGACCGGCAGGTCGTCGAGGTAACCCTTCTCGGCGGCGTACACGGACAGCGCCAGTTCGGCGATCGACAGCGGCGAATACTGCTTCTGCTTCATCAGCTCGGTGACGCGCTGGCCACGATCGAGCTGGGCGCGGGTGGCCGGATCCAGATCTGAGGCGAACTGCGCAAACGCGGCCAGTTCGCGGAACTGCGCCAACGCCAGCTTGACGCCGCCGGAGAGCTTCTTGACGATCTTGGTCTGCGCCGAACCGCCCACGCGCGACACCGAGATACCGGCGTTGACGGCCGGCCGGATGCCGGCGTTGAACAGGTCGGTCTCCAGGAAGATCTGGCCATCGGTGATCGAGATCACGTTGGTCGGCACGAACGCAGACACGTCGCCGCCCTGGGTCTCGATGATCGGCAGCGCGGTCAGCGAGCCGGTCTTGCCCTTGACCTCGCCGTGGGTGAACTTCTCGACGTAGGCCTCGGACACGCGCGAGGCGCGCTCGAGCAGGCGCGAGTGGAGATAGAACACGTCGCCCGGATACGCTTCGCGGCCCGGCGGACGCTTCAGCAGCAGCGAGATCTGGCGATACGCCACCGCCTGCTTGGACAGATCGTCGTACACGATCAGCGCGTCTTCGCCGCGATCGCGGAAATACTCGCCCATCGCGCAACCGGAGTACGGCGCCACGTACTGCAGTGCGGCCGACTCGGACGCCGAGGCGACCACCACGATGGTGTTGGCCAGCGCGCCGTTTTCTTCCAGCTTGCGCACCACGTTGGCGATCGACGAGCGCTTCTGGCCGATCGCCACGTAGATGCATTTGATGCCCGAATCGCGCTGGGCGATGATCGCGTCGATCGCCAACGCGGTCTTGCCGGTCTGGCGGTCGCCGATGATCAGCTCGCGCTGGCCGCGGCCGACCGGAATCATCGCGTCGACCGACTTGTAGCCGGTCTGCAGCGGCTGGTCGACCGACTTGCGCCAGATCACGCCCGGCGCCACTTTCTCCACCGGCGCGGTCAGCTTGGCGTTGAGCGGGCCCTTGCCGTCGATCGGATTGCCCAGCGCATCGACCACGCGGCCGAGCAGTTCCGGGCCGATCGGCACTTCGAGGATGCGACCGGTGGTCTTGGCGGTGTCGCCTTCGCGCAGGTGCTGGTATTCGCCCAGCACCACCGCACCGACCGAGTCGCGCTCCAGGTTCAGCGCCAACGCAAACGCGTTGCCCGGCAGCTCGATCATTTCGCCCTGCATCGCGTCGGCCAAGCCGTGGATGCGCACAATGCCGTCGGACACGCTAATGATCGTGCCCTCGTTGCGTGCCTCGGCGCCGAGCTTGAACTGCTCGATGCGGCTCTTGATCAGTTCGCTGATCTCGGACGGATTCAGTGTGGTGCTGGACATGGGTCGTTATCCTGAAATTTTGTAAACGCGATGCTTTCTTTGAGAGTCCGGCATGGATGCCGGGGTTTGCTCTCCGCGAAATGGACTTCGCGTGAAACTACTGGAGAGGAGTGAGTAGTGAGCAAGAGCGGCGGCGCGATCGTTGCCATCCACTCGTTTCTCACTTCTCCCCACTTTTCATCTGCTTTTAATTTCCCAGCGCGCCGGCCAACTTGGCCAGGCGCCCGCGGGCGGAACCGTCGATCACTTCGCTGCCGGTGTCGATCACCGCACCGGCCAGCAGCGAGGCGTCGACCCGGGTTTCCAGTTCGATCTCGCGCTTGAAGCGGCGCTTCAACGACGCCTTCAATTGTTCGGCCTGCGCCGCGTCCAGTGCCATCGCGCTGGTCACCTTGACCAGCAGCTGCGACTCGGACTCGCGCTTGAAGGTCTCATACAGTTCGGCCACTTCCGGCAGCAACACCAGGCGGCGCTGCTCGGCCAGTTCGGCGAGAAAGTGCCCGAACGGTGCATCGGCGGCGGTGCCCGTCGGCAAGTGCAAGGCGACCAGCTGCGCCGGCACCACCCGCGGATCGTTGCCGAGCCCGGCCACGCGCGGATCGGCCGCCACGGCGGCGGCGAACGCCAACGCCTGCGACCACGCATCGAGCGAGCCGGCCGCACGCGCCACTTCAAACGCGGCGCGGGCATACGGGCGGGCGAGAGTGATTGCCTGGGCCATCGATCAAATCTCGGCTGCAAGTTGGTCGAGCAGCGCCCTGTGCGTGGAGGCGTCGACCTCGCGCTGCACGATCTTGCTGGCGCCGGCCACGGCCAGTGCGCCAACCTGCTCGCGCAGCTGGTCGCGCGCGCGCTGCGCCATCGAGGCGATATCGTCCTGCGCCGATGCCTTCAGCCGGTTGATTTCGTGCACCGCTTCGCCGCGTGCCTTCTCGATGATCTGGTTGGCCTGCTGCTGGGCCTTGTCGATGATCTCCGAAGCCTGCAGGCGCGCCTGCTTGATCTCGGCGGCCACCTTGGAGTCGGCGTCCTTCAGCTCGGCGTGCGCGCGCTCGGCCGCATTCAGGCCTTCGGCGATCTTGATCTGGCGCTCTTCGATGGCCTTGTTGAGATACGGCCAGATGAAGTGCACACAGAACCAGATCAGAATGGCGAACGAAATCATTTCGCCAATCAGGGTCGCGTTGAAATCCATCGCTGCGTTACCTGCAATTACGGGTTGAACCGAACCCGGGCGTGAAAGACACCCGGGTCGAACCGGCGGCGCCGTGGCGCCGCCACGAGGCTTACGCGCCGGCCAGCTTGGACAGCAGCGGGTTGGCCACGGCGAAGTACATCGCCAGCGCCACGCCGATCAGGAACGCCGCGTCGATCAGGCCGGCCAGCAGGAACATGCGGCCCTGCAGCAGCGGCACCAGCTCCGGCTGACGCGCGGCGGCCTCGAGGAACTTCGAGCCCATGACGCCGATACCGATACAGGCGCCGAGCGCACCCAGGCCGATGATCAGGCCCAGCGCGATGGCGGTGAAGGACTGCACTTGAGCAATATGAGCGATGAGTTCCACGACGGTCTCCTGAGAAAATCAAACTGGGAAAAGCAAAATGGTTGAAACAAGGGATGCGACAACAGCCAATCAGTGGTGATCGTGCGCCATCGAGATGTACACGATCGTCAGCACCATGAAGATGAACGCCTGGATCGTGATGATCAGGATGTGGAAGATGCCCCACGCCGTGTAGCCGATGATGCCGGCCCCGTACAGTGCCCAGCCGGCCAGGCCGGCACCGGCGCTGAACAGGCCGGCGATCAGCATGAACACCAGCTCGCCCGCGTACATGTTGCCGAACAGTCGCATCGCCAGGCTCACCGGCTTGGACAGCAGTTCGACCACGTTGAGCAGGAAGTTGAAGATCCACAGCACCGGATGATTGCCGAACGGCGCGGTGAACAGCTCGCGCATGTAGCCGCCGAAGCCCTTGGCCTTGAAGCTGTAGAAGATGATCAGCAGGAACACCGTCAGCGACATCGCGAAAGTCATGTTGATGTCGGCGGTGGGCACGGCGCGGAAATGGCCGATGCCGAACATCTCGGTGATCCACGGCAGCAGGTCGACCGGCAGCAGATCCATCGCGTTCATCAGGAATACCCAGATGAACACGGTCAGCGCCAGCGGACCGAGGATGCGGCGGTCGCCATGGAACACGTCCTTGACCTGGCCATCGACGAACTCGAGGATGATCTCGACGAAGGCCTGCCCCTTGCCCGGCACGCCGGCGGTGGCCTTGCGCGCCTTCAGCCAGAACCACAGGCAGAACAGTACGCCCAGCGCGAGCGACACGGTGACCGAGTCGATATGCACCGCCCAGAAACCGCCCTCGCTGGTGTGCGGGGTCAGATGCTGCAGATGGTGCTGGATGTATTCGGTAAGCCCGCCCGACTCGCTTGCCATGCTTCAACCCTTGAATCTGAACGCCAGCAGATAGACCGCGTAGGCAGCCACCAACCCCGTGACGGCGGCCAGTGGCGGCAATCTGAATTGGAACAGGATCATGACCAGCCCTCCGACGATCACGATCCATTTCAGGAACATGCCCGCCAGCAGCCGACCCAGCGCCAGGCCCGCGCCACCGATGCCGCTGAACATCCGCGCCGACATCGCCGCGGTTCCCAGCGCCACCAACGCCGCGCCTGCCGCGGCCGACACCGCTTCACGACGCCCCAGCGCAAGAAAGAAGACACCCACCAGCACCGCCACCGCGAACTGCAGCAGCACGATACGCAAGGCGAGGCGCCGACCCGAGGCCAGGTTGTTGAGCAAGTGACGTCTCCGCGCGGCCCGTACCGGGCGGCAGCGTTTCAGTCACCCGCCACGATCCGAATCCGCAAAAGTATATCAGCGCGCCAATTGCGCGGACAAGCCGCGGCACCGGCGATTTCCCGCCCTGCGTCGCCAAACTGCCCATTCCGGGAAGGCTGCGACGATCTGCCGCGATCGCAAGGTCTTGCGCGCACGCATGAAAAAGGGCCGAACGTCCCTGTTCGACCCTGGCGTGTTGCGACGACCCGCGAACGACTCGCGGAATTACTTGGCGGCAGCCTTCTTGGCGGCAGCGGCAACCGGCGCGACGACCGCGTCGTTGGCCGCCTGGCGCTGCTCCTGCACCAGCGCATTCAGCGACTCGGCGGTCTTCTGGGTGATCGCCAGCACTTCCTGCGACACCGACACGGCGCGCTCGGCGTTCTCGCGGCTCAGGCTGCTGCCCTTCTCCCACAGGCCGCGCAGGCCGTCGACGTCACGGGTTTCCATCGCCTCGGCGACGAACTCGGCGGACACCTTGGTCTGCTCCTCGAGCGCCTTGAGCTGCAGCTCGGCGACCTTCTCCAGGCCCTTCAGGGCCAGCGAGTGGGCCTTGAAGGCGCTGTCGGTGAACTGCTTGGCGTAGGCAAAAAGCTGGTTGTTGAATTGCTGGGTCATGGCTAGATTCCTCGTGGAGGATGGGGGAGTGGTGTTCACTCTAGCAAGGTTTCTGTTGCATTGCAACATGAAATCCCCAAAGCCACCAGACCAGTCGGTAAATATTCAGCCGAAATGCCTATTTACCCGGACAGCATTCGTAACGCAACGCGTCAAAAACTGGCCCGACTGCAGCTCGCCCCGGAGGTGCAGGTCTCATGCACCACCACCTTGTCCAGCCCTGCCAGGCGCGGCTCCAGCCGCTGCCAGATCCAGCGCGCCAGCATCTCGCTGGTCGGGTTCTCCAGCCCCTCGATGTCGTTGAGGTAGTGATGGTCGAGCTGCTCGTACAACGGCGCAAAGGCCGCCTTCACATCGGCAAAATCCATCACCCAGCCCTGCTGCGGATCGGGCTCACCCTCGACATGGATCTCCACCCGGAACGAATGCCCGTGCAGCCGCGCGCACTTGTGCCCGGCCGGCACATTCGGTAGCCGATGCGCCGCCTCGAGCTGAAACACCTTGAAGATATGCATGGCGACGGCCTGCGCGAGAAGAATCGGGGTCGGCGGCAGCAGACACGCGCGACGCGTTTGGTGGCTATGGGTGGACTCGAACCACCGACCCCAGCATTATGAGTGCTGTGCTCTAACCGGCTGAGCTACATAGCCTTGGGGGATCCCGCCGCAGGGCGATCGGAGCGATCGCCGGCGGGGCGCGGAAGTGTAGTGGGCGGCGCGCTTCGGTTCAAGTCGGCGGCTTGCCGCTGCTTTGCGGGCTGTGGTTGAATCGAGCACGGGATCGGGCGGTGGTTTTGCCGCAAGGTCGCGGGGCCTGGCCCCAGGAGACGACATGATTGATGTAGATGGCTACCGTCCGAACGTCGGCATCGTGCTGCTCAACGCCGCCGGCCAGTTGTTCTGGGCGCGCCGGGTCAATCGTGACGGCTGGCAGTTTCCGCAGGGCGGCATGCGCACGGACGAAACGCCGCTGGAGGCGATGTACCGCGAGCTGGAGGAAGAGACCGGGCTGGCGGCGCACCACGTCGAGGTGATCACGGCCACCCACGGCTGGCTGCGCTATCGCCTGCCGGAGCGCTACGTGCGCCGGCACCAGCGGCCGACCTGCATCGGCCAGAAGCAGGTGTGGTTTCTGCTGAAGCTGGTCGGCGACGAAGACGCACTGAAGCTGGACGCCTGCGAGAAGCCGGAGTTCGACCTCTGGCGCTGGGTCGATTTCTGGTACCCGGCCGCGCACGTGGTCAACTTCAAGCGGGACGTGTACGCACGGGCACTGCGCCACTTCGCGCCGCTGGTGGAAGAGCTGTGCCGGGTGCAGATCGGCACCACGCCGCCCCGCGACGGCTCCGACCCGCTGCCCACCGGCCCGGGCGAAGGGCGCGCCGTTGCCTGAACGGACGACAGCCGGCGGCAACTCAATTGTTGACAATCATTCGCATTCGCGTTCTTATACGCGCCATGTATATCTGCCTGTGCAATGCGGTCACCGACCACGACATCCGCCGCGAAGCGGCCGACGGCGTGCAGAGCTTTGCCGAAGTGCAGGCTCGCACCGGCTGTTCGGACTGCTGTGGCTGCTGCGAAGACGAAGCCCGCGCCACGTTTGCCCAGGCCCGGGCGCAAGTGGTCGTCATGTGCCCGCTGCCGCTCGTCGCAGCCTGAAGTTCCCCCTCGCCGCCTGTCGTCACACGCGCCTTGCCTGACGGCAAACCATTGCCGTTCTCATTCCGTCGTCCGCTGCACGGACTTTGTATAGTTTGTGGCGACTGTCGTGAAGGAGAAAGGCCATGAAAGGTGATGCCAAGGTCATCGAATTCCTGAACAAGGTGCTCTACAACGAGCTGACCGCGATCAACCAGTATTTCCTGCACAGCCGCATGTACGGGAACTGGGGCTACGCTGAGTTGGCCGAGCACGAATACAAGGAATCGATCGACGAGATGAAGCATGCCGATCGCCTGATCGAGCGCATCCTGTTCCTCGATGGACTGCCGAACCTGCAGCGCCTGGGCAAGTTGCGCATCGGCGAGAATCCGGTGGAAGCGCTGCAGGGCGACCTCGATCTGGAAATGGCCGCCACCACCGATCTGCGCGAAGCGATTGCCTACAGCGAAGGCGTCGCCGACTACATCAGCCGCGACCTGTTCAAGCAGATCCTGCACGACGAGGAAGAACACATCGACTGGCTGGAAACCCAGTTCAGCGTCATCAAGGACATCGGTGCGGAGCGCTACCTGCAAAGCAAGCTGCAGAGCTGACCGCACACCCGAACGGCGCAAGCGTGCGCCCGTTCCTTGACGCTCTCGTCACGTGCGGGCTATACCTTCGGTTTTCGCGGATCAGCCGTCATGGGTTCACGACCACCCCCGCGCCTCGTGGTGCGCCGGCACGACGACGTCGGCCATCGCTGGCGCCGCCTGTGGTGGGGTTTGGCTTGGCTGGGCAGCCTGGTGACCGTGGGCGCGCTGGTGTTTTTCCTCGGCGTGCGCGGCACCCCGGCCGCGGTCGACCACAAGCAGCAGCGTGTCCTGCTGGCCGAGGTGAACGATCTGAAACAGCAGGTGGCGAACCTGCAACGCGCCGGCCAGGTCAACGAGGTGGCCACCGTCGCCCTGCGCGGCACGCTGGCACAGCGCGAGAAGGAACTCAGTGCCCTGCGCTCCGACCTGGGTTTCTATTCGCGCCTGGTCAGCGGCAACGGGCAGCGCCAGGGCTTGAAGCTACAGGAAGTGAAGCTGCAGCCGATCACCGGCTCGCGCGGCTGGACGCTGATTCTCAGCCTGACCCAGAACGCCAAGCGCGGCGACGAGATCAACGGCCATGCGACCGTCAGCGTGGAGGGCCTGCGCAAGGACAAGGTGGTCACCCTCGACTGGGCCGCGCTGGGCGACGGTGCGCAGAAGGACGGCCTGCCGTTTCGTTTCACCTATTTCCAGCAGTTGCAGGGCACCATCGTGCTTCCGGCGGATTTCCGGCCCACGCGACTGCGGATCCACGTGCAGCCGGCCAGCGGCGAAACGGTCAACCGCACCGTTGCCTGGGGCGCCGCGCTGAGCGGCAACATCACTACCGCCGAGGGAGACCGAGATGCTCAACCGTAGACGCAGCGACCGCAACAGCGGCAGTTCCGAAACCAGCCTGATCGCCCGCGGCACGGTGATCCGCGGCGACCTGCGTTTCAGCGGCGCGCTGCACCTTGACGGGCGCATCGAGGGCACCGTGCTGGCCGAGAGCGACGACGCCATGTTCACCCTGAGCGAGCACGGCGAAGTGCAGGGCGAGGTGCGCGTGCCGCACGCGGTCATCAACGGACACATCACCGGCGACGTCCACGTGGGCGTGCGGCTGGAGCTGGCGCCGCTGGCGCGAATCGACGGCGACCTGTGCTACCACACGCTGGAAATGGCCGCCGGCGCCCAGGTCAACGGGCGTATTTCGCGCAAGGCGGAGGAAGTGCAGCGCGCGCTGGCGGCGCCGGACGCCGCCGCGACCGATGTGGACGACGAGGCAGTGCCGGCCTGACGCGCTATGCTTGCCCCTGTCTGCCACGCCCCCATCTAGATAGCCATGGAAACCATCGTCGCCATCCCCGATTACCGCAGCAGCCGCGGCGCCGCGCTCGAGTTCACCGCCGCCGCCGCGCACAAGGTGCATGAGCTGATTGCCGAAGAAGGCAACCCGGCGCTGAAGTTGCGCGTGTACATCAGCGGCGGCGGCTGCTCCGGATTCCAGTACGGCTTCACCTTCGACGAAGCGCAGGCCGAGGACGACCTGGCGATCGAGCGCGAAGGCGTGACCCTGCTGTGCGACCCGCTGTCGCTGCAGTACCTCACCGGCGCGCAGATCGACTATGCCGAGAACCTCAGCGGCGCGCAGTTCGTGATAAGCAACCCGAACGCGAAGACCACCTGCGGCTGCGGCTCGTCGTTCACCGCCTGAGCACGACGCCATGGATCAGGCCAGGTTGCCGCGCCCCAACACTTTCGCCGGCCTGAGCCTGCTGCTCGACCGAAACGCCGAGCACCGCGACGACGCCACGTGGATCGCCGCCCAGGCGCACGCCGGCACCGCGCGCTACCTGCTGCTGGACGCCTCCGGCGAGGCGTTCGTGCGCCGCGACGGCGATGCCCTGCGCTGGCTCGATGCCGGCGAGCGCGGGCAGTGGCTGGCGGACGCACCGGCCAGCCTGCTCGGCATCGCCCATGGCCGTCCCCATTTTCTGCTGGTGGCAGACGACCCGGCACGCATGGGCAGCCTCGAAGACGCGCTGGGCGCACGCCGCATGGGCCTGCGCAGCGCCGGCCTGCGGCTCGACGCCGACGAGGCCGGCCTGTTCGCCTACGCCAAGGGGCTCGCGCACTGGCAGCGCGAGACGCGTTTCTGCGCCTACTGCGGTGGATCGCTGCAACTGGTGGCCGCCGGCCACCGGGCGCAATGCCGCAATCCCGATTGCGCACGCCTGCATTTCCCGCGCACCGACGCGGCGGTCATCATGCTGGTCGAACACGAGGGCGCCTGCCTGCTGGGGCGACAGCCCGGCTGGCCGCCACATCGCTATTCCACCTTGGCCGGCTTCGTCGAGCCGGGCGAGGCGCTGGAGGACGCCGTGCGCCGCGAAGTAGCCGAGGAATCCGGTGTGATCGTCGACGCGGTGCACTACCACTCCTCGCAACCCTGGCCGATGCCGGCCTCGCTGATGGTCGGCTTCATCGCCACGGCCGTGTCGCGGGCGATCCGCATGCGCGACCGCGAACTCGAAGACGCGCGCTGGTTCACTCCCGCACAGATCGCCGCGGGCATCGCCGACGGCAGTTTCGTGCCATCCACCGCGTTGTCCGTGTCCTACCGCCTGCTGGCGCACTGGCTGCAGGAGCGTGCAGGGCTGGATCTGGACGCGCTGGCCGAAACCGCGCCCGCAGGGTGAGCCGATCTGTTCGCCGCGCACTGCGGGCGCGGCAGGCGCTCGCTACAATGCGGCCATTGCCCGAGAGTGCGTTGCCATGGCCATCCGTCTGCTTGCCGCCCTGATTGCCCTGGGTCTGTTGCATATCGCGCCGCAGCTGGCCGACTGGCGCCGGGATGGCCTGTTTCGGCGCTGGGTGGCGCAGTTGTCCGATACCGGTGGTGCCGGGCGCGTGGTGCTGGCGCTGCTGCCGCCGCTGGTGCTCTGCCTGCTGCTGGCGTGGCTGTGCGGCCACACCCTGCTGGGCGAACTGCCGCGGCTGCTGTTCGCCCTGGCGGTGCTGTTGTACTGCTTCGGCCCGCGCGAATTCGAGCGCGATCTGGAAGCGATCCTGGCCGCGCCGGACGGCCTCGGTCGCGAAGCGGCCGCGCAGGCGCTGGCCGACGATGGCCGCCCGGTGGCCTGGAACGCGCCGGCGCTGGGCGAGGCGATCGTCTACGCCGCGCTGCGACGCCGTTTCGCGGTGCTGCTGTGGTTCTTTCTGCTCGGCCCGGTCGGTGCCTTGCTGTACCGGCTGGCGCAGACGCTGGGCCGCGACGACTCGCTGGCGCTCGATGCCGGCAGCCAGAAGGCCGCCGACTACCTGGCCAACGCACTGGACTGGCTGCCGGCGCAGCTGCTCACCTTCACCCTGGCCGTGGTCGGCCACTGGGACGCGGTGATCGACGCCTGGCGGCGCTGGCACGTGCAGGCCACGCCCACCAGCTGGTACGAGCGCGGCCCCGGTTTTCTCGGCGCCGCCGCGCAGGCCGACGTGCTGATCGACGTCGAGGCCGGCGACGGCTATGCCGAAGAGCACAGCGATCCGCTGGACGAACTGCGGCGCCTGCGCGGCGCCCTGCTGCGCGCATTGCTGGCCTGGCTCAGCGTGGTCGCCCTGCTGGTGATCGGCAGCTGGACCGGCTGAAACGAATCAGGCCAGCTCGCCGCGCAGCTCGCGTACCCGTGCTTCCAGCGTCGCCGCGTTGACCTGCTGCGGCGGCATCGGCGCATCGACCACCAGCTCCACCCGGGCGCGGAAGCGTCGCGGCAAGCGCATGTGGCCCAGCCGCGAATCGCGCCGGCTCCAGACGCTGCCCCACAGGCCACGCAAGGCCATCGGCACGACCGGCACTGGCCGGCGCGCCAGGATTTTTTCCAGGCCCGGTCGGAACGTCGCAATCTCGCCGTCCCCGGTCAGTCCGCCCTCGGGAAAGATGCACACCAGCTCGCCGTCCGCCAGCGCCGCGTCGATCGCGTCGTATGCCTCCTGCAGCACCCCCGGATCCTCCTTGCCCCCAGCGATCGGGATGGCCTTGGCGGTGCGGAACACGAAGCGCAGCAGCGGCACGTTGAAGATCCGGTAATACATCACGAAGCGCGCGGGTCGGCGCAAGTTGGCCATCAGCAGCAGCGGATCCATGTAGCTGACGTGGTTGCACACCAGCAGGGCCGGGCCTTCCTCGGGCAGGTGCTGCATGCCGTCCACGCGCACCCGGTACAGCGTGTTCACCAGCACCCAGGTGATGAAGCGCATCAGGAATTCGGGCACCAGGGTGAAGATGTAGACCGCCACCAGCACGTTGAGCAGCGCGTCGAACAGGAAGATGGTCGCCGCGTTCAGGCCCAATCGGCCCAGCACCAGCCCGAACAGCGAGCCCAGCACGATCAGCAGGGCGTTGATGATGTTGTTGCCGGCGATCACCCGCGACAGGCGCTCGCGCGGCGTGCGCGACTGCACGAAGGCAAACAGCGGCACCACGTAGAAACCGGCGAACACGCCGATCGCGGTGAGGTCGAGCACCACGCGCCAGCTGCCCGCGCCGCGCAGGAACGCCAGCCAGTCCTGCCCGCGCGCCGCGGCCATGCCATGTCGGGCCAGGTACAGGTCGATGCCGAACGCGGTCAGGCCGAACGCGCCCAGCGGCACCAGACCGATCTCCACCCGCTTGCCCGAGAGTTTTTCGCAGAGCAGTGCGCCGACCCCGGTACCGATCGAGAACAGGGTCAGCACCAGGGTGTTGACCGAGCCGTCGCCGCCGAGGGTCTCGCGCGTGTAGATCGGCAGCTGGGCGATCAGCACGGTGCCGAAGAACCAGAACCAGGAAATGCCCAGCACCGCATTGAACACGGCGCGATCGGTGCGGGTGATGCCGAGCACGCGGGCGGTTTCGCTGAACGGGTTCCAGTTGAACTTCAACTCCGGCGCGGTCGCCGGTGCCGGTGGAATGCGCCGGCTGGCCAGGTAGCCGGCCACCGCCACCGCGATGGTCGCCGCCGACGCCAGCAGCGGGCCGACGCCGGCCACCAGCATCAACGAGTTGCCGGCGATCATGCCCACCAGCATCGCCATCTGCGTGCCCATCTCGACCAGGCCGTTGCCGCCCACCAGTTCCTCGCTCTTCAGCGCCTGCGGCAGAATCGCGTACTTGATCGGCCCAAACATCGTCGAGTGCATGCCCATCATGAACAGCACCACCAGCAACAGCGAGGTGTGATGGGTGTAGAAACCGTACGCGGCCAACGCCATCGCCGCGATCTCGAACAGCTTCACGTAACGGATGATGCGGCTCTTCTCGTATTTCTCGGCCAGCTGGCCGGCGCTGGCGGAGAACAGGAAGAACGGGATGATGAACAGCGCCGGCGCCAGGTTGGTGTAGAGCGACACCGTGTCGTCATCCAGCCCCATCTGGAACGCCACCAGCATCACCAGCGCATTGCGGAAGGCGTTGTCGTTGAACGCGCCCAGCGCCTGGGTCCAGAAGAACGGCGCGAAGCGCCGCTTGCCGAGCAATCCGAATTGGCTCATGCGATGTCCTTTGCTTGAGGGTTCCCCGCTTCCGCGGCGGGCGCGGCAACGCCGGCTGACGGTAGCAGCAGCGGCTCACCGGAAGAAAGTCCGGCGCGACATGAAACTCCGGCGCGTTTGTGCGGTCGGAACCCCGTCGCCGGTATCCGCGCCCTGGCAGGGTGGCCGGCACGCCGACCGTGCACGGACGCCGGCTCCAACCCCGACCGGCTTGGCACCAGGCGGGCGGCGGGCGCAAAATACTGCGGGCTGATCGACAGCCCTGCCACCGCTACCCGATCCCGAAATATTTTGCGCCCTGGTGCAGATTCCGACCTTACCCACACGGCCACTCCCATGAGCACGCAGCGATCCTCTCCCCAAGCCAGCGGCGGCAGCTTCGCCGACCGCATCCGCCTGTTGATCCAGCGCGTGGGCAGCGCCACCGAGATCGCCCGCATGTGCGGCTTCTCCGAAGGCGTGGTGCGCAGCTGGCGCGACGGCAACACCGACCCCTCCCGTGCGCGCTGCGTCACCCTGGCCCGCACGCTCGGCATTTCGCTGGTGTGGCTGGTGGCCGGTGAGGGAACCATCCAGATCGATCCGACCGCCACGCTGCTCGATGACCAGTACAGCGGCGAGATGGTGCGCTCGCAGCGACCCCACGCCAAGCCGAGCTCGGTCACGCCGTTGCCGTTGTCGGCGCACGTCAACGGCCTGGATCCGCAGCGCCTGAATACCGCGATGCAGATGCTGCAGTCGGAGCTGGATCTGGCCGGCAGCCGGCTGACCCTGGCCGACAGCACCGACCTGCTGACCGAGCTTTACGAGATCCTGGGGCCCGGCGGCAACAACGTGGATACCGGCGCGATGATGGCCTTCAATCGCCAGTTGGCCGAACGCGTCAGCAAGCGGCGCCGCAACGCTTGAAGGTAGCGGCGCCGGAGGGAACCTCGAAATACCCCGATGACGTCATTCCCGAAGGCAGTGGTCGCTCGGCCGCAGCGCGCGACGGGCGTGCGAGCGCTGCGGGGGTTCAGAGCAGGGCGATGTCGGCGACGGTGCTGAACTGCGCCTTCAACTGGCTCAGCAGGGCCAGTCGGTTGGCGCGCACGGCCGGGTCGTCGGCATTCACCAGCACGCTGTCGAAGAACGCATCCACCGGCGCCTGCAGTTGCGCCAGGCGGGCCAGCACCGCGGCGTAGTCACCGGCGGCCTGGGCCTCGGTACTGTCGCGCTGGGCGGCCGCCAGCGCATCGGCCAGTTCGCGCTCCGCGTCCGCTTCGAAACAGGCCGGGTCGACCGCGCAGCCGATCGGCGCCGCACCGGTTTCCTCGGCCTGCTTGCGCAGGATGTTGGCGACGCGCTTGTTGGCCGCGGCCAGGCTGGCCGCCTCCGGCAGGCGACCGAATGCGACGACCGCGCGCAGGCGCCGGTCGAAATCGACCAGGCTCGCCGGTTGCACGGCCAGCACCGACTCGAACGGCGCATGTTCGAAACCCTGCTCGGCGTAGTAGCCGCGCAGACGCTCGTGCACGAAATCGAGCAGATCCTCGAGCAGGATCGCGCGCCGCTCACCGGCATGCAGGTGCGGCGGCTGGCCGTCCTTGCCGGGCTTGAGGCCCGCGGCCAGCGCTGCATCCGGCAGCAGTTCCAGTGCCTCGATGAAGCTGGCGCGCAGATCCAGTTCCAGGGCGCCCTCGATCAGGGTGCGCGCCAGGCCGAGCGCGGCGCGGCGCAGCGCGAACGGATCCTTGTTGCCGCCCGGCTTCATGCCGATGGCGAAGATGCCGGCCAGGGTATCCAGCCGTTCGGCCACGGCCAGCACCTGGCCGAGCTTGTCCGCGGCGATGCGGTCACGGCCGAAGCGCGGCTGGTAGTGGCTGTCCAGCGCCGTAGCCACCGCCACCGGCTCACCGTCATGGGCGGCGTAGTAGCGCCCCATCACGCCTTGCAACTCGGGAAATTCGCCGACCATGCGGGTCAACAGGTCGCACTTGGCCAGGCTGGCCGCCCGCGTCGCCTGCGCCGCATCCGCGCCGACCCGGTTGGCGACCACGCGCGCCAGTTCGGCTACGCGCACGCTCTTGTCCCACTGACTGCCCAGCGCCTGCTGGTAGGTGACGCTCTTGAGCTGTTCCTGGTAGCTGGCCAGCGGCGTCTTCAGGTCTTCGTCCCAGAAGAATTTGGCGTCGGCGAAGCGCGGTCGGATCACCCGCTCGTAGCCCTTGCGGATCTCGGCCGGATCCTTGCTCTCGATATTGGCGATGCCGATGAAGTGCTCGGTGAGTTTGCCGTCGGTATCGAACACCGGCACGAACTTCTGGTTCGCCACCATGGTGGTGACCAGCGCTTCGGGCGGCACGTCGAGGAAGGCGCGCTCAAACGTGCAGGCGATCGCCACCGGCCATTCGGTGAGGTTGGCCAGTTCGTCCAGCAGCGCATCGTCCAGCCGCGGCGCGCCGCCGATACCGGCGGCCACCTGGTCGATCTGCACGCGGATGCGCCGGCGCCGCTCGGCCGGGTCGGCCAGCACCTTCGAAGCGCGCATCGCGTCGAGCCAGCCGTCGGCATCGGCCACGTGCACCGGTTGCGGATGCATGAAGCGATGGCCGCGCGACTTGCGCCCGCTGGACAGGCCCAGCACCTCGCCATCGACGATCTCGGCACCGTGCAGGATCACCAGCCAGTGCGCGGGGCGCACGAAGCTGTAGTCGTGATCGGCCCAGCGCATCGGCCGCGGGATCGGCAGCGCCTTGAGCGCCTCGTCGACGATCTCCGGCAGCAAGGCGGCCAGCGGCTGGCCGGGCTTGACCGTGCGCCAGACGAACCAGGCGCCCTTGTCGGTCTCGAGCTTTTCCAACTGCTCGACGCCGCAGCCGCAGGAGTGCGCGAAGCCCAGCAGCGCCTTCGAGGGCTGCCCCTCGGCATCGAAGGCCGCGGCCAGTGCCGGGCCGCGACGCTCGATCGCCTGATCCGGCTGGGCGGCCGCGACGTCGGGAATGAAGGCGGCCAGTCGGCGCGGCGAAGCATAAGCCAGGGCGTGATCCAAGCCGGCGGCAACACCACGTTTGGCCAGGCCATCGCAGATGCCGCGCAGGAAGGCCGCGGACAATTCGTCCAGCGCCTTCGGCGGCAGTTCCTCGGTGCCCAGTTCGATCAACAGCGACTTGCCGGCGGTCATGCGGCGCGCTCCTGCTGGCGCCGGGAATCCGCTTTCAAACCGGGAAAACCGAGCTTCTCGCGCTGCGCCACGTACGCCTCGGCGACGCCGCGCGACAGCGCGCGCACGCGCAGGATGTAGCGCTGGCGCTCGGTGACGCTGATCGCCCGGCGCGCATCA
>Ga0207707_10002357_pt1 | contig 17017 bp, 17 predicted proteins | sample KBSC83BmetaG_FD_184336 | JGI IMG/M metagenome (GOLD analysis project Ga0207707, IMG submission 184336) | Corn rhizosphere microbial communities from Kellogg Biological Station, Michigan, USA - KBS C8-3B metaG (SPAdes) (version 2) | ecosystem: Host-associated > Plants > Roots > Rhizosphere ...
CGGCGTGGCGGTGATCGAGGATGACACTTACGCCGATTTGCAATATGAAGGGCCGCGGCCGCGCTGCCTGAAAGCATTTGGCGACGACTCCGTGATTTTGTGCGGCTCGTATTCCAAGAAACTCGCACCGGGTTATCGCATTGGTTACGTGGCGGGCGCGAAATGGCAGGCGCGCATCCTGGCCTTGAAACAGGCGAGCACGTTGAATGGGCCGTTGCTGCCGGCGCTTGCGGTGGCGGAGTTTTTGAAGAACGGCGGGTATGACCGTTACGTGCGTTCGGTGCGGCAGGAATATCGCAACCAGGTCGAGCAGATGAGAGAGGCGATCGCGGAAAGTTTTCCGAAAGGGGTGCGGCTTTCGCGGCCCAAGGGTGGTTATCTGTTGTGGTGCGAAATGCCCGGCCAGGTCGACGCGCTGAAACTTTTCAAGCAAGCGCGCGAGGCGGGCATCAGCATTGCGCCGGGGCCGCTTTTTTCACCGACCGGCGATTTCCGGAATTACGTCCGCATCAACTGCGGGCATCCATGGAGTTCGGCCATTGAACGAGCGATTGGGGTGCTCGGGCACCTGGTGAAAAGACAGTGTGGCGGCTGAACAGGAAGATACAGGGCGGCGAGCATCAATGAGGCGAAAGCCAGCCAATGATCGGCAGCCAGCGTCGCGGGAAGCCGGACCGCTCGACCACCCGGCGTCGAGGCAGAAGCACAAATCCGCGTTTGGCTTGAGGGTGTTTGACGGCTTCCAATCGAAGGCCTTGCCGTGCGGCCCCGGTAGCCGGCTGTTCACCGGTATAACCTTGATCGGCAAAAGCAATTGGCGCCGGTTCATCCAAAAATCCGCAAGGCGATTGTTGGCCTGTTTCGGGACGGCAAGCAATGAGTCGCACCCTTCATTTCGCCAGCTTCGCATTTACCGAGATGGTGGCGCGAAGCAGCCGCGAAATCAGGCAACTTGTTTTGGCGCGGACGATGGCGGCAATGAATTCGCTTTGCGTCACTTTGGGCAGCGTGGCGATGGTGTTGAGATGAATATTCGTGATCGTCCAGCCGGTGTCCAAATGTTCCGTCGTCACTGTTGCGGTGGTGATGATGCTGCCCGGAGCGGAGGGCGCCAATTTCAATTCCTTCGCCAAAGCCAAAGAAAAACTGCCGGCGTGTGCGGCGGCAATCAGTTCGGCGGGATCGGTGGCGAAGTTTTCTTTCTGGAGAGCAACGGATCCGCAGTGAGCGTTCTTCAACACACCGCTCCCGGTACTTACAATGCGGGTGTCTCTTTCAGGACCACCGTTCCATTGGGCCGCAGCCTTCCGAATGACCAGTTGCATCGCGATACCATGCGGCGAGGAAGGAATAGACACCAATACTTCGTGCGCCCGGTTGCCATACCCTTGTGCTATGACCCGAGCTGGCGGCAACTTCTTTGATTGCCCTCAGGAGGGCAGAGGTTAAGCTGAGGTTGCACTATGGAACTGCGTCATCTGCGGTACTTTGTTGCCGTGGCTGAGGAATTAAACTTCACCCGGGCGGCGGAAAAACTGCGCCTGGCGCAACCTTCGCTCACCCGCCAGATTCACAATCTGGAAGAGGAACTGGGCGTGCGTCTTTTGGATCGGAGTCGAAACCAGGTTTCCTTGACCGAAGAGGGGCGCAGTTTTCTGGTGGATGCCCGGCGGTTGGTGGCGTTGAGCCTGGAAAGCGTGAAGTCGGTTCAGCGGTTCAGCCGCGGTGAATCGGATCAGTTGAACATTGGTTACCTGTTCAAGTTTAATTTCGATTTGCTGCCGGTGACGCTGGCGAGTTTCTATCAAACTTTTCCCGAGACGTCCGTGAACCTGTTCGATATGTCCCCGGCTGAACAGCTTCGCGCCCTGGAAGCGCGGAAGATTGATCTGGGGTTTGTGGGCTTGCGGCCGGCGACGGCCAATAGGAATACCGCCGCGCTGGCCTGGGAATGCGTCGCTCGTCACAATGTCGTCGTCGTGCTGCCGGAATCTCATCCGCTGGCGAAAAAGAGTAAAATCAAAATAACGGATCTAAAGACGCTGTTCTTCGTTGCGATGTCGGAGCAGACCCATCCGGGATCGCGTGACTGGTTGTCTGGCATCTGCGAGGGTGCGGGGTTCATCCCGAGGATTTTGCAGGATGTGGACTTGGAATCCGGGCTGATGACGTTTGTGGCCGAGGGTTTGGGAGTGACGCTCGCGCGCGAGCAAATCAAGAATTTACCTCATCCGGGTGTGGTTTTTCGTCCGCTGGCGATTGCGGCCAAGGCCGACTACTGGATTGCGTGGCATCGAGAGAGCCGCTCCAAAGCTCTCCTGCAGTATATCGAGGTCGTGAAAAAACAGGCGGCGCTCTGAAGCTCTTTCCTTCGGCTATCATAGCCGCAAGCTATCGGCTGGAAGCATACAAGGTATTGGTCAGCCCCTCTCCAACGTGAGAAACTTCATTCCACTATAAATTATAATACATGAACGCTGACCTCATTAAACAAGCATCGGAAATTGTCGAAAACCCGCACGTCCTGATCAATTTGGTTTCCCGCCGGGTTCGCCAATTGAATGCCGGCGCGAGGCCGTTTCTGAGCAATACGGGAAACCTGGGCCTGGCGGACATTGCTCTGACGGAAATCATTGAAGAAAAAATTGGATTCGAAATGCCCGAAATTGTCGAACTCGTCCGCCCGGCTGCGCAGAGTCGCAAAAAGCCCACGGGTTGGGTGAAGACCGGGCCGGTGGCAAAAACCAAATTGGCCGCCTGACCCCGGGGTCAGAGACTTCCCTGATCGACAGTTCAAACCAACCGTCTGGCAGTGGACTGGGTGTTCGCTCGTTGGAATGCATTGGTCATTGGGAAAATGGAACAACGCTCGACGCGGCGCCCGCAGCGTCGAGCGGCATATCACTACGATTGTCCGTTGGATAACCAGCTTTTTAGGTTTAAAGGCAATCACGGCAGAGCAATTCAAGAGCGCCGTCCAGGCGGCAAAGGACTTCCCTGCACGAATTGTCGGTTGATCGAGGCCATGCAGAAGAATTGGCTTGCGCGCAAATATGTGAACAGGACGAATCCGCCACCGGCTCACCCGCAGTCCAAAATGTTGGAGCGGGAAAATAAACGGTAGTCAAGTCTCTCCAGCGTATCCCGGGTCCGGCAACGATAGCAAAAGGCTATCGGCGAAATGCAAACAAGGTATTGGCTGGATTCACCAGCAAGACGGACATTGTACTTCGGATGAAACCAATCTTGCACAGAGTCGGAGCCGGGAAGACTGCTGTGAAACCGCCAAAACGACTGGTCAAACACATGGTTTCCCTCCCGCCGCAGGGCGCAGTGGAAATTTGCCGGAATGATCCTCTCGAGATCGGCATCGAAGAGCTGGAACGATCGTTTTGGCCGCGGCAGCGGAGTCCTTGCCGGCTCTCTGCGTAAAACAAACAAATTTAAAATGAAAAAATTATTGAATGACAACCAGGTCAGACTGGAATCGATTCCCTTCTCTTTTGCGGCTCCAAAGGCCCGGCTGGTGTCGTTGGCCGGTGATTTCAACAATTGGGATCATGAAAACATGCCCATGTACAAAGGCTCCAACGGTGTGTGGTACCTGACCGTGTCATTGATGCCAGGGCGGCACGAATACCGATTCGTTGTGGACGGAGTATGGCAGAACGATCCCGCCGCTCAGCAAAAGATCGCCAATGTGATGGGTGGCGAAAATTGTGTGAAAACCGTGGGCGCGAAAGTCATGGCCGGATGCACGCAACGACCAGGTCTTGCGGTTCTCCAGACAACAGTATGAATACTCTCAAACAGGGGAATCAATTGAAAGGCATGGAAACCTTCCAGCACAACCTGGACAGTCTATTGCGGCATTCCTCACTCCCTGCCGGCGTTCCGCAGAAGACGATCGCTGCTCCCGAATGGTCGCCGCTGGTGGATATCAGCGAAGACGCACGGGAATATCTCATCAAGGCCGAGTTGCCTGAAGTGAAGAAAGAAGACGTAAAAGTCACGGCAGAGGCGGGCATGTTGACCATCATGGGCGAGCGTAAATTTGAAAACGGAGAACAGGGCAAAAAGTACCATCGCGTGGAGCGTGCTTACGGAACCTTTGGCCGCAGTTTCGCGCTTCCTCCGGATGCCAATCCGTCGAAGTTCACCGCGGAGTTCAAAGAGGGCGTGTTGACCGTGCACCTTTTGAAGGACGAAAAAGCCAAGCCTCAGCAAGTTGACATCACGGTTTCCTGATCAGGTATGAAACGAACTTCTGTTGACAGCGAAAACCCGTCCCTGCGGGTCAGAAGGCAGATTTATGACCTCACCCCGCTGGATCTCGAAACCTTCCCCGTCTGGGAATTCAATCTGGACAGGACGAGCGGGAACGGACAGGACGAATTAACAATCCGGCCATGCGTGGCCGCTGTGCCGCTCAACCCGGCGGATTGCATGTTCGTCGTGCGAGCCGTGTTCACGTTGGCCGATGGTTCGATGAAGCGGGGCTATCTCACTCCACCCGGCAGGGACGATGCGGGCATCGGCGTCTTGCAGCCGATCATCGTTGCCGATCAAGGCCAGGTTCGCTTTTGGTGTGGCACCTCGGTTCCCAGCCCGAAGCGTCTGGCTCGCAATTACCAGTTACTGGGGAAAGAGGCGAAAGAGGTGTTTCCGTTGCTGTTCGAGTCGGAAGTGGAATTGGTGGGCGGTCCGATCCGCGGCAGCATCCCAGGTTTCCTCGTGATGGAAGATTTTCAAACTCGAGAAACGCGAACCGTCATCTGACGCCGGATTATCTCATGCATATACTCAAAGTCATTTGCTTTACCATTGTTGAACTGGCCAAACAAGCCTGGGCGTTTCCCGCAAGAGTTGCCGCCAATTTGCGAAAGCCGCGGCGCCTCGTGCCGGTCAATGACGTCGAGGCCGAACGGCTGGACCGGCTTCGTCATCCCTCAAAATACCTGGGGAAGGAAAGTTAATTGGCCCCGGGACGCATTGAAACGCGATTGCTATGAACACCAAAATATATTTCGACAAGTTGCCAAGTACAGTCACGGAAAAGGAGTTGATGGAACTGTTCTCTGTTCACGGCAATGTCGTGGACATCCATATCCAGGTAGACCGCACGAGTCCGGAGCCAAGGAGTCATGGATTCGTAACGATGATCACGCCGGAAGGCGCGCGAAACGCCATTCAATCCATTAGTGGCAGAACATTCGGAACGGAGACTCTCGTCCTGAGAGAAGCGTCGCCGGGCGAAAGCACAATCGGCTCGGAGAATGCCCGAATGAATCCTCGCCGCATGATGAGTCATCTCTACTAAGTATTGCGGAATGAGCGTCGGCGCCAACATACGAAAAATTGCGTTTCTGGGAGATTACCTCCCGCGCAAATGCGGCATCGCCACATTTACGACAGATTTGCGCTGTGCGATCGCAACGAAATTTCCAACGACGCAATGCCTCGTAGTGCCGGTCAACGACCTGGCCGACGGATATAATTACCCGGCGGAGGTGCGTTTTGAAATCGCGGAGCAGGACCTGCCCTCATATCTCCGTGCCGCCGACTTTCTGAACATCACAGATGTTGATGTCGTCTGCGTGGAACATGAGTTCGGTATTTTCGGCGGGCCGGCCGGCAGTCATGTGCTGGCGTTGCTGCGGGAATTACACATGCCCATCGTCACCACGCTGCACACCATTTTGCGTGAGCCGAACACGGATCAACGGCGGGTGATGCGCGATTTAATCCGGCTTTCCACCCGGCTGGTCGTCATGAGCGAACGAGGCGTGGAATTCCTCCGCGATGTTTACCAGGCGCCGGCATCCAAGATCGATCTGATTCCCCATGGCATTCCGGACATGCCCTTCGCCGATCCCAATTATTTTAAGGACGAATTCGGCGTCGCGGGCAAGCAGGTTTTGCTGACGTTTGGATTGTTGTCGCCGAACAAGGGCGTCGAATTCGCATTGCGGGCGTTGCCGGACATCATCCGCGAATTTCCCAACGTCGTTTATATCGTGCTCGGCCAGACTCATCCGAATTTGCTGCGAAACGAGGGCGAGGCCTACCGTTTGAGCCTGGAGCGCCTGGCCAAAGACCTTGGGGTGCAGAAGCACGTGGTCTTCTTTAACCGCTTCGTTGAGCTGGAAGAATTGATGCGATTCATTGGCGCCACGGATATTTATCTCACGCCCTACCTGACCGAGGCGCAAATCACTTCCGGCACGCTGGCCTACGCATTCGGCGCGGGTAACGCCGTGGTTTCAACGCCTTACTGGCACGCCGCGGAATTGCTGACGGCGGAGCGCGGCAAGCTCATTCCCTTTCGCGACGCCAAGGCCATCTCGGTCGCCGTCGTGGAATTGCTCCGGGACGAACCGTTGCGCCACTCGATGCGCAAGAACGCGTATAAGCTGGGCCGGGAAATGGTCTGGAGCCGCGTGGCGCAACTTTACCGGAAGTCCTTTGAGCAGGCCCGCCAGGACCACAGTTTCGTGGGGCGAAAGTCGTCGCCTATCAAGACGCTCGACGAACAGCCCGGGCAGCTCCCGGAGTTGAAACTGGATCATCTCTTCCGCATGAGCGATTCAACCGGCATCTTCCAACATGCTAGTTTTACGGTGCCGAATTTTTCCGAGGGCTATTGCACGGACGATAACGCCCGGGCTTTGGTGCTGGCTTTGATGCTGCAAAAGTTGGGGCATGGTTCGCCCCAGCTTGGGGCGCAGGCCGCCACTTACGCCGCTTTTTTGAATCACGCGTTTGATCGCAAGCTGGGGCGCTTCCGCAATTTTATGAGCTTCGAGCGGCGTTGGCTGGAAGAAGTCGGTTCGGAGGATTGCCAGGGGCATGCCCTTTGGGCATTGGGCTTGTGCGTCTCGCAGGCAGGCCAGAACAGTTTTCAAATGCTCGCCGCGCAATTGTTCGAGCAGGCGCTGCCAGTCGCTGCCGAGTTTACGTCCCCACGCGCCTGGGCCTTCACGCTTATCGGTATTGATGAATACCTTCAACGATTCAGCGGCGACCGCCGCACCAATCAGATTCGCGATTCCCTCACCGCAAAACTGGTGCAACGGTTTGCCGATGCCGCCACGGAGGATTGGCAATGGTTCGAAGACACTGTTTCCTACACGAATGCCAAGCTGCCACATGCGCTAATTCTTAGTGGCCGCTGCCTTAATAACACGCCGATGTTGGAACTGGGACTCAAGACATTGCGCTGGCTCATTAAAATTCAAACTTCGGAGGCCGGTGCGTTCCGTCCTGTCGGTTCCAATGGCTTTTATCCGCGCGGCAAACAATGCGCACGCTTCGACCAGCAACCCATCGAAGCCCAAGCCACCGTATCGGCCTGCATCGAAGCATACCAGGCTACCCACGACCTGTTCTGGGTCGCGGAAGCGCGCCGCGCATTCGAATGGTTCCTCGGTCGCAACGATTTGGGAATGGCGCTGTATGACGCCGGTACCGGCGGCTGTCGCGATGGCCTGCACGTCGATCGATTGAGCCAGAACCAGGGCGCTGAATCGACACTCGCTTTTTTACTCGCTCTTGCTGAAAAACGGGCGCTGCAAAACACCCTCGCAAGTTTCAAGGAACCCGTTTCCAATTAACCTGCCGGTTCGTTCGCGGGAGAAATAAATTCATGATTAAAGACACAAAACCACGCCTGCACGCAAAACGCATCGGGCCGACGCTGGTCCCGGATCGCGCGCGCGTACTGATGCGCCCGTTTCGTCCGACCACCGACGAAATCGCGCGGCGCGTCGTCGAGCGGGTCATGGCGCTCCCGGAAGAAGAAGTTTCCCAGCTGTTGGGACAAGTGCTCGGCGAATTCGCGGATCGGCACGAGAAAGTGGAAAAGATTTTCCGGGCGCGTTTTGAAGAAGTTAGCTTTTATCTTGAATCCAACGCGCTGTTATCCACGGAACGGCAGAAGCTTATCGGAGCTTACTTCACCCACGAGTATTCGCCGGAATCCGCGGCATTGTTTAATCCCTCCATTGTGCCGCATCCCGATCAGTCAGGCGTGCCCCGGGGGGCGCTTCGTTTCATCCTGAGCCTGCGGGCCACGGGCGAAGGACATATTTCCTCGATCACCTTCCGCACCGGCATCGTGAGCGCGCAGCATCGCATCACACTCACGCCTCCGGTGCCGTTTGTCACGGAGCCGGAGCGGGTCCCCAACGCCGCGTACGACAAAGGATTGTTCCTTAATAAGCTCCAGGAGGCAGGGGTGCAGAACGATTTTTGCCAGCGCGTGCTGGATCAGCTTCACGAAGATTTCACTTTGAAGGAACTGAGGCAAGTTCTCCTGGCCTCGGGTTTGACCGCCGAAACCGCCGATGCCACTGCCATCCGGGCCGCCCGGGGAATCCTTCTGTTGGCGGAATCGAACTACGAAGTGAACTTTGCGCCCGACACCCGTGTTTCGCAGCGAGTGCTATTTCCCTCGGCGCCCAGCCAGAGCAACGGGATTGAAGATGCACGTTTCGTCCGATTTCAGAACGACGACGGCAACTTCGCCTACTACGCGACCTATACAGCCTACGACGGCAAAATTACCCTGCCCCAATTGCTCGAGACGCCGGACTTCACTCATTTCAAATTCAGCACGCTGAATGGCCCCGCCGTGCAGAACAAAGGCATGGCGCTCTTCCCGCGCAAGATCAACGGGCAATATGTCATGCTCTCGCGCCAGGACGACGAGAACATTCTCTTGATGTTTTCGGACAACATCCATTTCTGGCAAACTCCCAGGGTATTACTGCCCCCGGCGCAACCCTGGGAATTTATCAAGATCGGCAACTGCGGCTCGCCAATCGAAACGGAGGCGGGCTGGCTGGTATTAAGTCACGGAGTGGGCGCGATGCGGAAATACTGTCTTGGCGCGTTCCTGCTCGATTTGAAAGATCCCACGCACGTGCTGGGCCGTCTGCGGGAACCATTGCTGGCGCCGAATGAATCCGAGCGGGAGGGTTATGTGCCAAACGTCGTTTATACCTGTGGTGCGCTCTTGCACGGGCGTGAACTGATTATCCCCTACGCGATGAGCGATTCCGCAACGACTTTTGCCACGGTGCCACTCGACGATCTATTGGCGGCCATGGAATAGAGGCATCACCTTGTGCCTGAAGGCCGGCAAATACTTTAAGATATGCGTGGCTATTACCCGATTGCCCGGCGACTATGGTAACTGAAATAAAAGCTGCTGTTGCTGAACTTCCCGCATTCAACGCCTCGGCTCGAATTTACGATTATTATGAAAACATCATTCTTCAAGCATTGGTTCACTGGTCTCACCGCGCCCATTCCGGAAACCGTCGAGGCCCAGGCGGAATGCGGCGTTGCCGAAGCCCAATTCTGTCTTGGACTGAAATTTGCCAACGGAAAAGGCGCCGCATTGGATTATGCCCAGGCCGCCCACTGGTATCGCAAAGCTGCCGAGCAAAGCCATGCGCTGGCCCAGCTTAACCTCGGAGTGATGTACGCCGAAGGGCAGGGGATGCTTTCCGACAAGGCGCAAGCAATGCTGTGGTTTGATCGCGCCGCGCATTTAGGCGACGCCGGAGCTCAACATCGGCTGGGCATCACCCATCACCGCGCCAGCCTGGATCGCTTCCCGGTGAATGCGTCCGAATCGAGAATTGAAGCCTACAAATGGCTCCAACTTTCCGATGACCAGGGTTATCGGGATTCCGATATGGCGCGCGGACTCGTCGTACTCCAAATGACCAATGAAGAAGTGGCGCACGCAAATCGTCGCGTGGCCAATTTCGTGGCCGGACGCCCCCACGCCGTTTCAAAGGATGCGCAGTGAAATTTATCGATGCCCAACTGCAGCAGTGCTATGACCAAAATTTTGCCGCGGCGAAGGATGGTCCGGGGCCATTGCGCCAGGTCCATGCTTTGATTGGCGTATATGACTGGTTTCAGATGTTGGAGGGACAGCATTCATCACGGGTCCACGAGGTGCTTGACCAGCTTCTTTTGCCGGAATTGCGCGCGGGACTGCGGGAATGGTTTCAACGCCCCGATGCTGAAACCGATTCTGCGGCGATTGAATTACGAACGCAATTGAATCGAATGACCGGGGAACAACTCGAAAAACCGGGTGAACTCTCCTAGCTGACCGATGAATCCAAGCGCTCGCTAACGAAAGAAAATTATCATGCGACGTCCCAAAGGTGTTAAAACAAAAAAGTCCGTGACCAAACGTTTCAAAATTACCGGCACCGGCAAAGTCATGTTTCGCGGCGCCGGCAAGCGTCACCTGATGCAAGGCAAAAGTGCCAAACGCAGGCGGTCCTTGCGAAAAGCGTCGATCCTCGGCCCAACGGACGTTTACCGCATCAAACAAAACCTGCCATTCAGTCATTAAACGCGCCTACGATAATTGACAAATCACTGGAAAAGTTCCCTCGGTTAACTGGGTTTTTGCTGCGAGCCAGGCACGTAATCCGTTGAGCCGCTGGCGGTCTTGAGTGCTTTCCAGATAGTGTCCTGTTTTGAAATGCGGAGCGCGGAATTTATTCCGCGCGTCTTTAATATTTGCGGAAACACGCGGAATGAATTCCGCGCTCCGTAAGTTTGTTGCCAAATGAGGACACTGCCACCCAAAAGCGCGATTTCCAAATCAGCTTGCCGCGCAGGCGGATTCGGGCATAATAGTTGCCTGATTGAACGTGGCGCACGAGATTGGCCACGAGCGTTTTTTGCCAGCGTGGGTCCGTATTCTCGGATGAATTGGTCTTCATGCGTGTAGAAGGGCAGTATAGAAAACGCAAACGGTGGAAGTGAAGCAGTTCACTTTCACCTGGGAAATCAGGCGGTTGGAAGGGTGGCTGAGTGGTTGAAGGCACCTGACTCGAAATCAGGCGTACGGGTAACCGTACCGTGGGTTCAAATCCCACCCCTTCCGCCAAATCTATTTCCTCGGATTCCCGAGGGATTTTGGCTCAAACAAGGGGAGAAATCGTCCAACTGTCAGTGAAAGTGTCAGTGTTGCGGTATGCCTTGCCGGAATTTTTGAAAACTCCGGCACTATCTCGCAGAACTCATTCACTACCGTTCGGACAAATTTCAATTCGTGGCCGTTTCCTAATTGAAAGGCACGAATGCAAAACAGGTTCACAATGTTCAAACGAGGCAACGTCTTCTATTCCGAAGACCGAGCCACCGGGCAGCAGAAGAGCTTGCAGACCCGGGATGAGGGTGAGCGTGGGTAATTGTCTTGGAAGGCGGCTTTGTGGAACGCGGCGACAACCTACTCGCCTTCGGTTTGCCAGGCCGTGGGAAAAGTCACTTTGTGGCCGCCTTGTGCCGAGAGATGATCCTGCGACATGGCCACACTGTGCTGTTCATCCCCACGTTCAAACTGGTGCAAAAACTTTTGACCGCCAAGAAGGCGTTGAAACTGGAGGCGCTGCTCAAGAAACTCGACCGGTATTCAATCGTCGCCCTGGACGATATCGGTTATGTCCAGCAAGACCGGGAGGAGATGGAAGTTTTGTTCACGTTCCTGGCTGAACGCTATGAGCGGCGCAGTGTTATGATCACCAGTAATTTGGTGTTCTCCAAATGGGATAAAATCTTCAAGGACCCCATGACCACCATGGCCGCAATTGACCGATTGGTGCATCATGCCACCATCCTGGAGTTCGACGGCGAAAGTGTGCGAACCAAGAAAGCCAAATCCCGGCAGACCGCGTGAAGAGTCTTTGGGGCGCAAAGCTAACCAAGCTCCGGAGTTTTCACACAGGCTCGCGAATTGTTAGACCGCACAGGCTCTCTCGCTTTATCAATTCTGAATAACCCACTCGTTGGTGGGTGACCAACGCTCCGGATGCGGTTCATGGTCTCGGTTCCAGAATTGTGCAGTTCGCGGTGGATAAAGGTAATCCTTACGCTTTACAGGACTCACATGGCCGTCCGCGAAAAGCAAGTTGTAAGCCTGTGAGTGTGGCGGCTTGGCTTCGTTGTCCACTGCTCTGAGAACCGAGGGGAATATTTGCCACGGCTTCATTTCGATCATTCCATACAGCCCAGGGTCGCTCGCATATTGAACCGGCCGCGTGTCGCCTACCGCATACATTTCACTGGGCGCCACAATGCGATTTTCGTGAACCGTCCGCTTCAAATCGCCCAATCCCAGCCAAGGCTCTTTTGCAAACCCATTCGAACCGTGAAATTCGTAGCCCCACATGCCATGCCCGTTGTAAGCATAGCTGCTGGAAACTTTAAACTCCCCGCCATTGGCCGGCGGCGGCTGCCACCTGACCATTCCGCCCTCAGCAAGATAGGTCGGACAATGCCACGCCAGGTTGGTCCAGTTAATCGGATTGTAGGGTGCCAGTTGATCTGGCCAGGTTTTGAAGGGTGGTCCGCCGCCGCCCATCCCAGACGGATAAATATTGTGGTCTGCAACATACATCTGCATCGCCAAACCGATTTGATGCAAATGATTTTTGCATGATACGCTCCGGGCTTGCTCCTTGGCTCTCCCCACCACTGGCAACAGTAGTGCCGCCAGAATGGAAATCACGACAATGACAACAAGCAACTCCACCAAAGTAAAACCGTTATATTCAGAATTCGCTGGCTCAGTCATCTTCATGTCCGTTTGACGGAATTATTGGCATAATACTCCATGCCGCATAACGAAAGCTCACGCAGAGCCGGGTGAGCGCCAGCAACGAAAGTGAAGGGAGCAGACGAATAACCGGACACGTCAAAACTAAGGCGTCCGGCTGTTGCGTGCAGCGACCTGGTTCGGCGGTCTCATTTCCTACGTTCAAGATGCACATCGGGAATCGCTATGCAATTGTCAATCCATGTATTGACTTCTGGGGCACCTACAAAAGCAGGGTCAACGGACTCCGGCACGAGCACCAAACCAGAATATGGCGCGGACGAATAATGTCCGGGGGATGGAGGCAATCCTTTCGGCATCTGAGCAGCATCGGCGACAACGACAGCAGAAACCGTATGTGAAGGTTGTGACGCTCTTCTCGCCACAAGGGCCGTCGAAACCAAGGTAAAACCCGTGACGGCAGTAAATATTAGTAGCGTCTTCATATCTATTAGACCGACAAAAAATATTCTTGCTCCCGGAAAATGTGGAATTGGGCCGAACTGTGATAATGCAACCTCGGGTTAATTCTACTTAAGCCCCCCAGTCCGCATATTACAAGCCCAAAATCGGCTGTCTTTGTCTTCCGATCAGTCGGATATTTGTCTAAGGACTCCAAGCGCCTTGACTGTAAAAGTGCGTCTCCTCTTCAGGCTGTTTTAGAGCAATTCGTTTCCATTTCCAAAGAATCATGCTTTGAGTCCCACTCACCGCCCCTGGTTGGTGGCGTTCCGTCAGTCGGGCTACGCCCTCCTGACTCCACGCCACCAGCCAAAGAAACCCGTCAACCATCGTATCGAAGGATTCATATCCGATGGGGAATTATAGTTGTTGTCCATGAGGAAAAATAAATGTCGTTGACGGTTCAGGCCGCCGATTTGGAAGGGAATGAATCCGGACAACGCCGTCATGGTCACTTTGGGCGGATAATTAGCGTTCAGATTTAACTGTTGAGCGATGCGTTCCACATCTCTGCGATTACCTTTGAAGTCGATATCCTGGCTCGTGAATGGTTGCAGTTTCTCAAGTTCGGCCTCGGTGGATAAATAGCGCTCAGCCCAATAATTAACAGCCTGGCCACCGACAAGGACATAGGGTTGTCCATCTGCATCGCGTATTTTGAAGACTTCCGAGAATTGTCGGAGAGAGAAGCCCACGACTATTCCCATTTGGCGATGGCACGTGCAACTTGGTTTAGGTTAGTGATGCGCCACTTCGCACCGCCGCCCACCAGTGAAACAGACCGTTGAACGGAAGCAGCAGTGGGACTACGACGAGCCCTGCGCACCAGCGCGCGATTTCGAGATTCCTGTCTTTTCATCTGATTGAAAGACATCGTTTTCACACGAGAAAAGTATCGTAATGAGAGGTTGGAAGCAAGTTCGCGGCAGGGCACCTGATATCGGTGGCATATCCACCCCTTGCGGCCGGAACATTCTGCGAATGGCAGGCCAGAATTTGCGGATTGGGCGACTTCTCTGACCCTCCCAATTTTTGAGCGTTCCCAAGCTGACTTTGAGACTATTTGCGAGTGTGTTCATTGTCATTTTCCTCCGCAATCGATAGGAAATGAGCATTTTAGGAAAATTCGTTAGGTGGGGAGGCAAATCCCACCTTATGGACTTGATCACCAGATGGCAAAAAGGGTTCAGAAGCGACCCCTTCCGCCATTGGTTTGCCCGCTAGTCGGCAAAAAGGAAATGCAGGTCGTTCAGTGTCAGGCTCTGGGCAAAGCGTTCTTCTCCCAGCACGTCATCCGCCAGTGTGCCTTTTTGTTTCTGCAATTGTCGGATTTTCTGCTCGATGGTGTCGCGCATAAGCAGTCGATAAGCCATCACTTTTCTCGTCTGCCCGATCCGGTGGGTGCGGTCAATTGCCTGGTTTTCGACCGCGGGATTCCACCAGGGGTCGAACAGAACCACGTAAGATGCCGAGGTGAGGTTTAAACCGAATCCGCCGGCTTTAAGAGAAATCAAGAACGTTGCGCCGGTCTTCGCCGATTGAAATTCACGGACCAGATCCCCGCGATTTTCCGTGTCGCCCGCGAGATAAAAATGCGGCCAACCCCGTTCCGTTAATTTATCGCGAAGAATGTTGAGCATGGTGACGAATTGGGAAAACACGAGCACTTTATGCCCTTCCGCCATGAGCGGTTCGAGCAAATCCTCCAACGCGGAGACTTTGGCCGCTTCCGCGTGTCTGAACTTTCCATCGATGAGTGCGGGGTGACAGCAAATCTGTCGCAACCGGAGCAGTGAAGTGAGAATATTGAATCTCTGTTCATTCAATTCGCTCGCCGTTTTGAGGCCGAGGAGAAGTTGCCGGGCGCGTTTAAGTTCCGCGCGATAGAGAGTCTTTTGTTCGGTTTCCAACTCGCAATAAAGGTCTTCTTCCACGCGGTCCGGCAGGTCACTCGCGACCTGCGCCTTGGTGCGGCGCAACAGGAACGGACGCACACGCGCGGCCAGTCGGCGGCGGGCGAGTGAGTCGCCTTTCGCATCAAAACGCCGGAGGAAATCGGCGCGATTTCCGAGAATGCCTGGCATCGCAAAGCTGAAGATGCTCCAGAGATCCAGAAGTCTGTTTTCGATGGGCGTGCCGGTCAGCGCCAGCTTGCGTTCGGATCGCAACGCGCGCGCTGATTGGGCGGTTTGTGAATCCGGATTTTTAATGTACTGCGCTTCATCCAAAATCGCCGCCAGCCACGGCACGGAGGCGATCTCCGGCGAGAGTGCGCGGAGTTGAGCGTAGTTAATTATCAGAAGGTCGCAACCGGCGCAGGCCGCGCCCAATGCCTCGGCGGATTCGCCGCGCCATATTTGAACGCGTAGCGCCGGATAAAACCGTTCCGCTTCCGCCCGCCAATTATCCATCACGGACTTTGGACATACGACGAGCGCGGGGTGCGGTGAAGACTGGCCGTTCCCAGGCATTTCGCGCAGCCACGCGATCCAGGCAAGCGTCTGCAACGTTTTGCCCAAACCCATGTCATCGGCCAGCACGCCGCCGAAGTGATTCGTCGTCAGGTAAGCCAGGAAATAAAATCCCTCCGTCTGGTACGGTCGCAGCGTGGCTACGATGCCGCCCGGCAAGGGCGGCACGACGCGCGTTTTTAGGTCACTCACGCGGCGTTGGATTTTTTCGGCGCGATCGGGCCCGAGAAATTTTTTGGCGGCCTCGTCGGCGAGTTGCAATGCATGCAGGCGCTGCGGCTCGGCGGAAAAATCCCGGGCATGAAGGCCCAGCCGGGCGAGTTGTTGGTCATCTTCCGGCGAAAGATTGAACTGCAAACGGCGCCAGCCCTTTTTGCCCAGCCTGACGTAGGTGCCGCGGGAGTTCAGGAGAAGTTTCAATTCCTCCGGCGTCAACGTGGTGTCGGCAAGCTCGAGCTTTACTTGCACGTCAAACCAGTCGATGCCCGATTCGAAAATATCAAACGCGACGGAACCACTGATGGGTTCATCGCGCAGCGTGGCCAGGTCTTTGCTCAGGAGAACTTCGAATTCCGGCGGGAGTGATTTAAGCCAGAGCGCGAAGGCTTCCGGTGTTTTTTTGGTGAGCCGCAGCGTCCAATCGCCAGGATAGGCATTCCACTTTGCGCTTAGTTGTTTCAAGAGGTCGGGAAAATGACTTTGCAACTGGCGGTCATGGACGGTGAGGGAGTTTTTTGCGGCTGTTTTCTGCGGTTGCGCGGAAGCTTTCGAGATCGGCTCCCAGCCGTTGGCGGTAAATTTCTCCTTTTGCATCTCCGGAGCTGCGGCGGTTACTTCGATGAGGATATCCTCGATATCGCCGCCGAGATGAGCCTGCTTGATTCCGCACGCCACCGTTATCTTGACGGGAATGGAAGCAATGCGGCGCTGAAGTTCCTCGGGCAACGACGCGCCGGCGGAATGAAGATAGCCCAGCGCTTCGGGCGTTTCGATCGCTTCAACGGGAATGTGTTTTTCCAAATCGTTTGCCAGGACCGCGCCTGGGGGGCCTGGAAAAATTCCTTCCGGCGTTAGGTAGAGCGTGGGTTGCCCTTCCAGAATCAGCAGGATGCGTGAAAGTATTTTGCCATCCGGCTGTACCAGCGTCAGGCGATAATGGCCTTCTTTCGCGCGATGCAGCGTGAGTTCCAATCGCAGCGGCAAATCGTGGCGCGGGTAAGGTTTGCCATCCGGGCTCACGATGAGTTCGGGCGCGAGCTCGGTTCTCAACAAACGGTTGAGCGTCGTTTTGGCGTCGGAATTGTTGTAGCGAAGACTCCACCAATTTCCATATTGCCAGTTGTCGTGGCAGAGGCTCCAAAGAATAAGCGAGTTGTGAATGAGTGGCAGCTTCTGTTCGTCAAAGAGTGAACCAAATCTTTTAGCCTGGGTGCGTTTGAATTCGGCAAAATCC
>Ga0207707_10002358_pt1 | contig 17015 bp, 16 predicted proteins | sample KBSC83BmetaG_FD_184336 | JGI IMG/M metagenome (GOLD analysis project Ga0207707, IMG submission 184336) | Corn rhizosphere microbial communities from Kellogg Biological Station, Michigan, USA - KBS C8-3B metaG (SPAdes) (version 2) | ecosystem: Host-associated > Plants > Roots > Rhizosphere ...
TCCAAGGCACACATGGCTTCCCCAGCCAGATCCATGACGATCCCGCTCTGCAGTTGGCCATGCCCACACCCGACCCATTCCCTTTCGCAGAGGAGCGGCGGCTGTTCTATGTCGCAATAACGCGCGCTCGCAAGCAAGTGCGGTTCTACACGACCCTTGCGCAGCCATCACAGTTCTTGGTGGAGCTGGTCAAGAACGAATACCTGAAAGTCGAACCTGTAGATGGGGAGGTGATGGAGCCTTGTTCCCGTCCTGATTGTGGGGGCGTCATGGTCCCGCGCGGAGGCGGCACTTTTTTCGGCTGCTCTCGCTTTCCAGCGTGCGACCACACGCGCAATCCGAATGAGGAGGCGGACCGACAAGCCCGGCGGGTCCAACGGATCACAGGCCCGGTGGTGGTCGGACAGACATGTCCCGTGTGTAAGCAAGGCAAGATCCAAGAGAAGAAGGGATCCAATGGCCCGTTTCTGGGCTGCTCCCGCTTCCGGGAAGGTTGTCGGGCCACTGCCAATCTGCCGAGGCGAAGCTCACATGGTCCGGAATCACAACCTGCTGCGCGGTAGGCAGCATCGCGCTCTGGCTGGTCGTAATTGCTTTAATTCACGCTTCGAATGTGCCTCACATCTCGTCTAAGAGGACGTCGTACCAACGCGGCCCGCTCTTGACCGGGAGCCGATGCAGAGAAGGGCGATGAGCGTTATCGGGGGTAGGGGGGGGGGCCGCCTACGACCCTAATCGGACATCAAAAGACACACTCTGGCCCAGCACTAGGAGCTCAGTGGCGGACAGGACAGTGCCCGCGGCGCACGCAATACTGATAACTGCGCGAGCGTCTGAACGTCGCGCTAGCCTCCAGTGGCGTTGCGCTTCGTAGTAAAGATACGTTGTAAATCAATATCTTGAAAAATAATCTAGGCGCGAGTAGGTTACTTGTCGAGCCTACGATGGAGCCGAACGAACCGTGACACACCGCAACGTGCCCGACGATTCATCGACGGTCCAATGGCTCATGCAAGAGCACGGACCTCTATTGCATGCGTCCGCTGCGGCCAAGCTCCTCGGGTTCCGTAGCACTGACGCGCTTCGACAAGCACGAATACGCCAACGCCTACCGGTCCCGATGTTCGCTATTCAAGGTAGGCGCGGTTGGTTTGCGTCGACGTCGGCAGTCGCGGAGTGGATCGATCAGACCATTGACCGCGCTAACCATCGCGGGGTGCAAGGTCGTGATTAGGAACGCCGGAAACGCCCCAGAACTAGGATTACGCAGTCTGTGTCTAAAACAGTCTCACAGTCAAATGAGGGGGTGACCGAGCCATCTGAATCCAACGAAGCAGAACTGTTCCGGAAAAAAAGAAAAGCCACCCTGTGGCGGGGTGGCTTTCTGGCGTGACTTGATTGCTCAAGCCTGGTTCGCCTGAGCGGCAGTGTGTTCCCTGCCCGTATTCGAAGTCAAGCCTCCGGTCTATCCGATATTCAATGCCGCAGCTCTGCGGCAGGGAGGCGTGTGTGCACAACAAGTATACAAATTGGCTCCGGGGCGTGCGGGTGGCTGTCTTGGCGCGAGAGTGCGCACGGACGCACCGGCCATGAGAATGACATTGAACAAGCTCATGGAGATGATCGCGGATGGCCGCGGCACAGGCGTAGGGGATAGCTATCGGCCCTGGGAAGAGATTACTCGTCGTCGGTCGTCGCCCTACTCAAATCTCAACTTGATCCCCGTCCCGCATCTCACGCGGCTATGTCACTTTCTGTCTCGCGGCGAGCGCGAATTCGGGTTACTTCTCTGGTGGCTCGGTGCAGAGGACGTGCGCGAGCAGTATCCGCTCTGGCCGTGGGTTCATCCGCAGCCACTCGATCAGATCGGTCACTGCACGATAGGGAGTCATCCCGGAATGGCCGAAGTGGCCAGCGATGCGGACATTGCGTTGGGAAAGTACCCCGGCTTGAGGATACCGGTCGTTCTGAGTATCGACTTCCTAGCGACTATCCCAGCGTCCACGGGTCCTAATCGCCTAGTCGGCTTCAGCTGCAAGCCGCTGGATCTCTATAGCAGGGCTGGACCAGGGGATCGCTTGCGCGAGCGATTGGAACTCGATCGACGTTATTGTGTCGCTGCGAACATTCCTCATCACCTCGTTCATCCCGAGCAGCTACCCAGGACTCTGGTGGTTCAGCTGCATTGGCTTGCCCCCATCGAACCGTGGTTGCAACTCAAGCAGCTCATTACTTCAGATGAATACCAACTCTACTTGAAGCATTTGCAACCTACAGTTTATGAAGTGCCGGCTTGCGACGCATCGCGCCACGCAGCCTCCAAAGTGGGATGGACCGCTGAGGAAAACCAGCGCGCGCTGAGAATCGCCCTTTGGTATCAACATTTGGACGTCGACCTCTTACAGCCCATACATATGACCCGACCTCTGAGGCAGGGAGGCGTGGCACTTAGAGAGCAACTTCAAAGACAATGGTTCGGGAGGCGAGCGTGATTCCCGCCCTCGGATACATCATTCGCCAAGGTGTCGGTGAGCAGCGGCTGCCCGGACCACAACGCGTGTTGGCAATTGCCGCCGATCGCGATGCCGTGTGGCTTATCAATATCCCGCGGGACAGGTCAGAGACGAATCGCAAAGCTGTGCACATGCTCGGTCCACGGCGTTACTCTCTCGCCGGTCTTTCCGATGCGATCGAGCGAGGTCAGCTCGTTATGGAGAATGTCCCGCTGCCTGCCATTTGGCTGATGACCGATGCGGACTACGTCAGTGACGCGCCGAACAAACGCGAACGAGAGCGGAGGGAATGGCGACTTAAAAGGAGAGACCAGCGCTGGATGATCATCGAGGCCATCATTGGAGATTATACGGCGCAGCAAATCGTCCCAGTGGCATATATGCTTCGCGAGAATATCCTCGCTCAGGCGAAGATACACCACCTCAGCGCGCCTAGTATTTACAGCTGGATCCATAGGTACTGGGCCGGACGCGAGTGTCTTAATAGCTTGATTCCAGACACCAGCCAGTGTGGAGGCCCTGGAAAGCCGAAAAGGCAGTCTGAACGACGCCTAGGGCGTAAATCCCGTTGCTTCAAGGAAGGGGTGGTCGAAAGTCCGGGCTATATCTTGAAAGAGGGTGACACAGAGCTACTTGCCTACGGCTACGCACTCGTGAAGCCGGGACTTACATTATTTGATGCTTATGTACTTACGAGTGGTGCCTATTGGTCACAGACCGTACAGAACGAGCACGGGCGCATGGAATACGAGCTGCTTCCGGCGCACCAGCGTCCCACGCAAGTCCAATTCGAATATTGGGGGAGAAAACTTTACGGAGAGCCTTTCCGCCGCCGCATGATGGGTGTTGATCACTGGGCGACATCTACCCTCGCCGTAGCAGGTAGCGCCCAGGATCAGGTGCATGCGGTTGGACAGATGGCGATGATTGACTCGACCTCTACGGACATCTATCTCACCTCGGAGTTGTCGCGGCTCAAGGTATTGCCACCGATGCATAGGACCGTCGTTATTGATGTCAGATCGACGTTCGTACCAGGCTTCTATTGTGGGTGGGAGGATCCAAGCTCCGAGACGTCCCTCCAAGCCATCCTTTGTGCCTCGGGAGACAAGGCCGAGTTTGCGGCTCGATTTGGTATCGAGCTTGGTGAGGACGAGTGGCCCGGCATGACCCACCGCCTTTATCTCGCCGACAACGGCGAGATGAAGTCTGAGGCGATGAAGGAAGCTGAGAAGCACTTTCGATTTGGTGTGGAGTTCGCCAAGGCCTACAGCGGCCAGAGCAAGAGCTTGGTGGAGAACCAACATCACACGGCTCACAAGGCGTTGGACCACAAGCTGCCCGGGACGACACGCGGGAGACAGCGCAAACGTGGGGAGCCGCCTCCTCCGACAAAGGCTCTTTTGAACTACTCCGAATATATACGCGAACTAATTCTCGTGGTTCTGGCCTATAACAAGGAGGAGGTGCCAGATCTTGCGCCGATCGACATGAAGATCGCGGGAGTGCCACCCACTCGCGTGAACGTCTTCCGCTGGCTGCGTGATCACAATATGCGGGCGGACATCTCCTGTGATTTAAACCAGCTGCGTGCGTTCACCCTTCCGGACCGCAAGGCGGTCATGCGCAGGGACGGTATTCACCTGTTGATGGATGATGGAATCAGGCACTTGCCCGGCCATCGGTTCTACATGGAAGACCTCACTCGTGATGTCCGCTGGCGGTTGGCTGCCACGAAGCACAGCTCCGTGCTCATGAGGGTGAAGCTGGATGCTCAGGACCTCAGTCATGTCTGGCTGCCTACTTCCACGGGATTGCTGCAAATTCCAAATGTGCTGGCGGATCAGATCGTGCAGGAGAAAGTCACTCTGGCAGATTGGACGCAATGGGTTGCCAGCGAGGATCTGCGAACGGATCAGTGTCGCCAAGTTCATGACCAAGAGGGGCTCAACACCGTACTCAGAAGAGGCGCCGTCACAGTCCAGGCCGCTCGTCAAAAGCGTGCTGCGGAAGCGTCGCTTCCGCGAAAGCCGAGTAAGCAGCGCCAAGCATCCGAGCTTCGGAAAAACAAGGCAGAAGAGATGGAACACCTGGGCCCGGCCACAATATTGGACACTCCTCAGATGCCTCCCGGAAGCGGCCTGTTGACGAGTCTCTGGGAAACTACGGCCGCTGATCGTGCGATGGATGCCTTCCATGATGGAGATGAACCATGAGCGCATCAGTTTTAGAGCACCCAGAACTCGTGAATGGTGCCAATCCGCTTCTGGAAGCAGCGGCACCGTACATATCTTTCGATAAGCTGCCCGGCAAGTTGAAGCGCGAACCATTGAAGGGTTGCGATTGGCGCTCCGTAGATCCGGCGCGCCGCGCTTCACTACTAGCGCTCGGTGAGCAGCACTACTGGCCAAATCGGATCGTTCTGGATCTCGCTGATACCATCCAATCCATGCTGCGTGGAGGGCTGATGGCGCGCAATCCGCTCTCAGTAGCCGAGCAGCGGCGCATCAACAACTTGGCACAGGCCGATGAAGTACGACAAGTGCCCCTGCAGTCGCTGCGCGTGCGTGCCGGTGGAGGGATCATCTCAGCGATCACCGGTATAGGGAAGTCGGCTCTGTTGGAGCGAACTTTGGATGTCGTCGCACCCGATCAGGTGGTTGTTCATGGCAGAAGCGAGGCGTGCGGTTGGTCCACCTTGACTCAGGTGCTTTACCTGATCATTGATGCACCTTCCAACGGAACCCGAGGAGGATTGCTCGCTCGCATTGTCGCGGCGTTGGATACGTTGTTGGGTACCGACTACTACGACACCTTCCGCAAGCTTCGTAATCTTGATGCGTCGCTGTTATTTGTCACCAAACTGCTCTCAAACCATCGCGTGGGACTCTTGGCCATCGATGAGAACCAGCAGGACAACTTTGATGAGTGCATTTGGCAGCGCAGTTTCGTGCTCTTCTTTCTTGGCCTGATGAACCTCGGGATTCCCGTGCTGCTGTTAGGAAACCCGCTTGCGTTCACCGGGTTGGAGGCGGCGTCCCAGACCATGCGTCGGTTCTCAACGTCGGGCTACTACAAGTTGGCACCCGCGGCTTCCCCATCCGAGCCTTGGTGGGCACGAGACCATGTTCCCGGTATGTGCCAGTTCTTGCTCTGCGATGAGGCGCCACCAATAGCCGAGATCATAGAGGCGACCTTTGGAATGTCGGCTGGTGTCCCAGGCTTATTTGGGCCGATATGGTTCGAAGCTCAACGTGTCGCCCTGCGTCGTGGGGGACAACACATTTGCATGACCCGCGGCGATTTGATGGCGGCGACCAGGTCTCCCCGAGTCACTGAGTTGCTTGCTATGGCTTCTCAGATATTGGGAGCCACAAAGGATCAGCGCTTCCTAGACATTCCCTTAGGGCCAAGCGGGAAGCGCAACGAGGTACCACCCTCCACAAACGTCCGCGTTGCAGACGGCGTCGACATCTCGTCCGTTGATGGAGAAGAGGCGTCGGCGCAGATCGCTTCGGTAATGGCTAGCTTTCAAAAGAAAGCCCAAGCCAAGAGGGATAAGGCAGCAAAGAATAAGGGCTTGATCGATTCCCTTAGCCCTGAGGATTTGCGTGCACAGACGGTGCAAATGGAGATCTTTGCTGGGCTTCAAGGGATGCAGGAGCCCCTATTACCAGGCGGTAGGAAGGGCCTATCAAAGCAACGCTGAAAACCGGACATGCACGCCACCCGTAGTGCTTCTATTGAACGCTGCGTGACCAGGCACTTTCGCGGCGTGAAAGTTCCTTCATTAACCAGGATGAACGATCCCACGATTGCTCCTTCGACATCTTGTAGAGCAGTTCGTCGGGCAATGTTCGAACAAATCTCTTGATGATGATTCTGTCTATCTTGATGCGGTCGGCCAACGTGTAGACGTCCAAGTCGTCCGACAAACCTCTGAATAGTGCCGGTGGAAAGTTAGCGTGCACGACGAGCCTGGCAAGTTCAGCCTGCGTTTGTGGAGTAAACCAAGAGCCAAACGGCGCCATGGGAAGAAGTTCAAGTTGCGATTGCCAAGGGGAGTTTTGCAGTCTCGGAGGGCTCAAGCCGAGGGCGTCGAGCGCTCCGCATATGACCAGACGTGACGCTACGTACGATGCCTGGACCCGCTGCTCCAGTTCAGCCTGGACGAAGAGCTCACCATCGGTGATTCTCAGACTTCGTGCAATATTGGGGAGCTTCGCGTCCCAAGTTTTCTCGATCGTGCTCGTTAGCTGCTCGCAGGCCCGGCCAGCGCTACCGAAATGCTGCGCGACCGCGTCCATGACCAACATCCATGTACCAGGTGCAATGCCTGTCAGATTGCCTTCGAATGCTTCCGACCATAGCTGTAGATAAGCCGCATATCCGTCTGAGACAGAGAGATTCATCGCTTTGAGGGTCGTTAGACTGGAAGTTCGCTCCCCGGGAAGCTGAAGCGACCAACGCCGAATGCCATCGGTGCTTTCCTCGCCCTCATCACGCAGGGGTTTTCCGTGCTCGGGGCAGTGGCCAATCGACGGGAGCAAGTGCAGCACCCGCCATGAGGCAAATCCTTGCAGGTCGATGTCCTCTTCAATGCACTTTTCGCAGGAACGCAGACAGGTGGTGAGCCGTGGAATCTGCCTGCGTCTGTGGCCTCGGAATGCCCAGCGAAATCTTGATGAGTCGCCGGCGATAAGTTGATTGGCGAGCGTTTCAGCAACATGCGGCGCCATGGTACGAGAGTACGCGCCGAACAGCGTATGTTGTTCAAGTACTTGGTGTGGCGAGATCGAGTAGTTGAACAGGCTCCTCGCGACTTCGCCAGCACCTGCTCCGAGGACGTTTGAAATATGCTTCTTATGTCGCCCGTATATCGCACCGACAGAAGCAGGGCCACCGAGCGACTGAAACATCCTGTGATGTATGACCACTGCGGTAAAAAGAGTGGATCCTTTCCTCAACAGCGGCATGAAGCCGATGGTAGTCATGACTTAGCCTGATCATTCTCTGTTCAAAGAAGACGCGCGCCAGATGGCCGGCAAGTGTTCGCGCAACCATTCGCGATCATTTCGGTATAGCCACATGTAACTGTTGCCGGGTAGCCGGCGAATTTGGCGGGTCGTGAGGGTTGGATTCTGCTGAATGGCTTGCGTGAACCAGCATCGCGTAACCTTTCGCTGCTCCAAGAAGCGAGCGATTCTCCATGCCTCCAAAAGTTCGACTTCACTCGCCAGCAGGCGATGGATGGAGATACGCGAAACGCCAGCTGCTTCGGACACGGCAACGACGTTGATACCAGCCTGTAGCATCTTTCTAGCGATGGACTGTTTCTCCTCTGAGAACGTCTTGGTGCGAGATGTGTACTGGAGCCCAAGTTGTTTCGCCCACTTCACCCCTGTGGTGGTGCTTATGCCCACGCATGTCGAGGCCGCACGGATGGACTTTCCATCTGAGACGAGCTCGTGAAACGTTTCGATCTTCGCGTTGCCGGGCTCTTCAGCGACTGCGGCGGCGGCAGGCCGTTCGGCTGACCTGCTTGCTGCATAGGCGCCCCAGAATAATTCCCAGGTTTCGAACAGCATGGACATCAGCAACAAATGTTTGAGTGGGTGCCCTGATCTAGGCTTGCGCCTGGTTAGTGCGCCTGCCAAGCCAGGCCAATCAGGGGTGACCGATTGAAGTGCTTCGAATCCCGGCACGGTCTCGATGCCACGGTAGTGCGAGCGCGTCATCTCGATCAGCGCGGACAGTCTGAGATTGCCGTTTGCGGTGGCTAGGCCTCTTCCCCGCAACGCGGCTTGATAGGTCCTGGCCAACAGGATGCCGTCTAGCGAGCCTGGAGCCAGTTCGCTGAAGTGAACCGAGAACACTGCCAAGCGAAGAAGACGCTGCAATTGCACACTGTCCTCGACCGAGATATCAATCCACTGCCTTCTCAGGCCGCTACGCGGCATGAGCCAGTCGCGTCGATGGACCGGAGTCACTGGATCCCAGGCCATGACCAAGGGGCGCTGATGTACGTGGCAGACCATGACCGACGGGAACTGGTGTGCAACATGCCAGTAGGCGAAGCCGCTGGCGATTTCATCTTCATCGAAGCAGGCTGGACAGCCCTTGAGTGGATGGTGGCCGCCGATGCGGCTGGCGGTGATCCCCAGCTTCATCTTGATTGCTGGCATCGCTCCTTCGAGCGTTCGCTGCATTATGGTCGCGGCTAGGTCAGCCTCGACGAGAGGTAAAAAATAGCCGAGGAGCGTGTGCTTCAGCGCTAGGGTTCGCGGATGACCCAATTGCCCCTTTGTGCTGCAATCGAGTGCTGCGAGATTCGCAGGAAAATCGTGCATTAAAGCCGTGTACGGCGAACCGAATAGCTCCTGGCTTATTGTTTGTGCACTCAAGCCGTTCCATGCGTGCACCAGTCCGCACCAGCTATACAACGTCTGGTCGTGAACGAGGTTTGGCAGATTGCGAAGCATGTGTCCAACTCAAGTGTTCGCGCCTTTCGTGGTCCGAAAGGAGGACGCTGGGGGATCAGTAAATCACGAGTTGGGCATATAGTTTTGTTGGATTTTCTATTGTGGAATTTAGCCACGCACTACCTTCAGCGGTTTTTAGAACGGTGCTCCGAGTGCGTGCTCAGTACATCGCTTTGCCCATCCTCGGGCGACCACCCACCGGGGCCAGCGAGCGCAAAGATCGCGATCAACGTTGCGATCAACCCAAACAAGAACCAAGCCGCCGCGCCGGTCATGCCAATGTGTTCGGCAAGCCAAGCGAATGCGTGACGTTGGTGCTCGACCGGTTGCAATTGACCGGTCCACAGACCGGCAACATCCGCGCAAGTGGGCGGCGTCGTCAGCACGCACAAATGCAATCCCGACTTGAGCCGATCTTCTACCCGCAGGTGCTGGCCCCGCACGACGGATAACGACCTCGACACCACGATGCTGCCGGTTGAAGTTTGGAGGGTGGTAGCGGGCAGCGCGGCAAATCCCCCAGCGCTGGTGTTTGAAGACACGAACGTGCCAGCGTCTCCGACGCGCAGCGTCGTATCTGGCGTGAAGCCAACAAGCACGCCGAGGATCACTGGCACAAGCAAACCAATGATCGCCACCGCAGCTAAAGCCCGGCCGCCGGCATGTTCTTTTCCCGCTTTCGTCATGTTCAAGAGTAGGTACCCGTCATCGACTGCATGAGCAACCGGCGCACAATTGCACGCCCCTTCACGGTGCGGACGTAAGATCCAGCAGTTCTTCCACCTAACGCTGGCTGCCGCTCCCTGAGCCACATCCGGACCGACCGCTCTACATCAAAGTTTTCAGCGCCGGGCTGGCCTTCGGGAATCATGTCCCGGACAAGCGTCGCAAGCTCACGGATGAACTCAGCGCGTTTGGTGGCCGCAGGAGTCGATGAATCATCACTTTTCATGGCATCGGTTCACCCTCGCCGTCATCGTCATAACTCATACGCGTTCACGCGCCGAATTGCTAGCTACGGCGACCTTGAAAGTGTAGGCACGTCGACCAAGGACCTTGGCTATCGATACCTTGTCGCGCTGGGATGACCTATTAGCACTTTCGACGGCAAGCAGCCGACCGTGCACAGTTTTGGACTCTGATCATGGGTGCGATCCTGTCAGCCCGGGACTACAAGTCATCGGGCCGTGCGCCGATTGCTCAATGACAGCGAAGCTTCAACCTATGCTTGCCCGCTAGTCCGGCCCGATCCGGCTGCATTGTCAGGCGCAAGCCGACTCGGAATGCAATCTAGGTGGAACCGACGAAACGGGCGGCTTCTCAGAAGTTCTGACGGTCCTCGAGAGCAGGCGCAAGATCAGAACCCACCGCTTCGGCGGCCCGTGAGGAGCTCCCGTACCAGCGCGACACAACGGCGTCAGAGCTGGCCTAAGCGGGCCTTGAAACATGGTTCACGCACCTCGGCTTATGCTGGCGACATCTCCCACGATGGCGGTCTGACGATGTGCTACTCGGCCCAGATCCAGGCGGAATATTCCGTGTTCGTGCGCCTCCACGGGGCGATCCTGAGCAAGAAGCGTTTTGTTGAGCTGTTCTGGGAGCGCAGGAAGGACGGGACGTGGACGAAAATTCCGAAGGGCATGCGCGAGGCGTTCAGAAGCCCGGACAGCGAGGAAGGTTTTGAGTTGGCGAAACTGGTGGCGGAAGGCGACCGCGAACAGGAACAAAAATACCTTATCGAGATCGAGGCCCAGCGAGAGCGCCTAGCGAGGGCGGACGCGGTTCTTGCGGGACCCAAGCCCACCAAGAAGGCTGCGGAAGACCAGCGCATCGCCACGAAGAAGATCGAAGCCGCCCAGCGGAACCTCAACGACCTGCTTCGCCGCGAGCCAGAGCCCAGGGACTCTCGGATCTTTCCAGGCCAATATGCGCCGGTGATGCTGGCCCATGGCGGAAAGCGGGTCGTTGTGCCCATGCGCTACCAGTGCCGCATGCCGGGCTGGACGCCGGCGGTGGAGCGGAAATACCCAGGCTCCTACAACGCAAGGCGCGACAAGCTTGAAGCGTCCTGGGGCCAGTTGTTTGGTTTCCGACACGGCATCCTCATCGTGACGCGTTTTTACGAGAACGTTTCCCGCCACAAGGTCGAAGGGCGCGAGCTGCGCCCGGGGGAAAAGGAAGAGAACGTGGTGTTGGAGTTCGACCCACAGCCCGCCCAGGACATGCTGGTGGCTTGTCTGTGGAACGTATCGAAGGGCGCCGACAACGGCGCGGATCTATTTACCTTTGCCGCCATCACGGACGCACCACCACCCGAGATAGCGGCTGCCGGACATGACCGCTGCATCGTGCCCATCAAGCCCGAGCACCTCGACGCGTGGCTAAACCCGGACAAGCACAACTTGGCCGCCCAGTTCGCCATTCTCGATGATCGGGCGCGGCCTTACTACGAGCATCGCCTGGCCGCCTGAGTTTTTGTGATCAAGGCCGCCCGCCCCCGATCGCCCCGGCCGGCTCAACCTTTGTTCGGGCCTCCGCCTGAGCTCGCGCATTCGCCTGATTTGCTTACCTGCTTGCTGTCGCTTTGTCCCTGCGCGGAGCGCCCGTCGGCTCGGTTCCGCCAACTTTTCGTCAGCTTCACCACCTTATGCCGCCCTCGCTCTGTCCGACCTGGCTCTGCTTGGTTGCGCTGTTCATGTGCCCGTTCTTCGGGTTGCACTGGCAGTTCCAGCTGTGCTGCGACCATGGTGGGCCTGGCGTGCCAGGGACGAAAACGAACCGGAAAGTAGTGGTTGACAGCGCCTTCACCGGCGAAGTGAGACTGCTAGCGCTCGCAACGCAAAGTGAAGCAAAGCCATGAGCGACGACAAGAGCAAGACCGGCAACTCCGACCGCCTGCGCGTCAACGTCAACCAGGAATACGAACTACGTGACTGGGCCGCCAAATGGAACGTGTCCGAACAGCGAGTGAAAGAGGCAGTCGCGAAAGTCGGCGTGATGGCCGAAGACGTCGAGCGTGAGCTGAAACACAGCCGTGGCGATTGACCGCAATCGCCAGTTCGGCAAGGCCCCAGAGCCGAAGGCGCCAAAGGTTTCGCGCCCAAGGGCCAGCGACCAATCTTCGTGGTGCAACTGCATCACGCGTCCAGGCGGCCCAACGACTTTCGCCTGCAGGCTCGCGATGCGCTAAGAAGCTGGGCCGGCCCCACGGGACCAATCTACGACCCAACGGTCAAACGCCTCGTGGTGGAAGTGGGGGCCATCCCATTTCCTACGCAATAATCGATCTAGGAACACATCGAGACTGCTCTCAAACGCATCGTGGCGTCTAATGAACCGGGGGCGATTGTTCTTCAGTGGCGCTGGGGGGGCGGAAAGACCTACTGCATTCGTGGCTGAAGATGACGAGCTGACGCCATCGCTGCCCATGACCGGATCTCGAGCGGTGTAAGGAATCGGCTTCCGTCAAAGCGTCAAGACTCACCTCAGCTAGTGGGAAGAGCATCAGAGTGTCGGCAAAGACCCCCACACCCAACAAGCTGTTGGAATATATATTGTCTCGCCGACTTTTTTCCAGGCCGATACGGGACGCGTGTTGGAACCTATTTAGGGCGTTTCTCGCCCTTTAATGTGATCCGGGGCCGCGCAACTGCGCGGCCCCGGTTGGAAGCTCTTTTAGGTCACACCAGGCAAGACCTGTTCGAAGTGCCGACCCGGCACCCCGCGTAGCCTTCCGGGTGGACGGATGGCATTGCGTGAGCAATCGTCATCCGTCCGTAAACGGCAATCACGGTGCGGTCAGCTGGATCCAGGCAGGCGCGTGATCGCTGGCTTTCTCCTGCAGCCGAACCCAGCGGTCCACACCCGCCTGGGTGAGGTTTTTCGCCGAGACGCGATTGAGCAGCAGATGATCGATCCGCAGTCCGCGATCTCTTTCGGCATGCTGCCGGAAGTAGTCCCAAAACGTATAAACCCGCTCCTCTCCCCACACTTGTCGCAACGAGTCAGTCCAGCCCTGACCCAGCAGGCGCGCGTATGCCTGCCTCGATTCCGGCTGGAGCAGGGCATCGTTGCGAAATGATTTGGGATCGTAGACGTCCTCGTCGGCAGGAATGACGTTGAAATCCCCCATCAGGACTACCGGGTGGGGCAGGTCAGCCAGGGATGCGGCGTGACGTGCCAGACGCTCCAGCCACTTCAGTTTGTAGTCGAATTTGGGTCCTGGCTGCGGGTTGCCATTGGGCGCGTACAGACTGGCGACAACGATGCCGTCGATGCTCGCCTCCAGGTATCGGCTCTGCGGGTCTTCCGGATCGCCGGGTAACCCGCGTCGACGTTGGATCGGTACGTTGCCCCGGCCGAGCAGGGCCACTCCGTTCCACGACTGCTGGCCATGCCAGATGGATCGGTAGCCCGCGCCCTCGAGGATCTCCGTCGGGAATGCCTGATTCGTTGCCTTCAGTTCCTGGAGAGCCACGATGTCCGGCTGCTCCCTGGCCAGCCAGGCCAGCAAGTTGGGCAGGCGACTGCGGATTCCGTTGACGTTGAACGTGGCCAACTTCAAGGTTTTCTTGCGGCGCATGGGAGCGCGTCCTTCAGTCACGGCCGACCCGGCCTGAAGTGGCGAGCCATTGGCACGCTCCGAACTGTATGAGTCACTCTATCGCCAGTCCGTGAAGCGCTGGCTTTGGTGGTGCATAACCGTAGGGGAGCGCATCCGAAACCCATGGGCTCTATCCAGCCTTGCGCCACACGCCGGTCTGCGCCGTGGTGACGGTGCCGAGCGTACGACAGGCAGGTAGCGTGTGCGGTGGCACGCGGGCGCGTGCGGGCGTCTAAGCGCGACCGTACACATCGTCAAAACGCACGATATCGTCTTCGCCCAGATAGCTGCCCGATTGCACTTCGATCAGTTCCAGAGGCAACTTGCCGGGATTGCGCAAGCGGTGTGTGCTGCCGAGCGGGATGTACGTGCTCTGGTTTTCGGTAAGCAGGAACACCTTGTCGTCACAGGTGGCTTCAGCGGTACCGGAGACCACGATCCAGTGTTCGGCGCGGTGGTGATGTTTCTGCAGGCTGAGCGTCGCCCCGGGTTTGACCACGATGCGCTTGACCTGGAAACGCTCGCCGGCTTCCAGCGAGTCGTAGGTACCCCATGGTCGGTGCACGACGCGGTGCAGGGCGTATTCGCTGCGCCCGGCGGCCTTGAGTTGTTCGACGATTTGCTTGACGTCCTGTGCCGCGTTGCGGTGCGCGACCAGCGTGGCGTCGGGCGTGCTGACCACGATCACGTCGTCCAGGCCAACCGTCGCCAGCAGATGACGCTCATGCGAACGCAACAGGCAATTGCGCGTATCGATGGCCAGCGTGTCGCCCTCACACAAGTTGCCGTGGGCGTCCTTGTCGCCGGTCAGCCACAGCGCGGACCACGAACCGATGTCACTCCACGCGCAGCTCACCGGCACCACTGCCACGCGCCGGGTTTTTTCCATCACCGCATAGTCGATCGAGTCGGCGGGTACCTGGGCAAACGTATCGCGGTCGATGCGCACGAAGTCGAGGTCGATGCTGGCACTGGCATGCGCCGCGCGTACTGCCGCCAGCATGGCCGGCGCGTGCTGCGCCATTTCTTCCAGGTAGCGTGCGGCCTTGAACAGAAACATGCCGGAGTTCCAGTCGTAGCCGCCGTCGGCCACATACGACTGCGCCGTCGGCAGATCGGGCTTCTCGACGAAACGCTCGACGCGATAAGCGCCATCGCCCACGGATTCGGCGCGACGGATATAGCCGAACCCGGTTTCCGCGCGGTCGGGGCGAATCCCGAACGTCACCAACCAGCCTTGTTCGGCCAGTGGCACGGCCTGCGTGACCGCGGCCACGAACGCCGCAGTGTCACCAATCAAGTGATCCGCCGGCAACACCAGCAGCAGTGCTTCCGGGTCGCGGGCCAGCGCCTGCAGTGCGCCCAGCGCAATGGCTGGCGCGGTGTTGCGCCCGACCGGTTCCAGCACAATCGTGGCGCCGTCGATGCCGGCTTCCAGCAGCTGGTCGGCGGCGAGAAAGCGATGGCCATCGTTGGCGACCACGATCGGCGCAGCGACCTTCGGCAACTGTTGCGTGCGCGCAATCGTTTGCTGAAACAGCGTGCCCTTGCCGGCCAGCGCGAGGAACTGCTTGGGCAGATTCTTGCGCGACACCGGCCACAGACGCGTGCCACTGCCGCCGCTGAGGATGAGAGGAATCAACATGGACGCAAGCATACCTTTTGCCGCAGCCCGGTGTGTGCACCCCGGCTTCACGGGCTTCGCGACTCCACCGCTCCGCCGGCTTCACCGGCCTCCACAGCGGACACCGCCCGCCGGCATTTCGTTGCCTCCCCGTCCATATCAAGAGCGGTGGGTAGTGCCCGGCCCACGAGGCAGAGACCGTTCGCCACATGTTGAGCGAACCCGGGTAAGTTCACTCGCAGTCCTCTTGCAACGGCGGGGCATCGCGGGTCTCCTGCAACGTGCATCGCGGCGCTTACCCCAACGGCGCGTTACGGCTTTCGGCAAGCTGGGTCATCACGCGATGCAGGCCGTCGCGCCAGTCCGGCAGCGGGAAAGCGAAGTGCTGCTGGAAGCTGCTGTTGTCCAGCAGCGACCATGCCGGCCGCACGGCTGGCGTGGGAAACTCGGCGCTGCCGATCGGCAGGACTCGGGGTGGACGGGCGAGTACGCCCAGTGCCGCAGCTTCAGCGAAGATTGCGCTGGCGAAACCGTGCCAGGTGGTGGCGCCGCTGGCGACCAGGTGGTACGTACCCACCAGGGCGCTGCGCTGCGTGGCGTCGCACTGCAACCAGCGATCGAGTGCGGCGAGGCTGGCCTCGACGATCAGCCAGGTGGTGGTTGGGGCGCCGTGCTGGTCAGCAACCACCCGCAGCTCCTCGCGCTCGGTGCCGAGATGCAGCATCGTGCGCAGAAAGTTGTGACCGTGCCCGGCATACACCCACGCCGTGCGGAACAGCAGGTAATGCGCGCCGCTGTCACGCAGCGCCAGCTCACCTGCCAGCTTGCTGCGGCCATAGGCGCCAAGTGGGCCGGTCGGTGCGTCGGTTGCGTAGGGTCGCGCCTGCCGGCCGTCAAATACGTAATCCGTGGAGTAGTGGAGCACCAGCGCGCCGTGCGCTGCGGCCCATTGTCCGATCATGCCGACGGCATCGCCGTTGACGCAGGTGGCCAAGGCTTCCTCACGTTCGGCACGGTCAACAGCCGTATAGGCGGCCGTGTTGATGATCACGTCCGGCCGTACACGGTCGAGCAGCGCGATGAGGCCGGGTGGGTCGGCAAGGTCGGCAACCTCGCCGCGTGGGCCGTCATGCAACGCGCCATCGCGCGTGGCGACGGTCAGCTCGCCGCGGCTGGCCAGGCCGCCATGGTCGACGAAGGTGCGGCCGAGCTGGCCGTTCGCGCCCAGCAGCAAGATTCTCACGGCATGAAGACCGGCAGTCGCTCGGGTGCGACGTCGCGCAGGAAGGGTGTCAGGCGATCCTTGTCCGACAGCAGCGGCTCGCTCACCGGCCAGTCGATCGCAAGCTCGGCATCGTTCCAGCGGATGCCGGCTTCGGCGGCGTGGTCATACAGCGCCGTGCATTGGTAGGTGAACGTCGCGAAGTCGGAAACGACGCAGAAGCCGTGGGCAAAGCCTTCCGGGATCCAGAAATGGCGATGGTTGTCGGCAGTCAGCATCGCCCCGGTGGATTGCCCGAACGTGGGCGAGCCTCGGCGGATGTCCACCGCCACGTCGTACACCTCGCCTTCCAGCACGCTGACCAGCTTGCCTTGGGGATTGGGCCACTGGTAGTGCAGCCCGCGCAGTACGCCACGGCCCGAGCGCGAGACGTTGGACTGGATGAAGTTGGCGCTGATGCCGGCGTCGTGAAAGCTGGCCTGGTTGTAACTTTCGTAGAAATACCCGCGGGCATCGCCGAACACCTTTGGTTCGAGAATCAGCACGCCGGGCAGCGCCGTCTGGATCACTT
>Ga0207707_10002359_pt1 | contig 17010 bp, 21 predicted proteins | sample KBSC83BmetaG_FD_184336 | JGI IMG/M metagenome (GOLD analysis project Ga0207707, IMG submission 184336) | Corn rhizosphere microbial communities from Kellogg Biological Station, Michigan, USA - KBS C8-3B metaG (SPAdes) (version 2) | ecosystem: Host-associated > Plants > Roots > Rhizosphere ...
AACTCACTGTTGTAACTGGCTATTACAACAACTTATTTACAACAAAAGCACTTTGGCAGTGTCTGCTTCCTCGGTAAGATATGCCGCAAGGCAAGCTACTGGCAGGTGGGTAAAAAAGAAGCCGGTGCCATTTGGCGCCAGCTTCGAGGTTAGTCGCAAGCCTATAGGTAAGCCCTAGTGTCGAGACTGCAGATACTCTAGCAGGCCATGGTGCAAGTGCTGCCGGCCATCCCAGAGTACGATATTGTAACCCTCCGGAAACTCCGCAGGGTCTTCGGTACGAAAGTCGATGGACCGAACGGTCGGTGGCAGCGCTTCACTCATGTGCCGGTCGGTGCCACCGTGCAGCCTTGAGTACTTGTCGCCCCAAACCTCAAGCTCAGCTGGATTTTGCACATCGGTTGGTTTTAGACCAATAGTGGCTAATACTTCCGGCATCGTTAGTACAGTTTGTATAGATGTGGTTTTAGAGACACCTTCGACCGCAAAATCTAACGCGAAGTTACCACCGAACCTCGGCGTTATGGGTACTGCAGCCTCACGTAAAAGTTCAACTGCCCGGTTCTGGATTGCAGTTCTTAAGTCGTGTTTGCCATGGGTCAGCGGAACTTCGTAGCTCAGCTGAGCTACCTGCTCATCAGTCAGGTCAATACCATTGACCACTTCCATGGTAATTTGTGGGCCACGGTCATCCAGCATAATATCAAGCGGGTCACGCCCCACTTCTTCCCAGAAAATGATTTTTGGCTGGGCGGGATGCGTTCGTAGGGAGAATTCGCCCACTAGCTGGTCAATAACCCCTCGCCAGCGCTGTTTTAGCTCGGGTGTAAACGTTTCTTCGTAGACACTGTAGAACGGCCTGTCACGTCGCTCGCCCGACTCCGTGAAGCCCCAGACTTCAGCGCCGCTGCAATGACTGACTAAAATATCTCGGCGAAGCGCAGGGTCGATTTGATTTGTGATATCTCGCTCTACCCGGGCCATGCTGCCGCCAGTCACCATAAATAGCTTGCCTCCGTCCGCAAGAAAGGTCGACAACTCCTTGATCATGGCCGGCTCGGCGGGTGTGTACACCTCAGCGATAGTTTCGTCGACATCAGATAGTACTAGTCGGACTCGATTATTCCATTTGACTGAGGGTGCGTCATTCATGGGTCAATCATACCATTCCCGGCAGACTTCGCGGCTTCGGAGCTACATAGCCATTTTTTTGATTCGGCCGAGCCTATGCAACCGAAGTAGAGCTTTATTGCTTACGAAAAATCAGGAGGCAAGAATACCCAGTCTCGCCTGTTAATGGTTATACTGCACGAGTTTTACTTTGTGGGCCTTACCAATGCCGCTCACATCAATCAGATCCCCGTTGCCGAAATGGAAATCGACCAACACGGCTTTCCAGTCCTTGCCCGTAGCGGCGCTATAGATCATTTTCCCAATGTCACCGTGACACACCAGCAATATTTTGCCCGTTTGATGCTGCTGGCGGACAAAGTCTAATATTCGCTGCCACGCTCAACCAGCTGGGGAAACGTTTCGGCGCCCTCAGGAGACAGAAAGTAGGTAATGGTATCTGTCTTGATTATGTCTGGCTGGCACAATTCTTCAATCTTGTCCGCAGGCTCACCGGTTAGCACCCCGAAGTCTCGCTCTATAAGCTGATCGTACACCAGAGGTCTCGGCGTACCAGCTACTTGGGAAATTATTTCTGCCGTTTCAAAGGCCCGCGCAAGCGGCGAGCTGTATACCGCATCAAACTGTAGAGCCGCGCTTTTAATTGCCTCGCCCAGTTCCCTGGCCTGCTCTTTGCCAAGATCAGTCAACGGCATGTCACGGTGCCCGTTCAGAATGCCCTGGGCATTATCCTGGTTTTGCCCGTGCCGCGCGATAAAAATTTCTACGCTCATGGCTAGACTATAGCACCATCGCTTCCCCGCTCACGTATGCCGGCCTGCGATGGATCTTTGTGGCTCTAGTTCTAGGTTCTCATGGCCAAAATAAAACCCGCAGCGAGGTGGGTGTTTTATTTTGGTTGAGTACGTACGATCGAACTGGAACCTCATTGCAGCTGAATTACTTCGCTGGAATCGAGCTATGACCAAAAACAGTATTGTTTGGTCCGGGAACTAGGACTCCGACCTATTAATCGTTAGCGAATAGCCTCTTCAAGTCACTTAAACCATCTCTTGTATTTTGAAAGCCTTCATTTAAAGGCACTTCATCAATAGCAATCCATTCTAGGCTCACGACGTCATCCATGGGCTTCATTTCCCCGCCTACAATCTCGCCAATATAGTGCAGATTAAGAGTGTAATCGCCATCATCACCATATCGGTCAACATAAGTTCCAAGCAGCGAGGTAATCCTAATATCCAAACCGGTTTCTTCTTTTGCTTCTCGGATTGCAGCGCTTTCAGGCAGTTCGTCCGCTTCCATGAAACCGCCAATAATATCATAGGCACCTTTGTGCGGATCATTACCGCGCTTGGCGAGCAATACTTTGCCCTCCTTTATCGGCAAGACTGACGCACAAGGTTTTGCATTACGATAATAGGTTATGTCGCAAACTGAGCAGCGAGGAAGAGTTGAGCCCTCATCAATTTTATTTCCGCACTTTGGGCAAAAGTTATACTGAATCATGCCACCATTTTGACTCGCCTAATAGCAAAAGACAAACAGGCTAGAACTAAAAAGCAGAGGCAAAATAAAAACGACTCCGAATTATTGAAACCCTGAAACCGTTTCGTATTTGACGATTTGTTTTGGTTGCGGGACCAGGGGCGCTGCTTTACCGCAGGCATTTCGTCGCTTTCTCGGAGCAAGCTCCTGCAATAACTCCTCATGAACGAACCTGGGACCTAACCGCAAGCGGGATTTATAGATGGCCAGAGCGCGAGACGGACGGCCAATAACGCACTGCCGCACCAGCAGCCAGCGTCAGCAGGGATACGACGGTGACCACCTGCAACCAAAGGCCGGTATCCGTGAGGGTCGAACCGGACCCGGCGCTCGCAACTGCCAGGCCGACCGGATCCTTGATTATGCCGGTGGCAGAATCAGCGTCCAGCGGACCGTTGTCTTGGACCGCGTAGGTTAGCTTCAGGGCCGGTTTGCCGTTCAAGGTAGTTTCGGTAATGGTGGCGTTCGGGATATCGGCATACGTTTTCGTGACTGGATCAAACTTGCGAGCCGTAAAGCTTGAAGCCGGTAGGTCGGTGGTAAAGGTAAGCGAAACCTGGTTGGACGACGCCGAAGTAGTGAGGCAATAGGTCAGTAAGCTGAGCGGATAGTCGAAGCCTGGGTCCTGCGTGGTCTGCTCCGCCTCCTTTTGGGTATACGCGCAGGTAAGATTCGTACCCGTGGGAGTCACAACGTTAATATCGGCAACACCAGTCGCACTTTTCACCGTCGTGTAATTGGTCGTAAAGTTGGTAGCCGTGCCGATTTTGTTCGCGCCATACTCGGCAAACCACAGATTGCCGTCCGGTCCGGTGGTAATGCCCAGTAGCTGACTGGCATCGGTCGGTATGTCATACTCGGTGATTTGTCCACTTGAGGTAATTTTGCCGATTTTATCGACGTTAGACTCAGTGAACCACATAAGCCCGCCCGGGCCCTGCGTGATGTCACGCGGCATGCTATTGGCTGTTGGTACGGGGTACTCGGTAATAACCCCGCTGGTGGTTATTTTACCGATCTTGTTGCCGTTGCTACCATACTCCACGAACCACAAATCGCCGTCTGACCCGAGCGTAATGCTGATAGGACCGCTGCCCGCCGCTAGGTCATATTCGGTGATATTCCCGCTCGTGGCATCGACTTTGCCTATTTTATTACCGTCAATCTCCGTAAACCAGGCGTTACCACTCGGGTCGGTAGTGATGCCGAAAGGCTTACTGGCTGTGGTCAGTATGGGATATTCAGAGACCACCCCGCTGGTGGTTATTTTACCGATCTTGTTGCCGTTGTATTCCGCAAACCAGAGCGTATTACCGGTGCCCGCTACAATGCCATATGGAGAGCTACCGGTGGTCGGTATGGGATATTCAGAGACCACCCCGCTGGTGGTTATTTTACCGATCTTGTTGCCGCCTACCTCAGTAAACCATATGTTGCCATCCGGCCCCTTGGCGATATCATGTGGGCCGCTATTGGCCGACAAGACACTGTACTCAGTTATGGTGCCGCCTGTCGTTATCTTGCCGATCTTGTTATTGCCGTATTCAGTAAACCAGAGGTTGCCATCTGACCCCTGTACGACACTGTGCGGACGGCTGTCTGCCGTCGGCAACGTGTATTCATTGATGGTCGCCGCGGCAAACACATCTGGCGAAACGCTGAAGCCCACGGACAATACCGCCGTGGCCACTAAAAGAGTCGCCCTTGTAGTTAGAACTATCGTTTTACTGGTTTTGTACATTGATAAGTTTTTAGGTCTTATGCTTATGTTTCACATAATAGACTACATACCTCTGCACGGCAATTTCTCTGGAGATGACGATAGGCCGGAAAAATATCCGCGACCAGAGGAAAGACGGGACCGACCTGGCGGGGTCAAGGCGTAGCTCATTCGATTTCCAAAAAAAATTTCGGGCTCGGATCTAGATTTCATGACCAAGAAAAAAGCCCGTCCGAAGACGGGCACTTTTCTTGGTTGAGTACGTACAATCGAATTGGAACCTAATTTATAGTGAATTACTTCGCTGGAATCGAGCTTTGGCCTAAGTTAGTATTATTTGGTCCAGCAAATAAGACTCGAACCACTACGAGTATTGTCCTAAGGTACAATGATTACATGCAAAAGGCTTTCATTTTTGATTTGGATGGAGTCTTAATTAATAATGAGCTCATTTGGGAGCAGCACAAGAAAAAGCTCTACGCCGAATTACTGGGAAACGATGTGGCCGAAAAACTTGGCTCTACGCTTGGTGTTAATATGGACACAATCTATGAGCGTGCAGTTGCCAATGGTGCTACGGTTCCCAAACAAAAGCTCCTAGACGCTTTTTTTGACATCGCTAAAACAGTTTATAAAGAAGCGCCTCTTACTGATGGCATAGATAAACTAGACGATTATTTGCTAGCAAATGATTACCATGTGGGCATTGTTTCTGCATCGCCATATGACTGGATCAACGTTGTACTTGAAAGACTTTCCTTTAGGAGCAGTATCGAAATAGTACTTTCGCTTTACGAAATGCAATATTTGCGCCATAAGCCTCATCCCGATGGCTATATTCAAGCCATGAAAGATCTGGGAGCTACACCTTCTACAACCTCAATCCTTGAGGATTCAAATAGTGGCATAGAATCAGCTAAAGCATCAGGTGCATTTACGATTGGCTTTCAGGGAAACCTCGTGGATGGTTACGAACAAGCTGGTGCAGACGCTTATGCCAAAGATACTAACGAGGTCATCAAACTACTCCAGGGCTTCCAGACTTAAAGATAGCAAGCTGTGAACGAACCACGTAGGACTCGAACCTGAGTAACAGATTAGGGGAAATAATAATCGCTATATATTTTATTACCAGGTCTAACTTTGGAACCTAACAAAAATCATAATTTACAGATACCGGAACTAAAAAGGACCCACGTAGGGTCCAAAAGTATCACTTGGTTGCGGGACCAGGACTCGAACCTGGGACCTCATGGTTATGAGCCATGCGAGCTGCCGCTGCTCCATCCCGCGACATATACATTATTGGTTTCGGGACGTGCCCAAAACTTAACTTAAATGTATTGTACCAACAGAGAGGCCGAATTGTCAATTATTGACTGGCGTCGCGGTGCAGGAAGAAATTCATCCAAGCTTCGAAGTTGCGCTGCCAAAAAGGTTGCTTCGGTACTTCCGAAGGTACCAAGCCGCCGCCGGGCATCTTAATGGTGTGTGCCAGAGCCGTCTCTTTAGAGATAATCAGCTCGGTTTCACCCGGGGCCGCCAGGCCTAAGTTCTGGCGAGCAGCAATCTCTAAGTACTGCGGCGTACCATAGTACTGGTTCTGCAAGGCTTGGTTGGTGTTTTCCAGCTGCGCCACCTGGTTCTCTTGGCCCAGCTTCACGATCTGCTTTTGCAGCCCATAGTTGGTCTGGATCGACTTTACGCCACTCCAGCTAATCAGCAGCACGATCACGATAAACACCAGCACCCCGACGTTGCGGATGTCGCGCAAACTCAGTACGTAGGCGCGCAGGCGTGCCTCGTACGGCGCAATCAGCTTTTCGATGTTTATTTTGGCTAACATTTTCTAGGTTACAGTATATCGCATGACTATTGGTCTTCCCTATCGGTCTGTTATACTCGTATCTGTTAACCGCTACCCGGCACGCCCGGGAAAAGACCAGCCCGACAAAATGTATTTCATTTTGTCGGCACAATAGAGAAAAACCGTAGGTTGGTCTCTATTGCGACAGCGTGGGGGCATAGCTCAGTGGTTAGAGCAGTCGGCTCATAACTGATTGGTCCTTGGTTCAAATCCAAGTGCCCCCACCAATTAAGCAAAACAACCCCACCGCCTACACGGCAGTGGGGTTTTCGCTTTTCGTGATCAGCCGCTTACATAGCGCGCTTGGGCTTGCCGCCGCGGCGGATGATGCTCGGCAGCAACATGTCGAGACGGGCGAGCTCTTGATCGGTCAGCTCGCCGCTGTCACTCGGACTCACATCATTCATATCAGTTCTCACTGGGTGTCGCTTATCTTTCGCCATAGATGCCCTCCACTTACGGTAGACCGTAGTATGGACTCCAGTGCTAAAGGATAGCTGCGAAAAATGCGACAGCTAGCTAGTTAGCGTCACGCTTTAGGAACAATACCGCGCCCACCAGTAACCCAACCGCCATATAGGCGAGAGCTACCATGACGGCATGCGCGCCGGTAGTATGGTTGCCGAGATCCTGGGGAGCGGCAACGGCCTGCAGCATGCCGAAAGGCAGGTACTGGGCGCTCTTGGTGAAAATGTGGCCGATGAGACTCTCACCGATCAGCGGCACCATCAAGAAGGTTACGATACTGCCGACCTGGTTGCGCATGATGAAAATGAGGATGAATGCGTAGATGGCATACCCCCAACCCACGAACGCACAGCGCCAAATGACCGACCAGTAATCAAAGTGCTGCGGCGCAAGGTGGGAACCATGTAAATGGGCGCCGATGAGCGTACAGAGCGGTGAGAAGAAAGCGACCAGTAGCCCCGTCACGATAGCGAACGTACTGACGGCTAAAAATTTGGCCAGCAGCACCTTGAAACGGCGGTTGCTGTCGGTCAGCGCATACATGATGGTGTTATAGCGGTACTCGTGGCCGACCAGCAGCAAGCCGACAAACGCCAGCAGTAGGCCTGCGAAAACGATGGCATTAAATGATTCCGACATCAGGAGGTCCGGACGATGCAGGCCCTCGGAGGTCGCTCGGAAACCATCGCCGTAGCCGGCAAACAAGGCGACGAGCGCCAAACTAATGGCGAAAATGGCGTAGGTGGAGCGCACCGTCAGCAGTTTACGGAATTCAGATTTCAGACCAGCTATCATTTGTCGGTTCCTTTCTTGGCGGTATACTCTTCGCTGCCAGCCGTCAGCGCCAAGAACGCTTCCTCGAGCGAAGCGGTCTGGTTGGCCAGCTCGTACACCGGGATACCGCTTTCGAAGGCCAGTTTGCCAATCACATCCGAAGTGAGACCGACAACCTTGAGGCCGCCATCTACCTTCGCTACCTCTGCCTTACGGCCGGCTAGGGCTCGTTCCAGCTGCGCCAGTTTGGGTGAGCGCACAAAGACGCCGGAGTGACCATTGCTGGCCAGCAGTTCGCTCATGGAGGTGTCAGCAATCAGTTTACCCTTGCCGATGACCACGATGTTATCGGCCATCAGCGACATTTCGCTCAGCAGGTGTGACGACACAAACACGCCGTTGCCCTGGTCGGCGTAGCCTTTCAGGAATTCGCGTAGCCAGGCGATGCCCTCGGGATCCAGGCCGTTAGCCGGCTCATCGAGCATCAGGTACTTTGGCTTGCCGAGCAGCGCAGCCGCAATACCAAGCCGCTGGCTCATGCCAAGGCTGAACTTGCCGGGGCGGCTTTTGGCGACGTCGGCGAGGCCGACTTCATCGAGTACTTCATCGACACGCTTCAAACTAATACCGCCAGCGTCCGCTAGGATGCGCAGGTGCTGTCGGGCGGTGCGGGTAGGGTGGAAAGCCTTGGCTTCCAGCAAGATGCCAATCATCTGGGAGGGCTGACTGTAGGCATGCAGTGGTTTGCCATCAAAACTGGTCTGGCCACCGCCATTATCGAGACCAAGCATCAAACGCATAGTGGTCGATTTACCGGCGCCGTTGGGACCCAAGAAACCGGTCACCTTGCCGGTTTCGACGCGGAAGCTCAGGTCGTTCACCGCCTGCTTGCGCTTGTAGTGTTTACTTAAGTGTTCGGCAACTATCATGTCACCCAGTATACCCTGCTTATGCTTGGCTTGGGGTGGTTTTTTACGCAACAGGGCGACGACTACCAATAGTCACCAGTCTGGCAAGCAGCGCCGTGAGCAAGGCGTAGACCACAATTGCCACTAAGGTACCTAGTTCAAACCGGCTGCGCCCTAAAGTTTGATCATAGCTAAAGAGACTAAAAAACGGTGCCGCGAACGGGTGGCTCAGGGTATAGATAAAGTTTGCGAACGCGTTGCCCGGATTGGCGCCCAGCAGTACAAGCAAGAAACGCAGCGCCAACAGGGCGATTATTATCCCGCCGACCAAATACACTATTTGGGCGGCCACATTCATGCGGTGTTCAGCCCGGTTGACACCAGGCTCGGCGACGACCGGCGCAGCCTCGTCGACTACGGTGGTATGCACTTCGCGGTATGCTGTCATGGATTTTTTCCTCCAAGCTTACCTGTCTAGCGTAGCGCGCCACTTGTGTCGGCACTGTAAAAATTTTGATACACCTCAGCCGACCCCAGGTCAGAGAAGTTACAGCGCAGCCGTGAGCTGACGTTGCAGCTCGGCTACATCGGCCGCCTCCATCAGCTGTTCGCGCAGTTCCTTGGCGCCGTCGAAGTTGTTGACGTAGATTTTGCAAAATCGGTTCAGGGTCTTGATGTTACGCTCACCCTGCACCCAGGTGCGGGCGAATAGGTCAACTTGGGCCCGATAGAGCTCAAGCCGTTCTTCGCGGCTTTTAGCGTCCCAGGGCGTCTGTTCGGCAAAAGCGTACGGATCATGGAAAATGCCGCGCCCGATCATAATGCCGTCCAGACCGAATTGCGCCGCCAGACGCTCACCATCAGCCCGGTTTTCGACGTCGCCATTACCAACCATCAGGGTTTTTGGCGCTAATTTGTCGCGCAGCCTGACCACTTCGCCGATCAGCTCCCAGCGAGCCGGCACCTTGCTCATTTCCTTGCGGGTGCGGCCGTGCACCGTCAGCATATCGAGATCATGCCCAAGCAAGAACTCGAACCAGCTCATGTCGACTTCGTTAAAGCCCAAGCGGGTTTTTACGCTTACCGGCAGCCGGCCGGCGACCCCTTCTTGAGTAGCCCGGATGATCTCGCCAGCTAGCTGACGGTTTTCTAATTTGATAAGCGCGCTGCAGGCGCCGTTCTGGACTTCGCTCTTAGCCGGACAACCCATGTTCAGGTCGATGCCGACAAAGTTGCGCCCTTCGGGCAGTCCAAGCTCACGGGCCAGCTCACCGCTGGCAATCTGCTCGGCTACCGCTCGGAAATTCTCGGGGCGAAGTCCCCACAGCTGCGCCACCAGCCCTTGCTCCGACTCAACGAAGCGGAGCTTCTTTAAAAGCTTGGAGCGACCGGGACTCATTAGGCCATCGACGTTCACGAACTCCGTAAAAAACAGCTCCGGCGGCGCTGTGGAAGCCACGATTTGACGGAACACCGTGTCCGTGACATCGTCCATCGGTGCCAAAATAAAGAAAGGTTTCGGTAGGTCTTGATACATCATGGTTTAGAATTCCAATTTCATCCTGGCGAGGGCCGCCGCCGCGATCGGCTGCGCCACTTTGTGACCCCGCGCTTCCCGCAACCGGGCCACCCAGAACGCTTCACGGGCCTGTTGGTCAGCCGCCGCCAGCGCCGTCAGCTGCTTGGCGCGGCCCAGCGTCATAATCTGCGCGGTGCCGTCCAGGTGGGCTCGCATCGCCCGAGTGGGCCGTGAGGTGGTGTACGGATCGAGTGCGCTATGCGAGCCGTCGGCGGCTCGGCTGAAAGGCTCGATCGCCACCGTACCCCGTTGGGCTAGCCGGCGCAAATCGTAGTAGCGGATCAGTTGGGTCAGGCCATTGGTCGGTCCAGCGCTATGCAGCGTCTGGCCATCGTACCGGCCGGATTCGGCCAAATCCCGGCTGAGCGTCCGTAGCTGCCAACCGTCGACGCGGGCTTTCCAGGCGTACTCGGCGTATTCATGGGTCACCGCTTTCACGGCGTCATCGGGCGACTGGGCTACAGTACCGGCCTGGTGTACGGCGATGCGTTCCAAGCGGTGGTCTGCGCCGCGGTAGCCCATATCCGGGTGCATCAGGCTGTACGCCTCGTTGGTCTCACCCACGCTGGTGGGCAGGAAATCATAGCTGGCCTGTAGCCAGGTGACGCGGCGGGCGAACTCCGGCCGGGCGTACGGGCTCAGCGACTCGTGGGCGGCAGTCGGCAGTTCGTCGAGCTGACCCGTCTCGAAGATGGGCAGTACCGGTTGATCGAAGTCAGGCGAGCGTGACATAAGCATTATTTTAGCATAATTACGCTTATGTTGCAATGAAAGCCCTTTAGTAAAACACCCCGGTAACCAGAGTTGCGCGGGGTGTCCTTGGAGCGGAGACGGTGGCCAGCTACTCCCAACGGAAGACGCGGAAAGCGATGATGTAGACAATCACCAGCCAGGCGCCAATCAGGCCAATCTGCGGCGCAATGTCGATCAGCGTCTTGCCTTCGGTAGCGATCATGCGGGCGCCGTCGATCACCGGCGTCAGCGGCATGAAGGTAGTGACCTTCTGCAGCCATTCCGGCATCAGGAAGCGCGGGAAGAACGTACCGGTCAGGAACATCATCGGGAAGACGATGATGTTGGCCAGCGGCGCGGCCTGGCGCTCGTTCTTAGCCCAACCGCCGATACTCAGACCGATGCCGAGAATCATGACGATACTGAGGGCCAGGAAGACAGCCAGCGCCAGGACGTTGCCGACCACTTTCAGGTTGAACACACCGACCGCCACCGCGAACATGACGGCGATGGACAGCAGACCGGACACGGCGTTACCTAGCATGACGCTGACGAAGTACTGCCAGACGCGCAAGGGCGTGGTGTGCAGGCGGCGCAGAATGCCCTGCTTCTTCAGTTCCGGGAACACGTTGATGGGGCCGAAAATGCCGGCACCGAGGATAGCGAAACCAAGCAGACCGGTAAAGGCGTAGTCGAACGAGGTCAGCGAACGTTCATTGTTCTGCTTGCTGGTGACGGTGAACGGTGTGGAAACTTTCACGAACTTGGCGTTCACACCTTGCAGTTCGGCCTGCAGCACGGTCGTCAACGCACTGCCGGCGCTGGCGCTGTTCTGGGTGTAGTGGACAATTGCCTGGCCACTGGGGATAGCCTGGGCGTTCGCAGCCTCACCGAAGTTCTTCGGCAGCTCGATGGTGGCGTCCAACTCGCCGCGGCTCATCTTTTGATTGGCATCCGCGAACGTCGCGATAGTCTTGTCGACCTTCAGGATCTTCTGGTGCTCCAGCTGGTTCGTAAACTGCTTGGCCACCGGCGTGGTGGATTCGTTGATGATGGCCACGTTCAGCGAAGCGGAATTACCACCGCTGTTCAGGCCGCCAAATACGAACAGGAAGATCAGTGGGAACAGGAAGGTAAAAAACAGTGCCATACGGTCGCGGAACAGCCGACGTAGGTTAACGGTAAAGAACACCCAAATGGTGCTCAGTTTTTGTCGCATGGTCATATTAGCTCCTTAAAGCCTTTCCGGTGAGATCAATGAAAACGTCTTCCAGGTTTGCCTGTTCGACCTTTTGTTCTTTTGTAAAACCGCGTGACAGCAGGTCCTTGATAAGGTTTCCAGGCGTGTCGAGCTTAACGATCTTACCGCGGTCCATGATGGCGATGCGGTCACAGAGAATCTCAGCCTCGTCCATGTAGTGGGTGGTCAGGATGACGCTGATGCCACGGTCGCGAACCTCTTTGATGAGCTCCCAGAGATTGCGACGGGCCTGCGGGTCCAAGCCGGTGGTCGGCTCATCCAGGAAGAAAACTTTCGGATTGTGCACCAGGGCGGTGACGATGCTGAAGCGCTGCTTCTGGCCGCCGGACAGGTTTTCGACGTAGGCGTCGGCTTTGTCGCCGAGGTTTACTTCGTCCAGAAATGTCTTCGGGTCGACTTTTTCGCCGTACGCGGCGGCGAACATTTGGATGAGCTCCGTCAGCTTGGTTTTGTCCTGGAAACCGGGCGTTTGCGGCTGCACGCCGATCATGCCGCGGACTTCGTAAGGATTCTTGGCTACATCCACGCCGTCAATGGTGGCGGTACCGCCATCGATTTCACGCAGCGTTTCGATCATTTCAAGCGTGGTGGTCTTGCCGGCGCCGTTGGGGCCCAAGATACCAAAAATCTCACCGCGTTTGACTTCGAAACTAATACCGTCAACGGCTTTATTGCCGTCGTACGACTTCTGCAGGTTGTCTACTTTCAGAATAATATCGTTTGATTTGGTCATACCCTTCCACCCTATCACATCTGTAAACAACAAAAAATACCCCGAGGCGTACCCCGGGGTATTTAACAATCTAAACTAATTAACCGCGCTTAACGGTCAGGAAGCCGTTACGTGGGTTTTCGTTCACGCTGAAGCCGGCTGGCAGGTCGGTGGCTTCTGGGCGCTCGTCCTTAGAGAAGTAGTAAATGGTCTGCTTCTTGCCACCGCGCAGCGTTACTTCTTTAGAGTTCAAGTAGTATGTAACACCTTTTGAGTTCGTGTGCTTGTATGCCATGTCTGCATACCTCCCCTTATAACTAATGTTAGTACCCCTAACATACTCTTGAGTGATTTTATTTGTCAACAGTTCTCACCCCAAGAAAGCTTCAAGCAACAGCTTAATACTTGCCCGGGGAAGCCGCCTTGTATTACACTTGTGCTTGTAACTAAACGTCTAAAAGGTGGTTTTAAATAGATGGACTTTCGTCAAACAACCCAGAATAGTGGTCGTCCTGCCGTTGTTACTCCGGCGCCGATCGCTCCCGAACACAAAGATGACAAAGAAGCTGGCAGCGGTGTTCGTGGCAAGCTAAGCGGCAAGTGGACTCAAGTCCTGACGCTGATCGTTCTGGTCGGTACCGCCATCTTACTGGCCTGCATCGCCCTGGCTTTCACGCACAGCAACAACACCAACGAAGTTAAGTACGTCACCAACGACAAGTACCAGGCCGTCTTCCTGAACAACGGTCAGGTGTACTTCGGTAAGGTTGACAGTCTTAACGACAAGTACGTCCGCATGACCGACGTCTTCTACCTGACCCAGAGCGGTGACAGCAGTAGTAGCAACTACTCACTCGTCAAGCTTGGTTGTCAGCAGATTCACGACCCGACTGACCAAATGGTCATCAACCGCGACCAGGTCACCTTCTGGGAGAACTTGCAGGACAACGGCAAGGTCGTCACCAGCATCAACCAGTTCAAGAAGCAGAACCCGAACGGCCCAGATTGTTCTCAGGTCAGCAACCAAACCCAGGCTAGCGGCACGAACACGCAAGGTAGCTCAAGCAACACTCCGACTGGCACGAACAACTCGACCAGCAACACCACGAAGTAGTTACTGACCACTTCAAAATTAATACCCTCCGGGCAACTGGAGGGTATTTTTATGCGTCGTCTCTGTCATACTGCCTACATGTCATCGTTTGCTACCGAATTCTGGCCGGAAACTCACAGTCAGGTCGAGTTCTTGCCGGCCGCCTTGCCGCCTGATCTGCTCGTAACCGCAGTAAAGATATACGTCTTCCGCGGGGACTCGGTGCTCTTAACCGATATCGCCACACGTGGCTGGGACGTTCCCGGGGGCCACGTCGAAGCCGGTGAAACACCCGAGCAGACCGTGGTGCGTGAACTACGGGAAGAGACCGGCGCACGCGTAGAAAAATCAGCGCTCATCGGCTACCTCAAGATCACCAACACCAAAGAAACCACCCGCAACAAAAAGTATCCCAAGGTGAGTTGCATGCTGGTGTATAAGGGGTATGGCGCGCGCCTGGATGCCGGCCACAGCTTTGAGCTCGAAGCCCGAGGATGCCAGTTCACACCCCTAGAAGAGTTGGCGCATGTCCACCATGGCTGGAACGATGCCAAAGCCCAGGTCATGGCATACGCCTTTAGCCATCCGTAGCGCCAGCAAGTTCACCGCGGACGTTTGACGAAGACTACAGTAGGTAGCGTTTAGCCCACCAATGGTACAGTGCGCTAATCACCAGACCGATGGCCGATAGCACCGTGAGCAGCAAGCTCCAGCCAGCCAGATCCGGCGACCATTTGGCGGCCGTAAAATCAAATTTATACAGGCTGTCCGACACAGCAGCCAGCTGACCACCGTGCGTAGCGGCATACTGCTGAATACAGGAAATGACCACGCTGCCAACGTCTGACTGACCTTCGCAGTAGGCCTGCGCTTCCTGGTACAGTGCGCTGTTACCTTGCCCTAGCGTGCTGGTTTGGGACTGCTCCAGCCGTTCGTAAGTGTATTTCAGCTGAATGGGTGGATGTACCGCGTTCGGACCACTACTGAGGCCCGTATTCATGTGCGAGTAGACATACTGGCGTAAGCGACGAAGTGCCCCTTCGACGTCACCGCCATTTTTGTCGGCCGCATACACCGCATCGCGCAAGCGGACCATTTGCTCGTTATTGTGGCGGGCCGCCACCAGACAAGTAGTGCCGAAGACAATCAGGGCGACCAGAAAGTAGCGCGGCTTAATGTGACGGTAGAACCGCCAAAGGTGGTGCAGGTGCCGTTTATTCATCTCGCTTACGATTATACCCCAGTTAACCCGGTAGCGGGCCAGGAAGCGAGCGCCGCCACCGACAACTGTACTTACACCCCTGATATAAGGCATACTAGAAGCATGCATATATTCTTCTCTGGCATTGGGGGCGCCGGCATTAGCCCGCTCGCGTTGGTCGCCAAGCACGCCGGCTACGAAGTGTCCGGCTCGGACAAACAGGATTCGCAGTACATCAGCTATCTAAAAAAACAGGGCATTACCGATATCACCATCGGACAATCAAGAGACGATATTGCCCGCGTCCATAACGCCAAGCCAATTGATTGGTACGTCTACTCTTCGGCCGTGGCCATTGAGCAGCCCAACGCGCCGGAGTTTGTCTTTTGCCGCGAACAGAACATCCACATGTCGAAACGTGACGAGCTACTCAACCAGATCATTACCGATAAACAGTTGAAACTGATCGCCATTGCCGGCACTCACGGCAAGACAACCACTACCGCCATGACCGTCTGGCTGTTCAAGCAGCTTGGCCTGCCCTTGGGCTATATATTGCCTGCTAAGAGCGCCTTTGCCGACATGGGTGCTTACGCCCCCGGCGCCGAATACTTCGTGTATGAATGCGACGAGTTTGACCGTAATTTCTTGAGCTTCGAGCCGCACATCAGCCTTATTACCGGCATTGACTGGGATCACCCCGATATCTACCCGACCCGCGAGGATTACAATGCCGCGTTCCGGGAGTTCCTCGAACAAAGCCAGCGCAGCTTCATCTGGCAGGCCGATGCCGAGCCACTTGGGCTAGAAAGCTCCGATACCGTTACCGTCATGGACGACGAGGATTACGCAGGCATAAGCCACCTCGCCGGCGAAGTCAATCGCCGTAATGCTAATCTGGTCGCTCAGGGGTTGCTGGAGGTATTGGGTCAGGATAGCATCGAGACACTGGCGCAATTACTGGATACGTTTCCCGGGGTGTCGCGGCGCTTTGAAACCATTGCGCCTGGCCTGTACAGCGATTACGCCCACACGCCACCGAAGATCCGCGGCGCCCTGCAGCTAGCCCAGGAAGTGGCCGACGAGAAAGTCGTAGTGTTGTACGAAGGCCTACATAATACCCGGCAGCATTTTATTAAGGACGAGCTGCACGACCTGTTCGACGGCGTCAAAAAACTGTACATCGTACCCAGTTACCTGGCCCGCGAAGATGATTCTCTCAAGCTGCTCACGCCCGACGACCTCAAACTACTCCTCAGCGCCGATACCCAAACAGTTACCGAGGCGGCAGCCCTGAACGACAATCTACGCGACACCATCGTTCACCACCTGGAGCAAGGCGATACGGTGCTGGCTTTGAGTGCCGGTGGCGGTGGCTCGCTCGACGAGTGGCTGCGCCAGGAGTTTACGGCGACACATGGCGCATAGCGAACTCATCGACTACTTTGACGACGCCGGCAATATGCTTGGCAGCTGCGAGCGCGCTGAGGCGGAAGACCAGAACCTCACCACCGCCAACGCCATCGTATTCGTACTGACTTCAACGGGCGATATTTGGCTGCAACACCGCGCCGAAACCAAAAAGCACTACCCCGGATGCTGGGACACGACCGCTTGCGGCGGTATGGTGCACGGCGAATCGGCGCTCGAAGCCGCCGAGCGCGAACTGTTCGAAGAAAGCGGCTTTACCTGCCACTTGCAGCATGTAGAAACATTTCTCAATACCTTCCCTGACGAATCAGGCAAGCTCACCCGCAAGCGTCTGTCGCATTTGTTTGTGGGCGTGTCCGATGAGCAACCGCGCGGCAACCACGAAGTCCAAGGTTTTCAAAAGTTTAACCATAGCGAGATACTGGACCAAGCGCGCCAACACCCAGAGAAGTTCGTGCCCAGCATGGCCCTCGAAATCGGGAAAGCCATACTTGGTTTTAAGCAGCTTGCCTAGCTAGCGCAGGACGACAGCCAGGGTGATCACCACCACTACCAACGCCAGAATCCAAGGCCAAAGTGGGGCAGGGT
>Ga0207707_10002360_pt1 | contig 17009 bp, 18 predicted proteins | sample KBSC83BmetaG_FD_184336 | JGI IMG/M metagenome (GOLD analysis project Ga0207707, IMG submission 184336) | Corn rhizosphere microbial communities from Kellogg Biological Station, Michigan, USA - KBS C8-3B metaG (SPAdes) (version 2) | ecosystem: Host-associated > Plants > Roots > Rhizosphere ...
CCATTTCGACCTGCTGATCGACTGGGGCTGGTTCTACTTCATCACCAAGCCGATGTTTCTGGGCCTCGACTTCTTCTATCGCCTGGTCGGCAATTTCGGCATCGCGATCCTGCTGGTCACCGTGATCGTGAAGCTGCTGTTCTTCCCGCTCGCCAACAAGTCCTACGCCTCGATGGCGAAGATGAAGTCGGTGCAGCCGCAACTGCAGGCGCTCAAGGAGCGCTATCCCGACGATCGGGTGAAGCAGCAGCAGGAGATGATGGAGATCTACAAGAAGGAGAAGATCAACCCGATCGCCGGCTGTCTCCCGATCGCCATCCAGATCCCGGTGTTCTTCTCGCTCTACAAGGTGTTGTTCGTCACCATCGAAATGCGCCATGCGCCGTTCTATGGCTGGATCAAGGACCTCTCGGCGCCGGACCCGACCAACCTCTTCACCCTGTTCGGGCTGCTGCACTTCGATCCGACGCAGGTGCCGCTGTTCGGCCATTACCTCGCGCTCGGCATCTGGCCGATTATCATGGGCATCACGATGTGGTTCCAGATGAAGCTTAATCCGACGCCGCCCGATCCGACGCAGCAGATGATCTTCGCCTGGATGCCCTTGATCTTCACGTTCATGCTGGCCGGCTTCCCGGCGGGGCTCGTGATCTACTGGGCCTGGAACAACACGCTCTCGGTGCTGCAGCAGAGCTTCATCATGCGCCGCAACGGCGTGAAGGTGGAGCTGTTCGACAATATCCGCGGCACGTTCGCCAGAAAGAAAGAAGCGACGTAGGCTGCCGAGCGTCGTTTCGAGTGCTTTCCATTTCGTCTTGATTTCGTCTTGCCCGGGCTCGTCCCGGGCATCCATGTCCTGGACCGAAGCAAAGAAAGAACGTGGATGGCCGGGACAAGCCCGGCCATGACGGAGTATGGAACTTCGCATGACCGCCGATACCGATGCGAAGCTGATCGAGGCGGGGCGGAAGCTGTTCGCCGGCGACTGGCAGTTCGTCTGGGCTTCGCCCTCGATCGAGACGCTGCCGCCGATGGCGGGGCTCGAGATTGCGTTCGCCGGCCGCTCCAATGTCGGCAAGTCTTCCCTGATCAATGCGCTGACCGGCCGCAACAATCTGGCACGCACCTCGCACACGCCAGGCCGCACCCAGGAGCTGATCTTCTTCGAGGGCCCCGACAAGGCCGGGCTTCGGCTGGTCGACATGCCCGGCTACGGTTATGCCTCGGCGCCCAAGGCCAAGGTCGCGTCCTGGACCGCACTGATCCACAAATTCCTGCAGGGCCGCGCCTCGCTCGCGCGTGTCTATGTGCTGATCGACGGTCGGCACGGGCTCAAGGATGTCGATCTCGACGTCTTGCAGACGCTCGACAAGGCAGCCGTCAGCTATCAGGTCGTGCTCACCAAGTCGGACCAGGTGAAGGCGGCCGAACTGGAGGCCTGCCGGGGGAAAACCAAAGCGGAGCTGGCAAAACACCCCGCCGCTTTTCCGGAGGTGCTCGCGACCTCCTCGCGCTCCGGCGCCGGCATGCCGGAACTGCGCGCGGCCATGGTGCGCTTGCTCGAGGAACGCAGTTGATGGCCAAAGCGATGGACAAGGCCCATCGCATGCTGGTTGTCCTCGCCGGCCTGATGGGCGCTGGCGGCGTCATGCTGGCGGCCGCGTCGGCACATCTCGCCGACGCCACGCGGCTCGGTGCGGCCTCCTCCATGCTGCTGTTCCATGCCTGCGCCGTGCTGGGAGCGGTGGCGCTCGCCGAGCGCGGACTGCTGCAGGCGCGCATCGGTCTTGCGGCCGCTTTCGGTTTCGTCGTGGCGGCCTGCCTGTTCGCGGGCGATCTGGCGCTCCGCCAACTTGCAGGGCACGGCCTGTTTCCGATGGCCGCGCCGACCGGTGGCACGCTGTTGATCGTGAGCTGGCTGGCGCTCGCGCTTTCGGCCCTCTGGCGGCGGCGCTCCTGAGCTTCTCCCGCAGGGGTAAGGGGTACAGAGAGCTTTTGCGCGCGGGGCGGCAATCGGATAGAAACCGCCCCGACCCGCCGACAAAGAGACCCGCCTCATGACCGAAATCAGCCCCCTCGATCAGGCCCGCATCCTGTCCGAGGCGCTGCCGCACATGCAGCAATATGACGAGGAAACCATCGTCATCAAATATGGCGGCCACGCCATGGGTGCGGAGGACACCGCAAAGGCCTTTGCGCGCGACATCGTGCTGCTGGAGCAGACCGCGATCAATCCGGTGGTCGTACATGGCGGCGGGCCGCAGATCGCGGCCATGCTGAGGCGGCTTGGCATCCAGTCGGAATTCGCGGCCGGCCTGCGTATCACCGATGCGGCGACCATCGAGATCGTCGAGATGGTGCTGGCCGGCTCGGTCAACAAGCAGATCGTCGGCTATATCAACGAGGCCGGCGGCAAGGCGGTGGGCCTTTCCGGCAAGGACGCCAACATGGTGAAGGCGTCGAAGACGACGCGCACCATGATCGATCCCGATTCCAACATCGAGAAGGCGATCGACCTCGGCTTCGTCGGCGATCCCGAGAAGGTCGACCTCACGCTGTTGAACCAGTTGATCGGCTATGAGCTGATCCCGGTGCTGGCGCCGCTGGCAACCTCACAGAATGGCCAGACGCTGAATGTCAATGCCGACACCTTTGCCGGCGCGATCGCGGGCGCGCTGAAGGCAAAGCGCCTGCTGCTGCTCACCGACGTTCCCGGCGTGCTCGACAAGTCGAAGAAGCTGATCCCGGAACTCTCGGTCAAGGACGCGCGGAAACTGATCGCCGACGGCACCGTTTCCGGCGGCATGATCCCGAAAGTCGAGACCTGCATCTATGCCCTGGAACAGGGCGTGCAGGGCGTCGTCATCATCGACGGCAAGATGCAGCATGCGGTATTGCTGGAACTGTTCACGAATCAGGGTACAGGCACGCTGATCCACAAGTGACCCCACAACACTATCCATCGTCATGGCCGGGCTTGTCCCGGCCATCCACGACTGACAAGCGTGGCCAAGACATGGATGCCCGGGTCAAGCCCGGGCATGACGACCGGGTTGTGCTGGCCCGCCTGTCGTCTTTACTGGAACGAACGTTGCTGGTGCTGCCGGCCGCGGCCATTTCCTTGCTGGTGTCGTCGTTGCCGGCGTTGGCGGACCTGAAACTCTGCAATCGCATGAGCTATGTGGTCGAGGCCGCAATCGGCATCGACGACAAGGCGGCGACCGCGACCCGCGGCTGGTTCCGCATCGATCCCGCCACCTGCCGCGTGGTCGTCCAGGGCACGCTGCATGCCGACCGCATTCTGCTCAATGCCCGCGCGCTGCCCGTCTATGGCGCCTCGCCGATCCCGCAGAACGGCAGCGACACGCTGTGCGTCGCGCCGGGCAATTTCGTCATCGCCGCGGCGCGTCAGTGCCGCTCCGGGCAGACGCCGGCGCAATTTACCCAGATCACGCCGACGCAAAATGACGACGGCAATCTCGTCGCCTATCTCGCCGAGGATAGTGAATATGACGACGAGCAGGCGCGGCTCGCCGGAATCCAGCGGCTGCTCGTGATCGCGGGCTACGATGCGGCTCCGATCGACGGCGTCGATGGGCCAAAGACGCAAGCGGCGCTCTCCGCGTTCCTGAAGAGCCGCGGACTCACCACCGACGTGGTGCAGGCGCTGAATTTCTTCACCACCATGATCGACGCCGTGCAGTCGCCGTCTGCGACCGGGCTCACCTGGTGCAACGACACGCCGCACAAGATCATGGCGGCGGTGGCAACCGACGACGGCAAATCGGTCGTCAGCCGCGGCTGGTACCGCATCGAGCCCGGCAAGTGCCTGCACCCCGATGTCAGCGGAACACCGAAACAGGTGTTCAGCTTTGCGGAAGCCGTCGACGCCGAGAACCGCACCGTCAAGCTCAAGGACAAGCCGCTGAACTGGGGCGGAACGACACAGCTCTGCACTCGCGAGAACAAGTTCGAAACCAACGAGCAGGGCGATTGTCCAAGCCGCGGCTTTGCCGCGACGGGATTTGCAGCCGTCGACCTCGCCGCCGGCGGCAAGACGCTGCGCTTTGCGATGCCGTGATGAAACACAAATTCAACTGTCATCACCCGCGGAGGCGGGTGATCCAGTATTCCAAAGACCTTCGTGCTGCAATCGATACGCATCGGCGTACTGCATCGCCCGGTCAAGCCGGGCGATGACAGCGAGAAAAGAATGACGAACGCACCACGCAGCTTTACCCATGTCGACACCTGGGTGTTCGACCTCGACAACACGCTCTATCCGCATCACGTCAATCTGTGGCAGCAGGTCGATGCGCGAATCAACGAGTTTGTCTCGGCCTGGCTGAAGATCTCGCTTGAGGAAGCGCGGCTGATCCAGAAGGACTATTACCGCCGCTACGGCACCACCATGCGCGGCATGATGACCGAGCATGGGGTACGCGCCGACGATTATCTCGCCTATGTGCACAGGATCGACCACTCGCCGCTGGAACCAAATCCGACCATGGGCGAAGCGATCGCGAGACTGTCCGGCCGCAAGCTGATCCTGACCAATGGCTCGGTCGATCATGTCGATGCGGTGCTGGATCGTCTCGGCCTCGTCGGACATTTCGACGGCGTGTTCGACATCATCGCCGCCGGGCTCGAGCCGAAACCGGCGCCGCAGACCTATCAAAAATTTTTGCGCGACCACGCGGTCGATCCCGCGAAATCGGCGATGTTCGAGGACCTCGCGCGCAACCTCGTCGTGCCGCACCAACTCGGCATGACCACGGTACTGGTCGTGCCCGACGGTACAAAGGAAGTGTTGCGCGAGGACTGGGAGCTGGAAGGCCGCGACGCCGTCCATGTCGATCACGTTACGGACGATCTGACCGGGTTTTTGCAGGGGTTGTTGAGGGGTCAGGTTGGGGGAGCGCCTTGACTCCGCCCGCTCAAATCCCGAAAAAGCCTCCCCCATTGCCGCAAAATACGTCCGAAGGAATTCCCCGATGTCCGCGAACCAGCTCGAATCCACCATCAACAACGCCTTCGAGGCGCGCGACGGCATCTCGACCTCGACCAAAGGCGAGGTGCGCGAGGCGGTCGATCATGCACTCGAGCTGATGGACAAGGGCGAGGCGCGGGTTGCCGAACGCGAGGCCAGCGGCAAATGGAACGTGCATCAATGGCTGAAGAAGGCCGTGCTGCTCTCGTTCCGCCTCAACGACATGAGCACGATCGCCGGCGGCCCCGGCAAAGCCACCTGGTGGGACAAGGTGCCGTCGAAGTTCGAGGGCTGGGGCGAGAACCGTTTTCGTGACGCCGGTTTTCGCGCGGTGCCCGGCGCGATCGTGCGCCGCTCGGCGTTCATCGCCAAGAACGTCGTGCTGATGCCCTCCTTCGTCAATCTCGGCGCCTATGTCGATGAATCGACCATGATCGACACCTGGTCGACGGTCGGCTCCTGCGCCCAGATCGGCAAGCGCGTGCACATCTCCGGCGGGGTCGGCATCGGCGGCGTGCTGGAGCCGCTGCAGGCGGAGCCCGTGATCGTCGAGGACGATTGCTTCATCGGCGCCCGCAGCGAGGTCGCCGAAGGCGTGATCGTGCGCAAGGGTGCGGTGCTGGCCATGGGCGTGTTTTTGGGGGCATCCACCAAGATCGTCGACCGCGTGACCGGCGAGGTCTTTGTCGGCGAGGTGCCGGAATATTCCGTGGTGGTGCCGGGCGCCCTGCCGGGAAAACCGCTCAAGAACGGCCAGCCCGGTCCCTCGACGGCCTGCGCCGTCATCATGAAGCGCGTCGACGAGCGCACCCGCTCCAAGACCAGCATTAACGAGCTGCTGCGGGACTAACCGAACCGAAACCGCCCGGGAGCGACTAATCTCCGGACTCGCGCACCTGCCGCGATCCGGAGAATCCCATGGATTGGATCTGGTTTCTGTTCGGCTTCGAGGGCCGCATCAACCGCGCGAAGTTTTTTCTGGCGGGCAGCGCGATCCAGCTCCCGCCGCACAGAGCTAGCCCGCCGCGGGGCATGCATGTTAAGCCGGGGACATGAACGATGCCCTCTCGATTGCCCAAGCCCTCATCCGCTGCCCTTCCGTAACGCCTGCCGACGCCGGCGCGCTTGACGTGTTGGAAAACCTGCTCAAGGCCCAAGGTTTTGAGACGCACCGCGTCACGTTCTCGGAAGCTGGCACTCCGGATGTCGACAACCTCTATGCGCGACTCGGCAGCGCCGCGCCGCATCTCACCTTTGCCGGACATACCGACGTGGTGCCCGCGGGCGACGAGAGCGCGTGGAGCCACGGCGCCTTCTCCGGCGAGGTGAAGGACGGCTTTCTCCATGGCCGCGGTGCGGTCGACATGAAGGGCGGCATCGCCTGCAGCGTCGCCGCCGTGCTGCAATATCTCGGCGACCATGGCGGCAGGCCAAAAGGCTCCATTTCATTCCTGATCACCGGCGACGAGGAAGCGGCCTCCATCAACGGCACGGTGAAGCTGTTGAAATGGGTCGCCGATCGCGGCGAGAAATTCGATCACTGCGTGCTGGGTGAGCCCTCGAACCAGCAGGTGATGGGCGACTGCATCAAGGTCGGCCGCCGCGGCTCGCAATCCGGCACGCTAATTGTCGACGGCGTGCAGGGCCATGTCGCCTATCCGCATCGCGCCTCCAATCCGGTGCCCGATATTTCGCAGCTGATCGTGGCGATCAGCGACGAGCCGCTCGACCAGGGCAGCGCGCAGTTCCAGGCCTCGAACCTGGAATTCGTCTCGGTCGACGTCGGCAACGGCGCCTTCAACGTCATTCCCGGCCAGGCGCGCGCGACCTTCAACATCCGCTACAACGATCTGCACACGCAGGCCACATTGCGCGAGCTGGTGGAGACGCGGCTCGCAAATGCCGCCGGCAACCGTATCAAGGCGCGGATCGTCTGGGAGCCGTCGAACTCGAACGTGTTCCTGACCAAACCCGGCGCGTTCACCGACCTCGCGGTGGCCGCGATCGAAGAAGTGACCGGCCGCAAGCCGGAACTCTCCACCACCGGCGGCACGTCGGATGCGCGCTTCATCGCGAGCTATTGCCCGGTGATCGAATTCGGGCTGCTCGGCCAGACCATGCACCAGGTCGATGAACGCGCGTCGGTCAAGGACATCGAGCAGCTCACGAAAGTCTATCGCGGGATTCTCGATCGCTATTTTGGGTGACGTATGAACGAGAACAATTCGTCCGGAAAGCTCGTGGTGCGCTGTTTCAGCGTGTCGGCCGACGGCTATGGCGCCGGCCCCGATCAGGACATCGACAATCCCATGGGCGTCGGCGGGATGGCGTTGCATGAGTGGGTGTTCCCGACGCGGACGCTCCAGAAGACGCTCTTGGGCAAGGACGGCGGCACCACGGGTCAGGACGATGATTTCGCCGCGCGGGGATTTGCGAATATCGGCGCCTGGATTTTGGGCCGCAACATGTTCGGACCGGTACGTGGGCCATGGCCGGATGATGTCTGGAAGGGCTGGTGGGGCGACGAGCCGCCCTATCATTGCGAGGTGTTCGTGCTGACACATCATGCGCGCGCGCCGATCGAGATGAAGGGCGGCACGGTGTTCCACTTCGTCACCGACGGCATCGAGGCGGCGCTGCAGCACGCACGCAAGGCCGCCGGCGGCAAGGACATCCGCCTGGGCGGCGGCGTCGCGACCGTCAGGCAATTTCTGCGCGCGCGACTGGTCGACGAGATGCACCTCGCCATGGCGCCTGCGCTGCTTGGATCGGGTGAAAATCTGTTCGCCGATCTCGATCTGGTGAAGCTCGGCTACAAGCGCACCGAGCATGTGGCAACGGCGAACGCCACGCACCTCGTGTTCACGCTGTAGGGTGCATCCTCACCGTCATGGTCGGCCTTTTCCCGGCTAGGACGAGATCAATAATCCACCTTCACCAGATACAGCCCCTCAGGCGGCGCGACAGGGCCGCAGGCGGCGCGGTTGCGCGCGGCGAGCGCGGCGGCAAGATCATCCGCATTCCAGCGGCCCTCGCCGATCCAGACCAGCGAGCCCACCATCGAGCGCACCTGGCTGTGCAGGAACGAGCGCGCCGAGGTGACGATGCGGATCGCCTCGCCTTCCCGGATCACGTCGAGCTGATCGAGCGTCTTCTCCGGCGATTTGGCCTGGCATTCGGTGTCGCGAAATGTCGTGAAATCATGCTTTCCGAGCAGGCGTTGCGCGGCCGCATGCATCGCGTCTGAATCGAGACGCCGCGGCACGCGCCAGACGCGGCCGGCATCGAGCGCGAGATTCGCGCGGGTATTGACGATTCGATAAACATAGTGCCGCTTGATTGCCGAGAAGCGAGCCTCGAAGGTTTCCGGCACGATTTCAGCCGAGAGCACCGCGACCGGTGCAGGGCGCAAATGCGCATTGATGGCGTCGCGCAAGCGGCCCGGCGTGAAATGCTTTTCGATGTCGCAATGCGCGACCTGACCCAGCGCATGCACGCCGGCATCGGTGCGGCCCGCGCCGTGCACGCGCACGCCCTCGCCGCAGGTCGCCTTGACAGCGGCCTCCAGCGCGCCCTGCACGGTCGGATGATCGGGCTGGAGCTGCCAGCCCGCAAACGGCGCGCCGTCATATTCGATGATGAGCTTGTAGCGGGGCATCTTTACTCGGTCGATGTCATCGTCCGCGAAGCGGACGATCCAGTACTCCGTGACGTCTCGTTTCGCTCTCCCAGGCCACGGGGTACTGGATACCCCGCTTTCGCGGGGTATGACAGCGTCAAGAGAAGCGCGCCCCGGCGTTCATCGGCGTCCCGCGCAGGAATTCCGCAGCCTTCATCGGCGCCTTGCCGGCGCGCTGCAGTTCGACAACGCGGATCGCGCCGTCTCCACAGGCAACCGTGAGCTGATCGTCGAGCACGCTGCCCGGCACGCCCGCTCCCTTCACCAACTCGCAGCGCAGGATTTTCACGCGCGCCACCTCGTCCCCGCCTGCGATCTCGCTCCAGGCACCGGGAAAGGGCGACAACCCGTGGATATGCCGCAGGACCTCGCGCGCCGGCTTGCCCCAGTCGATCCGCGCTTCCGCCTTCTCGATCTTGGCGGCGTAGGTCACACCCTGCTCGCCCTGCTTCTTCAGTTGCAGCACGCCACGCTCCAGCGCCGCCATTGCCCGCACCATCAAATCGGCGCCGAGCCGGGACAACGCATCGTGAAGGTCCGACGCGGTCATCGCGTCCGGGATCGGAAGCCGCTCGGCCATCGCGACATCTCCGGTGTCGAGCCCGACATCCATCTTCATCACCATGACGCCGCTTTCGGCGTCGCCCGCCATGATGGCGCGGTTGATCGGCGCGGCGCCGCGCCAGCGCGGCAGCAGTGAGGCGTGCAGATTGTAGCAGCCGAGTCTTGGCGTATCCAGAATGGCCTGCGGCAGGATCATGCCATAGGCAACCACGACGGCGGCATCCGCCTCATGCGCGCGAAATTCTTCCAGCGCTTCCGGCGTCTTCAGGGTCTTCGGCGTCAGCACAGGAATGTTGAGCCGCCGCGCCTCGATTTCCACTGGGGTAGCCTGCAGCTTCATGCCGCGCCCGCCCGGCTTTGGCGCGCGCGTATAGACCGCCGCGATCTCGTGGCCGTGCGCCACCAGTTCCAGCAGCGTCGGCACCGAGAAATCCGGCGTACCCATGAAGATCAGGCGAAGGGGCATTTGGAGTCGGCCTCAAGGCGTCCTGTTTCTGCTCGTCATGCCCGCACTTGTCGCGGGCATCCACGTCTTTTTCATTGCTGCCAAGACGTGGATGGCCGGGTCAAGCCCAGCCATGACGACGGAGAGATCGCAACCTACTCCCCTGCGCGCCTGGCGGCCTTGGAAAACTTCTTGTTCACGCGATCGCGCTTCAGCTTCGACAGATAGTCGATGAACAGCACGCCATCGAGATGGTCGATCTCGTGCTGGATGCAGGTGGCGAAGAGACCTTCGGCGTCCTCCTCATGCACCTTGCCGTCGAGGTCCAGGAAGCGCACGCGCACCTTCGCCGGCCGCTCGATCTCCTCGAAATATTCGGGGATGGAGAGGCAGCCCTCCTCGTAGACCGACGTTTCCTCCGACGAGGCCACGATCTCGGGATTGATGAAGACGCGCGGCTGCGGCGTGGTCTCGCGGTCCTCGCTCTTTTTCGCGAGATCCATAGTGATCAGCCGCACCGGTTGCGCGACCTGGATCGCGGCAAGCCCGATGCCCGGCGCTTCGTACATGGTCTCGAACATGTCGTCGGCGAGCTTCCGGATCTCCGGTGTCACCTTCTCGATCGGCTTGGAGACGAGGCGCAACTGCTTGTCCGGCAGAATGATGATTTCACGTAAGGCCATGTTTTCCTAAGTTCCTGGTGCGCGATTTAAGGGGCTGACTTGGCCCGGTCAATGCGAACGGAACCGCATTAACCCCGCGCTAACCATAAAAATTCAGGTCCGATTAACCATAAATATTTGGCCGGTATTAACTATAAACGTTCCCTCTTCGTTCGCTAAAGCGAGCGAATCGGCTACACAGGACGGCATGAATCCGATTCTTTTCATGATCGGCGACTGGCCGGTCCACATCACCGATGTCGCGCTCGCCTTTGCCGCGGCGACCCTGCTGCTCCTGCTGACCATCGCCATCGTGGTGGCACGATTGGGCCGCCGCGGGTCCGAGTTCGCGATGGCGCAGGCCGCGCGCGCCGACGAGCTGGAGCTGCGCCTCAATGACATGATGCGCGGGCAGGCCGAAGCTACGGGCCGTGTCGACGCCATGGCGCAGGCGCTCGCCGGCCGGCAGGCCGACATGGCGCGCGCGGTCAACGAGCGGCTCGATTCGGTCACGCACCGCGTCGGCCAGTCGATGGAAACCACCACGCGCAACACGATGGACAGCCTGCGTCAGCTCCACGAGCGGCTCGGCATCATCGACAACGCGCACAAGAACCTCACCGACCTGACCACGCAGGTCACGACGCTTCGCGACGTGCTCGCCAACAAGCAGTCGCGCGGCGCCTTCGGCCAGGCGCGGATGGAAGCGATCGTGCAGGACGGCATGCCGTCCGGCTCCTACGAATTCCAGTTCACGCTCTCGACCGGGAAGCGGCCGGACTGCGTCGTGTTCCTGCCCGACCAGCGCCCGCTCTGCATCGACGCGAAATTTCCGCTGGAAGCGATGACCGCGCTGCATGACGCCCGCACCGACGAGGAGAAGAAATACGCCTGTCAGCGGCTGCGCAACGACGTGATGAAGCATGTCGTCGACATCGCCGAAAAGTATCTTATCCCTGGCGAGACGCAGGACACCGCCTTGATGTTCGTGCCGTCGGAATCGGTTTATGCCGAAATCCATGATGGCTTTGACGACGTGATCCAGAAGGCCTATCGCGCCCGCGTCGTGCTGGTGTCGCCATCGCTGTTGATGCTGGCGATCCAGGTGATGCAGCAGATACTGAAGGACGCGCGTATCCGTGACGCGGCCGACCAGATCCGCAACGAGGTGATGCATCTTGGCGACGACCTCGGCCGCCTGCGCGATCGCGTGCTCAAGCTGCAGAAGCATTTTGGCGACGTCAACGAGGACGTGCGGCAGATATTGATCTCCGCCGACAAGATCGAGAAGCGCGCCGGCCGCATCGAGGAACTCGATTTCTCCAAGGACCCGCCGCCCGAACCGCCGCGCCTCGTCAAGGGTGGCACGCCGGAGCTGTTCCCCGTCCGCGCGCTGCAGGCGGGGGAATGACGGCCTCCGCGCTTGCGGTCGAGCAGAGTTACCGCCACAAGTTCACTGTCGTCGTCCGGCTTGACCGGACGACCCAGTATTCCAGAGGCGGTAATTGGGCTCACGCAGCTACTACGTCTACATCCTCGCCAACCGCATCGGCGGCACACTCTATATCGGCGTGACCAATGATCTCATTCGACGGGTGGGCGAACGTAGGCTGAAATTGGTCGAAGGCTTCACCAAAAAGTACGGCGTTGTGCAGCTTGTCTATTTTGAGCAATTCAACGACCCGGAAAACGCGATCAAGCGGGAGAAGCGGCTGAAGAGATGGCCGAGAGCTTGGAAGATTTCGTTGATCGAGAACGACAACCCGGGTTGTAGCGATCTTTATCCAGGTATCGCGGCAGGCGGCGGATAGGTCTCTGGAATACTGGATCGCCCGGTCAAGCCGGGCGATGACAGTCTTTTCCTAGAGAATCTGCTAACACCGCGGCATGACCGCTCCCGAAGCCACGTCCGAATCTGCTCCTACGCCGGCAAAAGGCGGCTCGACCTGGCGCGAGAGTTTTGCCGTTTACCTGCAGCCCCGCGTGCTGATCGTGCTGATGCTCGGCTTTTCGTCCGGTCTGCCGCTGGCGCTGTCAGGCTCGACCCTGCAGGTGTGGTTGCGCGAGGCCGGTGTCGATCTCGGCACCATCGGGCTGTTCGCGCTGATCGGCACGCCCTACACGCTGAAATTCCTGTGGGCGCCGCTGGTCGACGCGCTGCATGTGCCGTTCTTCACCCGAAGATTCGGCCGCCGCCGGGGCTGGCTGCTGCTTTCGCAACTGCTCCTGATCGCCGCGATCCTGTTGCTCGCGCTCACCGATCCCGCGCGCTCGCCGTTTTTCGTCGCTGTCGCAGCCCTGATCGTCGCCGCCACGTCCTCGACGCAGGACATCGTGGTTGACGCCTTCCGCGTCGAGAGCCTGCCCGAGAGCGAGCAGGCCGCCGGCATGGCGTCCTACGTCGCAGCCTACCGCATCGGCATGCTGGTCTCGACCGCAGGCGCGCTGTTCATCGTTGCCGGCTTCGAGCAGACGGGACTGGCGCGCAACTCCGCCTGGATGTGGGGCTATGTGGTGATGGCAAGCCTGGTGCTGATCGGCTGCATCACCGCGCTCGCCGCGACCGAGCCGGAACCGTCGCTGCGCGCCGAAGCGGCCACGCACGACGACAACGCCTTCACGCGCGTGGTGCAGGCCGCGGTCGGCGCGTTCTCGGAATTCCTGACGCGAAAGGATGCGTTCGCCGCGCTTGCTTTTGTCGTGCTGTTCAAATTCACCGACGCGTTCTCGGGCACGATGACCGCGCCGTTCGTGATCGACCTCGGCTTTTCCAAGGTCGATTACGCCGCGATCGTCAAGGGCGTCGGCCTTGCCGCGACCCTGATCGGCGGCTTCGCCGGCGGCTTTGTTGCGCGGCGCTACTCGCTCGCGGCGAGTCTCTGGATCGGCGGCGTGCTGCAGGCGGTCGCCAACCTCTCCTTTTCCTGGCTTGCCGTAGTCGGCATCAATCAATGGGCGCTGGCGCTCGCGATCACCTGCGAGAATTTCACCAGCGCCATCGGCACGGTGATCTTCGTCGCCTATCTCTCGGCGCTGTGCCGCAACCCGCTGCACACCGCGACCCAATATGCACTGCTCACCGCGCTTTCCGCAGTGGGCCGGACCTATCTCTCATCGGGAGCAGGCTATGTTGCGAAAGCCACGGGCTGGCCGCTGTTCTTCGTCATCTGTGTGCTGGTGGCGATCCCCAGCCTGATGCTGCTGATCTACCTGCAGCGGTGCGGGCATTTCGATGAATTGGGGCCGGTGAAGGTTTGACCGCGCCCTACGTCAGTGTTTCGTCACCACGCTCCACTTGGTGACGACGGCTTCGGTCATCTGGCCGGCATCCTGCGCGCAGGCGACTTCCTCGATCTTGACCGAGATTTCCTTGCCGACCATGCCCTTCAACTGCGCGGCCTGAGCGTCGCTTGTGGTGATGAGCTGAAACGTTTCCGGGCCGGTCTCGAGATTGCATAGCCCGCTCGGCGGCGGAAGCCGGCGCGGCTCGCTGGTGATCTGGTAGGTCGCGACGCGCTTGCCCTTGTTCCCTGCCTTGACCCGCATCGCGGTGAGCTCCCCCGACAGCACGTCGCCGGCGGCAATCGGCTTGCCCGGCTTCGACCGCACGGGTTCCGCATTCTGCGCCAATGCCGGCGCGACCGCGCACATTGCGGCTACGAAGAAAGCACAAGCCCAGCGTTTGGCGAATCGGGATTTCGTCATGTGAGGAAGTTCCGTTTTGGCTTGTTGGCTAGAACAGAGTCCGCTGCCGCATCGCTGCAGATAGCGTACCTTCATCGAGATAATCAAGCTCCCCGCCGACCGGCACGCCGTGGGCCAGCCGCGTCACCTTGACATTGGCCTCCTGCAGCAAATCGGTGATGTAATGGGCGGTGGTCTGCCCATCGACGGTGGCATTCAGCGCCAGAATGATTTCGTTCACGTCCGAATCATGGGCGCGCCTGACCAGCGCATCGATGGTGAGGTCCTGCGGACCGACGCCGTCGAGCGGCGACAGCGTCGCGCCCAGCACGTGATAGCGGCCATTGGTCGCATTGGCGCGTTCCAGCGCCCAGAGATCGGCGACATCGGCGACCACGACGATAATGGAGGGATCGCGGCGCGGATCGGTGCACACGGTGCAGGGATTTTGCGTGTCGATATTGCCGCAGGTCTTGCAGACCTGGATCTTGTCGATCGCCACCTGCAATGCCGCCGACAGCGGCGTCATCAGCGCTTCCCGCTTCTTGATCAGGTGCAGCGCCGCGCGCCGCGCCGAGCGCGGGCCGAGCCCCGGCAGGCGCGCGAGCAACTGGATCAGGCGTTCGATTTCGGGACCGGCAACCGCGGGCATAGGTTACGAACCGAGCCCCCCGAGCATTCCCGGCGGCAGGCCGAGCCCGCCGGCGAGCGACTGCATCTTCTCCTGCATCGCCGTTTCCGCTTTGCGCCGCGCGTCGGCGAGCGCGGTCACCACCAGGTCCTCGACGACCTCGCGCTCTTCCGGTTTCATCAGCGACGGATCGATCTTCAACGCCTTCACTTCCATCTTGGCGGTCATGCGCACCGACACCAGCCCGCCGCCGGAAATGCCTTCGACCTCGACATTGCCGAGTTCCTCCTGCATCGCCTGCATCTTCGACTGCAGCTGCGCTGCCTGCTTCATCATGCCGAGAAAATCGGGCATCGGTTTTTCCTCTGGAACGCGCTAAAAATCGTTGTCGGAATCGTCCGGCGCCTCATCGCCAGCAAAACCGTCATCGCCGAGACCTGCAGCACTGGCATCGGATTCCGGCGGCTCCGCGGCAAGCCTGCGCACTTCGACGAGCTTGGCGCCGGGAAAGCGCGCGAGCACTTCCCGGACGCGCGGATCGGCCTCGGCCGCTTTCTCGCGCTCGTTCTTCGCCACGAGATTCTGTTCGCGCAGGGTCGCCTGGCCGGCTTCGTTGGAGACGATCACCGTCCAGCGGCGGTTGGTCCACTGCTCGAGCTTGCGCGAGAGATCGTTGACCAGGGAACGCTGGGCGTTGCGCTCCAGCGCGACCTCCAGCCGCCCGTCCTCGATACGCACCAGCCGGACATCGGTCTCGAGTGCCGACTTGGTCATGATATCGCGCTTCTCGCCGGCCAAGGCCACCAGTTCGGGGAAGCTCGAAATCCGGCGCACGGGCGCGGCTTGCGTTTCCGGCGCAGGCGCCGCCACCATTTGCGGCCGCGCGGAAGCCTCGGGCGCGCCGCGCGGCGCAGCCATGGCGCGGGCAGGTGATGACGAGACAGCCGAGGCCGTCGGCGCCGGCATGCCGCGCGATGGCGCATTGGCGCTGACGACCGGCGCAGCGCCGCCGTTCTGCTCGATCATCCGGATGGCTTCATCCGGCGTCGGCATGTCGGCAACATAGGCGATCCGCACCAGCACCATCTCGGCCGCCGCCGCAGGCCGCGTCGCGGCCTGCGCTTCGGTAATGCCCTTGAGCAGCATCTGCCACATCCGCGACAGCACCCGCATCGAGAGTTTTGAGGCGAAGTCGCGCGCGCGCAGCCGCTCGGTCTCGCTGAAGGCGACGTTATCGGCGGTCGCCGGCACGATCTTCACCCGGGTCACGAAGTTCACGAACTCGGCAAGATCGGACAGCACCACGATCGGATCGGCGCCGACGTCGTATTGCGCGCGGAATTCGTTGAAGGCGCTGGCGATATCCCCGCGCGCCAGCGATTCGAAGAGATCGATCACGCGTGTGCGGTCGGCAAGACCCAGCATCTGCCGCACTTCCTCGGCGCGCACGCTGCCTGCCGCATGCGCGATCGCCTGGTCGAGCAGCGAGAGCGAATCGCGCACCGAGCCTTCCGCGGCCCGCGCGATGATGCCGAGCGCTTCCGGCTCGATCTCGACGCCTTCCTTGTTCGCGATGTTGGAAAGATGCTTCATCAACACGTCGGCCTCGACGCGGCGGAGGTCAAAACGCTGGCATCGCGACAGCACCGTCACCGGCACCTTGCGGATCTCGGTGGTGGCAAACACGAACTTGGCATGTTCGGGCGGCTCTTCCAGCGTCTTCAGGAAGGCGTTGAACGCCGCCGTCGACAGCATGTGGACTTCGTCGATGATATAGACCTTGTAACGCGCGCTCGCCGGCGCATAACGCACGCTGTCATTGATCTGCCGGACATCGTCGACGCCGGTATGCGAGGCCGCGTCCATCTCCAGCACATCCATGTGCCGGCTTTCCATGATCGCCTGACAATGCACGCCGAGTTGCTGCATGTGGATGGTCGGGCCCTTCACCGAACCGTCCGGCAGCTCATAGTTCAGTGCGCGCGCAAGAATCCGTGCGGTCGTGGTCTTGCCCACGCCGCGTACGCCGGTGAGAATCCACGCTTGCGGGATTCGCCCGGTCGCGAAGGCGTTCGACACGGTACGCACCACGGCGTCCTGGCCGATCAGGTCTTCAAAGCTCGAAGGACGGTATTTGCGCGCCAGCACGCGATAGGGCTTCGTATCACCCTTGGCAGCGCCTGCCGCACCGAGGCCAAGGCCGCCCTGGTCGGCGCTGTCGGGCTTATGATCGGGAGCGCCAGCGTCGGTCATCGGTCGATCCGCAATGTCAATTCTCTTGGCCGGCTTTTGCGGAAAGGAGCGGACGCCGGGCGCAAGGCTCAGCGCTGCCGGCGCGATTCGCTCGGAAAAAC
>Ga0207707_10002363_pt1 | contig 17004 bp, 15 predicted proteins | sample KBSC83BmetaG_FD_184336 | JGI IMG/M metagenome (GOLD analysis project Ga0207707, IMG submission 184336) | Corn rhizosphere microbial communities from Kellogg Biological Station, Michigan, USA - KBS C8-3B metaG (SPAdes) (version 2) | ecosystem: Host-associated > Plants > Roots > Rhizosphere ...
AGATGCCGCCCTCTGCGGTCGAGCTGCACATCGTCTCCGACGCCACCGGCGAGACCGCGACCCGGCTGGTCGCGGCCCTCGAGGCCCAGTTTCCCGAGCAGCCGTTCGAGGAGGTCCGCCATCCGCGGGTCGAGACCGTGGACGACCTGCGGCTCGTCGTCGACCGGGCGAAGGGCCGTCCGGCGGTCGTCGTGTACACGATCGTCAAGCCGGAGCTGCGCGACGCGCTGCGCGACTTCTGCAGGCGCGCGAAGCTCCACTACTGCGACATCCTTGGCCCGCCGCTGGCCTCGATCGCGAAGATCTCGGGACAGGCGGCGCAGATGGCCCCCGGCGTTCGCCACCCGCTCGACTCCGCCTACTTCCGCCGGATCGCGGCGATCGAGTTCGCGGTCAAGTTCGACGACGGAATGGGCGGCGGGCTCCCGGGGGCCGACATCGTTCTCGTCGGGGTCTCCCGCACCTCGAAGACGCCGCTCTCGATGTACCTGGGCTACATGGGCTACAAGACCGCGAATGTCCCGGTGGTGCAGGGGATCGAGCCGCCGCCCGAGCTGTTCGCGCTCGACCCGGGGAAGATCGTCGGCCTGACGATCGACGCGGGCCGGTTGGCCGAGATCCGCCAGGAGCGGGTGCGCCAGATGCGGGCGAACCCGAAGGCGTACGCGGAGCTGGTCGAGATCTACGACGAGCTGGAGCACGCCGACGCGATCCACCGCCGGCTCGGTTGTCCCGTCCTGGACATCACTGAGCTCTCGATCGAGGAGACCGCCTCGCGGGTGATCAAGCTGGTCGAGGAGCGGAAGCGTGCAGCCGCGAGCACGAAATGAAATGAAGCCGAAGCCGCCGGTCTCGATCCCGCGCTGGACGCTGTGGTGGTTCCTGCTCGCGATCGGGATCTTCATCTTCTATGTCCTGCTCACGCCGATCTGGATCGGCCTGCGCGCGCTCGCCTGGGCGGCCGAGTTCAGGGCGAGACGGCGCCGCTGAGCAGCCGCGCGTCGAGCGACGTCTCGTTGCCCGGCTCGACGCGGTACGCGGTCGCGCCCTCGCGCACTGTCCAGACCTCCGCCAGCTCGGTGCCGACGAAGAAGAGCGCCGCGTCGTCGTCGGCCGCATAGCCGGCCGGAAACCCCTCGTCGACCAGCTTGCGATAGACGGGTCGGCGCCGCTCCTCGCCGTCGTAGTGCGGACAGGCGCTGCCGGGAAGGAAGCCGAGGCCGTCCGGCATCCCCGCGAGCTGCGGGCCGAACGAGTCGGTCACGCCGGCTTCGAACCAGCAGATCATCCCGGCGCTGACGCCGGTCAGCACCGTTCCCTGCTCCCACGCCTCGCGCAGGAGCCCGTCGAAGCCGTGCACCCGCCAGATCGCCAGCATGTTCGCAGTGTTGCCTCCGCCGACCACGATCATGTCCTGGGAGAGGACGAGCTCGCGCAGATTCTCGGGCGGCCACGGGAAGAAGTCGACGCGCCGGACGTCGGCCCGGTCGCGCAGCGCGTCGTGGACCATGAGCGTGTACTCGGGGCTTTCGGCGCTCGCCGTCCCGACCCAGAGCACGCGCGGCGAGGGAGGGACGAGGTCGAGGACGCGATCCCACAGCGCGAAGACGTCGCCGCCGCCGACCGCCACGATTCGCCGCTCGGCCATCGGGGCAAGACTAGCCACCCGTGCCCGTTACTCCTGCGCGTGACAAGATCCGGGCCTCCGTGCGCTACGTCTACGACTTCGACGAGCCCTGCGAGGGCGGGCGGGAGCTCCTCGGCGGCAAGGGGATCGGACTCGCCGAGATGACCCAGCTGGGCGTGCCGGTCCCGGCCGGCTTCACGATCACCACGGAGGCGTGCCGCGCCTACATGCGCACCGGCGGCCGGATCCCGGACGGGCTCGACGAGGAGGTCGCCGGGCACGTGGCCGCGCTCGAGGAGAAGACCGGCAAGCGCTTCGGCGACCGCAGCGACCCGCTCCTCGTCTCCGTGCGCTCCGGCGCGGCGATCTCGATGCCCGGGATGATGGACACGATCCTCAACGTCGGGCTCGACGACGAGTCGGTCGAGGGGCTCGCGAGGACGACCGGCAACCGCCGCTTCGCCTACGACTCCTACCGGCGACTGATCCAGATGTACGGCGAGACGGTCGACGGGATCGACGGTCACCGCTTCGAGGAGGAGCTCTCGGCGCTGAAGCGCGAGCGCGGCGTCGACCAGGACGTCGACCTGACCGACGACGATCTCGCCGAGCTGGTCACTCGGTTCAAGCGGATCTACGAGGACGAGACCGGCCGCGGGTTCGCCCAGGACGCACGCGAGCAGCTCAGCCGGGCGGTCGAGGCCGTCTTCCAGTCGTGGGACACGCCGCGCGCGCAGGTCTACCGTCGCGCGCACGAGATTCCCGACGATCTCGGCACCGCCGTCAACGTCGTGCAGATGGTCTTCGGCAACAAGGGCGACACCTCGGCGACCGGGGTCGCGTTCACGCGCGACCCGTCCACCGGTGAGCCGGGCGTCTACGGCGAGTTCCTCGTCAACGCCCAGGGCGAGGACGTCGTCGCCGGCATCCGCACGCCGGAGCCGCTGGCGCGCATGGAGGAGGTCCTGCCGGAGGCGTTCGGCCGGTACGTCGAGACGATCCGCCGCCTGGAGGAGCACTACCGCGACGTCCAGGACACCGAGTTCACGGTCGAGGAGGGCCGGCTCTACCTGCTGCAGACGCGGACGGCGAAACGGACGGCCGCGGCGGCGTTGAAGACGGCGGTCGACATGGTCGACGAAGGGCTGATCTCCCGCGAGGAGGCCGTCGCCCGCATCGACCCGGCGCAGCTCGACCAGCTGCTCCACCCGATGCTCGACCCGGGCGCGTCCCTCGACGTCGCGGCGAAGGGCCTGAACGCCTCACCCGGCGCGGCCGTCGGCGAGATCGTCTTCGAGGCCGACACCGCCGAGGACCGCGGCCGCGCGGGCGAGAAGGTCATCCTCGTCCGCTGGGAGACGACTCCGGACGACATCAACGGGATGATCTTCGCGCAGGGAATCCTCACCGCACACGGCGGGATGACCTCGCACGCCGCCGTGGTGGCACGCGGCATGGGCAAGCCCTGCGTCGCCGGCTGCGAGGGGCTGTCGCTCGACCTCGAGGCGAAGACGGCACGGATCGGCGAGCAGGAGCTCCGCGAGGGCGACGTGATCACGATCGACGGCGGCACCGGCTCGGTGATCGTCGGCGAGGTCGACCTCGTCCCACCGCAGATCAACGAGGACTTCCAGACGATCCTCTCCTGGGCCGACGACCTGCGCCGCCTCGGCGTGCGGGCGAACGCCGACACGCCCGACGACGCCGCCAGGGCGCGCGAGTTCGGCGCGCAGGGGATCGGCCTCTGCCGCACCGAGCACATGTTCTTCGGCGACGAGCGGCTCCCCGTCGTGCAGGAGATGATCCTCGCCTCGACCGAGGACGAGCGCCGGGCCGCGCTCGACCGGCTGCTCCCGCACCAGCAGGCCGACTTCGAGGGGATCTTCGAGGCGATGGCCGGCCTCCCGGTGACGATTCGCCTCCTCGACCCGCCGCTGCACGAGTTCCTGCCCTCCCTCGAGGAGGCGACGGACGAGCGCATGCGCGCCCGGATCCGCGCGCTGCAGGAGGCGAACCCGATGCTCGGCTCCCGCGGTTGCCGGCTCGGCCTGATGTACCCGGAGATCTACGAGATGCAGGTGCGCGCGATCGTTCGCGCGGCGATCGCCGTGCGCGGGCGGACGGGCGACGCGCCGCTCGTCGAGGTGATGCACCCGCTCGTCGGCTTCCGCGAGGAGCTGCGGCGGCTCCGCGAGCTGACCGTGTCCGTCGCGGCCGAGGAAGGCGAGTTGGAATATCTCGTCGGCACGATGATCGAGCTCCCACGCGCCTGCATCCGCGCAGACGAGATCGCCGAGGAGGCCGACTTCTTCTCGTTCGGCACCAACGACCTCACCCAGACTGCCCTGGGCTTTTCGCGCGACGACGCCGAGGGCAAGTTCCTGACGCGCTACCTCGAGGACGGCGTGCTCGAGCGCAACCCGTTCGAGGTTCTCGACGAGGAGGGCGTCGGCGACCTGATGCGGATCGCCGTCGAGCGCGGCCGGGGCACGAAGGACGACCTCAAGCTCGGCATCTGCGGCGAGCACGGCGGCGAGCCGCGATCGGTCGCCTTCTGCCACCGGATCGGGCTCGACTACGTGTCGTGCTCGCCGTTCCGGGTACCGCTCGCTCGGCTGGCCGCGGCCCAGGCGGCGCTCAGCGAGTCGGGCGTCGAGGCTGCTGTCGCCGGCGGCTAGAACTCCTACGCGAGCCCGCGGACCTTCCAGTACGCGATCAGGACGCTGAGGCCGCCGACGGCGAGCAGCGTGACGATCGCGGTCGCGCCGATCCCGGCGAACTCCGCCCGCCGGCGGCTGCCGTGGGTGAACGCCAGCGTCGTCACGATCCCGCCGATCAGGCCGCCGATGTGACCGCCGTAAGAGATGTTCAGGCCTGGCGAGAAGCTGATCGCCAGGTTGATCACGATCAGCATCAGGTAGTTGCCGGCCAGCGAGCCGGTCGCCTGGTACTCGAGGATCAACCCCGCGCCGAGCAGGCCGAAGATCGCGCCGGACGCGCCGACCGTGACCGAGTTCGGGTCGGCGATCAACGCCCCGGCCGCCCCGGCAAGCCCGGACACGAGGTACAGGCCCAGGTATCGCGCCCGCCCGAGCGCGATCTCGACGGGCGAGCCGAGCCACCACAGCGCGAGCATGTTGAAGGCGATGTGCAGCAGGCCGCCGTGCAGGAAGGCGGACGTGATCAGGCGCCACCAGTCGCCGTGGTCGACCGCGGGCCCGAAGAGCGCCCAGTTGTTGAAGAGCGATCCGCCGGGGCTGTTCAGCTTGCCGGAGTAGGGGCTCTGCGCGACGGTGATCAGGTAGACGATCACGTTCGCGGCGACGAGCAGCTTCGTGACGATCGCGTCGGTCGGCCCGACGCGGGTCGACCTGCGGACTGCCTTCTGGGCGCGCCGCTGGACGCTACCGCCGCTGCCGTCGGCCGCGGCGTGGTCCGGGCAGCGTAGGCCGACCGGCGCGAAGGTCACGCAGTCGGTGCAGATCGGGCGGCCGCATTCGGAACACGACAACCCCGTCTCCCGGTCGGGGTGGCGATAGCAGGTTGCCACGTCATGGTTAGCGTACCGGGGGCCGTGCGCGTCCATGTCGCCTTCACACCGGACGAGACCGCCTCCGTGCCCGTCGCGGTCGTGGTCGACGTCCTGCGGGCGACCTCGACCATCGCGCAGGCGCTGGCCTCCGGCTACCGGCGCGTCCTCTGCTGTGCCGAGATCGAGGAGGCACGGCGGCTGCGGGGCGAGATCGAGGGGTCACTGGTCGGGGGCGAGCGGGAGGCCAGGCGGATCGACGGGTTCGACGTGGGCGCCTCGCCGCGCGAGTTCCTCGAGCCGCGTGCCGACACCCTGATCCTCTCGACCACGAACGGGACGCGGACGATCCTCCGTGCGGCCGAGCGCTGCGAGGTCGTGCTGCTCGGGTCACTGCTCAACCTCGGCGCGGTCGCCGACGAGCTCCGGACGCGAGGGGAGGACGCGGTCGTCGTCTGCGCGGGCTTCAAGGGAGCGTTCGCGCTCGACGACGCCTACTGCGCAGGCCGGATCGTCGCGCTGCTCGAGGCCGAGCGCAGCGACGCCGCGATCGCGGCGGAGCTGATCGCGCGGTCGTTCGCGGACGCGCACACGGCGCTGCTCGCCCGCACATACGGCCCACCTGGGCTGGAGGAGGACATCCTGTTCTGCTCCCGCGAGAGCGTCCTGCCGGTGGTGCCGCGGCTCGCCGGCGTCGACGACGGGGCGGCCGAGATCGTCGCCTGAGACAAGGCTACGGTCGTGGGCTACGGCCGATCGTCTCGAGCGAGACGGTAGCTCGAGTCGCCGTGGACCTCACACCTCGATGCCGGAAACGGGGTGAGGGACGTAGGGCTCCTCGAGCCGGGCGATCTCGTCGTCGGCGAGCGAAAGACGCTCCGCCGCCAGCGCGTCCTCGAGGTGCTCGATCTTCGTCGCGCCGACGATCGGTGCGGTCACGCCGGGCTTGTGCCACAGCCAGGCAAGCGCGACCTGGGCAGCGGGGACACCGCGCGCGGCAGCGACCTCGCCGGCCCGATCGACCACGGCGAAGTCGAGCTCGGGGACGTAGAGGCTGTCGCCGAAGGGGTCGGTGCGCGACCGGGTTGTGAGCCGATCTCCGCCGCTCGTCCGGTTGCCCGCGAGCAACCCTCGCGCGAGGGGGCTCCACGGCAGAAGCGCAACGCCCTGGTCGATGCACTGCGGGATCATCTCGCGCTCCTCCTCGCGGTAGACGAGGTTGTAGTGGTTCTGCATCGACACGAACGGGGTCGCCGCGGAGCGCTGCGCCTTCGCGAACTGCCACGCATACATGCTGCTCGCCCCCACGTAGCGGGCCTTGCCGGCCGCGACGACGTCGTGCAGCGCCGTCATCGTCTCCTCGATCGGCGTCAGTGGATCCCAGCGGTGGATCTGGTAGAGGTCGACGTAGTCGAGGCCGAGGCGCTCGAGCGAGGCATCGATCGAGGCAAGCACGTGCTTGCGCGACAAGCCGCGCCCGTTCTCGCCGGGCATTGTCCGCCCGTGAACCTTCGTGGCGACCACGTACTCCTCGCGCATGCCGAACAGCTTGCGGAGCAGACGTCCCGTGATGAGCTCGCTCTGCCCGCCGTTGTAGACGTCGGCCGTGTCGAAGAAGGTGATCCCGCCCTCGACGGCTCGACGCACGATCGGCTCGGCATCGGCCTCGTCGAGTGCCCACTCGCGGCCTTCGTGCCTGCCGTAGCTCATCATCCCGAGGCAGAGGCGCGACACTCGCAGGCCGGTGCGGCCGAGGTTGACGTAGTCCACAGGGGCCCACGCTACCGACGGTCATGGTGCGAGGACGGAGAGGATCTCCCGCGGGAGCTTCTCGACAGTGCCAGGCACTGTTGGGAAACCTCTCGAAAGCTCGCTCCGAGCAGGCTCTTTACAGTGCCTGCCACCGTCAGGAGCTGCGCCGGCCGAGAGCGCGGGAAGGTTGCCTCGATCCGTACGATCAGGACATGCTCGCGAAGGTGAAGCTCAGCGAGAAGTTCGCACGCTTCGACAAGCCGTGGAGCCCCAAGATCGTCGCCGAGCTGAACGACGCGTATGTGAAGGTCGTCAAGCTCGAGGGGGAGTTCGTCTGGCACCACCACGACGACGAGGACGAGCTCTTCTGGGTCGTCTCCGGGCGGCTGCGGATGGAGCTCCGTGACGGCGAGGTGATCCTCGAGCCCGGCGAGCTGCTGGTCGTGCCGAGGGGCGTCGAGCACCGCCCCGTCGCCGAAGGCGAGACGCACGTCGTCCTGATCGAGCCGAAGACGACGCTGAACACGGGCAACGTCCGCGACGAGCGGACGGTGGACGAGCTCGACCGGATCTAGTGGTCGTGCGGGCGGCGGTCGTCGCGGCGCTCACGGCGGCTGCTGCCTCGGCTTCGTCGGCTCCGATTCCGGTCGTCACCGGCACCGGGGACAACAGCGCGCCGGTCGCCGCCGAGGGTTGGCTGGCCTGGATGCACAGCGCGACGCCGAACCCGCTGCCGCCCGCGAGTCACACGGTCGTGCTCGTCCGCCGCGGCGCGGGCCCTGCGTGGCGGGCGAATCCGCGCGGGACGTACGCCCAGACCGGAGGCATCGACGGGCGGACGCTCGTCATCCAGCTGATCCGGGGTGGCACCTCGAAGCTGGCCGAGGTCGACCTGCGGAGCCGGACGCTGAAGATGTTGCCGTTCGACGCCCGGACGAGCGCATGGCTCTGGCGGCCGAGCGCGTCCGGCCGCCGGCTGCTGTACGGCCGCATCGACTACGCCGTCGGGAGCTACGGAATCGTGCTCGCGGACCGCTTCACGGGTAGGGCGCGCGAGCTCGCCGTCGTCGACGGGCACGCAGCCTATGCGGCGCCCGGACAGATCAACGGGCGCTATGCCGTCTGGATCGGCTGCCCGGACAACCACTGCCGCGCCTACCGGTACGACATCGTCACGGGACGACGAGTCGCGATGCCGCTGCTCGGCGGCTACGCGTACACGCAATTCGGCCCGTCGGTTGCGCGTGACGGCACCGTCTACTACGGCAACATGCGCGCCTGCGGCGATGTCCGGCTGGTGCGCTGGCGAAACAGCTCGGCCAGGACGATCCTCCGGTTCCCGCCCCGCACGGCGTTCGTCTACAGCTACGTCGAGGACGGTCCGAAGCGCGCGATCTACTACGACCGCGTCGGCTGCGGCCGCGACGACCTGTCGAGCATCTACCGGATCGTCGACCGCTAACCCGCTGCGGCGATCTCGACGACCGTCGCCTGCCAGGTGCTCTTCGGCGCCTTGACGTCGACGGTCTCGCCGACGCGCTTCCCGAGCAGTGCAGCGCCGAGCGGAGAGGAGGGAGAGGTCGTCCCGTTGCCGCCGAGGCCGGAGATCTCGACCTCCATCCGGCTGCCGGTCTCGTCCTCCACGATCACCCGCGAGCCGACCGCGACCACGTGCGGGTCGCCGCCCTCGACGATCTCCGCGTCCTCGAGCCGCGCGCGCAGGATGGTGATCTTGCGCTCGAGCAGCCCCTGCTCGTTCTTGGCGGCGTGGTACTCGAAATTCTCGGAAAGGTCGCCGTGCCCGCGCGCGACCGCGATCGCCTCGACGATTTCCTTGCGACGCGGTCCCTCGAGCTCGGCGAGCTCGGCCGCGAGCTGGGCGTGCTGCTCCTTCGTGAGGTGCTCTCCCATCGGTTCCAGCGTACCGTTCTGCCTGGGCTAACCGGCCGCCGGCCAGCGCGGAGCCCGGGGCTCGAGGCGCTCGAGGGCCGCCCAGTCGGAGCGCGCCGGCGCGAAGACCTCGACCGCCACCGCCCCCTCGGACTCGGTCCGCACCTCGTGCGGCACGTGAGCAGGGATGCACCACGTCCCGCCCGGCTCGACCCGGCGCGTCTCGTCGCCGATCCGGAACTCGAGCAGGCCGGAGACGAGGACGCCGACCTGCTCGTTCTCGTGATGGTGCTCCGGGACGACGCTGTCCGGATCGAGCTCGATCACCGCGAGGGTCACGCGCTCGCCCTCGACCACGCGGCCGGTGACGCCCTCCCAGATGCGCTGGGCGTCGAGGCCCGAGAGGTCGGCGAACGGGCCGGGGCTGCTCATCCCGGTCATCATCGCACGACTCGCTTCGCGGGCCGGATCACGCGAGGGCACTGGAAGACGGTGCCAGGCCACGGGCCTTGCGGCTCGTCGCCGACTGCCGCTTCTGTGCCGAGAGCTCGACCTTGCGGAGCCGCACGTTCGCCGGCGTGACCTCGACGCACTCGTCGTCCCGGATGAACTCGAGCGCCTGGTCGAGCGGCAGCGGCCGCGGCGGGATCAGGCGGACGAGCTCGTCGGAGGTCGACGAGCGCATGTTCGTCAGCTTCTTCTCCTTGGTCGCGTTCACGTCGAGGTCGTCGGCACGCGAGTTCTCGCCGACGATCATCCCCTCGTAGACATCGACTCCCGGGCCGACGAAAAGCGAGCCGCGCTCCTGGAGGTTGAGCAGCGCGAACCCGGTCGTCTTGCCGGACCGATCGGCGACGAGCCCGCCGGTCGGCCGCGTCCGCAGATCTCCGTGCCACGGCTCGAAGGCCTCGAAGACGTGGTGGAGGATCCCCGTGCCGCGAGTTTCGGTGAGGAACTCGGTGCGGAAGCCGATCAGGCCGCGCGCGGGCACCAGCACCTCCATTCGGACCCAGCCGGTGCCGTGGTTGACCAGCGACTCGGTGCGCCCCTTCCGGAGCGCGAACAGCTGGGTGACGACGCCCAGGTACTCCTCGGGAACGTCGATCGAGACGCGCTCGACCGGCTCGTGCACCTTGCCCTCGACGAGCCGGGTGACGACCTGCGGCTTGCCGATCGTCAGCTCGAAACCCTCGCGGCGCATCTGCTCGACCAGCACCTCGAGCTGGAGCTCGCCACGACCCTGCACCTCCCACGTGTCCGGCCGCTCGGTGGGGAGAACGCGGAGGGAGACGTTGCCGACGAGCTCGGCCCGCAGGCGCGCCTCGACGTTGGACGCGGTCACCTTGTCGCCCTCGCGGCCGGCGAGCGGGGACGTGTTGATCCCGACCGTCATCGAGAGCGAGGGCTCGTCGACCGTGATCACGGGCAGCGGCCGCGGGTCGTCCGGGTCGGCCAGCGTCTCGCCGATCGTCACCTCCGGGATTCCGGCGACTGCGATGATCTCGCCCGGTCCCGCCTCCTCGGCATCGACGCGGTCGAGCGCGTCCGTCACGTAGAGCTCGGTCACCTTCGCGCGCTCGATCGTCCCGTCGGCGCGGCACCACGCGACCTGCTGCGCACGCCTGATCGAGCCCTGGACGACGCGGCAGAGCGCGAGGCGGCCGACGTACGGAGAGGCGTCGAGGTTCGTGACCAGCGCCTGAAGCGGATGGCCCTCTGTGTAGGCGGGCGCCGGGATGTGCTCGACGATCAGGTCGAAGAGCGGCTGGAGGTCGTCCGCCAGCGCGTCCGGCTCCGACCCGGCCAGGCCGGCGCGGGCGTTGCAGTAGACGATCGGGAACTCGATCTGGCTCTCGTCGGCGTCGAGGTCGAGGAAGAGCTCGTACACCTCGTTCACGACCTCGGCGATCCGCGCGTCGGGGCGGTCGACCTTGTTCACGACGAGGATCACCGGCAGCCGCGCCTCGAGCGCCTTGCGCAGCACGAAGCGGGTCTGGGGGAGGGGGCCTTCGCTCGCGTCGACGAGCAGGAGAACCCCGTCGACCATCGTCAACCCGCGCTCGACCTCGCCGCCGAAGTCGGCATGGCCCGGCGTATCGACGATGTTGATCTTCGTCTCGCGGTAGCGGACCGCCGTGTTCTTGGCCAGGATCGTGATTCCCTTCTCGCGCTCCAGGTCGCCCGTGTCCATGACCCGCTCGGCCACGTCCTGGTTCGCACGGAACGCTCCCGACTGCCAGAGCATCGCGTCGACGAGCGTGGTCTTGCCGTGGTCGACATGCGCGACGATGGCGATGTTGCGGATGTCGGAGCGCTCGGGCACCGCTGGAGGGTAGCGGTGACGGTTGCCCGGCCAGAGCACGCTTGACAGGAGAACGTGTGTTCGTATAGAACATATGTTCCCATGATCGCCTGCCTGCTCATCCCCGGGTTCGAGCTCCGGGCCGCGCTCCATCACCGGCCGCGTACGCTGCTGCGACCGGCTGCACTTGCTCCGTTGCCGGGAACCGAGCCGCTGCTCGGGCCCGTCACCGCCGCCGCGGAGGCCGCCGGCGTCCGGCCCGGCATGCGGCTGGGGGAGGCGCTCGCCACGTGTCCGTCGCTCGTGCTGGTCGAGCGCGATGCGCTGCTGGTCGAGACCGAGTGGGAACAGGTGATCCGTCGACTGGAGGACAACGGTTTCGCGGTCGAGCCGGTCGAGCCCGGCTGCCTCTACTTCGACACGCGTGGGGTCGAGCGGCTCTACGGCGGCGTCTCGCCGGCGCTGAAGCGCGCCCTCGCGGCCGTCGGCTCCACCTGGAACGCCGGTGCCGGTGCCGCCGACCGCCGCTTCGCCGCCCTCGCCGCGGCGGCGATCGCCAGGCCCGGCCAGGCCGTGGTCGTCGACGACCAGCGCACCAGGGAGTTCCTCGCACCGCTGCCGCTCACGCTCATGCCTCTCGAAGCAGGACGGCGTGAGGAGCTCGACCGCCTCGGAGTCAAGAAGATCGGACAGCTTGCCGGGCTACCGGGCAGCGCCGTCGCCGAACGATTGGGGCCGGACGGCCGGCGCGCCTGGAGCCTGGCGGGAGCGGAAGACGGCGGCAATGCCGGCTGGAACGACTCTGCCGGCTGGAACGACACGAAGGTGTCGGCGCGCCCACCGGCGACGGACCTCGCCGAGCGGCTCGAGTTCCCCGAGGCGGTCGCCAACGAGCTGACCCTCCGCCGCGCACTGACCGCACTGCTCGACCGGATCCTCGCCCGCCCCGAGCGCGGCGGGCGGGAGATCCGCAAGGTCGCGCTCTCGGCGCGACTCGTCGGCGGAGGCTCGTGGCGTCGCACCATGACGCTCCGCGAGCCGAGCGGGGAGCGGGGGACTCTGCGGGCGGCGCTCGGGCCGAAGCTCGCAGAGCTCCCCGCGCCCGTGCTCAGCCTCGGCCTCGAGCTGGTCACGCTGAGCGAATCCGAGGGCCGTCAGCTCGCCCTCATCCGCCCCGAAGGTGAAGAGCTGGAAGCCCGGCTCCGGGACGGCCTGCGCCAGGTTCGCGCGCGCGCCGGCGCCGGAGCGGTTGCCACCGTCGTCGAGGTCGCGCCGTGGTCGCGGATCCCGGAACAACGCGCACTTCTTGTTCCACATGACGCATGAGACCCATAGCCATCCCCTTCCGCTCGAAACCCACGCCCGCTCGCGGGCGGAGCCGGGCTTTGCCCGAGCGCAGCCCCCGGACGATTCGACTAGAAACCCAGCAGAAGGAGGGGGCCCACGGGAGAAAGCCGTCCGAGGCCAGGATCCCGCGGGCGGCGCCCTGCCTGACGCGCTTGCGCGTCGGCAGAACCCCGGGTTCCCCCGTGTTGCCGCGCGACTGAACGAGCCCCGCGCTGCGCTCGTCGAAGAGGGATTCGACGGGACGCCGTGCCGGGTGAACCGCCAGCCGGTGGCGGCGGTCCGCGAGGAGTGGCGAGTGCTCGACCGCTGGTGGACCGAGGAGCCCGTCAGCCGCCGCTACTTCGAGGTCGTGCTCGAGAGCGGCCAGAACGTCGTCGTCTTCCGCGACGCCGAGCGAGGCGGCTGGTCCTCGCAGCGAGGGGCGTGATTGGCCGAATTGGCCGACATGGACGTGCACGGGCTGACCGCCGAGGAGATCGAGGTGGCGAAGCTCGCCGGGCAGGTCTACCTCAAGTTCAAACAGCTGCCGCAGGCGCACCCCGCCGACCTGGGCGAGATGGCAAATCACGTCCACGCAATCGGGCGGATCGTGTTCGCGCGGGCCGCGATCCGCGCCCACCCCGAGCACTGGACGTTCAAGTAGCGATGACGGGGGAGCTAGACCGGCTTGAAGTCGTAACGGACGGCGATCGCGGCAAGCTCGGCCGGATCCGACGCACCGGCTGCGGCCGCCTCCTTCAGATACTGCTCGAAGCCGCCGGGCGCCATGATGTTCAGCGCGCGCACGGTCTCGCCGCCGGGATTCGAGAACGTGTGCACGTTCCCCGGCGGCGCGACGGCGTAAGACTCCGCGGGCGCGGCAACCGTCTCGTCGCCCAGCCGCACGGTCAGTGTCCCCTCGAGCACGAAGAAGCTGTCCAGGTGCCGCTCGTGGACGTGGGGCGGCGGCCCTGCGAAGTCCCCGAGCATCAGCTCGCCGAGGTAGAAGGTGCCGTCCCCGCCGCCGACCTGGGCCTTCATCAGCAGCGTGTTCGGGCCGAGCTCGAGCAGCTCGCCCTCGCCCGGGCCGAGAACGATCGCGTCGGAGGCAGGACGGCCGCCGTCCTCGGGCGGATCCTCCGAGTCGAAGTCGCCTCGGCCTCGCAGGTGCTCGACGAACCCTCCGCTCGGGGCGTGGACGTTCAGGAACCGCACCTCGCGGTCGCTGTCGTTGTCGAAGCCGTGCACGACACCCGGAGGGACGAGCACGAGCGTCCCGGCCGTTGCGACGAGCTTCTCCAGCTCCGGGCCGAGAACGAACGCGACCTCGCCCGCGAGCACGTAGAAGGCATCGGTGTGGTGCAGGTGCACGTGCGGCTCCGCGCCGCGCTCTCCGGCTGCATGCCGTGTCCACGTGAGATTGAGCAGCTCGTGGTCGGAGAGGATCCGCAGCTCGCGCTGCGGCGTGTCGCTGATCGCTTCCGCCTCGTGGACCGCTAGGAGGCGGCCCTGGCCTACGTCGAGCTCCACTGCCATTCAGCGTACTCGTTCCTCGACGGCGCCTCGCTGCCCGACGAGCTCGCCGCGCGCGCCGCCGACCTCGGCTACGAGGCGCTCGCGCTCACCGACCACGACGCCGTCTGCGGCTCGCTCGAGTTCGCCCATGCGGCCAAGGCATTCGGCGTCCGGCCGATCACGGGTGCCGAGGTCACCCTCACCGGCGTAGGCTCGACGGAGCCGGACAGGAGCGGAGGTGCCGGCTTTGCCGGCGCCGGAGCGGGAAACAGCGCCCATGTCACCCTGCTCGTCGAGACGCCCAGGGGCTATGCGAACCTCTGCCGGCTGCTGACCGAGGCGCACGCGGGCACCCGGCCGAAGGAGGGCGCCGACCCGTTGCCGCCCGAGCTGCCGCTCGACTCGCTGCTGGAGCACGCCGACGGGCTCGTCTGCCTCTCCGGGTGCGCGCGACACGGCCTCGCCGTCACGAACCCGAACGGAGCCGTCCGTGTGGCAGCGGCCTTCGGCCGCGACCGCTTCCACGTCGAGCTCCAGCGGCCGTACGAACGCGGAGACACCCGCCGCAACGCCGCGCTCCGGGAGCTCGCCCGCGACCTCGGCGTCGCCACCGTCGCCACCGGTGACGTCCACGTCCACCACGGGCGGCGCAGCGCGCTCCAGGACGCCCTGGTCGCGATCCGCTGCCGCACCTCCCTCGACGGCTGCGAGCAGGAACGGCGGGGCAACCACGAGTCGGTCCTGCTCGCTCCCGACGAGATGGTCGACCGCTTCCCGCAGGACCGTGACGCCGTGCTCCGCACAGCCGAGATCGCCGCCGGGCTGACCTTCGACCTGACCGAGGAGCTCGGCTACCGCTACCCCGACTTCTCCGACGGCTTCGACACTCCCGACGGCCAGCTTCGCGACGTCTGCGAGCGCGCCTTCGCCGAGCGCTACAACCGCTCCCCGTACCGCACCCGGGCGCGCGCACGGCTACGGGAGGAGCTCGCCCTCGTCTTCGAGCTGAAGCTCGCCGGGTTCTTCCTCCTGCACTGGGAAGTGCTCGAGCTCGCGCGCGAGGTCGCAGTCGAGGTCCGCGGCCCCGGCTCGTCCCGCCACGCGCTACCGCCCGGCCGCGGCCGCGGCAGCTCGGTCGGCTCGATCATCTGCTACCTGACCGGCCTCTCGCATGTCGATCCCGTCGAGTCGGATCTGTCGATCGGCCGCTTCCTCAACCGCGAGCTGGTCTCGGCGCCGGACATCGACCTCGACTTCCCACGCGACATCCGCGAGAAGCTGATCGTCAGGGTTACCGAGCGGTACGGCCGCGAGCACGCTGCGCTCGTCGCCGCCTTCTCGACCTACCACGGGCGCGGGGCGATCCGCGATCTCGGCAAGGCACTCGGTCTGCCCGCCGCCGAGCTCGAGCGGCTCGCGCGCGTGACCGAGGGGAACCCGCACCGCGTGGCCGAGGAGGTCGAACGGCTGCCCGGCAGCCACGCGTCCGCCCGCTGGCAGGCGCTGGGGGCGCTCGCGCACGAGATCGCCGGGTTGCCGCGGCACATCTCCCAGCACCCGGGCGGGATGATCATCTCCAGCCGGCCGCTGGTCGAGCTCGTCCCGGTGCAGCCGGCGGCGATGGAGGGACGCCAGATCTGCCAGTGGGACAAGGACTCCTGCGCCGACGCCGGCTTTCTCAAGATCGACCTGCTCGGCCTCGGGATGCTGTCTGCGGTCGAGGACTGCGTCGACCAGATCGCACGCCTGCGCGGGGCGACGATCGACCTCTCCCGCATCCCGCTCGACGACCGGGACGTCTACGCCGAGATCCAGCGCGCCGACACGGTCGGCGACTTCCAGATCGAGAGCCGCGCCCAGATGCAGAGCCTCCTCCGCACGCTCCCGGAGAATCTCGACGACCTGACCATCCAGGTCGCGCTCGTCCGCCCCGGGCCGATCCAGGGCGGGGCGGTGCACCCGTACATCGAACGGCGTCAGAAGCTCCGCGAGAACCCGTCGTACGTCCCGCCGGTGGACCACCCGTCGCTGGCGGAGCCGCTGCGCGACACGCTCGGAGTCGTCGTCTTCCAGGACCAGGTGCTGGAGGTGGCGACGGCGCTCGCCGGTTTCACCGTCGGCGAGGCGGAAGGCCTGCGGAGGGCGATGAGCCGCAAGCGGAGCGAGGAGGCGATCGAGGCGCTGCGCTCGCGGTTCGTCGCCGGCGCGCTCGCGCAGGGCGTCGACGGCGAGCTCGCGAACCTGATCTACGACAAGCTGGCCGGTTTCTCGGGGTTCGGCTTCCCCAAGTCGCACTCGGCCGCATTCGCGCTGCTCGCCTACCAGTCCGCCTGGCTGCGCCACCATTATCCCGCCGAGTTCCTCTGCGCCCTGCTGAACGCCCAGCCGATGGGCTTCTACCCGCCTGCCAGCCTCGTCCGCGACGGCCAGCGGCGCGGGGTGGAGGTGCTGCCGCCCGACGTAGGCTGCAGCGCTGCGCGCTGCGCCCTGGAAGGAGGCGCGGTACGGATCGGTCTGGGTTACATACGCGACGTCGGCCAAGAAGATGCGGAGGCGATCGCCGCCGGGCAGCCGTACGCCGACGTCGCCGACCTTGCCCGCCGCGCCCCGGTGAGTCGACGCGCGCTCGACGCGCTGGTCGCGTCGGGCGCCTGCGACCACTTCGGTCCACGACGTGAGCTGCTCTGGCGAGTCGGTGTCGTCCCCCGGCCCGCGAGCGGAGCTCGCGGGACGACACAGCTCGCGCTTCCGCTCGAGCCGACGGCGCCGGTCCCCGAGCTGCCCGAGCAGACCGACTGGGAGCGGATGCTCGCCGACTACGCGACGACGAGCCTCTCGGTCGGACGGCACCCGCTCGAGCTCCTGCGTGCGCACCTGCCGCCGGGAACGGTCGCGAACGCCGAGCTGTCCGGGCATCCGGCCGGCGAGGTCGCCGTGGCCGGCATGGCGATCGCCCGGCAGCGTCCCGCGACCGCCAACGGCGTCGTCTTCATGCTGCTCGAGGACGAGACCGGCCAGGTCAACCTGATCGTCCCGCCGCCCGTGTACGAGCAGCACCGGCCG
>Ga0207707_10002365_pt1 | contig 16997 bp, 19 predicted proteins | sample KBSC83BmetaG_FD_184336 | JGI IMG/M metagenome (GOLD analysis project Ga0207707, IMG submission 184336) | Corn rhizosphere microbial communities from Kellogg Biological Station, Michigan, USA - KBS C8-3B metaG (SPAdes) (version 2) | ecosystem: Host-associated > Plants > Roots > Rhizosphere ...
GCGATCGCCGAGCGCCTCGACGAATTCGAGGCCGTTCATGCCCGGCATCATCAGATCGGTGACGATCGCGTGGGGCAGCTCTTTTTCGCAGAGCTTCAGCGCCTCCTGGCCATCCGCCGCCGGCAGCGTCTGATAACCCCAGCTCTCCAGCAGGACGAGTAAGCCGTCGCGAGTCGCTGCGTCGTCGTCGACGACCAGCACGGTTTGGCGGGTGCGAACCATATCAGTGAATGGTCTCCATCGGGAGCGTTACCCGAAACGTCGCGCCCGTGCCGTTGTCGTCGCGATAGATCAAGGAACCGCCGTGCGATTCGACGATCAACTGGCTCAGCGGCAAGCCAATGCCGCTGCCGCCGACCTTGGTAGTTTTACCGAACTCGAATAGCTCGGTGCGCCGCTCCGGTGGCACGCCCGGACCGGCGTCATGCACGTCGACGGCGATCGTGCCGCCGTTTTTCTCCGCGCTCACCTGGATCGAGCCGCCGTTGGGCTGAGCTTCCATGGCGTTGCGTAAAAGATTATCGAAAGTCTGACGCAAGCGCGTCGCGTCGCCCTGGATCGGCCACGGTCCGGGCGGCAATTGACTCGACAGGGCGATGTTCTTCGCTGCGCAAGCGGAATTGGCGGCTTCCAAGCTGATGGCCAGAACTTCCGCCACGTCGATCGCTTTTCGTTCCATCGTCACCGGCGCAGAATAGTCGGTGAAATCGCGCACCAGACGATCGACCTGACGAATGCCCGAATCCAGCGCCGCAATCGAGCGTTGCGACGCGTCGCCATCGCTCGGCGCGCCCGCGACCTTTCCGCGCAGGACCTCGAGATGGATTGCCAGCGCGTTGAGCGGCGTTTTCACCTCGTGCGCGAGCGTCCGCGCGGCGATCGCCAGACGCTGCGCCGGCGCCGGCGCGCCGACATTTTTTCTTTGCTTCATCACCAAGCGGTCGATCAAATCCAGGCTGGCGCCGACTTCGTCGTGACTGGCGTAGCGCGGGCGCGCCGCATAGGTGCCCGCCTCCGCTTGGCGCAGGGTTTCACTGATCAAGCGAAATCGCCGCGTGTAAAGCGCGGTAGTGAGAAAAGCGCTCGCCAAGGCCACCACGCCGCCCAGCGCCAACAGAAAAATAAACTGGCGCCACATCCCTGACAAAAGTCCGGTCCAATCCGCCGGATTGATCCACAATCGTAAGCCGCCGGGACTTTTGACCCCTTCCGGCATCTGCAGCGGCACCCAGACGTCGTAGAGACTGTTTTTACCTTCGGCGCGGGTCTCGATGATGGTTTCTCCGCCGCGCAGTTTGGCCAGGGCGGCTTCGCTGATCGGCTCCTTGTCCTTGTCGTTTTCAACCGAGCTGTAAAGCAGCCGCCCTTCGGCGTTGACCACCCACATGGCTTCGATGCTGGCGCTGCGATCGAGGAACGCCTTCATCAGATCTTTGACGTCGGTCTGGCGCGAAGGCGTGTAGCGAATTGGCCCTTGCGGCGGCGCAGACGATTTGCCCGGCAGGAGATTGCCGAGAAAATCCCAAAACGAAGAGGACGACTTCGGGGGCTGGCGCGGCCGCACCACGATGGAGCGCTCGCGCAGGCTGTCGGCCAGCGCGATTTCCACCTGGCGCGCCATCAACAGCGCGGTTTGCAGGGTGGTCTCAGTCGTCAGCCGCTCGGCGGTCCACCAGATGCCGACGCCGAGAATCCCGAAAATGACGATGACCGTGGCGCAAAAGACCGCCACCTGCTGCTGGCGCAGGCTCATGTCGAATTAGAATAGCAGATCGATCCCTGCCTGCAAAGGCGCGATTTTTCGGCTAAAAGCTTCGACTTGCGGCCATGGGTCCTTTATTGCATAGTGAATTGAATGCTCCTCGATACTTATCAGCGGCCGATCAAGGACCTGCGCATTTCGGTGACCGACCGATGCAACTTTCGCTGCACCTATTGTATGCCGCTCGATCATTACGAGTGGATCGATAAAAAGGAAATCCTCACCTTCGAAGAGATTGCCCGGTTGGCCCGCCTGGCCGTCGAATTCGGCGTTGAAAAAATTCGTCTGACCGGGGGCGAGCCGCTGGTGCGCCAGGACTTGCCGCTTTTGATCGCCAAACTGGCGGCGCTCGACGGCCTGCGCGATCTCTGTCTGACCACCAACGGAGCGCTGCTGGCCGAGCGCATCGAAGCTCTCAAACAGGCCGGGCTCAGCCGGGTGAATGTTAGCATCGACACGCTCGACGCCGAAAAGTTCAAGCGCATGACCAAGCGCGGCGATCTCGCAAAAGTGCTCGAAGGCATTTTTGCCGCCAAGAACGCCGGGCTGGCGCCGATCAAGCTCAACGCCGTCGTCGAGCGCGGCGTCAACGATGACGACATCCTGGCGCTGGTCGAATTTTCCCGCGAGCACGGTTTCGCCATGCGCTTTATCGAATACATGGACGTCGGCAATTCGAACAACTGGACTTCGGCCAAGCTCGTGTCGAAAAAAGAAATCGTCGAGAAGATTCACAGCCGGTATCCACTGCGAGAAATCGGCCGCAGCCAGGGCACCGCGCCGTCGGTGGATTACGAGTTTGCCGACGGCCGTGGCGATATCGGCGTGATCGCCTCGGTCACCGAGCCGTTTTGCGGCAGTTGCACTCGCCTCCGTCTCACCGCCGACGGCAAGTTCGTCACCTGTCTTTTTTCCCAGCTCGGCCACGACATAAAATCACTGATGCGCGGCGGCGCCAGCGACGACGAGTTGCGCAAATTTTTGAGCGCGCTGTGGCAGAAACGCACCGACCGCTATTCGGTCGAGCGTCTCGAAGCGCTCAACGCCGCCAACTACGATCCCAAAGATCACCGCAAGATCGAAATGATCTCCCTCGGCGGCTGACTTTCTTAGCCCGCTTAAATTTTTAGTCTGTCGGCAACAATCCGCGCTGCTCCAGGCGGGCGCGCTGCTCGGGAGTGAGCCGTTCGAGAGCCACGTAGCCGCGGTCTTGATAGACGCGCGAACAACTGTCGACCACGCTCTCGCTGAAAAGCGGGCCGAAACCGTAACTGGAGCCGCTACACTCGGCGGTGGCGCCGCTCTCAGGCTGGATCATTTTTACGGTCTGGCCGGTGCAGGCAGAAGCCGCGAGCAGCAGAGTAACGACGAAAACGCGACGAGGAAACCATCCTGAAATTTTCATTCGTTACCTCCGAAGCTGTGCTTTTGATCATAGCAATTGGTTGCTCCGGTTATAACCGCTAGAATCACGCCTGGCTTGGGTAGCCGGGAATTGAATCCACCGGAGGTTTGTCGCATGCTGCTCAAAAACCAAATCGCCCTGATCACCGGCTCGACTCACAACATCGGTCTCGCCGCTTCGCGCGCTTTCGCGCGCGAAGGCGCCACCGTGATCGTTCACTCGCGCCACGAAGCTTCGTTGCCGGATACGAAGTACTCCAGCATCGTGACGAACGAAATCGCTCTATGTTGGCAGACCGGCGAGGCCCCGCAAACAATAGTGAAAATAGAAAAAAACGGAAAACACTACGCGCCCGTCAGCCTGAGATCGACGCATTGGACGACGTATTCGGTTGACGTGAATCGGCATAACGGCCTTTCACTGGCGCTGCCTCGGAGAATCGCCTTCGTTTGCGATCAGGCAATTATGTTAGCGGGAAAGATTCCGATGTCCGGATTGTCCAGCGACTATTATCTTCGCTTTCGTGTGCACAGGTCCGGCAGACCCTTCAACGCAGCGGTCTTTACAAGCTCGCTGTTCCCTTTCAAAAAGCTGAAAACTCGGAATTTACATTCGAAAAATTATGACGTAACCCTAGTCGATGCCCGATGCTACCACTAGTCTTGTTCTGTAACCGATCCCGGTAGTTGGTTGGGAATAACCATCTCCACCGTTTCTTTGTTATATCGGATGCTCGAACGAGAATCTGTTCACATCGCTGTCATTCTCAATCAAGAGCAGGACATTGGCTGGAGTCCAAGAGGACCGGCGAAGCCGAGAGAAGAAATGGTTGAAACCGCTCTGTAAAACTGTTTTCATTCATCGAAGTTGACCTCTTCTCATCCGATACGTCAAGGCGAGATCCTGATGAAAAAAGGCGGCGAAATCGTGATCGTTCTTGCCGAGCACATGCCCACCCGTACAGGACTTGCGGCGATCTACCGGTTTTGAAGCGGACTTTTTGCCGAGGATTTGCTGTCGAACATGTGAAAACGCGGAGGCGTTTATGCCGGACAAAGGAAAGATCTATATCAGCGAATTCGATTTGAAGCGGCTGAAGGAGTTGATCAAAGTTGCCGAAGAGTTTGGCGACAAAAGGGTGGTCCGATATCTGGAGGAACTGGACGAAGAGCTGGATCGGGCGGAATCAATGAAGCCGCAGCAAATTCCTGATGACGTCATTACCATGAATTCCACATTTCGATTGCGAAATGTGGACACAAATGAAGAGACGGTTTACACGTTGGTGTTTCCCGGCGAGGCGGATTCTGCAAAGGGTAAAATTTCAATCCTCGCTCCTATCGGCACCGCGGTGCTCGGATATAAAATCGGCGATACGATCGACTGGGAGGTGCCCGCCGGGCGCAAACGCTTCAAAGTCGAAGCGATCGTCTATCAGCCAGAAGCGGCGCGAGATTACCACAGGTAGTCTTCGAGAAGCGCACTCTCGGCTCGGTGCGCTTGTGGTCGGTTTTTGAAAGTCCGCAGCGAGGTTCGTCGTCGTGAGAGATTCGAGCCGGAGGTAACACTTTGCGCTGCCGAGCCGTGATGATCCGTACGGTGGCGCTAACTAACGGCTTCGATCTCGTCCTCGGAAAAGCGTCGCGGCGATGCGCTACTTGGCTTTGGCCACAGACTATGACGGCACCTTGGCGAGCCATGGGCAAGCAGACGGTGCCGCGCTCTCGGCGATTGAGCGGCTGCGGATGTCCGGTCGCCGCGCGGTATTGCTGACGGGCAGACATGTGGACGATCTGTTGACGGTTTTTCCACGCGCGCGCTTGTTCGATTACGTCGTGGCCGAGAACGGGGCGGTGCTCTATGAGCCGCGAACGCGCGAACAAACGTGCCTCGGGAGACCGCCGTCGGAAGAATTTCTCCATCGTTTGCGCGAGCTGACCGGCGACTCGATTGCGCTCGGCAAGGTTGTCGTCAGCACCTGGCTGCCTCATCACATTGCGGTGCTCCAGGCGATTCAGGAAACAGGCCAGGAGCTTCAGATTATCTTCAATAAGGAAGCAGTCATGGTATTGCCGTCGGGCATCAACAAGGCGAGCGGCCTCGAATACGTCCTACGTAAGCTCGGCTTGTCGCGGCACGAAGCAGTCGGAATCGGTGACGCCCAAAATGACCATTCGTTTCTGGAACGCTGCGAATGCGCCGTCGCCGTTGCCAATGCCCTGCCGTCTATTCGGCGGCTCGCTGCTTTTACAACGAGCGGCGACGCCGGTCGCGGGGTTGCGGAGCTCATCGAAGAGCTGATTGCAAATGACCTTTCGAGGATGCATGGGCGGCTCGAGGGAAACCTCGTGACAATCGGTTTAGGTCCAGACGGGAAGCCAGTGAGGATCGCTCCGTACGGTCTCAATATCCTGATCGCCGGAGATTCGGGGAGCGGCAAATCCACAGTCGCGGCAGGCATCGTCGAACGGCTCATCGAGGGGGCTTATCAAGTCTGCATTGTCGATCCAGAGGGTGACTATGGAACGTTGCCGGAAGTGCTCACGCTGGGAAGCCCGCATTACACCGTACCTGTGAATCAGGCGCTTTCGGTTCTCGAAGATCCTGCGATGAATCTGAACGTGAATCTGCTCGGGATACCACTCGCCGACCGGCCTGAATACTTCACGCATCTGTTTCCCAGCCTTCAGGCGATGCGCACGCGAACCGGCCGTCCGCACTGGATTGTTCTCGACGAAGCGCATCATATGATGCCTGCCGGCGGTGGGGACCTCGACAGTGTATTGCCGCAGGGATTCGGCGAGACGATCTTAGTGACGGTGCATCCCGAACATGTGTCGCCCCGAGCTTTATCGCTGGTGGATGTCGTGATCGCAGTGGGACAGGCGCCGGCGGATACCTTAAAAGCGTTTGCCGTTGTGACTGGACGGACAGTGACAGCGTCAGGCGGCTGGTCGCCTCAAAGCGGTCACGCAGTCGTGTGGTTCCCGCGCAGCGGAACAGTGCCGTTCTCAATGCGGATATTATCGGGCCGGATTGAGCGGCTGCGCCATCTCCGGAAATACGCCGAGGGCAACATGCGGAATGACAGCTTCTACTTCCGCGGCCCGGCAGATCGGCACAATCTCAGGGCTCACAATCTCGCGATTTTTTGCCAGATCGCCGAGGGCATCGATGAAGAAACATGGCTGTTTCACCTGCGACGAGGAGACTACTCGCACTGGCTTCGCCATGCCGTGAAAGATCCATACCTGGCTGATCAAACGGAGCGGATCGAGCAAAGGCACGACTTGCAACCGGCGGACACCCGCAATCTCATACGGAGCTTCATTGAAGCTCGCTACACCTTACCGGAATAATAACGGCGCGCGAGCTTCGGCATTAGCGGTAGACGCGCTCGATCAAAGAAAGACTGGCGGAGTTTGCCATAATGAATAGCGTTGATGATCACGAAAAAGGTTTCCCAAGAGGTAAACATGCTGGTTCAAAACCGAATAACAAACAATCCGGAAACGATTTCACCGAACGAGGTTCTGGCCGGTGGGCTGGTTGGATGTGTTCAGTGTTAGAAACGTCTCTGCGAACCACTGCCGTCTTTGGTTACCGCGGTGAAATCCGCCAATAAGAAGCCTGCAGACCGGCCCGAACATGGATTGAGCAAACGAAGCCGTGGGCCGGCTTTCCTGTTCGATCTGGATGGCACTCTTGTCGATAGTGTGTATCAACACGTCCTGGCCTGGCGCGAAGCGCTGGAAAGCTTGGGAGTGGAGTTGGCCGTATGGCGTATTCATCGGCGCATTGGAATGAGCGGCGGCCTGCTTGTTAACGCGCTGGTGAGGGAGACCGGACGCCGGCTCACCGCTGAAGAGGCAGCACGCGTCCAAAGGATTCATTCGGAGGCCTATGTTCGCCGGATAAACCAGATACGGCCACTCCCCGGTGCCCGGGAACTGCTCGCCTATCTGTCAGAGGCCCATGTTCCCTGGGCTATTGCAACCAGCGGCTGGCAACAAAGCGCCCGACGCACGCTCGATCTACTCGGGTTGCCTGCCGACGTTCCCGTCATCACTCGCGACTTAGTGGATCACGCGAAACCGGATCCCGACTTGTTTCTGGCCGCGGCGAAGCGTCTCGTGTCGATATCAGCGACTCCGTCGTGGTTGGGGACAGTGTCTGGGATCTGCTTGCGGCCCGGCGCGCCAGAACGCTCGGTGTCGGGCTCTTGTCGGGCGGGTACGGAGAGGACGAACTCGTGCGGGCAGGTGCATACAGAGTCTATGCCGATCCGGCAGATTTGCTGAAACACCTCGATGAGGTGGGCGTTCGACCAGCAGAATGAAATCATCTTCCATCCCTCCAAAGGATCCTGGCGGATCATTTTCGTCTGACAATTTGGCAATCGTCAGCCTGTTGATTCGTTTGATGAATCAAAACTGACAGGGAGGAATTATGATTACGGTACGCCGGAGCAAAGAACGGGGATCCGCGAGATATGATTGGCTGGATAGCCGCCATACGTTTTCGTTCGCCGACTACTATGATCCAAAACATATGGGTTTCAGTGAGCTCAGAGTCATCAACGAAGATCGCGTAGAGCCTGGCGCTGGTTTTCCTACCCACTCGCATCGCGACATGGAAATCATCACATACGTTCTGGAAGGCGCGCTTGCGCATAAAGACAGCACCGGAACGAGCTCAGTCATCCGTCCGGGCGACGTGCAGCGCATGAGCGCCGGTACCGGCATCAGCCATAGCGAGTACAACGCGTCGAAGACAGAGCCGGTGCATTTTCTCCAGATCTGGGTCATTCCCAATGAAACCGGTTTGAAGCCGGGCTACGAACAGCGCTCGTTCGATATCGAGGCGAAGCGCGGGAGCTGGGTTCTCGTTGCGGCGCCGGACGCCCGCGACGGATGTGTGAAAATTCATCAGGACACCGAGCTGTTCCTTGCCTCTCTGCCGAAGGACGCACGCGTAGAGTTTGGTTTACAGCCAGGACGGCGGGGATGGCTGCAGGTGACGCGCGGCGCAGTCAGACTCAGTAGCACACAGCTCGATGCAGGCGACGGCGCTGCCATCACCGATGAAAAGATTTTTGACATCAGCGCGTGCAACGACGCGGAGGTGCTTCTTTTCGATCTGCCGTAAAGGAGATTCAGCCGCGCAGACGATGAGACTGCCCTCGACCCCCCCCCGGCCGAAATCCGACGGAAGCACTGAGGAAAGGGAGTTGTTATGGCTCAGCTCATGCCCGCGATCTTTTTCGGTCATGGCAATCCGATGAACGCATTGCTGCGCAACAGCTATACCGAGGGTTGGAGCCGGATCGGCAGCGACCTGCCCAAACCGAAGGGCGTCCTTTCGGTGTCGGCTCACTGGTTTGTGCCGGAAACCGCAGTTACCGTCAGCACGGCACCGCGCACCATCCATGACTTCGGCGGTTTCCCGCGAGAGCTCTACGAGATCCAATATCCGGCGCACGGCGATCCGAACCTTGCGCGACGCGTGCAGGAATTACTGGCGCCGTTACCGGTCAGGCTCGACGATTCCTGGGGACTCGATCACGGCACCTGGTCAGTGCTGCGGCATGTGTATCCGGATGCCGACGTGCCGGTCGTGCAGCTGAGTATCGATGAGACGCAGCCGGCGGCATTTCATTTTGAGCTGGGCGGAAAGCTCTCGGTTTTACGTGATGAGCAGATCCTGATCATTGGCAGCGGCAATCTCGTTCATAATCTCCACGCTTATGCCTGGGGACGGCGCATGCCGGAGCCTTACGATTGGGCGGTACACTTCGAAACCAAAGCCAAGAAGCTGATGCTTGCCGGCGAATACGATGCGCTGATCGACTACGAGCGGCTTGGGTGGGAGGCTCAGCTGTCGATTCCGACGCCCGACCACTACCTGCCGTTGCTTTATGTATTAGCTACAAGACGGCCGGGTGAATCCATCAGTTTTCCCGTCGAAGGCGTCGACGGCGGGTCCGTATCAATGCTGGCGGTCCGGATCGGGTAATTGTCATTGCACGGTGGCGATCTCTGCGCTCCAACAAATGCGTAGAGAACTGGTTGAAGCGTACCGCAACCCTCATGGATCCGGAAAGACGAAGCACATCAGTGCCGCAGCGAGTTTCATCTTGATTGATCGGTGGTTAGTTACAGCCGTTTCATTCCATCGCGCAACTTTGCGGTGGCCAATGACGCGCTTGGTCGTTCACGTAAAATATATTAGGAATAGGTTCAGGAGGTGACTATGTCCCAGGCAGCAACGCCGGGCGCCCGTCGTGTGAAAGCTTCGTCGCTACACGTTGGCGAGATTATGGATACCAAAGTCGCCTCCATTGAACCTAATGCGACGGCGAGCTTCGCCTGGTCTCGCATGCAAAGCCGCGGCACCGATCACTTGATCGTCATGGAAGACGGCGAAGCAAGAGGGATTCTCTCCGAGCGTGATCTTGGCGGCGCGGGCGGCGCCCGCCTACGCTCCGGGCGCGTAGTTCGGGACCTGATGATATCCGATGCCGTCAACGTCGGACCCAAAACGACATTGCGCGACGCAGTCAACCTGATGCTGGACCGGCAGATTGGCTCATTGCCTGTATTCGACGACGGTCGTCCGGTTGGCATCGTCAAGGCGACCGACGTGCTTGATGCGCTTGGTCGCGATGCCTCACGGGAGCCCTTTCCGGGCTGGCTGCCCAAAGCGGTGAAGCGTGACGGTGGGCGTGGCAAAGCAGCTCTGGTTCCCGCTCACATCCGGGTGTCCGGATCCAATCTAGGCAAGGCTCAGGGCGAAGAGATCCGGCGCAAACTCGGCGCGAAATTCGGGAAGTTCGCGGACGCCATCGAGCGCGTAACGGTCCGCGTCAAGGACGTGAACGGCCCCCGTGGCGGCATCGATCAGCTGTGCACAATCAAAGTGGTGTTGAGCGATCTACCCAGCGTCGTTTTCGAAAGCCAGCATCACTCGGTGAACGGCGCTGTCGGGGTCGCGATCACCGGGACGGAGCGAGCGGTGCGCCGGCGCTTGCAACGCCGAAGGACAAAGCCGAGAAAAAAACATGCGGGGCCGGTGCACGCGGCGCGTGGCTCGAATCGCTAACCTCGCTTATTCAGCGGACGGGATCATGAGGCGCCGAGGAGCCGTTTCCGGCCTGGTCGTTCGCCTCGCAAAATTTCGCGGCGATCGTCAGTCTGTCAGGCCCGACCTTCAGTACCGGAACCCGTCGGGCCGATCGATTCTGGATGTGATGTACGCCAAGGCGCTGTATACGGTGATTGAGCGCGCGATGCACATTTATCCGACGGTCAGCGAGTTGATACCGACGATGCTCGGCGAGCTCAAGCCGCTCGAAGCGAGCGGCGAGCGCGCCGCATGACGTGAAAGGAGCAAATCATGGCAGCGATCAGCCGGGACCAGCAGATTTCCGAAGAGATGATCGATGCGACCTTGGCGGACAGCTTCCCTGCGAGCGATCCGCCCGCATGGACAATGGGCCGCGAGCGTTATCAGGAAAAAGAGCCAACTGCCGCAACCATTGAAACAGCAAAAGCAAAAACTAAGGAGGAGCCTACTATGGATCTAAACATCGGCCTTTCCGACGAGCAGTGTAGCGCTGTTGTGAAGATCCTCAACACGCTGCTGTCAGACGAGTATGTTCTTTACACCAAAACCAGGAACTACCACTGGAACGTATTGGGGCCACAATTCAACGACCTGCACAAGTTCTTCGAGGAGCAATACACCGAGCTGAATGTAGTCGCCGATGATGTTGCCGAACGCGCGCGCGCCCTCGGCGGCTGGGCGTTGGGAACATTAAAGGAGTTTTCCCAGCACGCCAGACTCAATGAACATCCCGGTGAATATCCAAATGCGCGGCAGATGATTGCGAACCTTTTAGCCGACCACGAAGCCCTGGTGCGCCAGCTTCGCGCCGATTTGGAAAGCGCGGAGAAGCATCACGACATGGGGACAAATGATTTTCTGACAGGTCTGATGGAAAAGCATGAAAAGATGGCATGGATGCTGAGAGCGTTTCTTCAAGCCGAGTCGGTTTAATTGTTTTCACAGCGGCGCGTTCTGGTGAGCGACGCCAAAGACACAAGCGCAAATCACGGCGGATCATGATTTGAAAGGAGAACGCACATGGCAGATACGTACAAGCAAGCGACCGGTTCCACGATGAGCACGGGCGCGCCGGCGCCGAGCGACCGCAATTCCCTGACGATTGGACCCGACGGTCCGATACTGCTTCACGACGTTCATTTTCTGGAGCAAATGGCGCATTTCAACCGCGAGAAGGTTCCCGAGCGCCAGCCCCACGCCAAGGGCGCCGGGGCTTTCGGCGTATTCAAGGCGACCGAAGACGTCACCGCGTTCACCCGGGCGGCCATCTTCCAGAAAAACGCGACGACCGACATGCTCGCGCGTTTCTCGACCGTCGCGGGAGAGATGGGGAGCCCCGACACTTGGCGCGACGTGCGCGGCTTCTCGCTCAAGTTCTACACCGACGAGGGCAATTACGATCTGGTAGGCAACAACACGCCGATATTCTTCATTCGCGATCCGATGAAGTTTCCACACTTCATCCGCAGCCAGAAGCGGCTTCCCGATTCAGGTCTTCGCGACAATCACATGCAATGGGATTTCTGGAGCAGCAATCCCGAATCGGCGCACCAGGTGACCTATCTGATGGGCGAGCGAGGGTTGCCCCGCACGTGGCGGAACATGAATGGCTACGGCTCCCACACCTACATGTGGATCAATGCTGCCGCCGAGAAGTTCTGGGTAAAGTATCACTTCCATACTGAACAAGGCATGGCGTTCTTCACCAACGCCGAGGCCGCTGCGATGGCGGGCTCCGATGCGGATTTTCACCGGCGCGACCTATTCCAGGCGATCGCGCGCGGCGACCATCCGAGCTGGACTCTGTCGGTGCAGGTCATGCCGTACGCCGAGGCCAAGACCTATCGGATCAATCCGTTCGACCTGACCAAGACCTGGCCGCACGCGGACTATCCCCTGATCAAGGTTGGCACGATGACGCTCAACCGCAACCCGGAGAACTTCTTCGCGCAGATCGAGCAGGCCGCGTTCTCGCCCGGCAACACGGTGCCCGGCATCGGCCTGTCCCCCGACAAGATGCTGCTCGGCCGCGCCTTCGCGTACAACGACGCGCAGCGCAACCGGATCGGCACCAACTTCCACCAGCTACCCGTCAACCGGCCCAAAGCGGCGGCGAACACGTACATGTTCGACGGCCAGATGACCTACCAGCATAGCGGCAATGCGCCAGTATATGCACGGAACAGCGGCGGCCGAGCCTGGTCGGATCAGACTGGCGCTGTTCCCGATGGATGGGAGGCGGACGGCGAGATGGTGCGCAGCGCCTATACGCTCCGGCCCGAGGATGATGATTTCACGCAGGCCGGTATGCTCGTCCGCAAGGTCTTCAACGACGGGCAGCGCGGCGCGTTCGTCGACACTGTCGCGGGCAGCCTCCTCGGCGGGGTGCGCGAGCCGGTGCTTGGCCGCGCCTTCGAGTACTGGCGGAGTGTCGATGCCCAGATCGGGCAGCGGATCGAAGACAAGGTACGGTCCGGCAGCGCGACGAAACCCGCCGAAGGCATGGGCGAGCGTTGAACGCTGCAGGACGATCTACCTGTGGGAACGTGGCGCCGTGCTGTTTGAGATCGACACCGATACGCCGGGCTTTACAGTCGATGAGCCTGGCGAAGAACTCAGCACTCGCCTGAAATGACCGCCGTGGTTCGAGTCGAGCCGTGAGGGTATCGAAAGGGCGTTGCCCGCATTGCGCCTGCCGCATAGGCGAAGACACGTGCCGTTGTGATGGATCGAAGCGGTGTAGGTGCAAGGGAATGAGCAATTGCCTATAAAGGCCAATGGATCGAGCAACGCACGGTTAGCCGATTCATTCGATTCATTTATGCTTCATCGTTGCGCACGACGTTTCGCCTTTCTTTTCTCTGACCCATCCGGGCAGCTTTCTGGCACCGGGCGAGAAGCGGCGGCAAGCACTTACACGAGCAGTAAGCCCGAAGCGCAAGAGCCACGCGCGACCGTTGCCACCCGGCAGAGCGCGGCGAGGTAGCAGCCGATATTGCGCGGCAGTGCGCGAACGACGCCTTCCGCACAAAGAGACAAGAGATTGTTTCGTATCTTCGTAGGGGACGGTCGCGACCGTCCCCTACATAACCGGCTATACCGCTCGTGGTGAGCCCTTCGGCTCCGTAGGCGAGAGCGCAACCGCTTTCCTCAATTTGCAAGCTCGGTTTGCTTTCAGCAAGGCTCGTGAGGTGCATATGGAGGGCGGCAATATGTGCTTGATCGGCCGGTTTATAGTTATAGGCTGAAAGGGCGGCAAGCGGACGTATGAAACCATCGCCGAAGGTTCAATGGCGGTGTATCCGAAGGATCATTAGCGCAGCCGGAATCCGGCGCGCGGGAGCGTGATCCAATGAATGCGAAATCTTCTGAACAACGCGAGCGCGAGTCGTTTTTTTCTCAGGTGAGGGGCGAGATCGACGGACTGTATAGTTTCGTGCGCGAGCGTGTCGCGTATTACGAATCGACAGGAGATTTACGTCCTGGCGATGTAACTCCCGAGGATCTCGCCGATAGCGTGCTGCTGCGCGCCTGCGGTGAGTTTGCCGGCCGGAGTACAAGTCAAGGCGCCCAAGAGCCGCGCGAATGGCCGACGGGTGCGTCGCTGAAGCAGCTTGCGGAAAAACAGTTAGAGTCCATTGTCCAACGATTACGAGCCGCGCGCGGCCGGGCCATTTATCTGAACGAAGATATTCCCGAGACTCCTCCGGCCGAAGAGGTCTCGACGTTGGGGGAAGAGGTCCTCGACTTTTATCAACCCGATGAAGATCTAAAAGTCGAGGACATTTTTCCGGACCTCGATATGGCCACGCCGGAGGAACTCGTTGCCGCCAAGCAGGAATTGCTGCGCTGCGTGAACACCGCGCTGGCCGGAATGCCGAAACAATGGCGCCGCGCGTTGCGCTTGCGCAATGGCGCAGGACTTACGAGCGCGGAGCTTGCGGAAGTACTCGATACGGCGGAGCCGGAAATCGAGCGTATTTTGGAATACGCCCGCGCGCATCTGCGCCAGAGGCTGGTGGAAGCCGGCTGCAGATTTATCAGCAAAGAAGCGTAGACCCATCCGGATTCCTAACCCGCCGGTAATCGCGGGAGACCGATCGATTTAGAAAGGAGAATGTTATGTCCATTGGATGGAAGACCGATGTCGATGTTGCGCTTGCGGAAGCGCAGCGCAGCAAGCATGCGGTATTAGTCGATTTTAATGCAGCTCCGATGTGAGGGGCTTGCGCTCGGCTGGATGCCGAGGTGTACCCCGACTCACGCGTCGAGAGTTTCATCAACGACAACTACGTCCCGGTCAAGATCCACATCAAAGAACAGCCAAAAACCTTCGAGCGCTTCGGCGCGCAATGGACGCCAACGATCCAGGTGCTGGATGCCGACGGAACCAAGCGGCATCAGTTCGAAGGTTTTCTGCCGCCCGATGATTTTCTTTCGCAGCTCAAGCTCGGGTTCGCTCATTCTGCATTCGCGCGGCAACAGTGGAAAGAGGCGGAGAGCCGCTACGATGATATCGTGAAAACGTTGCCGGCCTCGGACGCGGCTCCTGAAGCGCTGTACTGGCTCGGTGTCTCACGTTACAAGAGCAGCGGTGATTCAACCGCGCTGCAACAGACCGCGGAAGCCTTTAAAACTCGCTACCGCGACAGCACATGGGCGAAGAAAGCTTCCGTCTGGGCAAAGTGAGGTCTATAGAGTGGAACGTAACGAACCATGCCGTTCAAACGAATTCTGATTGCAGTCGACTTCTCTTCCGACTCCGTGGAAGCATTCCGCATTGCCTTGGAAATGAGCCCGGCTCCTTCGGCATCGCTCCATCTGCTTCACGTCATCGAAGCGCGTCCGGCGGTCACGGTAGAGGCCGCCAGCGAAATCGTCGAAGAGGCAAATGCGGCCATGGATCGGCTCATCGGATCATGCGGATCTGTGCCCGACTCAGCGGATTTGACCACCGAAATCGGCAGCGGCGAAGCGTCCGATGAAATCCTGAACCGCGCCCGAGACTGGGGCGCTGACCTGATCGTCTTGGGCGCTAAAGGAGCGGCATCGCTCGAATCGATCATCGGCGGCGGCACGACCGAGCGCGTCATGCAGCGAGCTCCGTGTTCCGTCTTGGTGGTGCGGCGCCGGGAGTCCTAGAGAACGCGTTCCCGGCTCGATGATTTCCGCGGTGAGCGCCATGCAACTCGACTCAAGTCCAGTTCATTCGGAAACCTCCCGTTCCGACCAGATTGCTGCGCCGCATCTTGGGAGGGATGTCTACTTTCGGTGCCGGCCCGTCATTGTTGGCACGGGTCAATCAAACGAGCGCATTTAACTTCAAAGCGACGGCGGCCGGACACCGCGCTCGCGCGCATCGTTCAGATGATGCAGAACGCGCAGGCCTCGAAAGCTCAGGCGCAACCGCTGGACACGGCTCGACAGACGTACGGAGGTGGGTTACGCGAGCAGTAAAATTCGTTGGCGTCGGCAAGCCCGCTCAGATCGCTGATGTTGCCAAGCCCGCGCCTGGACCGGGCGAGGTCCTGATAAAAATCGGCGGCGCGGGCGTGTGCCATTCCGACTTGCACGTGATGGAGGAAGATTTGGGCTTTACGCCGCCGTTCACGCTGGGCCATGAGAATGCCGGGTGGATAGCACAACTCGGAGCAGGCGTCACCGGTTTCAAGGAAGGCGACGCGGTGGCTGTCTATGGGCCTTGGGGTTGCGGCCGCTGCGCTTGCCAACTCTCGATGGAGAACTATTGCGAGAACTGGGCTGAGATTGACGGCTTCGGTGGCGGTCTCGGTCTCAACGGCGGAATGTCCGAATATATGCTTGTTCCCTTCGCACGGCTGTTGGTTCCTCTCGGCGATTTGAGGCCGGCGAAAGCTGCGCCTTTAAGCGACGCCGCGCTGACTCCGTATCACGCCATCAAACGCGCCCTGCCGCGACTCAACGCCGAAAGCACGGTCGTCGTGATGGGAGTCGGCGGACTCGGACACATGGCGATTCAACTGCTGCGCGTGCTTGCGCCCGCGCGCATCATCGCGGCGGACGTGGATGATAAGAAGCTGGAGCAAGCACAGGCCCTCGGCGCCGACGACATAATTAACAATCGCAATGCCGCCGAAGCCGCCGAGAGGGTATTGAAAATCACCGGCTCGCGCGGCGCAGGATTGGTGCTCGACTGCGTGGGCGTGCAGCCGACCGTCGATCTCGGCGCAAAACTGCTGGGACGGAACTCTGTGTGGACCATCGTCGGCCTGGGCGGCGGCCATCACGACTTTCATCACAGCAGCACGCCTTACGGCACATCGATGAGCATTCCCTACTGGGGTTCTCGCGTCGAATTGATGGAAGTCATTGCGATGGCGCGCGATGGAAGAATTCATGCGGAGACGACGGAGTTTCCTTTGGAGCAGGCGGTCGAAGTCTATGACAAGCTCAAGGCCGGGCAGATCGCGGGTCGCGCCGTGCTGATTCCCGATGGCCCATAGTCTGATACATTAAGCCTGGGGGAGAGTTCTCAATGTCTTCAATCAACCAAGTTCTTGCTGGTCTGCAAGCAGTCTCTGCATGGCAGGAGCGGGTTTACAAGGATATTCATGCGCATCCAGAGCTGAGTTTTCAAGAAACCAAAACTGCTGCGCTCGTGGCGTGGAAACTCAAGGAATTCGGCTATGAAGTCATCGAAGGGGTTGGCCGCACCGGAGTCGTCGG
>Ga0207707_10002366_pt1 | contig 16996 bp, 13 predicted proteins | sample KBSC83BmetaG_FD_184336 | JGI IMG/M metagenome (GOLD analysis project Ga0207707, IMG submission 184336) | Corn rhizosphere microbial communities from Kellogg Biological Station, Michigan, USA - KBS C8-3B metaG (SPAdes) (version 2) | ecosystem: Host-associated > Plants > Roots > Rhizosphere ...
GTTCCACATTGTTCATCGCTGGCCGGAAAAAAGCTGCGGTGTTTTGGAGGATTTTCGGACCTCACGAGATCCCGGATCGAATCGATCTACGCGGGCCGACGACCTGTGGCGCGGGTCTAGCACTCTCGTCGGGGGTATTTCAGAATCGTCCGCCCAGTGTTTTTCCCGGGCGATGGCCAACAGGACTGAAGTGTACGCTACCGCGAAATATGGGAAATACTGGTATGCCTCGGGCGCGAATAACGCCCCAACGACGAATCCGACGAGAGTTGCATACAGGGCTCCCGTGAATAAGACAACCTGAGGATCCTGGAGGTTCATTCGCCGCAATCGTCGGAGATTGGCAAAGCCATAGCCGAAAAACAATAGATAAAGTACGAAACACCCTACGCCCCCTTCGGCAGCAATCTGCAAGTATGCGACATGGACTTCCCGCCACATACCGTTGTAGCTAACGAAGTTGCCTATGCCGAGGCCGAGAGGATAATGCACCACTGCCTTCACACTCTCAATCATCAGACGCTCACGTTGTTCATACGAGCCATGCGCACTGACGTCCAAACTGCTGTGAACATTCTCCTCGGAGATGGCAAAAAAACGGTCTTTTAGCTTTCCACCAACTGCCACTCCGAACACCAGGGAGATCAGCAGAGCGGCAGCTACAAGGTGATAGCGCTTTCCCTTTACGCCGAAATACCACAAGCACACGGCTCCTGTAGCCACCAGATCAATAAATCCCGCGCGGGACGCAGTCATGAACAAGCCTAGACACATCACCAACATTGCGCCTGCCCATGCGATTTTTCGCGGAATGCTAGGAGTACTCAGCAAGAACGCAAAACAGAATGGCAACGAGAGCACGATGGCAAACGCCAGATCGTTGGGATTGGAATAAATTCCTCCAATCACACCCTCCAGCCTGGGATGAGAACGCCCCTTCACCACAGAAACCGCCGTGATCAGGGCGACCGACGCCGATTGAATAAATATGATTCGGCGCAGCCTCTCAAAATTCGTGATCGCCAGGAAGGTCAGGACCCATGCCACCGGTACTTTGGCGAAGTCCAGAGTCTTGAAAAATGCTCCGCCTCTCCACACCGGCGATAGCACAGCGGAGACGAACAGCAGCGCCACCATCCCGAACAGAACCTTCGCCTCCGTTGGCAGATGGTGGAGTCCCCTCTTGCTTTTGCCAGCACTCGTCACTAGTCCCAGCAGGGCGCAAATGCCGGAGATCTTCACCAGGGGGATGTATGCCAGTCCAGGAATCCAATCCTCCGGACGAGCGCAATAGATCAGGTAAAACGCGCATAACCAGAAAAATGCTCCGCTTAGCGGCTCGCGCTGGAATGCGGGCATTTTACGCGTTGAAGCGCTACCGATCTCTTTCTCAACGACCGTCATCAACATTCCTCTACGAAATGGCTGGAGAACCTACCGGGTCGCCCAGACTGTTTTCCGTCTCGTCAGGAAATTCACAAAAGCCAACACCGCGGCGCTGTTCAGAACCACAAACGTCAGCGCCGCATCCGAGATCCGGGCCAAAGGCCCACGGCCCAGCCGCAATCCAGCCAAGGCACTCAAGCCGTAAAACAGTACCTGAAGCAGCAATGCCGCTCGGTACAAGGTCCCCGGCAGTGCGATCGAAGCCGCCAGCACGGCCACCAGGGCAAACGGCACCACCAGTCGCATTAGTTTGTGACTGATGAATTCAAACCGCACCGGATTTTTGCTGCTCAACACCCACGGAGCCAACTGCACGAGTTGGTAGTTTCCAGTGAGGGTCCGGACTTTCCGAGAGAACTCCCGCTCGTGACCCAAATTTGCGCTATCCCAGGCATGTGCTCGAGGTTCGAAGATGACCCGGCTTCCCTGCCGAGCGACCTCCAGCGGAATGTATACGTCATCGAGGATAGTTGCGTCCGGCACGGCCGACAGTAGTTCGCGTCGCACAGCGTAGATCGCCCCGGTCGCGCCCACCACTGATCCAGAAGCCGACTCCAGTTCCCTTATCTGTTTTTCGATCTTCCAATAAAAGCCCATTCCCTGGCCCGCGTCACCGGTCCCCGGATCGCCCAGAATCAAGGCCCCGCTGACGCATCCCACATGCGGATCTGCAAAGTCCTGCAGCAGCAGGCGCAAAGCGGCTGAGTCAATCAACTGGCGCGCATCGACGAACAGAATCACCTCTCCAGTCGCGAGGTTTATGGCGTCATTCAGTCCGGACGCCTTACCCGAAGAAAACTGTTTGAGGACAATCTGCACCCTGGGGTTGCGCGCCTGCTCGCGTAGGATCTGCTCCGTCCTATCGCTGGAGCCGTCTGAAACCACGACGATTTCATAACGTTCGGGGGGGTAGTCCAGGGCGAGCAGATTGGCCAGTTTCTTCTCCAGCACCCCGTCTTCGTTGCGGACCACCATCACGATGGAGACGTGCGGTTCGAAATTTCCGCGAAGCACAGGTCGGGGGCGCAGCCGCGCCCGGAGCCATAACCATCCCGCATAGCCTGCATAGGTGTAGAAGATGAGCGCGGCGGCTCCCCAAAAGAGCACTTTCATCTTGCGCCCCGCCCCAGCAGGACGATTTTGACCGTGTGGAACATGATCAGCAGATCGAGGCCTATCGAAGCATTTTTGATGTAGAACAGGTCGTATTGCAGTTTTTCGCGCGCGTCCTCAAGGGTATTGCCGTACTTATACTGAACTTGCGCCCATCCCGTTATGCCCGGCCGAACCACGTGGCGCAAGTTGTAGTAAGGGATCTCGCGGCTTAACCACTTCACGAACTCCGGCCGTTCAGGACGGGGCCCCACAAAATGCATGTCGCCCTTGAGCACGCACCAGAGTTGCGGAATCTCATCCAGGCGCAGAAGTCGCAGATACTTGCCCACCCTGGTGATGCGTGGATCATCATCCGTGGCCCAAGTGGCACCGGTATCCGCCTCAGCATCCTGCCGCATGGTGCGAAACTTGTAGCAATAAAAAGTCTCGCTTCCGCGGCCCACCCGCTCTTGCCGATAGAAAACGGGTCCTGTCGAACTTATTTTCACGGCCAAAGCCACGAAGGGAAGGACCGGAAGGGCAAGCACGAGCCCACAAAATGCAGCAATGAAGTTCACGATGCGCCGGAGGATACGATTGACGGTGCTGAAACGGAATCCCTCGGCGAAGATGAACCAACTGGGATACAACTGCTCCACTTCGATGCGTCCGGTGAGCTTTTCCAGCCAGGAAGTTGCCTCTTCGACCTTGACGCCCGCCAGCCGCAGAGTGAGCAACTGCTGAACGGGAATAGTTCCGCGCCGGTTGGGCATGGCAACAATGACCCGATGAACCCCTCGTTCTTTCGCCAAACCCGCCAGATGATCTCCGACCGCCTCCAGCGTGAGCTCACCCTCAATGTTTCCCGTCCAGCCCACGACTTCGATCCCCAGGCCCGGGCGCCGTAATCCACTGACCAGGCGTTGTGCGCGATCGCCAGTTCCCAGCACGTACACGCGTTCCCGGAAGAATGGCTGGCACACTAGCCAACCGTAAGCGGATCGCCAGCAGAACAGAGAGACCGCGAGGATGACTACACCGAAGATGGCGGAATTGTTGCCGGGAAGGAAATCGGGGAACTCGTAGATCACGCCCCCGAGTACCAGGGCCACCAGGCCCAGCACAAATAGCATGCGGAACGCCTGATCCAACTTCTGTTCGATCTTGGACGAATCGTAAAGATCGAAACCGTGCGACAGCAGCAGCACAACGCCGGTAAGCCCAAGAATTCTGAGATACCCACGTTCTATGAACAAGGCGTTGTTGAGCCGGAGCATGCTTTCCACCGTGAACATCGTCCCCAGGACGAACGAAAGCCCGATCACCAGCGCTTCTCCGAGCAGAAGCACCAGGCTTCGTACCGGGTAATACACGTTGAAGAGCCGAATCACTTGTAGCGTCCCCTATCCTTAAACGGTGGTCGTTTGCCGTTTCTCGTAAGCCTCGTAGTAATACCGCGCATACGGGGCCGCTTCGTCGCTGGTGCCGTTGAGCACGACTCCAACCAGCGCCTGGTCAGGAAACTCTTCGCGAGCCTTGCGGGCCACGTCGGATGGCGTGGAATTCGAGCGCACGACCATCAGAACTCCGTCGCAAGCTTTGGCCAGAACGCTGGCGTCTGAAACCGGAATAGCAGGAGGGGAATCGATGATAATCCAGTCGAACAGAGGCTCCACTCTCTGCAAAAGTACCTTCAGTTTGCCATTGCCCACCAGTTCCGCCGGATCCTCAATTCCAGTGCCGCTGGGCACGAAGAACAGGTTCTCCATGGGGCCACGCTGCATGATGGCGAACTCATCGCTTTTGCCCTGCAGATAGTCGGATAGGCCGGGCCCCGCCGTGGTACCCAGCATGAGGTGCAGACGCGGGCCCCGCAGGTCGGCATCGATGAGCAGCACGCGGCGGCCGTGCTGCCGCACCAGCACCTGCGCGAGATTCGACGAGGTAAATGACTTGCCCTCTTTCGGCAGGGCGCTCGTCACCAACAGTTTCTTCAAGGTCATCTTCTCGCGCATGTGATACAGGCGCGAACGCAAGGTGCGGAACTCTTCTGTACCCCGTTTGCTGTCGTCGCCATTCATGAACAACATGGTGCCGAGGTCGGGTTTCCATTCCATGTGTGGGCAGCGAGCCAGCATGGTGTCCACGCTGAATGGGCTGGCAAAAGCCGGCATCATCGCAGCTACTGCCACAGGATCCGGAACTCTGTGCGACGCCATTTCCGGCGTGACAGGCGAGTCCACCGCGGCAACGGGGGTTGGGTCCAGTTGCGCGCCGCCCTGGTTCGCAGCCCGTTCTTGTTCGGCTTTCTTCAGCGCTTCGTGAATTCGGCTCATATTTTCCTTTCCTCGGGTACATCTTTTTCTTCTTGGCGTATGCGATCAGCCAGCGTTGCAATCGACCGGATGGCCTCGACGACATCAAACTTGTCTACCGGCGCAGCCGGAGGTGGCACTTTCATAGCCCCCGCGGAGGTGTTGTCGCCCAGGTCGAAATCGCGCGCCACTCCGTCTACCACCGAGGGAGCTATAACCTTCTGCTGGTCCACAAATGCGCTCACCAGGCAGTGTTCACAGATGAGATTGATGACCCGGGGAATGCCGGATGAGTAACGATGGACGGCTACCATGGCTTCCGGCTCGAAAATCTGCGTTCCATTCGAACCCGCGATCCGCAAACGTTGCTGGATGTACGCCCTGGTTTCCTCCAGGGTTAATGGATGGGTCTTGGCGCGCAATGTGAGTCGCTGCTTAAGTTGCCGCAGTTGTGGCTGCTTCAGCTTCTGTTCCAGTTCGGGCTGGCCCACCAGCACGATCTGCAGCAGTTTCTCCGTGAAGGTCTCAAGATTGGTAAGCATGCGAATCTCTTCGAGAACTTCATCGGAGAGATTCTGGGCCTCATCCACGATCAGCACCGCCGTCTCACCGGCACGGTAGCGATCGAGCAACCAGTTGTACAGCCGCAGCAGGATCTGGCTCTTGGCGCGGGTATCGCAGGGAATCCCGAAATCCGCCATCATGTAGTCCAGGAACTGAGGAACGTTCAGCCGGGAGTTGAAGATGAACGCGGTGGCGACTTGTTGCAGGCGCAACCACTCCAGCAGTTTGTTAATGAGCGTAGTCTTGCCGGTCCCTACTTCTCCGGTCAGAAGGACGAATCCCTTCCTGCTTTGGATGCCATAGGTCAGGCACGCCAATGCCTCTTCCGTATGCCGCGTCAGGAACAAATAACGCGGGTCCGGATTTACATTGAACGGATTCGCTCGCAGTCCGTAGAACTCTTTATACATAGTCTTTTCCGCAGCCAGTTCCGCCTAGACCGAAAGCGGGTCGCTCTGAATGTCAGGATCTTTGGTTTTTGCTTTCCTATGCCACAACTTGCCGTCTTTGTTCTCCGAAGCCGGCCCCACCCAGGGCACGGCGACGAGCATCGGCAACTCCAGCGCAGCCTCGGCATCGGCCTCGGTGCGGATTGAGTTGTCCCGCAATTCCAACCACATCGCAATGCCGACTCCGAGCGCCAGACCCGCAGCCAAACCTCCGCCGATGAACATCAGCAGATTCGGGAAGCTCGGCGCATCGGGAAAACTGGCAGGCTGGATCTCCGTCATGCGCTCGCCCTGCGCCTGATTCGTCATGTGCGCGGTCAGGTCAGCCGTGGATTTTTTGCCCAGCAACTCCTGATACGTCTTGGCCGCGTTTTCGTAATCCCGGGTCAAGGCCTTGTACTGTTCTTCCACCGCCGGACTCAACGAGAGGTGCGACTCGTACTGGCTCACTGCGCTTTGCAGTCTCTTGATTTCCCGGTCGGCCAGTGCGATGTCCTGATCGTCGCGATGAATCTGCTGGCGCAGTTGCCGGATCTCAATGGGCTCCATTGCCGATCCGCGCTCGCTGTCCGAATCCGTCGCACTCGCCGACGCCTTACTGATCTCGGCCAACTTGGCCTTCACTTCTGTGATATCCGCTTTCGTCTTGACCACGTCCGGGTGGTCATCGGTGTAACGGGCGCGCAGCGAGATTAACTGCGATTGCAGTTCGGACAATTGCTTCTGCAGTGTCTCGGGATTGGTGGACAACTGGGTCGACTTCCACGACGCCAGTTGTTGCGACAGTTGCGATTGGTTATAAGCTTTGTCCTGTTGCGCGATATTCTGCTTCTGCGTGAAAGCGTCCTGCTGCTGGGTCAGGGTCATCAGCATCTTGAGGTTGGCATCCTGGTCGGTAGGAAGCTGTCCCGAGTGCTGCCTTTTGAAATCTGCCAGTTTGGCGTCCATTTCATCCAGCGTGCGTTTGGCGTCGTCAAGCCCCTGCGTCAAAACGTCCACGGTGCCCTTTGCACTGGCCTGGATGAACTCCAGATTCTTCTGAACGATCTTGGAAGTAAGCGCCTCGCAAACCCGCTGTGCATCTCTCGGGTTCGACGATATGTATGACACCATGAAGCCGGGCGAGGCATTTTGGCCCGGCCGCCGTCTGATGCCGCCAGTAACCTGGGATAAATCAGAGAATGGTGCCCCGAGCAACTGCGGCTGAGAGCGCATCTCTTCCAGGATAGAATCGATCTCCTGGCTGCTCCTCCCTGGGAACAGGTTCTGCAGAACTGGGCGCATCTCCGAGTCGCTGGTGGCCAGCGCGCGCAGCATTCCAATGCGCGCGTTGAGGTCATCGGAAACCACCGGTTGGACCATGTTTTCGGGTACTTTCTGGCCTTCAATCAGCACGACCGATTGCGACGTGTACTTGCCATAGAACTTCTTGACCGGCAGGAAGGCCAGATATCCTAAGAGCGGGCCGATAAGCGCCGGAATCAGGATCGATCGTGCGCGCCGGGCAAACATCGCCAGATAATCGTCCATGCTTAATTCACGATTCTGAATCATCTTTGCATCCATTCCGGCCTCGCTCCCCAGAGACGAGGCCTTGAAAATCAATCCAGCCGCATCGGCCGGGGGGTCCAATCCAGACCAAACGTGAGCGAATGCCGATTAGAGGTGTTGCCGCAGTTCGTCAAGCCGGCGCAATAAGTGTTGTCGAACGCCAGGCGATTGAACTGATACGCCGCATACCCGTGAAAATCGTGACCAAACTGGCGGTGCAAACCAACTCCAAAGAAGCCGTATTGGAATGTATTGGCATTCACTCCCGGGCAGAGCGGCAGACCGGTGGGATTCTGCTGGCCCGAAAAAACACAGGTCGCCAGCTGTTGAGCGCTCAATGACTGCAGCCTCGAATTGTGTGAATAACCGATGTCGGCAAACAAGTTCCAAACTCGCGACAAGGAGTGATTCATGCCCAGACGAGCGATATCGCTTTGCGCTCCGGCAAACAGGCCCGAGCCACCCGTCTCATAGCGTTGGTAGCTCAGATCGTAAGAGGTTCTGGGAAACCTGTAGCGCAAATGAAATTGACCGGCGACGCCCAGCTTCGTCTGGTGGTTCGTAATGGGAATCAATGCGTTGCCAAATAGCACGCAGATCGAATTCGCAGGCAGGTTCGGGTTGGCGCAGACTGCGCTCTGGCTATCAATCACAGTCAATTGGGGCCCAGCAGCAATCAGGAAATCCATCCTGCCCGTAATCCGGTGTCCGTACATCGCTTGCACGACGTGCGAATGGAATGCCATTCCCCCAACCGAATAATCAAAGCTTTGATAGCCATATACCAGCGCTAATTGCGTGTGCGCGCTTACCAGGTGGTTGTAGCCGACTTGCGCGGAAATCTGCTTCACGCCGAGGAAAGGTGTGCCGCTTGAAACGTCGCCGCCATAAAAATGTGTGAAGGCATACGCCCCCGCCGCCGTAACCGACGATCTCGGGCTAAGACTCTCCTGAACGTCCGCGACGCTAACATTCACGATTCGCGGCGCCAGGCCGAATGAACCCAACGTACTGCCGCCAAAAAACGCGCCGAATGACGCGTTCCCCAGGGAGCCGATGCCCATCGATCCCGCGGAACCGTATGACCCCCCGAAGTTGCCTTCCGGCAAATAGCTGAAGCTATCGCGTAGCGAGAGTGCGCCGCGCCTCCACCTAATTTTCTGGTCCACATCCATCTGCTGGAGCATTTTCACGCTGTGTCCCTGCAAGCTGTAGAACGCAGCGCCACCTACATAATCGAGCGCCAGATCGTAATGACTCCACAGTCGACGCAGCGTCAGGCTGCCCAGCGCGCGCGTGATGGAACTGACATGCGTGTTATTGCCGATGAGGTTCAGAGCATTGGAATCCACGGTTTCGCTGACCGTCGCGCCTGGCTGCAAATAACTCAGCGGCGCGGCATTGGGCTCCAGCGACGGTAGGTCAAGCCCGGAAAGCGGCGGATTCTCGGTTGTGCTGAGAGGCGTATTCTCCTGACCATAAGCTGGCACCGGTCCCGGTTGCTGCTCCGCCTGTCCAGCAGCGTTCGCAGGCGGCGCCGAAGTATCCTGCGCGTTGCCAACCCCGAGCGCCAAGCTCAACATCCCCATCCCCCAAATGATTCTTCGTCTTCTCATTTCGTCCTTACGGAACCACCACTGTGTCACCGGGTTTCAGTTGAATATTCTGTTCCTGGTGATTCCCTTTCACGACTTCCTTGTAATTGAACGGCAGTTTCACTTGCCTGCCGTTTTCGGTGCGCAGCAGATAAATTGCTTTGAGATTCGCAAATTGGCTAAAGCCGGCCTGAGACAAGGCCTGCAACATAGTCATGTGCGGGAGCAGTACCATGGGCCCGCTATGCAGGACTTCCCCCGTGACGAAAACGCGACGACTGTTCATCGCGCTCACCACCACGGTCACCCGCGGATCGGCGATGTATTTCTTCAGTTTCTCCGTAATGGAGTCCTTCAACTGCAGGGGAGTCAGCCCTGCAGCCGGAATGTCGTTCAGCAGTGGCATTGAGATCTTGCCATCCGGGCGTACCGGGAGCGTCTCCGACAGGTCCGGCTCTTTCCATACGGATATCTTGAGCACGTCATCAGCGCCGATTACATAATCGGAAGGAGTGGCAGAGTCCTGCGTAGCTTCAGCCGGTCGGGCGGGATTATCGCCGGGCTTGGGGCCCTCCGCCGACTGCGCCAGGATTCCCGCTGTGAACAAGAAAATGCACAGCAGCAACGCCACTTTCATGCTTTTCTGCATACATTCTCCCAATGATTTAAGACGTTCCATAGCCCTCGTATCCAATCTGCTTTAGCTTGTAAAGCAGAGCTTTATAGCTGATCTGCAACTCCGCCGCAGCCCTGCGACGATTCCAGCGAGTGCGGGTAAGGACCTTCAGAATCAGCTCTCTTTCAGCCTGATGCGAAGCGGCCTTGGCGGCGGCCTTAAGCGAGAGCCGGTTCCCGTTTCCCGCCTCCGACGGCTGGCGCAACAGAGCTCGGAGGCCTCCCATCGCCAGATGCTCATCGCCGAGCGCGACCAAGACCCGGGCTGCGCTTTCCAATTCACGCAAATTGCCTGGCCAGGAATAGTCCTGGAACAGTCGCGCCATGTCCGTGCTTATTTCGGGCAAGGGGCGCCGAAACTCCTCTGCGTACTTGTTCAGAAAATGCGTCATCAGCCGAGGTATGTCTTCTTTGCGCTGCCGTAGAGGCGGGAGTCGCAGGCACACTCCGCTGATCCGGTAATAGAGATCTTCGCGAAGCCGTCCCGCTTTTACCTCCACCTCCAGATCGCGAGCACTTCCACAGATAAATCTCGCGGCCGATTCAGCAGACCCATTCCGACCCGTAACTCGCAGCAAAGCCTCTCGGAGGTAGGCCTGAGACGCAGCACTCAGGTCTGCCAGTTCCTCCAGAAATATCGTCCCCCCGCGGCCCTGTCCTCCATTGTGCGGAATAGCCAAATCTTCCGGCTTAAGAGTCGAGCATTGCAGCTGACGGAATGGCTGTGTATTTCGCCGCGACATCTCGTGAATGCGCCGAGCAGTCGCATGCTTGCCGGCCCCGGCTTCCGCCAGCAGCAGAACGGGCACGTCGCTCTGGGAAAGCTCGCTGATAACGGCTTCGACGGGCCGCATGCTTGCGCTGACGCTTTCGACAAAAGCACCGTTCGGCGCCCGCGAAGCGTTTTGGCCAGCCTCACGCACAATGTCAGGCAATTGTTTCCCCATTCCGCCGGTTCATTCTTAGGCCAAATCTGTCCACAAATGTTTACTTGCGTTGGCTTGTTGCACGACAACTGCCGAAACGGCAGCACCAGAATCCAATCTCCCGCCTGGGTACTTATCCCCCTTTTAATTCAATGCTTTGACTTACGTTTCGGCTCCGGTGCAGCAACATCGTCTCGCTCGTCCCCACTTAATCGAAGTGGGGAAAATGGGAAAAGTTTTTCCCACATGATCCGCCATTGTGCGGTACTCGAAAGCTCTAATCCACGTGTTCCCTAGCGCTTAAGACCCACAGAAACGCCAAACTGCTTCCCACCATACTGTGTGAAACAACTTTCCCAATATTACCCAAGTAAGACCCGTTTTGGGGACCAAAGTGTGGTCCAGCCCGACCCGGGGGATCCTTCTGCTGAATGTACCTTGCAAGACACAGTCTCCTGTCTGGCCATCAATTGCCTGTTTGGCACCGATTCGCTATGCTTGAGCTTTCCCGGGCTGTTGCTGAACTTGTGAATCCACCTGTTCAAATCGAGGCCATGACTGCCCGCCGGGAGCACGGCTTGGCCAACCTCCTCCAATACTGGCAGATCCTGATCCTCGCTGCTTTAACGCTCTGGCTTTACTGGCCTACGCTGGTACGCTTGGTGCAGCAATGGGGAAGTGATCAGAATTTTTCTCATGGATACTTCGTTCCGCTGTTTTCAGCATTCGTAATCTGGCAGGATAGGGCGCGCTTGGCAGGCATACAGAGACGCCCAAGTTGGACAGGCCTGGCGCTGCTTGTAGCCGGGTTGAGTCTGCTGATAGTCGGGCAACTGGGTGCGGAACTCTTCTTGTCCCGGTCTTCTCTCCTGATCGTCCTGGCCGGCTCGGTGGTTCTGTTCGGGGGATGGAGTCTTTTACGAGCGCTCTTGTTTCCCTGGGCTTTCCTCTTCCTGATGATCCCGATCCCTGCAATTATCTTCAACCAGATCACGTTTCCTTTGCAGATTCTGGCTTCGCAAGTTGCAGCTGCGACGCTTCCTCTATTTGGGGTGCCGGTGTTACGTCAGGGAAACGTGATGACGCTGGCTTCGCAAGTTCTGCAGGTGGCGGAGGCCTGTAGCGGGATCCGGTCCCTGATGTCGCTTGTGACCTTGGCCATCATTTACGGGTATCTGATGGAGCGTCGTTTGTGGATCCGGTATGTTCTGGCTCTGGCTGCGGTGCCGGTTGCGGTGGCGGCGAATAGTTTCCGCATCATCAGCACTGGACTGATGGTGGAATACTGGGACCCCGACAAGGCCGAAGGATATTTTCATACTTCCTGGGGCTGGATCGTGTTTGTAATCTCGTTGCTCATGCTCTATGCCGTGCACGCTGTCATTCGCAGGATCGCATCTCAGTCAGGGGGAGGAGCATGAAGAACATGACGGCGCGTTTTGTGGCGGCTGGTCTGCTCATCGCGTCCACTGCGATTTTCATGCAGGCCCATAATCGTCAGGAGGTCTTCCCTCGCCGCCAAGATCTGCAAGGTTTTCCCGCCACCCTGGGCCCTTGGCTAGGTACCGATACGCCGATCGACAAGGATGCGCTCGAGGTCCTGGGCAAGGGCGAGTTTCTTCTTCGGGTCTATCAGAATCAGGAGCAAGCCCAGCCTGTTGTAGACTTGTTCATCGCCTACTACCGCAGCCAAAGGACGGGCGAGACTCCGCATTCTCCACAGCACTGTCTCCCGGGTTCGGGGTGGGCACCGATCGGAAACACCCGGATCAGGCTCTCGATGCCGGGGCATGAACCGTTTCCCGTAAACCGCTATGTGATCTCCAAGCAGGATGCGCGACAAATCGTGCTGTACTGGTTCTGGGCGCACAATCGCGGAGTAGCAAGCGAGTATTGGAATAAGTATTATTTAGTTGCCGATTCCATAAAGATGAACCGCAGCGATGGCGCTCTGATCCGGATCACGAGCCCCATTCAGCCGGGAGAAACTGCGGATGCCGCGCAGCAGCGGATTTCACCGTTTGTCAACAGCATTTTGCCCCTCCTCGACGATTACATCCCGCGCTGAGAAGGAACTGTATACGAGCCTGGACAGAGTGTGACTGCGGTAACTGTTTTGACTGGTTACCCTCAATTATGATCAACCTTTGCGTGGACGAAGATACCCGTCGTCCTTCTGCAATTCCGGTTGGAGGATTCAAATGACCCGCTCAGTTCTCCTGCGCTTGCTCGTCCCTTGTTGCCTGCTTGCCGTTCTGTTCACCGGATGTTCCCGTGATCCCAATGCGCGCAAGCAGAAGTATTTCGACAGTGGCGAAAAGTATTTCAGCGAAGGCAAGTACCGCGAAGCGGTCATCCAATTTTCCAACGCGATACAGATCGACCCGCGTTTTGCCCAAGGGCACGCACAGCTGGCTCAGTCGTACCTGAAGTTGGGCGACACGCAGCGTGCTTACAACGAGCTGTCGCGCACGCTGGAACTCACGCCCGACGACTATCGTGCGCACCTCGATCTGGCCAATCTGCTGACGGCGGCCCGGCACCCCGACGGCACGTCATTTCCGGACTATATGAGCCAGGCGAAGCCTCACCTGGATTTCCTGAAGGACAAACAGCCGAACAATCCCGAGACCCATCAGGCGTGGGCCAGCTATTACGAAGCTCAGAACAAGATCGGGGAGGCTATCCAGGAAGCGCAGCAGACAATTTCGCTGGATCCGAATCGCGCGGAATCGTATTTGTTGCTGGCCCTTCTGCACATTCGGGCCAATCAACCGGATCAGGCTGAGACCAATTTCAAGAAGGCCATCGCGGTCGATGCAAAGTCGTTGAATGCCGTGCTCGCGCTGGGTGCCTTTTATCAATCGCACAATCGCCTGCCCGAAGCGGAACAGCAGTTCAGGCAGGCGATCCAGATTGACCCATCCAATGGGGTGCCGCGCGCGGCTCTGGTTCGTTTGTTGATGCAGGAAGGGAAAAGGAATGAGATCGTAACTTTCCTGCAGGAAACGAAGAGAGACCTTCCCAACAATCACCAGGGATACACCATGTTAGGTGATTATTACTTCGCAACCGGCGACATGGACAAAGCCATGGCAGAATACGCTTCCCTCTACCATGACCATCCCAAGGATACGCAAGTCAAGAAGAACTACATTCAGATTCTCATCCTGAAAAACCAGCTGGATGAGGCGGCAAAGCTCAATAACGAGATCCTGAAGGGCCGCCCCGGCGACGTGGACGGGCTGATTTTCAAAGGCGAACTACAGCGGCTGAAAAATGATCCCTCCGGGGCAGTCGAATCGTTGCAGGCCGCACTACATAATGAGCCCAATAACGCTGTGGGGCATTACCAACTGGGCCTGGCCTATGCCCAGGAACGCGACCTGAGCCGGGCTGAATCAGAGTGGCGCGAAGCAGTCCGAATCCGCCCCGAACTGGTCGACGCGCAGCGATCTTTGGCGACTCTACAGATCAGCCGCGGCGAATATGACAACGCTTTGCAGACCGCCCAACAGATGGTGAATGCGCAGCCGCTGTCGGGTGACGGCTTCATTCTCAAGGGCATTGCGGAACTGGGCCTGCGCAAGTTCGCGGACGCGCAACGAGACGATGAACAGGCCCGGAACCGGGCGCCGGATAATCCCGCTGCCTACGTGCAGCTTGGTCACGTGCAGCTGGCTCAGAAACAATACGGCGAAGCGGAGAAGTTCTATCAGCAGGCGCTCGAGAAAGATCCGGCCTCCGCGGACGGGCTTCGGGGCCTTATGACGACGTACGTGGAGCAGAAGCAATACGATAAGGCGATCGCCGCAGCCCATGCGCAGATCGCCAAATCGCCCAATAACAGCAATTTCTACGATCTGCTCGGGACCGCCCTGTTCGATGGCAAAAAAGACTATGCCGGAGCCGAAGCTGCCCTGCGCCAGGCAGTGGATCTGGACAAGACGAACAGCGACGCCCTGGAAAAGCTGGGCAAGGTGCAAATTCAGCAGGGCAATATGGACCAGGCTCTCGCACTTTACCAGCAGGCGATCAAGGACAATCCCAAGAATGCCCGCTTTTACATTCTTTCCGGCGAGCTTTACGACGCAAAACAAAATTGGGATCAGGCAAAGGCGATGTACCAACAGGCCCTGATCGTTTCTCCGGACAACCCGCTCGCCGCCAATAATCTGGCCTACGTGCTACTCGAGCAAGGCGGAAACGTCGATGTGGCCATGAACATGGCGCAGACGGCGCGCCGCGGGATGCCGAATTCTCCCAACGCCGCTGATACTCTGGGTTGGGCCTATTATCAGAAGGGCATCTATCACTCGGCCATTGATCAATTTCTGGAGGCTCTGCGGCTGAATCAGAAGAATGGCGGGCCTGACAGTGCTACCGTCCACTACCACCTTGGCCTCGCCTACCAGAAGGTAAATCAGAATACGCTCGCGCGCGAGCATCTGGAAAAGGCCGTGAAGCTCAGGCCGCAGTATGCAGACGCTCGCAAAGCATTATCAGAGCTGCGGGGATAATCTGAACTCGGCCGCCCGTCTCTCGCTGAGCCTTGCTGCACAATGAAAAGACCCCGCATGGGCGGGGTCTTTGCACTCTTGCGAACCAATCCTACGCTTTCAGCTTGCGCCGGATCGCTCCCGCCATACCGACCAGTCCCGTACCAAGCAGGGTCAAAGAACCCGGCTCCGGCACTACGATGTTGGTGTCTCCGCTCGAGATGCTCGTGCTGCCGTTGAAATAGCCTTTGCCGGTGTTGATCGTCAACTGCACGGTAACACCGACGGTGGAGAACCCTGTATTGGTCGTGCCCGAGAGCGCGCCGGTCAGGGTGTAATTATGGGTGCCATTGGACAATGTCACCAGGTTCCAGGTCACCGGTCCTGTGAAGGTTCCGGTGAACAGGGTGCCATTGGGAACGCCATTGCTGCCATTGCCGGTGATCGTAAACCAGCCGCCAGCCGCAAAGGTACCACCAGCCTGCAATGAGCCGCTGCTGAGCGCGCCCGTAGCAAAGCTGACACTGCCAAGGTTGGAGCCGGTGATCATACCGCCTCCATTCAGCCCGTTAACAGCGATTAGAGCCGATCCGCTCAGCGTAAGACCGCTATTCGAACCAGCCAACGTGCCACCGCTGTTGGTGTAATCAACCCCACCATCAGCAAAAGCTGCGATTGGCAGGGCCAGTGCCAACACAGCCATCAATAGTAGCTTCTTCATCTACTTATCTCCTAGGATCGTGCTGCCCGGGTCAATCGAACGACGCGTGGCTGCACCTTGCTGAGGGAGAGTCGCAAGGCGCTCTGGTGCAGAAGCACACTCAGTTCCAAACTGCCCGCTGCACAAGGCACATACAGCAAAGCACTTATGGAAGCTGAGAAGCTATGCAGAGAGTTTAGATGAAATTTTCTGCGCAGGCAGCAGAAAAATATATGCAGTTGCGGGGCTGTGACCTTCTGAGTATACAGATCAGTCGGCAGCAATTTCCTGCTTGGGGATCTGTGCCTCTGGATGCTTGCTCATACGGTTTGACGGTAGCCCAGCATCCCGAATTTTGTATAACAGCGCCCGATAACTGATGCTCAGCGCCTTTGCTGCCTGCTTGCGGTTCCAGTGATGATTCTGGAGAACTTTCAAAATCACCTTGCGCTCCAGTTCACGGACCGCCTGGCGGGTGAGTTTCTTCAGCGAAATCTGTCCGTCCACCGGGATATCCGTATTAAAAAAATCTGCCGGGCGCGGCGCCAGATCAGCCGAAATCACGTCCTCGCTGCCCAGAATGACATAACGCTTGACCAGATTCTCCAGCTCACGGATGTTTCCCGGCCAATGATACTTGCACAACACAGCCATCATTTCGTTCGACAGCGGCTTGGCACGGCAGTTGTATTTGCGGTTGTGATATTCCAGAAAATAGGAAACCAGATCCGGGATGTCGCCGGCCCGCTCGCGAAGCGGAGGCAGGTGCAAATTGACCACGTTAATGCGGTAGAACAAGTCGGAGCGAAACGTTCCGTTTTCAATCTCCTGCTCCAGTCTGCGATTGGTGGCGCAAACCACCCGTACTTCCACTTTCTTGTCTTCTTGGGAGCCAATGCGGCAGAACTGCCCGTCCTGCAAAACCTGCAGCAGCTTGGATTGCAGGGACATATCCAGTTCAGAAATCTCGTCGAGAAAGAGGGTACCCCGGTGCGCCATCTCTACGCGCCCGGGTTTCACTCCATAGGCTCCGGTGAAGGCGCCTTTTTCGTATCCAAATAACTCGCTCTCTAGAAGGGTTCCGGGAATCGCAGGGCAGTTCACTTTGACCCAGGGACCAGTACGCCAAGGCGAATTGGCGTGAACCATGCGCGCGATGATGTCCTTGCCCGTGCCGCTTT
>Ga0207707_10002367_pt1 | contig 16993 bp, 15 predicted proteins | sample KBSC83BmetaG_FD_184336 | JGI IMG/M metagenome (GOLD analysis project Ga0207707, IMG submission 184336) | Corn rhizosphere microbial communities from Kellogg Biological Station, Michigan, USA - KBS C8-3B metaG (SPAdes) (version 2) | ecosystem: Host-associated > Plants > Roots > Rhizosphere ...
CAGCTTCGCCACGACCGTGAGCACGCCGGTGAAATGACCCGGGCGCGACGCGCCGTCCCATCGCGACGCAAGGGATGTGGGCACCACGGACACCGCGCGTGCGCCCGGGTACAGCTCCGCGGGCTGCGGCGCGAACAGCAGATCCACGCCGCGCGCCGCCGCCAGGCCGGCATCGCGCTCGAGGTCGCGCGGATATCGGGCGAAGTCTTCGTTCGGGCCGAACTGCAGCGGGTTCACGAAGACGCTCATCACCACACACGTCGCCTCCGCGCGCGCGCGATCGACCAAAGCGAGATGCCCCTCGTGCAGCGCGCCCATCGTGGGCACGAGCGCGATGCTCGCTCCGGTTCGCCGCGTCCCGTCCAAGGCGGAGCGCAGTGGCTCGATGCGCTCGAGAATCTGCACGCTAGAAGCTGTGGTCGTCGTCCGGATACTTCCGCTCGCGCACCTCGTGGCCGAAGCGCGAGATCGCGTCGCGCACGTCGCCGGCCAGCGACGCGTACCGCTTGAGAAACTTGGGAGCGAAACCCTCGTTGAGGCCGAGGAGGTCGTGCAGCACGAGCACCTGCCCGTCGCACGAGACGCCGGCGCCGATGCCGATCGTCGGCACGCTCACCGCCTCGGTCACTCGCGCCGCCACCTCGGCGGGAATGAGCTCGAGCACGATCGAGAACACGCCGGCCGCCTCGAGCGCGCGCGCGTTCTCCACGAGCCGCCGCGCGCCCTCGGCATCGCGCGCCTGCACGCGCGACCCGCCCAGCGCGAGCACTGACTGTGGCGTGAAGCCGAGATGTCCCATCACGGGAATTCCGGCCTCCGTCACCGCGCGCACCGCGGCCAGCGTGTTCTGGCTCGCCCCTTCGAGCTTCACCGCATCCGCGCCGCTCTCCTGCATCACGCGTCCGCAGTTCACCAGCGCGCGCTGAGGCGACACCTGGTAGGTGAGAAAGGGCATGTCCACCGCCAGCAGCGCGCGCTTCACGCCGGCGCGCGTCGAACGGGCGTGATATACCATCTGGTCGAGCGTGACGGGAATCGTCGTGCCGTAGCCGGCGAGGAGATTGCCCAGCGAGTCCCCCACGAGGACGCAGTCCACGCCGCTCTCGTCCACGAGGCGCCCGAAGAGCGCGTCGTACGCCGTCACGACCACGAGCGGTTCGCCACGCTCCTTCTTCGCGCGGAAATCGAGAACGGTGACGCGCGCTGGCTCCTTCGGCGTCGCGCTCACGCGGGCGCTCCGAGCTCGGCCAGCTCGCGCTGCCACCAGTCGCGATTCTCGAGTTGCGGGTGCGGGATCACCAGGTCGGGCTCCTGAACGATGTGAGTGCCGAAGCGCACGATGTCGAGATCGAGCGTGCGCGGGCCCCAGTGCACGGTGCGCACGCGCCCGGCCTCCGCTTCGATGCGATGAAGTGCCTCCAGGAGCTCGCGCGGTGAGAGGCCGGTATCGAGTGCAACCATTTGATTGAGATAGGCGCCCTGGGGAACGTCGCTGACAGGTGCGGTCTCTTCGACGGAAGATTCGGCGAGCACGTGAGTGTCCGGAAGTGCCGCGAGCGCCGCACGGGCCCTGGCAAGATATTGGTCCCGGTCGCCGAGATTGGAGCCGAGCGCGATGTAGGCGATATCGTGCATCTGTTGACAGGGAAAGAATTTACGGGCATCGTGCGCGCGTGTCAAACACCACCGTGAATGGATAGCCTCACCGTCTACCACCTCGCGCGCGAGCTCGACGAGCGCTGGCGTGGCGGCGTCATCCGTGAGGGACGACTCGACCGCGAGTCGCGCCGCCTGGTCATCGCGGCCGGACGCGGGGCGCCGGTGGAGCTCGACCTTTCCACGCCGAACGTCGTCGCGCGCGAGCGAGGGGAGGTCGCTCCCGGCGGCCCGCTCGCCGGGTGGCGGGTCGAGTCCGTCACTGCGCCGGAGGACGACCGCCGGCTCCTCATCGCGCTCGCGCGCGAGGGGAAGTTTCGCGGTTCGGAGCACAAGCGCGCGCTGCTCGAGGTGAGCATGCTGCCGAACGCGCGCGCCGCGGTGGCGCACGAGAGCGGGCGGACGTTCGCGGCCATCGGCGGATCGCTCCCGCCGCGCGCCACGCCGCGCCCGACGCTCAGCGACCGGCTCGTCGCGAGCGCGGCCGAGCGGGGCGACGCGTCCGTGCTCACACAGGGTCGGTGGGTGAGCCCGATGATCGCCAAGTGGCTCATCGCCGATCCGGGGCTCGCAGCGGAGCGCTACCGCGAGATCTGCTCGCTCGGTGCGGCGCGTCCGTCGCGATGTGGTGAGAGTATCGTGCCCTTCCCGATGTGCAGGAACGCGGAGCCGCGCGACTCGCTGCTCGCCCCGCCGGCCGACGCTGGCGCGACGCAACCCGCGCCGCCGCCGAACGAGCGGCGCACGCGAGCCATCGATCGCATGCGGCGCGAGCTGGCGCGCGCGTCGGAGGCGCCGCGCCTGCGCGCGCTCGCGGACGCGCTCATGGCGCTCGGCGACGCCGAGGCGCCGGCGCGCGTGCGGCTCGACGATGGGGTAGAGATGGAGGTCGAGCGTGAGCCGGGCGAGAGCGCGGTGTCGGTTGCCGAGCGGCTGTACGATGACGTACGATCGATGGAGCGCGCGCGTGCATCGCTCCCCGCGCGCATCGACGCCTTCTCGCGCGAAACCGAGGCTCGCCGCGACGCCGCGTCCGCGCGGCCGGCCGAGCGCTCTGTCGCGCCTCACGCTGTCACGCGGCCCTTTCGCACCTACAAGTCCTCGGGCGGACTCGAGATCTGGGTGGGGCGCGGCGCGGAGTCCAACGACACGCTCACCTTTCGCGAATCCTCGCCGCGCGACGTGTGGCTCCACGCGCGCGACGCGGCGGGCGCGCACGTGGTGCTGCGCTGGACGCGCGACGAGCCGCCGCCATCGCGCGATCTCGAGGAGGCCGCGGTGCTCGCCGCCTGGCACAGCAAGTCGCGTGGCTCGGCGCTCGTGCCGGTGGACTGGACGCGCCGAAAGTACGTGCGCAAGGCGCGCGGTGGCGCGCCGGGGCTCGTGCTCGTGTCGCGTGCGGAAACGGTGTTCGTCGCGCCCGACGAACGCGTGGAGCGCCGCCTGCGCGACGGTTGAGCGGCTAGCGCTCGTCGATCGCGGCGCGAAGCGAGCGCACGAGCGCCACCGCCGCATCCACGCTCGTCTCGGCCGCGCGCACCACGGCGCTCCCAACGACGACGCCATCGGCGAGCCGCGCGACGGCCTGCGCCTGCTCGGGGCCAGACACGCCGAATCCCACGCACACCGGCAGGTTCGTCGCGCTGCGCAGTCGCGCGACGGTGTCCGCGAGCCCCGTCGCGATCTCGCTCCGCATGCCCGTCACGCCCAGCCGGCTGATGAGATACACGAAGCCGCGCCCGTGCCGCGCGATCTCCGCCATGCGCGGCGTCGGCGTGGTGGGTGCCACGAGGCGAATGAAGGCGAGCGGGCTCTCGCCGATTCGCTCCTCGAGCTCGGGATCGCCGCCCACGGGAAGATCGGTGACGAGAATGCCGCTCACCCCCGCTGCCGCGGCGCGCGCGAACGCGTCGGGTCCCGCGGCGGCGATCGGATTGAGATAGCTGAACAGCACGAGCGGCACGCTCACGCCCGCCTCCGCCACGAGGTCGAGCGCGCCGTCGAAGCTCATTCCCTGCTCGAGCGCGATCTGCGAGCTCGCCTGGATCACCGGACCGTCGGCGAGCGGGTCGGAGAATGGAACGCCGATCTCGATCACGTCCGCGCCAGCGTCCGCGATGCCGCGCAGGAGCGCGAGCGAGCGGGCCCGATCGGGATGGCCGGCGGTGATGTAGACGACGAGCGCCTTCGCGCCACGCTCGCGCAGCGCGGCGAAGCGCTGCGTGATGGGGTCAGACGAAATAGTCGCTGATGCGGATGCCATATCGCTCCGGGTCGGCGACCTTGATGATCGTGCGTGCATAGCCGCCGTTCGATGGGTGAGCCTCGTTGAGATCGACCAGCGTGCCCGGGAACAGCAGGTTGCCCTGCTCGTCGCTGATCAGGCGCACGATCGGACGCACCAGCGCATCTGGTGATGGGTTGGCCGCGTGCACGATCGCCATCTCGAAGGTATCCAGCACCACGAGCGTGCCCACCGGGTAGTGGCCCACGAGGCTCATGAACGCCTTCACGAGCACCTGGTCCATTCCGCGGTGCGGGTTGATGCGCATCTCCTGCAGCACGTCGGCCGGCGAAAGCGGCGTGCTCTGATACGCGCGCCGCGACGTGGCCGCGTCGAACGCGTCCGCCACCGCCACCACTTTGCTGTAGATGCTCATCGTGCGCGGGCGCACGTGCTTCGGGTAGCCGGAGAGATCGGTTTTCTTGTGATGCTCGAAGGCCACGATCATCGCGCGATACGGCACGTCGTTCTGTCCGCGCATCTGGAAGAGCTGGAGCACGCCCATCCACGGGTGGGCGCTGATCGCGCGCCACTCGTCCTCGCTCAGCCCGCTGGGCTTGTTCAGGATGTCGAGCGGCACGCGCGCCTTGCCGATGTCGTGCATCAGCGCCGCGGTGCCGAGGTCGTACAGCTGGAGCCGCGTGAGCCCGAGCTTGCGACCGAGCGCGACGGAGAAGATGCAGACGTTCACGCTGTGGGTGAACGTGTATTCGTCGTAGTCGCGCAGGGTCGTGAGCCCGATGAGCGACGTCTCCTCGTTCAGGATCTGGTCGACGATGCCCTGCACCACGCGCTTGATCTTCTTGATGTTTGGGCTACGCCCCATCCGCACCGAGTTGATCACTTCCTTCGTCACCGACACCGACTGCGCGTACGTGCGCTTGGCCGCCTCCTTGGCCTTCTCGCGAAGCTCCTCATCGAGATTGGTCGGTGGACCGAGCTCGAACACGGTGACCTTGGCGGCCGCGAGCTTTTCGCCGAGCGCGTACAGGCGGCCATCGGGATCGCCGACCGCCGCGTTCTGGAGGAGGGTGAGGTACACCACCCAGTCGCGCACCGTGGAGCCGTCGCGAATGCGGCAGAGCCCCACGCCAGCCTCCCTGAACGCGGCGATGATTCGGCTGAAGCTCGCGTAGTTCTCGAGATCGAGCCGCAAGCGGGTCGCGTTGATGAAGATGAACTCGCCGGAGACGCGCATCTCCACCTCGCGCTCGTTGCGCAGCAGCTCGTTCGACAAGCGCACGACTTCCTGCATCGTCTTCTGCACTACCGGATTGTCCGGCGGATACATCTTCACGGTGCGGAGTGCGCCGTAGATCGCGAGCAGGAACTCGCGTCCCATCTTGCGCACGAAGCCGTCGCCCCCGCGCTCGGCGACGTGCCCGTGCTGCGCGGCGGACGAGCCGGTGGTCTGCGTCGGCGCGTGCGTCATCAGGTGCGCTCGCGCATCGCGCGGTTGATGGCGCTCCGCACCATGGGATCGCGGTCGTTGTGCGCGCGCCGCAGCACCTCGAGCGCGTCCGCGCTGCCGATCATCCCGAGCGCGCGCGCGGCGCAGGCGCGGAGCTCGGGCGTCGCGCGCCGTCCCCAGAACGAGCGACGATTGAGCAGCCTGTCGAGCGGTGGAATGCCCGCGTCGCGCGCGAGCGCGCCGTACGCCTCGAAGTACGCCATCTTCTCCGTGAGATCGGCACCCTTCACTGTCTTTCCCTTCACGACCGCCTCGACGCGCGGGAGCGCCGCCCGGTGTCCGCGTATGCCTATCGCGCGAACGGCGGCCACGCGCACGTCGCGGTCGTCGTCGTTGAGTGCCGTTTCGAGCAGCCGCAGCGCGCCGGCCGATCCGATCTCGGAGAGCGTTTGCGCCGCCGCCTGCCGGAGCTCGACGTTCGGCTGCTGCAGCACCTTGGCGAGCGGCGCGACAGCGGCCGCCGTCTTGAGCTCTCCAGCGCGGCGCATCGCCTCGATCGCGACGGACGGATCGGCAGAGCCGATGAGCTTGATGAGATCGCCGCTGTTCGCGGACGCCATGCGGCCGGCGGCGCGCTCGAGCGCGGTGCGAAGCTCCGCGTTCTGCGCCTGCTTCAACCATCCGAGCACGGTGCCGAGCGTGCCGGAACGGAGCTGCTCAAACAGCGCGTCGAGCTCCTCCTGCGGCGGGATCGTCTCGGACTGGTCGAGCGCTTCGAGCAGCTGCGAGAGCACCTTCGGATCGCTCAGGCTCGTTGGAAGGGCGAGCAGCCGCTGCTTGTGCAACGGCGCGATGTTCACGGGCCGCCGCGACAGCGCTTCCGTTTCGGCGAGCAGATACGCGACGGACCCGTACGCGCCGCCGGAGAGCAGGTTGAGCATGTAGCTCTCGAGAATGCCGCAGATCTCGTCGCGCACCACGGCGTTCTCCTGCACCTCGAAGATGTCGAGGAGAATCGCGAGCACGTTGCGCGGCATGTCGATGGTCTGCTCGGCCACGACGGCCGCACGCAGGTACTCGATCTCGTTCTCATCGAGGAAGTACAGCGTCGCGTCGAGATCCTCGAGCTTCACGATTCCCGACTTGCGCTCCTCGGCCGGTTTCTCGCGCTCCTCCGCGCGGATGTCCTCCACGATCGGGATCGTGCGATCCTTGGGCGGCTCGCTCGCGATCTCGAACGAGGCGTGCGAATCGAGATTGATGTCGACGAACCGGTACTTGAGCCGCGTGAACTCCTGCTCCCAGAGGAGCGTGAGGAGATCGTCCTCCTCGGGCGCCGCGTTCCGCACGCGCTGCAGGATCTTGAGCAGCGACACCAGCTCCTCGTCCTCGATCCCCTGCGACATCGTCAGCTCGCGCACGCCGTCCTTGAAGAAGAGCCACGGGAGGCTCTCGGAGCGCCCGGCCTCGTGCATCACGACGCGACCGAACCAGCGGAAATCGGATTCGGAGACCGCGAGCGCGATCTCGGAGGTATGCGGCCAGATGGGCGCGAAGGCGGCGCGCAGACTGTCGATCGCCCGCGCGTAGATCGGATTGTTCGGCAGGTAGAGCTGGTGCGTCTTGATCGCCCGCGCGAGATGGCGGAGCATCTCTTCCACGAGCTGCGGGGAGCACGGCGGCTCCGGTAGATCGTCGGCCGCGTTGTCCGGGGAGGCGATCGTGGGAGACGTCACGGGGCCAGTCGATCTCCCAGCAGCTCGCTCACCTGCGTCACGTCCTTGTCTCCGCGTCCGCTCACGCAGACGAGCACGGGCTCGCCCGACTGCCAACGGCCGCGATTCTTGGTCACCCACGCGATCGCGTGCGCGGATTCGAGCGCCGGAATGATTCCCTCGAGGCGGCTCAGCGTCACGAGCCCGTCGAGCGCCTCATCGTCGGTGACCGACACGTAGGTCGCGCGACCGCTGTCCTTGAGAAACGAGTGCTCGGGCCCGACGCCGGGATAGTCGAGGCCGGCCGAGATCGAGTGCGCGGGGTGCACCTGCCCGTGGGCGTCCTGGAGCAGGTAGCTCCGCGCGCCGTGCAGCACGCCCGGCGTGCCGCGAGAGAGCGATGCCGAATGGCGTGCGGTGTCGAGCCCCTCGCCCGCGGCCTCGACGCCGATCAGCTCTACCTCCGCATCGCCGACGAATGGATGAAAGATTCCCATGGCGTTCGATCCTCCACCGACGCACGCCACCACGGTGGCCGGAAGCCGGCCCACCCGAGCCAGCATCTGCGCGCGCGCCTCGCGGCCTATGACCGCCTGAAACTCACGTACCATTCGTGGATACGGTGCTGGTCCGACAACCGAGCCGATGATGTAGTGGCTGTCGGTAACGTTCGTGACCCAATCGCGAATCGCCTCCGTGGTCGCGTCCTTCAGCGTCCGGGTTCCCGCGGTCACCTTCACCACTTCGGCACCCATCAAGCGCATGCGGAAGACGTTCAGCGCCTGGCGGCGCATGTCCTCCTCGCCCATGTACACCACACACTGCAGACCGAATCGCGCGCAGATCGTGGCCGTCGCGACTCCGTGCTGCCCCGCACCCGTTTCGGCGATGATGCGACGCTTCCCCATCCGCCGCGCGAGAAGCGCCTGCCCCACGGTGTTGTTGATCTTGTGCGCGCCGGTGTGATTCAGATCCTCCCGCTTGAGCAGCACCGGAGTTCCGACGAGCTCCGAAAAGCGGGGCGCGTCGCTCAATGGAGAAGGACGACCCACATAGGTGGCAAGCAAATCGTCGAGATCGGCCAGAAAGGCCGGATCTCGCATCGCCTCCGCGAGCGCGAGCTCGAGCTCCTCGAGCGCGGGGATCAACGTTTCAGGAACGTACTTGCCGCCGAAAGCGCCGAAGCGGTCGGCCGTGCTCACCGCGGTCATCGTTCGTTCTCCGCGCGGCGCACCGCGCTGATGAAGTCGGACATGCTCGCGCGATCCTTGATCCCGGGCGACGACTCGACGCCGGAGGAGACGTCCACGACCGTCGGCGCGAGCGCCGCGATCGCCCGCGCCACGTTCTCCGCCGTGAGCCCGCCGGCCACGACGAGCGGCGCGCGATGCTCGTGTGCCGCGTCGCGCGCTGCCTCCCAGTCGAACGGCGCCCCCGTTCCGCCGAGCTTTCCGCCAACCTTGGAGTCGAGCACCACCGCGTCCGCGACTTCCCATAGCGCGCGGAGGTCGCCCGCGCGGAGCGAGCCGTTCACGCGCACCACCGCCCAGATCTTCGCGCCGCTGGCCGCGCGCGCGGCCCGGACGTCGCTCGCCGAAGGGTCGGCGTGCAGCTGTGCGATATCCAGACGGGCGGCGCGCACCGCCGCAGCCACTTCCTCCGGCTGGGCGTGCCCGAATACGCCGACGCGCTCCACCCCCTCACCCGCGCCATCGAGCACGGTGCGCGCGCGCGCGGCGTCGAGCGCTCGCGGTCCGGCCGCGAACACCGCGCCCACGTATCGCGCGCCAAGCAGCGCGGCGTCGCGTGCGTCTTCGGGGCGCGTGAGCCCGCACACCTTCACCTCAACTCGCACGCCGGCTCCTCGCGACGTCGCTCAGCTCTCGCACCGCGCGCTCGGGATCCGCCGACGCAGAGAGTACGGAGCCCACCAGCACGGCATCCGCTCCCCAGCGCGCCCGCGCCTCGACGTCCGCGCGGCTCGCGACGCCGCTCTCGGCGATCGCGAGCAGGCCGGCCGGCACCAACGGAAGCAGGCGCTGCGGAACGGCGGGGTCGATTTCGAGCGTCTCGAGGTCGCGGCTGTTGATGCCGATCACCATTGCCCCGAGCTCGATCGCGAGCGCGAGCTCGTCCCTCGTGCGAACCTCGACGAGCGCTTCGAGACCCAGGCGCACGGCCTCCGACATCATGGATGCGAGACGGTCGGGGGCGAGCGCACGGGCGATCAGCAGCGCGGCCGATGCGCCGGCGGCGCGGGCCTGGGCAAGCTGGATCTCGTCGATATTGAAGTCCTTGCACAACAGTGGGATACCCACCCGACTTCGTGTCGTTTCGAGGTCAGCCATGCTCCCGCCGAAGTGCGCGGGCTCGGTGAGCACGGAGATGGCCGCCGCGCCCCCGCGCTCGTACGCCGCCCCCTGCTCCGCCGCGCTCATCGTCTCGCGAATCGATCCCCTGGACGGCGACCGACGCTTCACCTCGGCGACGACCGCGACCGTGGCTCCGCGCAGCGCCTCCGCGAACGAGGGCGCCTCGGTCGCTGACTCGGCGGCGTGCGCCGCAGCGTCGCGCTGGGCGGACGAGAGCGCCGCCACGCGAGCCGCGGTCTCCGACAGGATGCGGCCGAGCACGCCCGTGGGTGGACTCCATTGCCGCGAATAGACTTGCGCTTCGGTCACTGTTCGGCTAAAGTGCTGTTCGGCGTCCTTTCGGGACGCGCGGTAAATGTCGGCCAACCTTCGCCCTACTGCGAGCATGGCGCTCACCAAGCGGCAACGCGAGATACTCGATTACCTCAGCGGCTACGCCGAGGACAACGGGTACGCACCCAGCTTTGAAGAGATCGCCCGGAAATTCAACTATAACTCGCTCGCGACCGTCCACGAGCATCTCAGCAATCTCGAGCGAAAGGGATACATCAAGCGCTCGTACAACGAGAGCCGCGCGATCGAGATCCTTCCGTCCGATGTCTTTCCAAAAGCAATCGAGCTGCCATTGCTCGGCACCGTCGCCGCCGGCATGCCCATCGAGGCCGTGTCGGCGCACGAGACGATGTGCGTGCCGGACAGCTTCATTTCCCGGGGCGGCAATCACTATGTGCTTCGCGTTCGCGGGAACTCGATGATCGATGAGCAAATCCGCGATGGCGACTTCGTGATCATCAACGAGCGCCGGAGCGCGGACAACGGGGAAACCGTCATCGCGCTGATCGACAACAACGCTGCCACAGTCAAGAAAATCTTTCGCGAGCGCGACGGCCGTATCCGTCTCCAGCCGGCCAACGACGCCATGCTTCCAATCTACGTACACGAGAACGACGTCACCATTCAGGGCGTCGTCGTGGGCGTGCTGCGAAAGTACTGACCGCGCATCAGGGAGCGGCGCTCGCCTCGCGCAGCGCGGCGAGTGCCCGCATTCCGTTTCCCGCGTCCAGGGCGTCGGTCGCCACCTCGATGCCCTGGGCGAACGTCGTCGACGAGCCGCCCACGTAGATCGCCGCCGCCGCGTTGAGGACCACCGCGCTGCGCGCGCCCCGCCTGTCGACTCCCTCGAGCACCGCGATCACCCGCTCCGCGTTCTCCACCGGATCGCCGCCTCCGAGCTCGTCCGGCTCGGCCGCAAGACCGAAATGCGTCGCATCGATCGACCACTCGCTCACCGCACCGTTCCGGATCTCGAGCACTCGCGTGCAGCCGATGGGCGAGATCTCGTCCATCCCCGGCTCGCCGTGCACGACCAGCGCGTGCACGCTTCCCAGCTCCGCGAGCGCGGCGGCCATGAGGTCCATGCGATTCGCGTTTGCCACGCCCACCACCTGACGTCCCGCCCGTGCCGGGTTCGCGAGCGGCCCGAGGAGGTTCATGATGGTCGGAAATCCCAGCTCCCCGCGCACCGCGGCAACGTGCCGCATTGCGGGATGCATCGCGGGCGCGAACATGAACACGATGCCGGCGCGCTCGAGCATGCGACGCATCACCGGCATCGACGGCTCGATGTCGACGCCGAGCGCTTCCAGCACGTCCGCACTTCCGCACCGAGTGCTGTGCGAACGGTTGCCGTGCTTCGCGATGCGCACGCCGGCGCCAGCGGCCACCAACGCCGCCGCCGTGGAGATGTTGAACGTGGAAAACGCGCCGCCGCCCGTGCCGCACGTGTCGACGAGCGTCGTTGCGTCGGGATCGTCGAACGAGCGCATCGCCTTCCGCAGCGCGCGCGCGCCGCCGGCGACCTCGAGTGCCGTCTCCCCCCGCACCGCGAGCGCCGTGAGCAGCGCGCCGATCTGGGCGTGCGTTCCCTTGCCCCGCATGATCACGTCGAACGCTTCCGTGGTCTCGTCGGCCGACAGCGGCGCGCCGGACACGACTCGGCGAAGCGCCGTCCTGAGCGCGTTATCGGGCACCGGCCGGCTCCCGCAACCGGCTGGCCAGCTGCGCCTGCGAGGCAACCAGCGAGATCACGAGCGCGAGCAGCCGCACGCGCTCGACGTCCTCCTCCACGAACACGCCGCGCTGAATGCGGTTGGTCAGATTGAGCACGCCCACCAGGTCGTCGTGATACACGATGGGAAAGCTGATGAACGAACCGGTGGTGAAGTACTCGTCGCCCAGCAGCGGATGGTTTGCCGCCTGCGCGACGTCGGTCACGAGCAGCGGCTCGCGGCTCAGCGCGACCTTGCCCGCGACGCCCTGGCCGATGTGGATCTGCGTGCCCTCCGCGATGTCCGGCGACAGTCCCTTGGCCGCGGCGATGTAGAGCTGGTTCGTCCCCGGTGCGCGAAGCATGAGCGAGCATCGCTGCGCCTGCATGTCGTCACCGCACAGCGCGAGCAGTCCGTCGGCGAGCTGGCGCGCGTCGCTTGTCGAGCCATCGAGCGTCAGCACGCGCTCGATGAGGTAGAGCGTTCGCGTCTTCTGCCGCAGCGTCTCGCTGCGGCGGTGCAGCTCCACGTGCGCCTGCTCGAGCTGTCCCACCGCCGCGCTCACCTGTTGCTCCACCGCCTCCGCGCGGCGCGTTGCCCGCCGCGCGTCCTCCTTCGCCTTTGCGTTCTCCGTCTCCAGCACGAGCAATCGCTCGGGAGTAAATCCGCCGCCGCCGCTGGGCGTATTGCGCGCCACGGCGAGCGCCTGCTCGAGCGACGCGAGGTGCTTCACGTACTCGCCGTGCACGCGCTGCGTGACATCCTCGAGTGTGCGCACCGCCTCGTTGCGCGCCTCGCGCTCCGCGAAGCGCGCGTACGCGAGCGCGAAGAGCGCCACGTACGGCGCAAAGCGCTCCATCACGCGTGTGCCGAAGAATCGGCGCGGCTCGTAGACGGCCACCACCGCCGAGAGCTGTCCATCCACCCGCATGCCGCGCAGCGCGAGCAACCCCTCCTCTTCCAGCGTGGTGTCGAGCCCCAGCAGGCGCGCGTACTCGTCGGACTGCTCGCCCAGATCCACGAACTGGCCGCCCGCCAGGATCTGCGTGCGGATGCGCGCGGGCAGGTGGTCGACCGTGGTGTCGGTGCGGGAGCGAACCACCCGGGATCCGTTCGGGCTCACGCGCTCGCGCAGCATCTGGTGCCGCGCATCGTAGCCGAACAGCGACAGCTCGGTGGACCGATCGACCTCCGCCAACGCCTCCCCGAGCGCGACAACGGCCGCGTCGAGATCGGACGCTGCCGCGAGCGCATGAGCGAGCGACGCGAGGGTGCGAGGAGGCATTGGAAGGGCTGCAAGCCCGCTGGGAGGAGGGTTCCGCGGAGCGTGAATGTTGAGGCGTAGGTGCCGAGCTGTCAATCGGTTCCGTCATTCGCGTCGCTTGACAGAGGATGTCGTTCCGGTAACTTCCACGCATGCCGGAGCGCACGGTGCAGCTGGTGCTGCATTACGACGGCGCGGGGTTCTCGGGATGGCAGCGGCAACCCGCGACGCGCACGGTTCAGGGAGTGTTGGAGAGCGCGCTGGAGCGGTTGTGCAACGCACCCGTTGGCGCGCTGGGGGCAGGTCGCACCGACGCCGGCGTGCATGCGCGCGGCCAGGCGGTCGGTGTGCGAGTTCCCCTCCGTTGGGACGCGGCCGAATTGCGGCGGGCATTGAACGCGGTACTGCCGGCGGACGTATGGGTCGCCGATGCGGTCGAGATGTGCGATGCCTTTCATGCGCGGTACAGCGCCACCGGACGACGCTACAGCTATCAGATCGGCCTGGATCGCGAGTCGCACTCGCCCTTCCGCAGCCGGTGGGAGTGGGCGATCGGCGCGCCCCTCGACTGCGGCGCGCTCCACTCGTGCGCCGCGGCGCTCGTGGGTACGCACTGCTTTCGCGCCTTCGCCGTGCGCGGCACCGCGCCCCCCGAGGACGACCATCGGTGCACGATCGCCGATGCGTCGTGGCACGAGCGCCCGGGCGGACTCGTGTTCGAGATCGAGGCGAACCGCTTCCTCCATCACATGGTGCGCTTTCTCGTGGGCACGATGATCGACGCCGCGCGCGGACGCCGCCCCGCGACGGACTTCGCCAGGCTTCTGATGTCGAGCGACAACGCGTCCACCTCCCCGCCCGCGCCGCCGCACGCGCTCTTTCTCGACGTCGTTCGTTATCCCCGCGACCTCTACCTGGGCGACACATGAAGATTCTGCTCGATACGGCAAGTCTCGAGGAGGTTCGGTGGGCCACGGAGGTCGGGATCATCGACGGCATCTCCACCGATCCGACGCTCATCGCCGAAGAGGGCTCGGCGGACGAGTATCACGAGCTGCTCGCGGAGCTTTCGCGGCTCACCACCGGTCCGGTGCTCGCGCCGGTGCTCGCGATCACGGCCGATGACATCTACCGCGACGGCAAGGAGCTCGCGAAGATCGCGGACAACATCGTCGTCGAGATCCCCATCATCGAGGACGGGCTGCGCGCGACCGCGCGTCTGGCTGCCGACGGCGTGAGCGTCGCCGCGACGCTCGTGTTCAGCACCACCCAGGCCCTCTTCGCCGCGAAGGCCGGCGCGCAGTCGGTGGCCGCCTTCATCTCCCGCGTCGACGACATCGGCGGCGATGGGCTCGGACTCGTTCGCGACATTCGACAACTCTTCGACCGCCACCAGGTGGAGTGCGAGCTCACGGCGGCATCCATCCGCACACCCCGCCAGTTCACCTCCGCCGCCCAGATCGGCGCCGAATCGGCGGCAGTGCCCCCGTCGGTGATGCGCGCCCTGCTCGTGCATCCGCTCACCGATCTCGGGCTCGATCAATTCCTCAACGATTGGAGCAAGCGCGTCTCGCGCGGCCGCACAACCCAGTGAACACACGGACTCTCGCACTCCTGCTTCTCGCGTCCGCGGCGGCGTGCCGCGGCGATTCACGCGATTCACAATCGCTCGCGGTCACCACCGCCAGCGCCGCGACGCGCACGGCGCTCGACAGCAGTCTCCAGGCACAGCGTCGCACGGCGATCACCGAGGCGGTCGCGCGCGTCGCGCCCACGGTGGTCACCGTGCAAACGGAGATCGTCGACCGCTCCACCAATCCGTTCGACGTGTTCGGCGGCACCAGCGAGCGCGTGCTTCCGGGGCTCGGTTCCGGATTCATCGTGCGCGCCGATGGTGTGATCGTCACCAACGCGCACGTGGTGGCGGGCGCGAACACGATCTCCGTGGCGATGCGCGATGGCACGACCTATCCCGCGCGCTTGCTCGGCAAGGATGAGACGAACGACCTCGCGGTGCTCAAGATCGATGCGAAGGGTCTTCCCGTGGCTCCGCTCGGCCAGTCGGACGATCTGATCATCGGCGAGTGGGTGATCGCCATCGGCAATCCATACGGCTTTCTGCTCGGCAACTCCGAGCCGAGCGTCACGGTGGGCGTGATCAGCGGCACGGGGCGCAATCTGGTGGCGCGCTCCGAGGGGAACGCGATGTACGTCGACATGATCCAGACGGACGCGTCGATCAATCCCGGCAACAGCGGCGGCCCGCTGGTGAACGCGCTCGGCGAGATCGTCGGCATGAACAGCTCGATCTACACGCCGAGCGGCGGCTCGATCGGGCTGGGGTTCGCGATTCCGGTGAATCGCGTGAAGCACGTGACCGAGGACTTGCTCGCGCACGGCACGGTGCGGCGGCCGTGGATCGGGCTCAAACCGGAGATTCCGCAGGGACAGAACCAGCGTGAAGCGCTGCGCTCGGGACTGATCGTCGGCGCGGTGGTGCCGGGGTCGCCCGCGGAGCGAGCGGGAATTCGGCGCGGTGATGTGCTCGTCCGCTCGCACAACCGGGTGATTCACAACGCCTACGACTGGGAAGCCGAGCTGCTCGACCTTCGGGTAGGCGACAAGGTACCGCTCGTGTTGCGGCGCGGCGGCAAGGAGATCTCGGTCACGGTGACGATCGCGGACCTCCCCGAGGTGAGCGCGGCCAAGGTGGCGGTGCTCAAGGAGCTCGAGCTCGTCACGCTCACGCCGGCGATCCGGGCGGATAGGGGGATCAGGAGCCCGCGTGGCGCGCTGATCTACAACCTCAGCGATCGCGTGTCCGACGAGCTCGGGCTCGCGAAGGGCGACGTGATCGTGCAGATCAACCGCGTTCCGATCGAGAGCGCGAACGATGCGGCACACGCGCTCGATGCGGCGGCGGGACGCGAGATCATCCACATGTTCTTCGAACGAGGGGGACGCATCTACTCCACCGATTTCATGATTCGATGACCGACCACTCGCGGTACGCGTCGCCGCTCAGCGAGCGGTATGCCTCGCGCGCGATGCTCGAGCTGTGGTCGCCGCAACGGCGGCACCGCACGTGGCGCGCCCTCTGGCTCGCGCTGGCGGAGGCCGAGCGCGAGCTCGGTGTGACCGACGAGCGCGGTCGGCCGCTGATCTCGGAGGAAGGGATCGCGCAGATGCGCGCGCACCTCGACGACATCGACTTCGAGAAGGCGCGCGATCTCGAGCGCCGGTTCCGGCACGACGTGATGGCGCACGTGGAGACCTTCGCGGCGGCCGCGCCGGCGGCGCGCGCGTTCATCCACCTCGGCGCCACGAGCGCGTTCGTGACGGACAACGCGGATCTCGTGCTGCTGCGCGAGGGGCTCGAGCTGCTGCGCGCGAAGATCGTGGCGGCCGTGCGCTCGCTCGCCGCGTTCGCCCGCCGGTGGGCTAGCGAGCCGACGCTCGCGTACACGCATCTCCAGCCGGCGCAGCTCACCACGGTGGGCAAGCGGGCGACGCTGTGGATGCAGGACCTCGTGCTGGACCTGGCGGATCTGGATCACCGCGCGGCCACGCTGCCGCTGCGCGGTGTGAAGGGGACGACCGGAACGCAGGCGAGCTTTCTCGAGCTCTTCCGCGGCGATCACGAGGCCGTGCGCGCCCTCGAGCGCAACGTCGTCGCGCGCATGGGCTTCTCGCACGTGCTGCCGGTCACTGGCCAGACGTACACGCGCAAGCTCGACGCGCAGGTGCTCGGCGTGGTCGCCGGGATCGCCACGAGCGCGGCGAAGTTCGCATCGGACGTGAGGCTGCTGCAGTCCTTCGGCGAGATCGAGGAGCCGTTCGAGGACGAGCAGATCGGATCGTCGGCCATGGCGTACAAGCGAAACCCGATGCGCTCCGAGCGCATGAACTCCCTTGCGCGCTTCGTGGTCTCGCTCGAGGAGAACGCGAACCTCACGCACGGCGTGCAGTTCTTCGAGCGCACGCTCGACGACAGCGCCAACCGGCGCCTCGTGATTCCTGAGATGTTCCTGGCGACCGATGCGATCCTGCTCCTCCTCGGGAACGTCGCCGGAGGGCTGGAGGTGCATCCGGCGCGCATCCGCGAGCGACTCGCGCAGGAGCTGCCGTTCATGGCCACGGAGAAGCTCATCGTGCGCATGGTGGCCGGTGGCGGCGACCGGCAGAACGCGCACGCGATCATCCGGCGCCACAGTCTGGAGGCGGGGCGCGCACTCAAGGAGGG
>Ga0207707_10002368_pt1 | contig 16983 bp, 11 predicted proteins | sample KBSC83BmetaG_FD_184336 | JGI IMG/M metagenome (GOLD analysis project Ga0207707, IMG submission 184336) | Corn rhizosphere microbial communities from Kellogg Biological Station, Michigan, USA - KBS C8-3B metaG (SPAdes) (version 2) | ecosystem: Host-associated > Plants > Roots > Rhizosphere ...
CGCACTACTTGTAATTTGAAATCACGGCTGAATGTCCTGCGTTTGACAGCCATCGTATGCCTCCTGCTCCTTAGAGTAGTAGGCTTAACTTTCTGTCGCAGTCAACCAGTGCAGTTCATTATGAAGTACTACGCCTCGTACGTCAGAACAACATTGCCGTTACCGAAGGCTCTCGATTCCTTGAACGTCAAGTTCAACTGGTCGGGAGTATCTTGAAACATTGTTCGGCCTCCACCAAGCACAACTGGATTGACGACGAACTGATACGAATCGATCAGCTTGGCGGAAGCTAGCTGCGCGATGATGGTTCCACTTCCCATAATCACCATGTCGTCTCCAGAATCTTCTTTTAGTTTCCGCACTTCGTCGACCAACTTACCTTTAATTAAACGCGTGTTATTCCAGGTTGCGCTGCCGAGGTTCCTCGAAAATACAATTTTGGGGAGATTATTCATGCGCTCGGCAACTTCAGGCATCGTTTCTCTCGCCATTGGTGTTGGCCAAAACCCTGCCATCATTTCATAAGTGACCCTGCCAAACACTAGCTCACCTCCACCTTTGGCGTTCTCGGCTACGAATGAATTCCACTCCGGATCCTGGTGGGCTTTGGCCCAGCGCATTTGGCCATTTTTGTCCACGAAGTATCCATCCAGAGAGATGTGGTTGAAGACACTTAGTTTCCGCATGGTTCTCCCTTTCATGATGTCCGATATGGTTTAGCTCGTCATGACAAAACCAATCAGGCCCTTAAAACAATCGGCGGTTCTCTAAATAGTTCAGGGCTGTGTTGGTTGTGTCACGACAAGCTAAAGCATATCGGACATAAAACCATTTACGAGGACTGGTAGTAGTCCCGATCCACTCGTACAGTCCTTAGCTTCGGAGAGTAACCAAATCGCTCGATCCGAATCCTATCGCCCGGTCCTAAATCTACGTGCGAACCAGACAACAATTGAGGTAGCCGAAGTGATTACTCATAACCGTCTGTTCTTTTGTGTTCTTTTAATCGTTCCTATTTTCCTTTCCACTTCTCCTCTCCTGGCACAGTCTCCGAACACTGCATCCATGATCGTGACTGCCGTAGACCAGAATGGAGCGGTAGTTAAGGACGCAAAAGTATCGGTTCTAAATAACGCGACCGGTGGTACGCGTGAAAGCTCTTCGGGCTCTGACGGCACAGTAACCATTCCCGCCTTGTCATTAACTGGCAGTTACACAGTTACCGTATCTAAAGACGGATTCGGCACCGAGGAACGCAAGGACATCATGCTGCGTTCCGGTGAAACCGCCACACTGAAGGTGACACTGCTACCAGGCTCTCAAACAGCCCAGGTCACGGTGTTCGGAACGACCGAAGGCGTACGCAACAATCCTCAAATTGGACTGCCACTTCCAAGCACACAGATCGAGGAGACACCAATCCTCGGACGCAAAGTCAGTAACCTGCCGCTTCTCAACTCGGCGTTCCGACAAGGGAAAGGCACCGGTGATCTATTCGTTAATCAAGTTTATTTCATCACAGGCGCAGGCTCACGTCGCGCCACCACCGTAACTCTCGATGGAGCAAATAACGATGAGGGATGGGGTCGTCAGACCTCGATCGCAACTGTTCCCCTTGGCTCAATTCAGGAAATAGCTGTTATCTCAAACGCTTTCTCGGCTGAGTTTGGCTGGACCGCCGGACCGGCCTTGAACATCGTCACGAAGGCCGGGACCAACGAACTGCATGGCGAAGGGCTCTTCATGTTCCGTCCCGGTGATTGGCAGGCTGAAACATTTTCCACCAGCGGCTTTTGTCCGCCATCGGTACCAAGCTGCGTGACACCCTCAACGCTCCAGGCAGTCAATCCGGTGGATATACCAGACGCGCTTCAGCAGTATTCAGGCACAATCGGTGGCCCAATATTCAAAGACAAAACCTTCTTCTTTGCGACCGCCGATTACACGCGTCAAAATCGCACTACTTTTCTGGCTACGACATTACCTTCGTTCGTACTTCCAGCAGACGGTCATCTCGACGTCACCGGTCATTACAGACAATTTCTTTTTAACGGAAGGTTGGATCATAAGCTCACAACAAATCAAAACTTGATGTTTCGATTCAATGTCGATCGTTTTTTTGACGACAATCCCCAGGACGCGGTTGGTGGAACAAATGCCCCGAGCGTTGCACGTCGATATACCCGCCGTTCCTGGACATTTCAAATCAATCACACTGCGGTTATTAGTCCGAAGCTACTCAACGAGGCGCGCGGTGGATATCTACATGGCGATCCCGTAACCCTCTGGGAAGCGCAAAACCTCTCGACAACTTACACTCGAGGCGGCGCGGTTCCGTTTACGATTGGACAATCGCGTGCATCGAATCTCTGGGGACACCAGTGGCAGTTTTCTGACACCTTGTCGTGGTCACACGGGATGCATTACTTAAGATTTGGGGGCAGCATCGTTCATCATCGATCGGGAGGCACCGGCAGCGAGCCCGGCACTGCGATTCTCGGCACGTTCACATTCAAAAACACGACGACTGCTCCTTTCGGCCAACTTACTCTGGCGGACGTCCAAAACTACACTCAACCAATTGACTTCGGCATCAATAGCTACAACTTGCCGCAATGGCTAAATACAGTTTTCGTTCAGGACAGCATTCACATAGGCAACAACTTCACACTTGATCTTGGCCTGCGCTACGACCGCCAAACACTTACAGACGCAAAAAACAACCTCGCCCCACGCATAGGTTTTGCCTGGCACCCGAATGGTGATTCACGCGCTTCTATTCGAGGTGGCTACGCGATGTACTACACGCAAATTCGCGCTAACGCAGTTGCGGGTTATCTCGTGAATGGACTCGATGGTTTGACAACCTACACGGCAACGCCAGGTCAAACTGGATTCCCGACATGTCTGGTTGGTTCCTGTTTGCCTGTCGCAGTTAACCCAAAGACAATTCTGCCTTCACAGTTACCCGCTCGCGATATCACGATTCGAGCAGGTCTCCGCTCCTTCTATCAGGACCAGTTTGCCAGATATGGTCAGAACTTTAACCTCTTACCCAACTATCCGGACGCGTTGGTGAATCCACGCAGTCAGGTAATCACTGTTGGAGCTGAACGCGAGTTCTTCAAAGGCTTCTTCTTCGGTGGCGACGTTGTCCATCAGCATTGGACAAATCTCGATCGAACGATTGACCTCAATGCACCGACGCCTTTTAATCGCACGGCGCCAGGGCAAACCCGATGCACTGTTCTGGTCCCACCTATTCCAAACTGCAATGTGGTTACCCTGGCCAATGCGACCCGCCCGATATTGCCGGTGAATGGCGGGGTTCGTCAGGTCAACGTCATCATGAACCTGGGCGAAGCTGATTACGATGGCTTGCAAACTCAATTGAGCTATCGCGGCCGCGGGAACATGTTTGCATCAGTGAGCTACACGCTTTCAAAAGCAAGCAATAACTTCGAGCCGGATGGTAATGGCATTGCACCGAGCGAGAGCAACATTTCACGCCTGGGTGGATACGAGTGGGGACCAAGCGTCGTCGATCAGAGACATCGCGCGGTAATTACTCTCCACTACCGATTCCCGTTTGATATCACTGCGGGCACGGTAAGCATGTTCGCATCTGCGCGCCCGTTCAATGCGACCACGGGTGTTGATAACAACGGTGATGGCTTGAATAATGATCGCCCGGTGATTCAGGGAGTGATCATCGGTAAATCAGCATTTCGCGGCACTGCAACACAAGATGTCGGCGCGTTTATAGAAAAACGGATCAAGACATCAGAACGCACGAGTATTCTGCTGCGACTTGAAGGCTTCAATCTCTTTAATCACGGCAACTTTCTCGGCCGAGGCGTAACTGTTTACGGTGACGGCGCGACCCCTGCCTCGACGTTTGGTCAGTTTGTTGGTGGAGTTGGTACGGCGACAAACGCAATTCCAGCCTTTGCGAACATCGACCCGCCGCGGATGTTCCAGCTACAAGCAAGGTTTGTTTTTTAGACACCACCGACGCGGTTCGTGCCCGCGTCGCCAACTCAGAGTAACTAACCACACGTTATCCAAAACACCACCAGGCTTTAGCCGGTGGTGCTTCAACTTCAAAGCTACCAAACAACTCCCTCCGAAACCTTCTGGACACCACCAGGCTTTAGCCGGTGGTGCTTCAACTTCAAAGCTACGAAACGCCGGTGGTGTCTTGTGTTCCTTGAGTTTCGTTTGTAGTTGTGAATTTGAAATACCACCGGCTAAAGCCTGGTGGTGTCCTGTCTCCTTTTAAGTTTCGTATGTAGTTGTGAAGTTCAAGTACCACCGGCTTAAGCCTGGTGGTGTCCTGTGTTCCTTGAGTTTCGTTTGGTTTTGCAGTTGAAGACCACATCATGTCTATTTGCAGCCACAGATAAACGCGATATCATCACGCCGCGTTGCTCACCTAAAACTGGTCTCCCAATAAGTTTCGTCGGTCAAATCGGCAGGTACAGGAATGAAAACTGTTCTCTACATAGTCTTCCTCTTACTCTTTGCACAACCAACAATTGCTCAGGAATGGAATCAGTGGCGCGGCCCTTCTCGTAATGGTGCCGTAGCCGCGGCCAGTGAACCACAGGTGTGGCCCGAAAAGTTAAATCAAACCTGGCGGGTCGAGATTGGTGAAGGTTATTCGTCGCCGGTGGTTGATAAAGGCCGAATCTATGTTAGTAGTCGCCGTGATCCGGATGAGGTCGTAACGGCTATCAATCTGGTAGACGGAAAGGTAATTTGGAAACAACAGTATCCCGCTTCGTTCCAAAAGAACCAGTACGCGTCTGAGATGGCCAAGGGTCCGCATGCAACGCCGCTCGTAGATGGCAATCGTCTGTTCACGCTTGGAGTCACTGGCGTGCTTGCTGCCTGGGACTCTGCAACCGGCCGCGAGCTATGGAAACGCGACTTCTCCAAAACTATTGATACGTCAAAACTCTTCTGCGGAACCGCAGCGTCTCCCTTGATGGTTGCTGGCCGACTGATTGTTCAGGTGGGGAGCGACATTCACGGCGGGCAAGTCTTGAGTCTAGATCCCGCTACAGGTAAATCAAACTGGGAATGGAGCGGACCCGGTCCCGGATACGCATCTCCATCGGTTATCGAAATCGCCGGCAGCAAACAAATCATCGCGGTTACCCAGGAATCGATTGTTGGTCTTGACGCGAAAGGTGGAAAGGAACTGTGGTCAGTGCCTTTTCCTGACGAATGGCATGAGAACATAATGACGCCCATCTGGACAGGATCGAAGTTCATTATTTCCGGACCTCGACAAGGCACACACGCTTTCACAATCAAGCTCGCATCAGGCAAGTGGGAAGTCACTGAGAGTTGGAAAAACAGTGACGTTGCAATGTACATGAGTTCGCCGGTATACGCAGACGGTTTAATCTACGCGCACAATTCAAAGCGAAAGGGACAATTCGTGGCGGTCGATGCTGAATCGGGCGTCCTGAAGTGGGCCACTGAGGGGCGCGAAGGCGAACATGCTTCGCTGTTGTTGACGCCCCAACACGTCATCTATCTGACGAATAGCGCAGACCTGATAGTCGCTAAAAGAGAGCAGGCCAAGTTCACAGTGGAGCGGAAGTACCAGGTGGCCAACAGTGCGACGTTCGCAACGCCTGTTTTGCTCGGTTCGAACATTCTGATACGGGATGCTTCGAGTTTGGCTTTGCTGACGAGTGGGGCTAATTGAAGAATGCGACCAGCGAAGTTGGATGCAGTCAGTTTCACCTCGATGTCCGACGAACTTTAGTTTGTCGTGCGTTGGGTTACGACCTCTGATTTATTAGCGGGCCTCAACTGGACGCACGACAAACTAAAGTTCGTCGGACATCTAGATGAAACTGACTGCATTCAAGCTTCTGTTCGCCAATCGCTAAATCAGTGAAGGAGACTCTGATGTGGAGATTAATCGGAACTGTCCTGTTACTTGGCGGAGTGGCAACTGCCGTTAACGCACAAACCGTCGATCAAGTCGTCAACAATTACCTGAAGAACATCGGTGGCATAGACAAAATTAAATCGGTCAAAACACTAAGACGAACGGGCAAGTTCATTGGCGGTGGGGGCTTCGAAGCAACAGTTCTGCAGGAAAACAAACGTTCCAATGCCGTGCGTGAAGAGTTTGTGCTGCTCGGTATGACCGCGATCAATGCCTACGACGGAAAGTCAGGTTGGAAGATTATTCCGTGGAATGGAAAGAAAGATGCCGAGTCGTTAGGCGAAGAGGAAATGAAATCAATCCTCGAAGACTCGGACTTCGATGGACCACTCGTAGACTATCAAGCAAAAGGTTACAAAATTGAGTCTGCCGGGACTGACAAGTTTGAGGGGACCGATACAATTAATCTCAAAATCACCAAACCCAATGGCGATGTCTATGTTTATTATTTGGATGCAGAGTTCTACCTACCGATCAAGATAGACACCAGGCGAATGGTGCGCGGCGCAGAGCGTGAATATGAGACTGTTTTGGGCGACTACAAACAGGTGGCTGGTTGGTATCTGCCCTTCTCGATTGAAACAAGCGTGAAGGGGAATCAGAACAGACAGAAAACAATATACGATTCAATTGAAGCGAACGTTGACATTGCTGACAAACGATTCTCGATGCCGCTCGCTCCATAGAATTCTTCTCTGCGTATCCTCTGCGGACTTTGCGTCTCTGTTGCAGAACGCGCACCACTCGAAAAACCGCAGAGACGCAGAGTCCGCAGAGGATGCGCAGAGAAGAGCGCAAATCATTAATATCTTTCCTGACCTTCGTTGGACAAAAAGGACCTGGCAAACATGAAAATCCGATTCTGTTTCTACGTTGTACTTTTCTGCTCCATCGCGACACTCTGCTCCGCACAGACTGCCTCACCAAAGTTCGACTCAGACACCATTTCAGGATTGGGCGCGCGCAACATCGGGTCAGCGGCGATGAGTGGTCGCATCGCTGCGGTCGATGCTGTGCAGGAAGGACCACGGCTTACGGTTTACATAGGCTCGGCGAGTGGTGGTGTGTGGAAATCAGTAAACGGCGGCACAACCTTCAAACCAGTGTTTGATAAGCAGCCTGTTCAATCAATTGGTGCCGTTACTATCGACCCTAAAAACCCGAAGACGATATGGGTTGGCACGGGCGAGGCGTGGACGCGTAACAGTGTGTCGATTGGTGATGGCGTGTACAAATCCACTGATGGAGGAGAAAACTGGACTAACGTAGGTCTGAAAGAGTCCGAGCGCATTTCAAAAATTCTCGTCGATCCCAATAACACTGACACAGTCTACGTATGCGTACCGGGAAAACTCTGGAGTGACAGCGATGAACGCGGACTCTATAAAACTACCGATGGTGGCAAGTCGTGGACAAAGGTTCTTAAAGGCGCAAACAGCTCAACCGGCTGTTCGATGATTTCATTTGATCGGGGTAATCCCCAAACCATCTTCGCGACTATGTGGGATTTTCGTCGCAAGGGTTGGACGTTCCGTTCGGGTGGCGACGGACCAAACGCTTTTAGCGGAAGCGGTCTATTCAAGAGTACGAATGGAGGCTCGTCGTGGATAGAACTCGATGAAAAGAGCGCTGCCGGTCTACCTTCGAAACCGTGGGGCAGAATCGCCGTCGCTGTGGCGCCGTCAAAGCCGAATGTAGTTTACGCAACCATAGAAGCCGAGATCCCGAAGGACGGTCTTTACCGTTCGGATGACGGCGGCAAGACCTGGAAACAACTCGATCGTAGTCAAAGCATGATCTGGCGTCCGTTCTATTTTTCAAATCTGATCATTGATCCAAGGGATGAGAATAAGGTTTACAAACCTGACATATCACTCATCGCAAGCAGCGATGGGGGCAAGAGTTTTAGCGACATCTCAGGCGGCGCCCATGGAGATTTTCATGACGTTTGGATCAACCCCAACAATACCGACCATTTGATCGCAGGCGATGATGGCGGTGTTTGGTATTCGTATGATGGCGGCAACCGGTGGTGGAAAGCAGACAATCTGCCGGTGTCGCAGTTTTACCATGTCAGCATCGATATGAATATGCCCTATCGCGTTTATGGCGGACTACAGGACAACAGTTCGTGGGTGGGAGATTCTTCGTATCCCGGCGGTATCACAAACGGTCGTTGGGAGAATATTTACGGCGGCGATGGCTTCTGGGCATTCGCAGACACTGCAGATCCGGATTATATGTACGCCGAGTCGCAAGGTGGTGAGATCGGTCGCATCAATCGGAAAACGCTCGAGAGCCGGAACATCAAACCGCTTCCGCAGTACAACGAAGGGAAACTTCGTTACAACTGGAACACTCCGATCCATCTAAGCCCAACGCAAAAAGGTACTGTCTACATTGGCGCACAGTTCTTGTTTCGATCACGCGATCATGGACAGACCTGGGAACGCATTTCGCCCGACCTCACTACAAACAATCCGGAGAAGCAAAAGCAGGAACAGTCGGGCGGCATCACTGTCGACAATTCGTCCGCCGAGATGCATACGACGATCTTTTCCATTGCCGAGTCTCCCAAAGACCCGAACCTGATTTGGGTTGGCACAGATGATGGCAATGTACAGTTAACTCGCGATGGTGGTAAGAGCTGGAAGAATGTCGTGGGCAACATCAAAGGCCTGCCGCCCAACCCATGGGTGACCTCCATCGAGCCAGGTCATTATGACGCCGGAACTGCTTTCGCGACTTTTGACCTTCATACCTTCGGCGACCTGCGTCCTTACGTTTACAAAACCACTGACTTTGGCAACACCTGGACACAGCTGATTGGCCCAAACAGTAACGTGCGAGGCTATGCGCACGTAGTGAAGGAAGACATTGTCAACCGCGACCTTCTGTTCGTTGGAACAGAGTTCGGTTTATGGATCTCTATTGATGCCGGCAAAAACTGGGCGCAGTACAAGGGAGGCGATCTCCCGAACGTTGCCGTGCGTGATCTGGCAATTCATCCGCGAGATAAGGACTTGATTATCGCCACGCATGGGCGCGGAATTTGGATCGTCGACGACATCACTCCCTTGCGTGCTCTTACGCCCGAAATGCTTGCGAAGGAGGCAGCGTTTATTGAAGCTCGACCTACAGTGCAAAGAATTCCCGCGGGTGGCGGCTGGGCAAATGGCGACGCGGTGTTCGTCGGACCAAATCCAACGAGTGAGGCAGTCATTACCTATTATCAACAGAAGCGACACATCTTCGGTGATCTGAAAATAGAGATATTGGATCCAGACGGAAAAGTCGTGACGACGATCCCCAGCAGTAAACGTCGCGGACTAAATCGTGCAACCTGGTCGATGCGTTTGAAAGCGCCAAGAGTGCCGACAGCTGCAAGCGCTGCCTTCGGAGCCGTGACTGGACCGCGTGTATTGCCGGGCACGTACACCGTGCGCATGACGAAAGACAAGAATGTCTACACAACGCAATTGGTCGTCACCGCTGATCCTCGCGCAGCTTATTCAGCCGAGGATCGAAAGGCACAACTCTCAATGACGATGAAGTTGTATGCGCTATTGGGTGATATGACATTTGCGGTAGATCGGATTAATAGTGTGCGTGGGGCATTACAACAACGTAGTCAAGGGCTAACATCAACTGACCCACTCCTTACGCGATTACAAACGGCACAGAACCAAATCGATGAGCTGCGGAAAAAAATTGTCGCTACTAAAGAGGGTGGAGCAATCACCGGTGAAGAACGCCTTCGTGAAAACCTTGCAGATCTTTACGGCAACGTAAACAACTATGAAGGCCGGCCATCGCAAACTCAGATTGAACGAGCTGATGCGATTGCGCGTGAGCTCGCAGACGTCGTGAAGAACTTTGATGACTGGCTGGCGAAAGAACTACCCGGAATAAATTCGGAACTGGCGAAGGCAAAGTCGGAAGCTATCGTACCGATGACCAGATCGGATTGGGATAAGAGCCATCCCTAGTAAAAACCCGGATCCAGCAGACCGTGAAGCGGGAGATAGCCTCATGTTGAGGCTGTCGCCCGCTTCGAGGCTCGTGAATTACCTGCGTCTGCCACCCAATCCTCTGGGCCCTCCTCCCGATCCCAGGTTCCCGCGCATCGCGCCAAAGTTCTGGGTGCGTTGCTGGCCCAAAGTGCGTGCCTGATTCTGATTCTGGACCCAGGTTCGATCTTGTGAACGCTGCACGGTCTGCCAACCACCATCGGTGTGTTGCTGCACTCCGGTTGACTGGTTATAGCGGTAGACGTTTCCGTCCTTTGTTGCATAGACATTGTTATTGCTAACCGCTACTCCAGTATTTGTGTTCGTGTTATAGGCGAATCGGTTACCAGCGGCACTCACTTCTCCAGTAGATCCGTTTCGCACTGCGCCCGCTGAGCCTCCACTGATTACACCAGTCTGCGGATTATATGTTGCGCCTCGAGTGCCGGCTGCGCTGTTGCCTGTGTATGGATTACTAATCGTTCCTGCCTGACCGGCGCTAATTCGGCCAGTGTTCGGATTGTACGCTGCGACTCCACCGCCCGTAGCCGTTGTGCCAGTATAAACGTTCGTGTTCGTGCCACCACGAGCCGCGTATCGAGTGCCGGTCACTGTATTCGTGCCCGTGTAAACACCACCATATCCAACATTGCCGGTGGAGGGATTGGCCCACGCTGCTCGTGTGCCGGAGTAAGCGACGTTGCCCCATTGTCCGTACACGTTGGTCGCAGCAACGCCTCCCCAACCGTACCTGCCGTAATAGCTCGCTGCGTAGGTGTATGGTCCCCAATAAGGAGCCGGGTAGTAATAAGTGCTCCAGGCGTAACCATAGCCGTACGCGAGTCCCCATCCGGTTGCTACACCCCAGGTGAACGCAGCTCCGTAACCATAAGTGTAGGGCGCGCCATACCAATAGTAAGTTCCAACATAAGGCGGATAATACCAGCCGGTTCCGTACACAACTACGTTGGACGCAGAAACAATCGTACCGTAATAGCCCGGCGTGTAACCGACGTATACGACCTCCGGTGTTGACTCATAGATGCGAACGTAAGTGACGTAGTGCAAACTTGAGCTTAATGGAATTGTGTAGATCACAGGCGGCACCGAGGTGGCGACAACCCATGGTCCAACAGCGCTGGGCGCCAAAAACCAAACACCATTCTGCACAGCGTAAAAGGCAGTCGAATTAATTTTGATAACCGGCGTAGTCGTATTCACTGCAAACTCCAGCGCGGTATTCGAAATTGGTTTGAATCTCGGGATGCCGTCGTAAGTGACGTTCAGATTTGCCGTCTTGCGATTGATTGTCGCAGTTTGGGGAATACTGTTGGCGATCAAAGCCTCTTTCGCCTGGGGCGTGCCAGCTATCGAAACCAATACGTTGGCTTTGGCATGGTTCTCTGGAATACGCGCGAAATCAGAAGGAAGCTTGTCCGCGGGTACAAATTGCCAGGGGCCATTCATGGATTGTGATTGAAACCAGCGACCTGCGATCAGAATGAAGTGACTCTGGTTTGCAAGGTGAACGAAGATGTCGTTCCCTGTATTGGTTACGTAGACGAGCTGTGTTCCTTCAATAGCTGCAACTTCCGGTTCGCCCTGAGTCTGTAACAACTCTGCTGGAACGGTGCTCACATAGATTGCCGGCAAAGCGTTTTGTTTTGAAGCCTCTTTGAGGGAAGGCGTCACATCAGCTCCAGCACCATCAAGCAAATCCACCTGCTTCGATACTCTGCCTGCCGTCAGCGCTTTCTCCAAATCGGCGGACGATTCATTAAGGCGCTTCCATGGCCCAACCATCTCTGACGCCTCTAACCAACCATCCATCAAATGGAGATAAAACTTTTGTTTCGACTGATCCCGAAGCATTAGTACGCGGGTGTTAATAATGCGCTCAAGGTTCGTGCCCTTGACTAAACGCAGGTCCGGAGTTCCGTCAATCAGAATCAAGATCGCCGGTCGCGTCGTAAAGAAGACTCGTGGTGGATCGTTCTTAACATCGAACGCACCACTGCTGGTTGCGTTGCTGTTAATGGTCATATCTGCAAGCAACCGATCAAGAGAGATAACTTCGCCCTTTGATGCAACGTAAGCTTGTAATGCGCTCTGAAAGATAAGCGCACGATCGGCAGACGAAGGACCGTTGACTTTTGTAACCTTGAAATCAGACAACGCGACCAGACGATTTGTTTTATCAATGTCGGTGCGCGCGCTGAACCACAAGACGCCGTATGAAGGTTGTTTCTTCTGTTCAGTTACCTGAAAAGCCGCACGCCCCGAGAAGCGGTTACCGATCCACTCCTCGACTTGCGGTTGGTAAACAGCAAAAGAGATGCCCGCCACTTCAAATCTCCGCGGCCAGCTGCGATCAGATTGGGAACGATTGTTTGAGTTAACCTGAGCACAAACTGATAATGCGCAACCCAGAGTCAAAATAAAAATAAAACAAAGTGTCAGTACACGATTCGTTGATGTCATCCATTTACTCCTATTCAAGTTCCGTTCTTCATCCGTTTTCGCAAGCGTCTTTCAATCCGAGATACAGACGGTCTTCCACCGCGACGCAAACGGTCATTCACGTTTGCGCTGGTTCTTGCCCATTCGCCATCTAAATGCGTCCCCCGCAGTCCAAGAATGGGTGGCGCTTCGCAAGGTGGCTAAGTGCAACCACGGGGCCAGGAGAGTATTTGATGTGTTCCGAGGAGTTAAGTAATTGACGAGTGAGGAGATGAACGAACATTCACGAGAAGAAGCCGATCCCGGTTCTTAGTCGACGAACACCGTATTCGGCGTCGAATGCGAAATACGGCATCCAGGAAATGACCACACCATCGGCTTTAGCAGGTGGTACTATTTTCATAACTACACCAAACCAGCCATTGACAAGACACCACCAGCTTTGGCCGGTGGTGCTTCAATTTCTTAGCTACTCAACCTAGCCGAGGGAACAAGACACCACCCGTTGGTAGTTCAATTCTTATCTAGGGAGATAATTCCCAGACATATTTTGGAGCTACAAAGTTGAAGTACCATCGGCTGAAGCCTGGTGGTGTCTTATATGCCGAAGCGCTTTGCTGTAGCTCTGAAGTTGAATGACCGCCGGCTAAAGCCCGGTGGTGTCCTGTTTCGAAAACACTAATGCGTCAGTTTTGTCCAAAGCTAGCGACTCAACCGCGCAAGTGCGAGCGCGGCGAGGGCTAAGCCAAAATCTCTCAGCGCGACATCGTAATAACCCGGGATCATCAGAAGATTTACGATGATCAGTAACAGCCAGGCTGAGACTACATACGCGAAAACCTTGGGCTTAAACGCGACTCCTAGGCCCGCTATAATTTCGATGATTCCCACCACCATCATCAGTCCGTGTCCATGTCCACCTACCATCTTGTTCACAAACGATGGCAGGTACTGTTCCCAGTTCACAAGTAGATTAAAGAACTTATCCAGCCCCGCAACGATAGGCGCCACTGTGAAGGCCAGGTGCAATATGCGATATGCTTCGCTGGCTGATCGATCGACATCCGGCTCAACCTGAGCGCGAACACCAAACTGACGTGCGTCGTCGATAATGTGTTCCATTGGATTCCCTCTCGTAAATTTGAATTTCGCGTCCAAACGCGTTGTTTGGTTGCAGCATACTCTTTAATCACAATAAGTCAAGGACTACATTGACTTATTGTTGGTATTAAGAATTCGTGCGATACTTTGGCGGAAAAATGAAGAAGACAAAACTCAGTGGCCGCTTTTTTCAGACTTCGCGAGGTCGGATCGTTATGTTGTTGAGGGGAGTGCCGAAGACGGTTAACGATCTGGCAGCTGACCTGGGACTAACGGATAACGCAGTCCGCGCTCACCTGTTGTCTCTGGAACGCGATGGCCTTGTGAAGCAGAGCGGCATTCAACGAGGCACGCGCAAACCCCACTTTGCATACGAGCTGACTGACGAGGGTGAGCAACTGTTTCCGAAAGCTTATGACGCTGTTGTGAACCATCTAATCGGAGCGCTTAAGGGCCGTATCTCTCCAAAGGCACTCGAAGACGTAATGAGAGAGGCGGGTCGTTCTTTGGCAAAGGCACAGTCTTCGAGCCAAAAGAAAGACAAACTTTCAAAGCGTCTGGACGACGCCGTAATTGCAATGGAAACCATTGGGGGAGCGGTGCGCGTCGAAAATGAGAAAAACGAAGTCTTGATCACGAGTCAGCGCTGTCCGCTGTCGGCCGCGGTTGCAGAACATCCAGAAGTCTGCAAACTTGCTGAAACACTTCTCGCCGAAATAATTGGATCAAAAGTTGAAGAAGAGTGCGATCGCGAAGGCACACCCAGATGCCGATTTCACGTCCTCGAGGTAGGCCGGCTCGCATAATTCGGATTAACTCCGACATTACGGAGTTTGGAAGCAGTCAGTACCACCTCGCGGTAGCGGGTGGGTGCGAAGCTGTTTTGATGGAAGAACCCGAGGCTGCACCCACCCGCTACCGCGAGGTGGTACTGACTGCCTGTAATCTGTGGAGGACTTATGAAAACAATATCCAGACGCGACGCGGTCTCAGGAATCGCCGCTACCAGCGCAGGTCTTGCTCTTACGTTTCCACGAAATGCGCTCTCTGCCTCGCCGAACGAAGGTGCAAAAGGTGACGTTTCGACTGCTCGGGCATTTCGTGGACAACACCAACCGAAACCATTAGCTTTCGACCCAACAAAGCTTAAAGGACTCTCAGAAAAATTGATCCGTTCGCACTGGGAGAATAACTACGGCGGTGCTGTTAAAGCTCTTAATACCGTCGAGCTGCATCTTGAAAAGCTACTCAGCGATAGCGATGTTCCACCATACATGTACGGAGATCTGAAGCGCGAAGAGTTGATCCGAACCGGCTCAGTAGTACTTCACGAATTGTACTTCGGCAATCTCGGTGGGGAACCGAAACCCGGCGGGAAAGTTCTGGAAACAATCAAACAATGGTTTGGGAGTTACGAACAATGGGAAGCTGAGTTCAAGAAAACCGCAAACGCTCTTGGAGGTGGATCAGGTTGGGCAATCTTTGCTCACAATTCACATACTGGCGAATTCCACAACTACTGGGCCTGGGATCACATGCACAACGCGCCGATGAGCCGACCTCTACTCGTACTCGACATGTATGAACACGCTTACCACATGGACTACGGCGCGGCGGCCGCGAAGTATGTCGACGCCTTTCTACAAAACGTCAATTGGGAAGAAGTGAATCGCCGCACTGAAACGTTACCGAAGAGTTGACCACTTCCCCCGCGAAGCGGTGAAAACAATCAACAACGATTATGCTGAAACCACACATTACGGAGACGCTAATGGCAAGTCAGCCACCATTCACTAACCGGTGCGGCGGCCTTCATGGCCGCCAAATCCGTTCGCAGTAAGGCTGCGTTTAGTGTCGCTGGTAAAACAACCTGTCATATGTCGACCCGTTTATCTCAACGGGCACGCTGAAATGAACTCCCAAGCCTGTCGTGATCGTGCCCGCGTCGGTTGGACTCTCCTTATCTGTGCGAGTTACGAAAACGCCTTCGAATTTTTCTCGATTTCCGTTCTGGTAAATTCCAGACGCGGTTAGTAAACCCGCTTCAATTCTTCCGTTCTCCAGAGTAAAACTGAGCGATCCGTTTGCATAAGCGGCTCCGGTAACTACTCCGTTGTTCGCCACGCGTAATTCGATGAAGTAACCTAAACCAGTAGCTTCGTAGACGCCCGCGTACTCATTAACGCTTTGCCTTACGAGCGGTTCACAGTGCACGTCCTTGTACTTTTCCCTGGTCACGCTATACTTCGTCTTTGAAACGCTCTTAAACTTATTGAATGAAGTGGCTAGCTCTTGAGCTCTCGCTGCGGCAGAGGGCGTTTGCCCAACCAGGTTGCCGGAAAAAATAACAATCACTGCGAGTATGATAAGAGTACGCATGCTTTCCTCCTTATTATGCTACCAGTGCGATGGCGATGGGCGGACAACACAACTACGATTGAGTTGTAAGACACTTTTTGTGCAAACCACTCCTCGAAAATAGCTCTAATGTGTAAACACCACTGGCAGGTTAATTCTGGCAATGATACTGGCACGTTGCGTTCTGTATTTTGTTCTTTGTGCTTTGCCCTTCATGAACTTAGCGGTACAAAAAACAAAGTACTCATCGGATGACTGTAATCTCGGTGACCGGATGAAGCTCCCATGCAGTTGCGCGCCAGTTATCAGGTTTTTGAGGTGAGGTATTCTCGGATTCTTCCTCGTGGCCGATGTCGAAGTATAGCCAGCCGGCAAACTTGCACCAGTGTCCAATCAACTGTGTTCTTAAAGACGATTCGGACCAGTCCATTCCCTTCCTGGTAGCCCAGTCGCGGAGATTCGGTGTTACCTCCAGGACTACCTGCTCTTTCTTCGGTGCATCCTTGCGTGCCGCAACCAGGATATGAATGTCGCGACGACAGGGACTGAAACAGTTGGTTGCTTCTGGTCGCGCATACGAAACGTCAATCACCTCCCCTTCAATTCTGCCGGCATGCTCGGTCTGCCAGCGATGCGTATCATCACCTGGTTGCAGCAATGCGTCGAGCGTAATTCTGAAATCGAAATCAGCGGGTTGGGGTAATGCCGTTCTGTTTTTCAATGTATGAAGCTGGCGAGCGCGTTTAGTAAAAGCAATGCCTGTGTCAGGACAATTGTGAGCGAGTATCAACCACACTGTGATTACAACAACGGAAATGACGATCGACAGAAGTGTGCGTCTTTTTATGAACATAAACCGGCAAGAAGCAATTTGACTCTTGTTTCCCTTTGCGCCTCTCTGGGTACTCTACGTCTCGGCGGTGCTAGTAATAGTAAAACCGCTGAGACGCAGAGATCGCAGCGCGACTTAGGCCGCAACCAAACCATCCTGAAAGGATGAAAGTTAATAGCCGTGGGTAAGCGCTTTGCGCGCAGCCCACGGAACTAAGCGGTTACATCGGCCGACCCTGAAAGGGTCGAATC